>Ga0209676_1002300_pt1 | contig 13920 bp, 13 predicted proteins | sample AraplaCvi_mLB_r2_FD_184282 | JGI IMG/M metagenome (GOLD analysis project Ga0209676, IMG submission 184282) | Arabidopsis root microbial communities from North Carolina, USA - plate scrape MF_Cvi_mLB_r2 (SPAdes) (version 2) | ecosystem: Host-associated > Plants > Roots > Endosphere | place: USA...
CACCCGGTGCTGGGCAAGATCCGCTTGCCCAACCTGCCCTTTCGCATGTCGGGCAGCGACACCTCCATCACGCAGGCGGCGCCGGAACTCGGCGAGCACAACGCCGAGATCGCCGCGAGCCTGGGCTACGACGCCGCCCAGATCGCCGAGATGCAGGCCGACGGCGTCCTCTACAGCGCATGAGGAGGAGGGCAGCATGACAGACCGCTACGCCGTCATCGGCAATCCCATCGGCCACACCAAGTCGCCCCTGATCCACGGCAGCTTCGCGCAGGCGACCGGCCAGGACATCGAATACGGCGCCATCGAAGGCTCGCTCGAGCGCTTCGGGGACGACGTGCACGCGTTTCGCAAGGCGGGCGGGCTCGGCCTGAACGTGACGGCGCCATTCAAGCTGCAGGCGCTGGCCCTGGCGACCGAGCGGCTGGAGCGTGCCGAACTGGCCGGTGCCACCAATGCGCTCAAGTTCGAAGGCGACCGCATCATTGCCGACAACTTCGACGGCGTGGGGCTGACCAGGGACATCCAGAGCAACCTGGGTTTCGCCCTCAAGGGCGCGCGCATGCTGGTGCTCGGTTCGGGCGGTGCGGTGCGCGGAGCCTTGTTGCCCTTTCTCGCGCAGCAGCCGGCCGAACTGGTGCTCGCGAACAGGACCCTGTCGAAGGCGGTCGACCTCGCTGCGCAGTTCGCGGTGCACGGCCCCGTGCACGCCTGCGCCTACGCGGACCTGGCCGGGGAGCGTTTCGACATCGTCATCAACGGCACCTCGGCCAGCCTGAAGGCCGAGTTGCCACCGGTGCCGGCGGAGACCTTCCAGAACGCAGGGCTGGCCTATGAACTGGCGTACGGAAAGGGCCTGACGCCCTTCCTGCGGCTTGCGCAGAACGCCGGCGTGCCGAAGCTCGCCGACGGCGTGGGCATGCTGGTCGAGCAGGCGGCGGAAGCCTTCCTGTGGTGGCGCGGCGTGCGGCCCGACACCGGCCTGGTCATCGAGCGCATGACCGTCCCGCTGGCCTGAGGCCGCTACAGCTGCAAGAAGGAAAGACCCCATGAAGATACTCATGCTCCACGGCATCAACCACAACATGTTCGGCAAGCGCGATCCGAAGCAGTACGGCACCACGACGCTCGCCGAGATCGACGCGAAGCTGCAGGCGCTCGGCAAGGAGTTAGGCACCGAGGTCGAGAGCTTCCAGACCAACAGCGAAAGCGCCATGTGCGAGCGCATCCACCAGGGCTTCGCCGACGGCGTCGACGCGGTCCTGATCAACGCAGGCGCATGGACGCACTACAGCTACGGCATCCGCGATGCGCTGGCGATCCTCACGGTACCGGTGGTCGAACTGCACATGTCCAACATCCATGCGCGCGAGGAATTCCGGCACCACTCGGTGTTCGCGGACATCGTGAAGGGCCAGATCTGCGGCTTCGGCCTGGACAGCTACCTGCTCGCCTTGCGTGCTGCCGTGTCGGCGGCGCGAAGCGCTCTCTAAGCAGAAGCAAGTTGCGCGCGCCCGCCCGGAGAAGCAGGGCGACGTCGTAGCGGGTTCGCAGCGAGATATCCGCGCCGCTTGAGGAACATGACGCGGACGGTTGCGAGGGGCCGGGGCCAGCATCGGCCCAGAGGGGCAAGAAAACGCGGTGTCGCTGATCGCCGCACGCCCGTCTTTCGATGTCATGGCGAGCGCCGGTGCTGCAACGCCGATCGCAAGAAGAGGATGTCGCATTCAGCGAAGGCCTCGGCATCACCGCGCCTTCGAGATGGAATGAACGCAAGCAAGTTGCAGTGCTTCCGGTCATTCCGAAAATGAAATTCAGTCGCTCATTTTCAGAGGCAATCCAGCGCTCGCTGCGGCCTCTGTACAGGTCACACTCCTAGGCCTTGCCCTGTCGTGCCGGTCGAACCCGTGCGGACATGGCAGGGGCGGTGACATTCAATGTCGCGTCGCCGGCCTCTCATGTGACAACGAATGTCACTTTCTGCCGCTGCGTGTCCCTCTCAACACGCGCAATGCATCCATCGGTTTTACCGATTTCATTTCATCGAGCGATCGAAGCGAATGGCATGCAGTTTGCAGATTCATTTGTTTACATATTTGCGAAAAATGACACATCCCTCGGACGACGACAAGAATGCGGCCCTGCTGGACCGGCGCACCTTCTTCATCGGCACGGCGGGTGCACTCGCCCTCGGCACGACCGCTTGCGGGGGTGGTAGCAGCGGAAGTTTTTCGCCGATAGGGGGAGCCACCGCGCAGCAGCCAACACAGCAGAGTCCGGTTGCCAACCCTGTCGCTTCCGCCAGCACCGATACGCCCGCTACCCCTGATACCCCAGCGCCCGAGCCGACCACCCCCGAGCCCCAAGTACGCAAGATCGCGCACCCCGGCCTGCTGGTCACCGACCCCGACCTGCAGCGCATCCGCGACAAGCTGGCCGCCAAGGCGGAGCCCTGGGTGGCTGGCTTGAACATGATGCTCAGGGCGAACACCACAGGCCTCGATGCGAAGCCGCGCCCCCTGGCGGTGGTGATACGCGGCGTCGATGGCCAGAACTTCGGCCAGATGGTTGGCGACATGGTGCGCGCCCTTCATTACGCACTGCGCTGGAAGATCTCGAACGACGAGAGCTACGCGAAGAAGGCGGTGGAGTTCCTCAATGCATGGTCCTCGACCTTGACCGAGCTGGGTGGCAATTCGAACGTCTACCTCGCCTCGGGCTTGTACGGCAACCAGTGGGCCAACGCCGCGGAACTGATGCGGGCCTACCCCGGCTGGGCGAAGGAAGACATGGCGCGCTTTCAGGCCATGCTGCTGAAAGTGTTCTACCCGAAGGCCCACGACTTCCTGGTCAACCACAACGGCAGCGAGACAAGAAAGGTCACCCACTACTGGGCCAACTGGGACCTCGCCAACATCTGCGCCGTCTATGCGATCGGCGTGTTCTGCGACCGCCCCGACCTGACCGCTGAAGCCAGCAATTACTACAAGGCCGGCCGCGGATGCGGCGCGAGCGCCAACAACGTCTACTACGTGCATCCTGGCTATCTGGGGCAATGGCAGGAGAGCCATCGCGACCAGGGCCACTCGACCCTCGGCATCTCGCTGGCCGGCATGCTGTGCGAGATGGCGTGGAACCAGGGCGAGGACCTCTACGGCTACTGGAACAACCGGCTGCTGGCCGGTGCGGAGTACGTGGCCAAGACGAACCTCGCCGATGCCAACAACAATGCCCTGTACACAATGCCGTTCGCCCCTTACAACGGCGTCCACGGAGCCGCTACCGCTGCGGCGGGCACCGGCAGCGGGCGGCCTTGTTGGGAACTGATCTACAACCACTACGTGAACCGCAAGGGCCTCTCCGCCCCCTGGACCAAGGCGATGGTCGATAAATTCCGTCCGGAGCGCGTCGATGGCGGCGACCAGCCTGGCATCGGCACGCTGCTCTACGCGCGCGATCCGGTCCCTGCCGCAAAGCCCAGCGGCCTGAGCGCATTCCTGAACAACGCAAAGGTGCAGCTGTCCTGGTGGGGCACCGCGGGTGCCTCCCAGTACCTCGTGCAGAGGGCGGCTTCACCGAACGGTCCGTTCACGACCCTTGCGCCCGTCACCGACCCGCGCACCTACACCGACGATGCCGACCAAGGCACCTGGTACTATCGCATCGATGCGGTGACCGATGCCGGCGAGATGACCGGCGCAGATACTTTGCGCGTGGCGGTCCCCGGCGAGCTGTGGCTGCACCTGCCGCTCAACGGCGATGCCAACGACGCCAGCGGCCGCGGCCTGAACGCGCAGTTGAAGGGCGGCACGAGCTGGGGCGAAGGACGCAACGGCGGAAGCGCCGTGCAGCTCGACGGCCGCAGCGGTCACGTCCAGTTGCCCGACGGAGCCGTGTCGGCCCTGGGCGACTTCACGGCGGCGGTGTGGGTCTACTGGGATGCCTCGGTGGTCAATACGCGCATCTTCGACTTCGGCTCCAACGACGTGGCCTACATCTCGTTGATTCCTCGCGATGGCAACGGCAAGCTGCGCTTTTCGGGCTCTCGCAACCAGTTCTGGAACGAAGAGTCCGTGACGACCGATGTGCTGCCCATCGGGCGCTGGGTGCATGTGGCGGTCACGCTTTCAGGCACCGTGGGCACGCTCTACATGGACGGCACGCAGGTCGCCACCGCGGATGGAATCTGGATCAATCCTTTTCAGCTGGGCAATACCACCCGGACCTGGCTGGGGCGCTCCGAGTACGGCGGCGACCCGTACTTCAAGGGGCGCATGCAGGACTTCCGCATCTACAGCGGTGCGCAGGACGCGGCCTTCATCGCGAACCTCGCCCGCTGAGCGCCATCGGGCGGCCGCGCTGCCCGAACAACCCTGAACCCCAACCGGCGTGCGCCTGCAGGGGCGTGCGCTGGTGTTTATTTCCTTCGACCTTTCGGACTTTTCTCATGGACATTCTTTCTCGACGTTGCGTTTCCGCGCTGATGGCCTCGCTGCTGCTTTTCGGCTGTGGCGGAGGAAGTGGTGGCGGTGGAGGGGCAGGCATTCCGCTGGCCGGCAGCCCAACGGGCCAGGCCGGCACCGGCAATCAATCCGATGCCGGCCAGGGCAGCGGCGGCCAGAACAACGGAGGCCAAACGGCCGGCAATGCCTCCGGCGGCGGCACCCAGGGCGGCACTGGCGGCACGAGCGGCGGCACCGCGCCCGTGCCGGCCACCGTCGCCATGGCCAACAAGCTCGGCAAACCTTCTCGTGTGCTGTTCGGTCTTGGAGCGACCTCCATCGACGACATGAAGAGCCAGGACATCCACCCCGACATCGTGGAGCGCTACCTCGTGGGCGTCGGCTCGGGCGCGTGGCCTACCTGGAACAGTCCCGATGGGGCCTATGTCACCTACTCCGCGCAGGCTACAGATGCCTATGGTGCGGTGCCCATGTTCACGCTCTACCAGATGACGGCGAACGGTGAGGGCAACCTCAGCGGCATCAGCGATCCGACCTTCATGAACAAGTACTGGGGCCAGGTCCGCTTGATGTATCAGCGCATCGCGGAATGGGGCAAGCCTGCGCTCGTCAACGTGGAGCCGGACTTCTGGGGCTTCGCCGCGTCGCAGGCGCCCGGCCGCGACCTGACGAAGATGGCCGCCTCGGTGAGCGGCCAGCCCGAATGCGCCACGCTGCCCGATACCGTGGCGGGCCTCGGCCAGTGCTTCGTGCAGATGGGCCGCAAGGTTGCGCCGAAGACGCTGATCGGGTTTCCGCCCGCCTTCTGGAATGGCACGCCCGTGGAGGTCGCCGCGATGATGCGGGCCGCTGGTGCGAACCAGGCGGACTTCATCGTCGCCCAGACCAGCGACCGCGACGCGGGCTGCCGGGAAGTGGCATCGCCGCCCGCGGAATGCCAGAACGGAAGCGCCCCGTTCTACTGGGACGCAACCAACCAGACCAGCCCGAACTTCCACGACAACCAGAAGCAGTATTCGGACTACCGCGCAGCGCTGGGCAACGGCCTGCCGATCCTGTGGTGGCAGACGCCTATGGGCGTGCCTTCCGACACGCCCGGCGGCACCGACCAGCACTACCGCGACAACCGCGTCGACTACATGCTGACCAACACCCAGGAATACGGCGACATGCACACCATCGGGCTCGTCTTCAGCGCGGGCGGCAGCCACCAGACCTCGATCAGCACGGACGGCGGCCAGTTCGCGCGCCTCTCGGCGCAATACCTCGCGCGAGGCGGCGCCGCGTTGAAGTAGCCGGCTCTTGCCGCTCTACGGCCATCGTGCCGAGGCACCGCCATCGACGGGGATGATCGTCCCCGTCATGTAGCTGGAAGCAGGCGAGGCCAGCAGCAGGGCCAGCCCCTTGATTTCGTCGCACTGGGCCACCCGGCCCAGGGGGATGTGGGTCCGCATGCGCTCGGCCGATTCTGGAAGGCGCAGGCCACCGCCGTTGATGTTCGTGGCGAAGGGGCCGGGCGCGATGGCGTTCACCAGCACGTTGTGCGGCGCCAGTTCCATGGCGGCCTGCCTGATCAGATTGTTCGCCGCCGCCTTGGACGCGATGTAGGCGTAGCCCGAGAGCGATTCCGAGCGCAGGCCCGCGATCGACGTGGTCACGACGATGCGCCCCTCACGGCGCAGCTTCATGTGCCGCGCGGCCGCGCACCGTGTGCAGCACGCCATCGATGTCGATGCGCAGGACCTTGTCCCAGTGCGCGAGGTCGATGTTCTCCAGCTGGCCCGCCTCCACGACGAAGCCGCGTCCGGCGCTGATGCCGGCGTTCGCGAACACGCAGTCGATGGCACCGTGGCGCGCGACCATTCAGAACAACGAACTGCTCGCGAAGATGGTGAACCTCTATCGATGTCGAAGGGCGTGGGGCGGCTGTCGCGGCCGGACGATGTTTCAGGGCTGGTGGCATTCCTCGCGTCGGACCGCGCGTTGTTCGTCACCGGACAGACGATCGGGGCATCGGGTGGCTTCGCCATGATCTGAAGGGCCGGACCTGCATGGCATCCGGCTGGCAGCGCCGTCAACCAGTCCTGCATCGCTTTTGAGTCCGGTGCGTGCGAGCCGGCATGCTGCCGACGACGCTTGTGGCGTAGGAATCAGTTGGGACGAATCTGCTGTCGCGCGCCCCGCTGCCTGAGCACTTGTGTCGCAAATGCGGAAGGGGATGCGATGTCTTCTGTCGGCGCGCCGGGCATCGCGATGGCCGTTGCGGTGCCTCCATGCTCCTGGTGCGCCAGCAGGGCTCGAACCCGGCCGACAAGCGCGGATCGGTTGGCGACGCGCAGCTTCTTGAAGGCGTTGCCTAGATGGAAGCGGACCGTCGGATACTCCAGGCCGAGCCGGCTCTGGATCTCCTTGTCGGGACAGCCGCAACTGACCAGCCACGCCACTTCGGCCTCGCGCTTGCTCAGGCGTCCTTCGCGCTGCAGTGTTGCCTCGGCGGATTCACCTTCCTCGATGGCGGGCGCGGATTCCTTCCAGCCCAGCCGTGAAAGCGCGGCGGTGATGGCCGGCTCGACGAGATTCAGGATCTCGATCTCACCCGCATCGAAATTGCCCCGTTCCCGATTGCGCCAGATGCGAACGTCCCCGACGCATCGCTCGCGCTCGTAGAAATACACGTTCACTCCCCAGTACATGCGGTCGCGACGAAGGAAGTCGTTGAAGAACTCCGTGCGCGACAGGTCGGTCTGGCAGAGCACCTGCGTTGCCAGGGTGGGCTTGCGGCGCTGCATCATGGGGTAGGTCAGCGGGTCCACGAAGCGGAAGTAGTCGTCCCAGGATCGCAGGTTCTCCTCGGACATGTTGAGCGCGGTCGTGCGGCCGAAGCGCTGCCTTTCGCCGTCCCACACCATCGACACGTAGGTGTCCGCAAGAAGGAGGTCGAGCATCGGCAGCGCCATGCGCTCGCGCAGCTCGTCGCCGTCGGTCGCGTTCGCGACCAGGCGCATGAGGTCCGAAAGGGCCCTGGTCTGAATGGTGGAGAGGTGCATGGTCGATTCCAAGCAAGCTTCATGCGCGGGGCGCCAATGCTAGGCACTGCTGTGGTTTTCGCCAGTCGGGTCTGACCCTAGGCTCCGCCCGGCAAGCGGGCCCTAACGATTTCTATAGGTCCCCAACAAAACCCTGCTGCGTACATTGAATCGTCACCAAACGCTGAACGAGCCATGCACGCGATCGACCTTCCTCTCTCTGCCATTCGCAAGCTCCTCGATGGAGCATCCGTTTCAAGCCTGGACCTGGCCGAGGCCTGCATCGCGCGGTCGCAAGCCTATAGCGACCTCAACGTGTGGGTCAGCTTCGATCCCGAGGCGTTGCGGAAAGAAGCGCGCGATGCGGACAGCCGCCTTGCCACCGGCGAGCGCCTCCCCTTGCTCGGCATTCCCATCGCCGTGAAGGACAACATCGAGGCGGCCGGCATGGCCTGCGGGGCCGGTACGGCGTCATTGAACGGGAAGCTGCCCCAGGGGGATGCGGAGTTGGTTGCCCGCCTTCGGGCCGCAGGAGCCGTGATCGCGGGCAAGGTGGGCATGCACGAGCTGGCGTTCGGCATCACCACCAACAACGCGGTCACCGGTGCTGTCAGAAACCCTTGGGATCGCACCAGGATCCCCGGGGGCAGCAGCGGAGGTTCGGGCGCCGTTGTCGGCGCGCGCATCGTCCCCGCCTCCATCGGAACGGACACCGGCGGTTCGGTCCGCGTGCCTGCGGCCCTCTGCGGGGTCAGTGGCTTCCGGCCGACGGTCGGACGCGTGTCGGCACAGGGCATCGCACCAATTTCGCTCACTCGCGACACCCCAGGGCCGCTGGCCTACACCATTGCGGACTGCGCGCTTCTCGATGAGGTGATGACAGGCGCCAAAGACAGCCAGATGAAGCTGGCGCTCCAGGGGCTGCGCCTTGGTGTCCCGAGGCGTCCGTTCTGGAATGACCTGGAGCCCGCCCTCGAACAGGTGGCTGAATCCGCGCTTCAGACGCTGCGGCAGGCCGGTGTCGAACTCGTGGATATCGACATGTCCGCCCTGCGCGAGCTCAATGCCGGTGTCGGCTTCCCGGTGGCGCTCTTCGAGTTCTTGCGCGACATGCGGAGATATCTCGAGGAGCGCGGGCGCGGCGTGACGCTCGAGGAGCTGATCGCAGCCGTCGGCAGTCCGGACGTGCGCGGTGCCGTCGGCACGCTCCTGACCGGCGGAGGCATCCCCGAGGATGTCTACGAGAGCGCTCTCCAGGCGAGGGCGCGGATGCAGGCGCTCTACGCGCAGACATTCGCGTCGCACCGGATCGAAGCGCTGGTCTTCCCCACGACGCCTCGGGTCGCGGCTCTCGTCGGCGAAGACGAAACAGTCGACCTGAACGGCACGCAGCAGCCCACCTTCGGGACATTCATTCGCAACACGGACCCCGGCAGCAATGCATCGTTGCCCGGGGCGACCATCCCGCTGGGCCTCGCGAACAACCTGCCTGTGGGCCTCGCGCTCGACGGCCCCATCGACTCCGACCGCCGGCTTCTGGCGATCGCCGAAGCCGTCCAGTCGGCGCTTCCGCCTGCCCCTCAACTCACAACTCCCAACTGAAATCCCGAAGGAGCATTCCATGGATCGTCGTCATTTCCTGCAAGCAACGCTGGCCGCAGGGGCAGCTTCCGCACTGCCCACGGCCTTCGCGGCCGACCCGCTCAAGGTGGCCGTGATGATTCCCCAGAGCGGTCCCGGGGGCTTGTTCGGTCCGTCGTGCAAGGCATGTGCCGAGATGGCCGCCACGGCCTTGAACGCGCGAGGCGGCTTGCTGGGCCGCAAGGTCGAACTCCTGTACGGAGATGCGGGTCTTGCGCCTGCGGAAGCAGGCCAGGCCGCGCTGAAGCTCTGGAAGGGCCAGAAGGCGGGTGCCGTCATCGGAATGCACGACAGCGCGGTGCGCGGTGCGCTCGTGGGTTTGTTCAAGGGCCAGGTGCCGTACCTGTACACGCCCGTCTACGAAGGCGGGGAGTGTGCAAAGGGTACCTACGTCAAGGGCGAGACGCCGCAGCAGCAACTGGAGCCTGTCATTCCGTGGCTGGCGGCCGAACGCAAGCCGACCAAGTGGTACATGATCGGCAACGACTACATCTGGGGCCGGAACACCAATGCCACCGCCAGGGCCTACATCGAGAAGACCGGCGCCAAGGTGGTCGGGGACGAGTACCTTCCCTTCACCGTCGACAACTTCGATGCGAGCCTCGCGCGCATCCGCGACAGCGGCGCAGACGCCGTGCTCGTGTCGCTGGTCGGCGGCGCTTCGGTGACCTTCAACAAGTCGTTCGCGAGCTTCGGCCTTTCGGACAAGGCGATTCGCCTGGGCACGCTGATCGAGGAGAACACCCTCGCGGGCATCGGCTTCGCCAACGCGCGCAACCTCTATTCGAGCTCGGGCTACTTCGCGAACATCGACACGCCCGCGGCGAAGGCCTTCGCTGCGGACTATGCCAAGGCCAACGGCGCGAACGTCCCGGCATTGAATGGCCTGGCCGAATCGACCTACGAAGGCTTCCTGATGCTCGAAGCGCTCGCGAAGAAGGCCGGCAGCCTGGATCCGGCGAAGCTCGATGCCGCCTCCGAAGGGACCACCTACGACGGCCCGAGGGGCGCGGTGACCGTCAAGGCGCGCCACGTGGAGCAGGACATCTACGTGGCCGACGTCACGGACAAGGGCTTCCGCGTGGTGAAGACCTTCCCGAAGGTCGGCGCGGGCCAGACTTGCAAGGTCTGAACATGCTCGATGGCAACATCCTGCTGCACGGCCTGAACCTGGCTTACGAACTGGCCACGCTCGCGCTCACCACCTTGGGCCTGGCGATCGTCTTCGGCCTGCTCGGCGTCATGAACATGGCGCACGGCGAGTTCGTGATGCTCGGAGCCTATTCGGTCGTGACCGTGCAGAAGCTGGGGCTGCCGCTGGTGGCCGCGGTTCCCCTCGCGGTGGTGGTGTGCGGCGCGCTCGGGTACGTGGTGGAGCGCTGGCTCATACGGCCGCTCTATTCGCGGCCTTTCGATACGCTGCTCGCGACCTGGGCGCTGGCCATGCTCCTGAGAAAGCTCGTCGAAGCGGTCTTCGGCAGGGAGTACCGGAACGTCGAATCGACGCTGACCGAGCCGACGATGGTCTTCGGCTCGCAGTACCCGGCGTATCGCCTGGCGCTGATCGTCCTGGCGCTCGTCGTGATGGCGGGGCTCTTCTTCTGGTATCGGCGCAGCGCGGCCGGGCTTCGAGTGCGTGCCATGACGGCGAATCCTGTTCTTGCGCAAGCGCTGGGCATCAATACCCGGCGGCTCGCTTCGCAGGCGTTCGTCATCGGGGTCGTATTCGCCGGGCTGTCCGGGGTGCTGCTTGCGCCGCTGATCCGCATCGAACCGGGCATCGGCGTGGACTACCTCCTGGACGCCTTCTTCGTGCTGGTCGTGGGTGGCCTCGGAACCTTGGGCGGCATGTTCGGCGGCGTCGGAATCATCGGCGGCGCGCAGGCCGTCGTCAGCAGCGTGGCAGGGCAGACCAGCGGCTACGCGGTGGTGCTGATGCTCTCAATCCTCTTTCTGTGGCTCAAGCCCAATGGCATTTTTTCGCGACGCTAAATCGGCCGCCTTCCTGGCCGCAGTCCTGGTTGCGCTGCCGTTCGCATCCAGCGAGTTCGTGGCGTACCAGATCGCCCTGTTCCTGATCTACGGGATCGCTGCGCAGGGCGTGGCCCTCTGCTGGGGACGCCTCGGGTTCCTGCCCCTGGGGCACGCGCTCTTCTTCGGGCTGGGTGCCTACCTCTTCGGCGGGATGCTCAAGGGCGCGGAGTCGAACCCCGCCCTGTACCTGGCGCTGCCGCTCGCGGTGGTGGCGCCGGCATTGCTCGCCTACGCCATCGCACGCCTGGTCTTCGCCAGAAGCTCGCGCAGCGGGCCCTACTTCTCGCTCATCACGCTTGCGCTGACGATGCTGGGCTTCCTCGCGGCACAGCAATGGAGCGGCCTCACCGGCGGCTTCAACGGCATGGCGAACATTCCGGACATTCCCGGCACGGCCCGCTACGAGACCTTGTACTGGCTCGTGGCAGCAGTCGCGGTCATCACGACGCTCGTTCTCGCGATGCTGGCGGCCCGCCCCATCGGGGTGATCTGGGAGGCGGTGGCGCAGAACGAGGAGCGGCTTCAGCTGCTCGGGTATGCAACGGACCGCGTCAAGGCGAACGCCTATGCGTTCTCCGCTTTGCTCGCTGCCGCGGCAGGTGCCTTGTTCTCCGCGCACCAGGGCATCGTGACTCCGCAGGCAATGAGCTTCATTCTCTCGACCGAGTTCGTGATCTGGGCCGCCGTCGGAGGCAAGGGGAGCTCGCTGGGACCGTTGCTCGGTGCCACCGTGGTCGGCTACGCGTCTGCCGAGCTTCGGGAGCAGTTCCTCTACTGGGAAGTCGCCGTGGCGGCGCTCTTCATCGTCGTGGTGCTGTTCCTGCCGAACGGGGTCGCCGGTCTGCTGAAGCGCCGGGCCGACCCGCGCCACGGCGCCACCGATTCGCCGGCCCCCGCCGCGGAGGCGGCCACGTCCACGGCACCGGTCTCCCTGACCCTCGACGGCGTGAAGACGGCCCAGTCGGGCGTGACGATCCTCGACGGGCTTTCCCTGGCGCTCAGCGGGCCCGGCATCCGCTGCGTCATCGGTCCCAATGGCGCAGGCAAGACTTCCTCGTTCAACGTCATCACGGGTCGGCTTCCGCTTCTGGGCGGTGGTGTCACGCTCAACGGCCACGATATCGGCGGGTTGTCTGCCTGGCGCGTGGCGCGCAAGGGCATTGGACGCAAGATGCAGGTGCCATCCGTGTTTTCCGACCTCACGGTGCGCGAGAACCTGGGGCTGGCCGTCTGGGCCGGACGGGCATCCGCCGTCGACACGCTGAAGCGGGCAACCCTGGGATGGCACACCAGGCTCCACGCCGACATCCTGCAAGAGTTTCCCGCCCTCGCGTCGCAAATCGATGCTCCGGCCGGCACGCTGGCGCAAGGACATCGGCAAGCGCTGGAACTGGCGATGACGCTTCTTCCCGAGCCGAAGCTGGTGTTGCTGGATGAGCCCTGCGCGGGCCTGTCGCCCGGCGAGACCCATCAGATGATCGACGCCATCAAGACCCTGGTGAGCCAGATCGGTGCGGCTGCGCTGCTGATCGAGCACGACATCACGGCGGTGGATGCCATGGGTGGCGACGTGTATGTGCTGCACCAGGGGCGTCTTCTCGACAAGGGCTCGCTCGCGGACGTCCAGGCCAGCGCGGCGGTGCGGGCGGTGTATGCGGGAGGTCGCAAATGACTCTGGTCTTCAATGAATTGGTATGCGGCTATGGCGACACCGTCGTGGTCCGTGGAGTGTCTGGAGAAGTCCAGCCCGGTCATGCGCTCGCCATCGTGGGACGAAACGGTGTCGGCAAGAGCACGCTGATGAAGGCCCTGGCTGGCCAGTTGCCGCTCACGAGCGGCGACATCGACTGGAACGGCCAGGCGCTCGGCGACAGGCCGCTGCACGCCCGGCTCGGCCTGGGAATCGCATTCGCGCCGCAGGAGAACGTCGTGTTCGGCGAGCTGACGGTGGCGGACAACCTGTGGCTGCATCTCAATGACCGCAAGGCCGAACGGTACGAGGAGGTCTTCCAGCACTTTCCGCTGCTTCAGCGCCGGCTTACCCAGCGGGCGGGGTCGCTCAGCGGCGGGGAGCGCAAGCTCTTGTCCTTCGCGCGGACCATGGGGCTGAAGGCCAGGCTCGCCATGCTCGACGAACCTACCGAGGGTGTCCAACCGGAAAACATCGACCGGATGGCCTCGATGATCAATCGCAGGAAGGCCGCCGGCAATTCATTCATCATCGTCGAGCAGAACCTGGAGTTCGTGGCGGCCTTTGCCGACTCGGTCCTGGTGCTGGATCACGGAGAGGTCGTCTTGCAGGGCAGCTTCGCCGCCCTGGGCCGCGAACGGATCGAGCAGCACATGGTCGTGTGAGCGTCATTGCTCGAGGCGTGCCTCATGCTGCCTCACGTTGCTTCAAGCTGCCGTCAACGCGCGAAGCTCCTCGAGCAGCTTGACCGAAGGGCCCGGCAGCATGCCGGCGCGCCTGCGAAAGGCGGTCAGGATTCTCCTGTCGCTCGCGCCCGGAATGTCGAGGGCATCGATCAGCCCGGCCTTTCGCTCGGCGTCGTACATCGGGGCCGGCATCCAACCGAGAAAGCCCGAGTGGCCGATCAGGCTCTTGAGCGCCATGACCGAGCGCGTCTCGACGACCACGTTGGGCAGCGCGAGGTTCTGCCGCGCAAACACGCTCTTCATGTGCTCGAACGGGCCCGTTCCCTTCGGCAGGATCGCCCAGCGCTCGCCGAGGGTGTCCGACAGCTTCAGCTTGCGCT
>Ga0209676_1002309_pt1 | contig 13874 bp, 10 predicted proteins | sample AraplaCvi_mLB_r2_FD_184282 | JGI IMG/M metagenome (GOLD analysis project Ga0209676, IMG submission 184282) | Arabidopsis root microbial communities from North Carolina, USA - plate scrape MF_Cvi_mLB_r2 (SPAdes) (version 2) | ecosystem: Host-associated > Plants > Roots > Endosphere | place: USA...
CCGCTCTTGTCGAGTTCGAAATAGTGGTAGCCCGCGTTGTACGGAATCTGCCGCGGCGCAACCGGCAGCGGACGCACCACCACGCCCGGCAGCTGCAGCTGCACCAGGTCGCGGATGCGCTCGACCGAGCCGATCTTCACCTGCGTGGGGAAGCGCTGCTGGATCGCGTCGGCCGGCAGGTCGGCATGCACCGCGAGCACGAAGCCCGCGTTGCGCACCAGCACCGGGTCGGGCATGCGGCCCACGCGCACGCCGTGGCTGCGCTCCTCCAGCTCGATGGCGATCGCGCTCTGCTCGAGCACGGCCGACAGCGAGCGCCGCAGCTCTTCGAGCAGCGGACGGATGCATTCGTTGAGGTTGTCGTGGTCGTAGATCGGCCACAGCACCGGCCGGCGCGTGGGCGAGGTGTGCGTGGCCAGGTGGCAGGCCAGCTTGAGCCAGTCGACGAAGAGCTCTTCCGGGTGCACCTGCACCGCCTGCTGCGCATGCCAGGTAAGCGCGAGATAGCGGTTGACCAGTTCGAGCAGCAGGAAGTCGGAGACTTCGCTCACACCCCCGCGCCCCGGTTGCGAGAGGCGCGAGGCCAGAGCTTCGGAGCGCTGCGTGAGCAGGCCGTGCAGCTCCGCGATCATGCTGCGCAGCATGGCGTGCGCGGAAGCATCGAGCACCGGCGGAATGTAGTTGGCGTCCACCACCAGCTTGTGGTCGGTGCGCCGCTCGATCACGCGAACCGCGCCAATCGCCTGCCATTCGGCGGTAAGGGAAGAAGCACGTGCAAGCCGCAGGCGCGGCGCGGCGAGCTGCAGCACTGCCGGGCCGAGCGCGACGGCATTGCCGTCGTTCACTTCGCGCTCGATCACGCCGAAGCGCGCGGCGGAGCCTTCGTCTTCCGAGAAGATGACCTCCTCGCTGCCGGGCCTGCGCAACGGAAGCGCGAGAACGATGAGTTCGTCGGTGAGATCGCTCGGTACTTCATAGGGAAGCGGTGCGTCTTCCGCGCCGAACGAGAAGGGCGTGCCGTCGGGCATCACGCCCGCGCCGCCGAGCAGCGACACGCGGCCCAGGGCATACGCGTCGCGGTCGATGTCCAGGTGCAGCCAGCCCCAGTAGGCGCCTTGCAGGCCCGCGGTGCGCCGGGTCACGTACTGCTCGACATAGCGTTCCATTTGCTGGAAGTGCTGGGGGCGCAGGTACATGCCCTCGGACCACACAACGCGATTCGCCAATGCCTGCGGATGGGCGCCGTTCTTTGCAGCGCCCGAATTGCGAACTGTCACCAAAAAGACCTCCTGGGGAGTGCTCACGCCGAAGCGGGAGATGCGCTGATTAGCGGCCTCCCGGTCCACTTGTTTTGCTCTCGATGCTACACGTCGCGTCTTACGTTTTGCACCGCATTTCGCTTATGAATTTTTCGCACTTTGGTACTAGTCATTGAGTACCTTCAGTGCAAAGTTAACGACTTGGTAGCAGCTCTATGCCCGTCTTGCGCACGACCACCTGCACGGCCTGCTCGCTCGGCGAGAACTGCCACACCTTGTACAGGTTCGTCTGCTTGGGTTCCTTCAGCGGCAGCACGATGCGCCAGCGAGCGGCCTCCAGCTTGCGATAGCCCGCGATGATGCCGATGGCGCGCGAGTCGAGACCGGCCTCGCGTTTGAACACGCGCTCCTCGCCGCTGCGCATGATGGCCTGGTCGGCATTGACCAGTTCGGTGCTCAGCGTCTCTCTGTCACGGTCCTGTAATGCAAAGTAGTCTGCCGTCTCGAAGTTGCCGGAAGATTTCAATTCGAAGACCTTGACGAGGATGGGAGCGGCCTGCCCCCGGCCGTCGGGATTGACGCCTTCGTCGATCCTGATGGTGACGGCGTAGGGCGTGGGCATGGACTTGGCCGTCGATGCGCATCCGCTGATGAGGCCCGCCCACAACGGTGTGGTTGCGAGTGCGCCTTGTAGCAAGCTTCGTCGATGCATTGGAATCTCCCGGGGTTCGCGGCTTATATTATCGAAGTCATGCGCCCTTACGATGGCGCATCGCGTGCATGTCGTGTCGCGATCAAGCGGCACACCATTCCAAGCATTGCCTTTTCATTGCTTCTGCAAGGTAGGAGAGAAGATTGAAGTCATGTCTGCCTGCTCTGGCGTTCGCTCTTTTGGTGGTCGCCGGTTGCACGACCACGCCGCCGCCGGAGCCAGCGCCCCAACCCGAACGACTGAGCCAGCAAGTGGCGCGCACCACGCTCGAGAAGGCGCAACAGGCGTATGACGAAGGCGACTATGCCAAGGCCCTCAGCACGCTCAAGAGCGGCGGCGTGTCGGTGTTCGAGGCCGCGGAGCCTTCCACGCGCCTCGACGCGATGAAGCTCGAGGCCTTCAGTTACTGCGTGGCCAACCAGATTCCCGAGTGCCGCCTGCAGTTCCGCAAGATCCTCGATGCGTTCCCGACCTTCGAGCTCAACGTGGCGGAGCGCAAGCATCCGGTGTGGGGCCCCGCGTTCGAGGCCGCCAAGCGAATGAAGCGTTGATGAAGAGCATCGCGGCCGCACGGGCGCCGCGGCGCGGGAAGACCAACACGGAGAAGCCATGCGTTGGACAGTGATCGAACACGCGGGCAGGCCGGTGGCCACGGGCCCTTCGGCATTGCTTGCCGCCCCCGGAGGAACGATCGGACGCAGCCCCGACAACAACCTCGTGCTGCCCGACGAGCAGCGCCAGATCTCGCGCCTGCAGGCCACCGTGCGCTATGACGACGACGGCGTGGCGGTGCTGCGCAACATGAGCGCCGTGCTGCCGATCAGCGTGAACGGACGCCCGCTCGCGCACGAGCAGGAAGCGCGCGTGGCCGACGGCGACCGCGTGGCGATCGGCAGCTATGTGCTGGAAGCTTCGAGCGCATTGCGCGCCGCGCCGGCGGCCGCACCGCCGATGGCCGCGATGCCCGTGCCCGCACCTCCTCCTGCCTTTGCACCCGAACCCGTACCGTCGCCAGCGCCCGCGCAGTTCGCGCCGCCGCCGGTGGCCGCGCCGATGTCGGCCAGCCCCATCGATGCGCTGCTGCCTTCCTCCGGCTCGTCCGACGTGTTCTCCGACCTGTTCGGTGAAGGCGCGCTACCCATCGGCGATACGCAACCCACGGTCGCGATGCCATCGCCTCGGCAGGCAACGCCGCCGATGCCGCCACCGACGGCATTCGTGCCGGCGCCATCGCCGGCATCGACACCGACGCCAGGACCGAACGAAGCCTTCGGCTCGCCCTTCCCCCTCCAGCAGCAGTACCAGCAGCCGCCAGCACCTCCTGCGGTGCAGCCGCAGCAGAAGCCGGGTCCGGGCACGGCCTCGTCGCAGATGCCTTCCGCCGCGGACTGGGACGCCATCCTCGCCAACGCGCCGCGCCGCGTCGACACCACGCCCGAGCCGATGCCCGACCCGATGGCGCACGAGCCCTTCGAGCTGCCCTCGCAGGCGCGCCGCAACCCGGCCGACCCGCTCGCCGAGCTGAACCCCGGCGCCGCCAACGACATGTCGGACATGGCGCTGAAGCGCGGTGTCGACCCGCTGTCCTTCTTCGCCTCCGACGAGAGCGCGCATTCGCCTCTCTCCGACCCGCGCCCCACGGCGCTGGCGCACACCGATCCGCTGCTGCCTGGCGACACGCATCCGGCGGTCGACCTGCTGCAGAACAACAGGCCGGCGGTGCAGGGGTACAGCCATTCGAACCATGCGCGCGAAGTGGCGGCGCAGTTCCGTCCGCCGACTCCGGTGGCGGTGCCTGCACCCGCGCCTGTCGTCGAGCCGCCGAGAGCAGAGGCACCGCCTCCGCCCGCACCAGTTCCTCCTCCGCCTCCCCCGCCACCGCCTGCGCCCGAGCCGCCCCCCGTTGCAGCAGCGCCCGTGCCGGTGGCAGCGCCCGTCGCGGCGGAAGTCGCATCGACCGCACCGACGACAGCAGCAGCAGCAGCACCGACCGCGACGCAGCCCGACACAGCGGCAATCGCACCCTCATCGCCGTCAGCGGAAACCCTCTTCAAGGCCTTCCTCGAAGGCGCCGGCGTGCCCGAAGTCGCCGGCCAGCAGCCGATGGACATCGAGGCCATGCAGCGGCTCGGTCGCATCATGCGCGCCTTCACCGACGGCACGATCGAGCTGCTTTCTTCGCGCGCCATGCTCAAGCGCGAGGTGCGCGCCGAGATCACGATGATCGTGGACGAGGAGAACAACCCGTTCAAGATCCTGCCCAATGGCCGCGCCGTGCTGATGCAGATGTTCGGCGCGCGCATGCCCGGCTTCCTGCCGCCCGAAGCCGCCGTGCACGATGCGCTCGGCGACCTGCAGTCGCACCAGCTCGGCATGGTCGCCGGCATGCGCGCGGCACTGCTTACGCTGCTCAAGCGCTTCGACCCGGCCGCGCTCAGCCGCGAGACTCCGCACGATGGAAGCCTGGGCGAGAAGCTGCTGCCCGGCGGCCGCGAAGCCCGCCTGTGGCGCCAACTGCAGCAGCTGCACACCGAGACCACGGCGGCCGTCGAGGACGACTTCCAGGCCGTCTTCGGTCGCGCGTTCCAGCAGGCCTACGACAAGGAGATGGAACGGCTGAAGGAGGCGCGCCGTGCTTGAAGCCACACGCTCTTCCTCTTCATTCGCAGTACCGATCTCCACCTCGCAGTTCTCCTGCGTCGGCGAGCGCAGCGGCAACCAGGACGCCATCGGCTACCACCTCGACGAGCGCAACGGCTGCTTCGTGGTGAGCGACGGCGTGGGCGGCAACGCAGGCGGCGAACTGGCTTCGCGCATCGCGGTCGACACCGCCCTCGATGCCTTCGTGGACGCTCCTTCGCTGGCCGCCGACAACATCCAGCGCTGCGTGAAGGCGGCGAACGACGCCATCCTCGCGAAGCAGCGCGAGCTGACCGAACAAAGCCGCATGAGCGCGACCTTCGTGTCGCTGTTCGTCGACCGCATCACCAACCAGGCCTGCTGGGCGCATGTGGGCGACAGCCGCCTCTACTGGTTCCGCCGCGGTGCGCTGATGCAGCGCACGGAGGATCACAGCCTGTCGGAGCGATCCGGCGATGCGGCTGCGAGTCACCAGAACGGCGGCGAGCGGCTGGTGAAGACCAACCTGCTGTACCGCGCACTCGGTGCGCGTGCGACGGCCGAAGCCACGATCACCGCGCCGCAGCGGCTGGCCGATGGCGATGCCTTCCTGCTTTGCACCGACGGGTTGTGGCAACTGATCTCGCAGCAGGTGATGGAACGTTCACTGCAGCTGGCCGACAGCGCGGAGGAGTGGCTGGCGCTGATCCGGCGCGCGGCTGAAGCCAAGGCCGATGATTCGCAGGACAACTACTCGGCGCTGGCGGTGTGGGTGGGGTTTCCGCAGCAGGTGACGCTGGCGGGTGCTCCCAGGGCGGCGTGAGCTTCGCCCGCCCTTCCTGCTTCTTCTCTTTTTCTTCTCTTTTCTTCTCTCGGTCTCAGGCCATCAGCACGAGGATCTTGGGCTGGCTCGGCACAATCCGCATGCCCATCGTGTTGCCGCGGTTCTGCCGTGTCATGCTCGTCAGGCGCGTCTGCGGCGATCCCTTGACGAGCATCGTGAACGCGCCCAGCGTGTGCTGCGATTCGCCCATCACGCTCTGAACCGCCACCCCGAGGCCGATACCCGCGTTGTCGCCGTTGGTGATGGGCGTGCGCGTCGCCAGGTTGTGCGCAGGCGTGCACAGATAGAGGATGTTCCAGGCCTTGGGGATCGCGGTGGGGCCGAGCGCGAAGTTCGGGTAGGGGATCGGGATGGCCGGCGACTTGCAGACGTCCGGAAAGGCGAGATCCACGCCCATGAGCTGGCAATTGGCAAACATTCGATGTCTCCTTCGTATATCGAGAATTTCACATCGGCGATTCAGCCCGATTCAGCCCATGTGAATCTGGCTGGCGTCGGTCTTGATCAGGTCTTGCGCCGTGACGACCGTATTCTTTCCGTGCAGGCGCGCCATTTCCTCGGCGTGATAGTCGATGTGGCCGGCACGCACCTGGTCGATGCCGTCGGTCATGCGGAATGCGGTCTTGCTCAGGTGCACGAGGCGGTCGACGATCGCCTCGTACACCCTTCCGATCACGCGGATACCGAGTGCCGTGACCTGGACTTCTTCGCCCCGGTACGCGAGCTGGCTCACGCTGCAATCGGCCGCGGCGGCGTCGATCTCGAGTTTTTCGGAAGCCATGCGCAGGCTCGTACCGCCCTTGAGCGACAGCTCCGCCGCGCTCTCGACGCGCACCGAGCCGCGCTCCGAGGCCAACGTGAGATCGCCGCTCACATCCAGGCGCGAGGTGTTTGCGTCGGCCTGCTCGGCGACTGCCGTGAGGTAGAGGCGGTTCGCGTCAGGACCGCTCACGAGCACGAGGTCGCCGATCTCGGGACGCAGCAGGCAGCTCGCGGCGCGCTGGCAGCGCAGCAGGCGGCCGTCGCTGTCGACGCTGTAGAGGCCGCCGGGCAGCACCGAGGTGACGGTTCCCAGCGCATTGACGATGCCCTCCGCACCCGCACCTGTTCCTGTCCGGGGCGCTGAAGAGCCGGACTGCCCGGTTGGCGGTGATCTCAGGGACGTGGCATTCATGGGGTACCTCGATGTCCTTTTCAGCTGCTGGATCGATGCGCCGAGAACTCCTCGGCAGCGAACAGGTCGGGATCGTTCGGCAGCAGCCCGACGCGGTCCGAAAAACGCACGCCCTCGGTCTGCGCGCGGTGCATCTTCGTGCGCATGAATGCGGCACGCCGGAAATCGGCATCGTGCAGGTCTGCATACGAGAAGTCGGCATAGGTCAGGCCCGTGTCCGCGAAGCTGGCCGCGCCGCAGCGCGCGCGATGGAACACGCACTGCTCGAGATTGGCGCCGGAGAAGTCCGCGCCCTCCAGCTCGGCATCGATCCAGATGCTCTGCGTGAACACGCCACCGGCACAGGGCACGCCTTTCATGTGCGCCTGCGGGAACAGGCATTGCGGTGCCTGCACGCGCCGCAGGTTGCCGCCTTCGAGCTGTGCGCCCTTGAAGTTGCAGGCAGCCAGCGTCGCGCCTTCGAAGTCGCAGTCGCGCAGGTCGGCGTCGGCGAACTGGCAATTCTGGAAGAACTGTCCGCGAAAGACCTGCCCCGACAGGTTGGACTCCACGAAGATCGTCTTGTCGTAGCTGCAGCCGCTGAAGACGGCCGAACGCAGGTCCGTCTGATAGAAGGTCGCGCTAACCCGAACGCGAGAGAAGTCCGCCCGGCGCAGCTTGCAGCTGCTGAAGCTGATTTTCTCGACGCTCATGCCGGCGAACGATGCGTCGTCGAGCATGCAGCTGTCGAAGATGGCGCGCCCCAGATCGGCGCCCGAGAAATCCGCGCCGGAGAGGTTGCATGTCTCGAACATGACGCCATCGAGCTTCGCGCCCGGCATGCGCACCGCCGGTGCTTCGCATCGGGTGAAAACGCACTCGCCGACGGCCGCGGAGCTCAGGTTCGAGCCGGCAAGAACGCATCGGTCGAAGACACTGCCTCCGAGATTCGCGCCGGAGAGGTCGGCGCCGCTGAAATCACACTCCGAGAACATCCCGCCCGCGAGATCGAGGCCGCGAAAGTCGATCCCGCGCAACTGCTTTTCGCGCACTTCGTCACCGCGCTTGACCATCGACTGGATTCGTGTGGGCGTCATGGCGCGTCCGGTTCCGGCGTGCGCTTGGGCAGCGTCTTGACCTGCACGACATAGGCTTCGTCGAAGCGCGTGTAGGGGTCGATCAGGCATTGACCCAGGTCGGCCTGGAACAGGTTTGCCCGATGGAAGTTGGCCGACGAGAGCAGGGCTTTCTGGAGATTGGCGCCGATCAGATTTGCACCGGACAGCGATGCCCCCGTGAGATCGGTGCGCACGAAGCTCGAGTTCCGCGCATCGGCGTTCTCCAGCACCGAATTGCGCATCGAGGCATTGGAGAAGTCGGTGTTGTCCATTCGCGCGTCGGTGAAATCCGCCGCATCTAGAACGGCATCACGCAGGTTGCAGTCGATCAGCACCGCCCGCCGGAAGCCCGCACCGCCCAGCTTGCTCGCACCGACGAAACAGGTGCTCTCCACACGGGCGTCCGAGAAATCGATGCCGCCACGGGATTCGCTGTCGGTCCAGTCGCAGGTGTCGAGTCCGGCGCCAGCGAACGACAGTCCCGACACCACGCACTCGTACCACGAGACCTTGCGCAGCCGGGCGTGATCGAAGCGGATGCCGTGCAGCTCGCTTCCATCGAGGAAGTCCACGGAGAAAAGCCCCGCACGCTCGAAGCTGCAGTTGCTCAGATGCGCCTTGTCCAGCGTCAGGTTGGCCAGGCTCGCATCGGAGAAGTCGCAGCCTTCGGCCCGCAGCTGGTCGAGCTGGGTGGCGTCGAAGCGGGCGTTCGAGAAATCGGTGTTCTCGCACACGGCCATCGTCATGTTGGCCTTGGAGAAATTGGAACTGCGCAGCGAAGAGCCGGCAAAGCGGGCCCGCACCAGCAGTGCCTCGCTGAAATCGGTGTCATCGAGGATGCAGCCGCTAAAGTCGGCGCTTTCCACGAGCGCGCGCTGCCACCTCGTGGCGCGCAGATCCATGCCCGAAAAGTTCGCTCCGGTGAGGTCGAGATCGGAGAAGTCGCGGCTGCCTTCCAGAATGCGCTGCGCCTCGGCGCGCACGCGCTCGGCCTGCTCGGGCGGCATCGCATCCGCTGCATCCTGATGCTGGGCCATGCGTCGGTAGCTTGCCGTGAGCCGCTCGCTTGCGGCACCGGACAGTCTCTTCATCTGCTCGACCGCATCCTGCGACATCGGCCGCGTGCCCTGCGCGGCGGAACGCTGCTGCAATCGCTCGATGTTGGCCCAGGCATCGAGCTTCGGGGGGCCCTTCTGCTTGGCCGTGGTGCTCAGCGCCATGAGCTTCGAGGTATCGAAACCCGCCTTGCGCGACTCGACCGCATTGGCTTCTGCGGCCGCAGCCATTTCCTTTCGCACGTCTTCGAGCCTGGCACGCTGATTGGCGATCAGGGCGCGCGTCTTGTCGATGTAGGCAGGCAATTCGCGCATCGAGGCGGGGGGGCGTATCGGCGGCATCTCGCTATCGGCCGCGTCGTAGCGGCCCAGGTCGACGCCGTCGTTCAAGGCCTTTTCCCTGGCCTCGGAACGCATGCGATCGGCACGCGCCTGGAGGTTCTTCCGCAGCGGTGAAGGCGGTGGCGCCGCGGCATCCAGTTCGGGCCATGGCCCGAGGATACTTTCGGGCATGAGCTGCTCGTCGCGCATGAAGTAGAGCGCGCGGTCCTCCGCTTCGCAGCGGGTCACCAGCACCTCGCGATAGCCGGAGAGCGGCAGCGGCGCCGCCGCGCTCTCCTCCATCGCCATCATCGCGTGGCTGATGTCGGCGGCATCGTCCTGCGTGATGGGGGCCACGCCGTGATAGACCAGGCCCAGGCGCTCCAGATGCGGAAAGAACCAGGCCGTGGTCAGGCGAAGCGGCAGGTCTTCCAGCACCGCGTCGTCGAGCTTGCGCGGATGATGCACGCCGCGCACCACGAAGCCCCGCGCTCGCCAGTCGGGAATACGCCCTCGCAGCAGGGCATGCGCCGGATGCATGTTGACGATCTCGAAGTCGGCGCCGGCCAATTCGCCCTCCTCCGGCGCGAGCCACTGGTCCGGCGGCGCGGCGTTGAAATAGTGCCAGTCCATGTCGAGCGCATAGCCCGGAAAGAGGTTCTGCTTCCAGGGCTCGTCGTATTGCCGGCCGAGGCGCTGCGCGCGCGAAGGCCGCTCGATGTCCACGGGGCCGAAGCCCGCCGGGACAGCCTGCTGATCCTGGCGGTGCAGCATCGCATTCGGCATTTCGATGTTGGGCAGGCGGCGCGTGCGCAGGCCGTTCACGCTCTCGTCCTCGTGCCCGATACCCGCGGGGTTTTCGGCGAAGCCGGGGCCGCCGAAGGCATGCCGCCAGTCGAGCTTCAGTTTCTCGAAAGGCTGCGGCGCGCTCGGATGGCCATTGATCCAGAAACGGTCGCCGGATACGTGCAACGCCTTGGTGCGCGAACCCACCCGTACAGAGACTGCGGTCTGCGTGCGGTCCTGCTGGTGGCAGGTGTAGGCATGGCCCGTCACCAGGAACTCCGGGGTCGCCTTGGGCATGCCCAGGTCGAAGGCTAACTCGCTGCCGAGTTCTTCCGCGAAGGTCTTCCAGCAATCGGGTTCGGGCACGAGCTGCGCATCCGGTCCGAACCCGTCGGTCATGACGATCGCAGTCATCCCGAGCCAATGGCGGCGGTCCTTGATGAAGGGACGGGTGAGCATGCTCATGCGCAGCGGCTTGATGATCTTCATGCAGTTGTCGTGCTCGGGATCTCGACCTGGGTGCGATCGCGATCGATCGCCACCACGGGTGGTGTCGCGTTCGAATACAGGACGTGTACCTTGCTGCCCCTGACGAACCCGTAGAGCAGTTCTTCGTCGATGAAGGTCTTCAGCGTGGCTTCCTGCAGCGCACCCTGGTCGTCCCGATAAGCCAGCCGAAGCTCGGCAGCGGCCATGTCCGCGGCGTGGCGGCCGCGCTTGGTGAGACGCCCCGGGGGGCGCGCGAGCCCGAGCACCTCAGCTTCGCCCCGCCGGGCATTGCCGCGCAGCTCGAGCCAGTGGCGCTCCTCCTGCTTGTACTCCGAATTGGTGAGCACCGCGGACCAGACCAGCGCGACGGAGAACAACAGCGCCGCGATCAGCACGATCGCACCGATGGTGCCGAGCAGGATGTCAGACCACGTCATGCCGGGATGCCTCCTGATGCGACGCGATGCTTCATTGGGTGTTGCTCAAGCCGTTGGTCTCCGTTTCGGTCGCTGCCGCTTCGACCTGCACGGCGGCTTTCTTCAGCTTGATGATTGCGTTTTCCTTGCGCCAGATCCACTCGACCCAGTTCACCGCGGAGAGGTTGACGAACACCGTCGAATTGATCGAGTTCACGCCCGAGGTCTGGATCTTCACGCCGTAGACGTCGGCGGCGGCGCCCGTCGCCGTGGCCTGGTAGCCGGTGCCTTCCTTCACGTTGCGCTGATACCAGGTCTGGCTGTCTGCATTCACTTCCTGCCTGGGCGTGTTGTAGGTCGTCACCTTCGTGTTGATTGTGAAATTGGTGGTGTTGACCGTGTGATCAGTGCTCGTGTAGGTGATGTCGGGCGCCGTGACCGTCTTGGGGCCGGTGACCACGGTGTTGTCCGGCCCCAGCACCAGCTTGCCCTCGAAGGCATTGACGATCTCGACGCGGCCGCTGCAGGTGATCCGGATGTCGGCACCGGCAACCAGCCGCAGTACCGAGCCGTTGACGGTGACGACCACGTCGCCGTTCACGGTCTCGAAGATGCCGCCGTTGACGAGGCGTTTCTCGCCGCCGCTGATGATCTCGGTCGCGCCGCCGGTGATGGTGCGGATTTCTCCGCCAGACACCGTCTCTGTCGCTCCGTCGTGCACGGTGCGGGTCTCGCCGCCGTCGATGGTCTCCACCGCGCCGGCGGTGATGTGGCGCTCCTCGCCCGACTCGAAGGTGGAGGACTCGTGGCCCTTGATGAGCGTGGTGCGCGTCTTCTCGGTGGTGTGGGTCTCGTCGCCCTCCACCTCGGTGTCGAGGTTGCGCTCGGCGTGCAGCAGGATCTGCTCGGCGCCCGTGCGGTCCTCGAAGACGATCGCATTGGCGTTCGCCACCGAACCGCCCTTGGTCGAGCGCGAGACGATGCCGCTCTTGGTATCTTCGGCCGGCAGGTCGAAGGGAGGCATCTGGTCGGCGTTGTAGACGCGGCCGATCACGATGGGACGGTCGATGCGCCCGGAGATGAAGTCGACGATCACCTCCTGGCCGATGCGCGGCACGTGCACCATGCCGAAGGAGTCTCCCGCCCATGCCTGCGAGACGCGCACCCAGAACGAGCTGTCCTGGTTGTTCTGTCCGACGCGGTCCCAGTGGAACTGCACCTTCACGCGGCCGTACTCGTCGGTCCAGATCTCCTCGCCCTCGGGGCCGACGACCGTGGCGGTCTGCGGGCCGCTGGTGCGCGGCATCGGCGTGCGCCGGGGTGCGCGAAACGGCCTGTCGGCTGGCTGCACGACGAACCCGGCGCCGAACAAGGAGCCGCCCCGCGCATCCGCCGCGGTGGCGTAGCCGCCTTCGCGCCATTCGTAGCGCACCGACACCAGCAGGTATTCGCGGTTGTCGTCGTCGCGCGGGGAGCCGCGCATGGTGAAGCGGTATCCCGGCGCGATGCTGCGCACGGTGGAGTGGCCGACGCTGCGATCCGCGAGCGACTGCGCTTCCTCGAGCCGCACGCGCGCATAGTGCTCGCCGTCTCCGGCCGCGCCGTAGTCGCCGATCCACTCGTACATGTCGTAGTCGGCGTTGTCGGTGGCCAGGGGCTGCGCGCGCGTGCTCGACAGGTCGGCCCTGGGCGTGGTGAAGTTGAAGTCGTTGACCGTGTAGCTGCCCGATCGCACTTCTGCCGTGACCTGCCAGTCGTCGATCACCTCGATGTCGTCCGTGATGGCGCGATCGCTGGCGAAGTAGTCGATGCACGCGTAGCCGGGAAGCTCGTCATGGGCCGAGGCATCGTCGGCCAGCACCAGCGTGTGCTGGTTCCTGTCGTGCCTGAACCAGTAGTAGATGCCTTCGAGTTCCATCAGCCGGCTCACGAAGGCGAAGTCCGATTCCTCGTACTGGGCGCAGAAGTCCCAGGCCCTGTAGCTGCCGCTGAGCTTCTTCTCGTAGGCATAGCCGTAGGCGCCGAGCACTTCCTCGATCATCTCGACCGCGGTGCAGCCCTGGAAGGTGCGGCTGTGGCTCGAGCGCGTGAGGTACCACAGCCAGGGACGCACGGTGGCCCTGTAGACCGTGTGGCGCACAGTGCCGCCTTCGCGGCCCGTGCGGGCAAAACGCGTGACCTCGCCATGGAGGAAGCGCGCATCGGCCGCGGTCTTCATCTCCAGCGCCATCGACTTGCCCAGAAGAGACTTGGCATCGATGGACGGGTTGGGGCTGAGCAGCTCGACCTCGAACTCGAACAGTTCCGACAGCGTCTCGCCGCCGTGCATGGCCCTGAAGAGCAACTGATCTTCACCGAGCGGCGTATGCGCGCGAACGACTCTCGTCATGCCGGGGTCCCCCTTGCATCCATGACATTCATTTCACGTTGCTCTTCAGATTGGCGCTGAACACCAGCGGCACCATGGTCCATCGCGTCCCCAGGAAGTTGCGGTTCTTGATGCCGTACTTGATGGCGAGTGGCGCGTCGAGCAGGAACAGGTAGGACCAGTTCGCGAAAACGCCGTTGAGCATGGTGTTCATCACTGAGACCTGCGCCTTGATGCCGAAGAGATCGGTGGAGCCGATGAAGAGCCGGACGTGCCTGTTCGACACGATGTCCTTCTGCTGGTCGATCCACCCCTGGTCGGCCGCGTTGCCGGTGTAGCCGGGCGTGTTGAGGATCGCCACGTCCGCGTTGAGCGTGTAGTTGGTGGTGTTGACCGTGTAGTTGTCGCTGTTGTAGACCATGGTCGGCGCCGACACGGTCTTCGTTCCCGTCACGGTGGTCGACTGCGGACCGATCACGAGCTTGCCGTCGAGCGCGTTGATGATCTCCAGCCGGCCCGCCGCGGTGATGCGGATGTCCGCCCCCGTCACGAGGCGCATCGTGCTTCCGTTGACCACGAGCAGCACGTCGCCGTTGTCCGTCTCGACGATGCCGCCATTGACCACACGCGTCTCGCCCCCGCTGATCGTCTCCGTCGCCCCGCCCGTGATCGTGCGCAGCTCCCCGTCGGTCACCGTCTCCGTCGCACCACCCGTCACCGTGCGCTCTTCCCCC
>Ga0209676_1002313_pt1 | contig 13855 bp, 12 predicted proteins | sample AraplaCvi_mLB_r2_FD_184282 | JGI IMG/M metagenome (GOLD analysis project Ga0209676, IMG submission 184282) | Arabidopsis root microbial communities from North Carolina, USA - plate scrape MF_Cvi_mLB_r2 (SPAdes) (version 2) | ecosystem: Host-associated > Plants > Roots > Endosphere | place: USA...
CACATCAACCTGTCCATCCTCGGCGCCATGGAAGTGGCCGAGAACGGCGACATCGCCAACTGGATGATCCCGGGCAAGCTGGTGAAGGGCATGGGCGGCGCCATGGATCTGGTCGCCGGCGTCAAGCGCGTGGTCGTGGTCATGGATCACGCCAACAAGCACGGCCAGTCCAAGGTCCTGAAGGCCTGCACCCTGCCGCTGACCGGCACGGGCGTGGTCAGCCGCGTCATCACCGACCTGTGCGTCTTCGACGTCAAGCCGGACGGCGCGGGCCTGGAGCTGATCGAACTGGCCGACGGCGTCACCCTCGAGGAAGTCGCCGCCAAGACCGAGGCGACCTACACCGTTGCCGCCGGGCTGAAGTCGTAGTTAACCTTTCGCCGGCGGTGGGGGAGCCGTCGGCGGGAGTAAGCTTATGGCGGATGGGGCCTATCGCTGGCAGGGCAATGCGCCCGCGCCCGACGCCGCTCGGGTTGAAGCGATCCACGATGCCTATCAGGACGAGCAGGCCGCGGCCTTCGCCGAGCCCGCCCGCGCCGCCGCCGTCGAGCGGCTGGAGCGCGCCCTCGCCGCCGCCCGCACCGGCGACCTGACCGAGGCCCACGCCCAGCTGACCCACGCCCGCTCGGTGCTGGAGGGCCTCCGTCCCGAGACGCTGGAGCCCCGAGGGGGCCTGGCCGGTCTCTTCGACAGCCGGGGCGGCCGCCTCAAGGCCTTCCGCGCCGCCTACGCCCGCGCCGCCGCCTCGGTGGACGACGTCGCCCGCGACCTGACCGGCTGGATCGAGGGCGCCGCCCGCCGCTCCGGCGGCCTGGACGGCATCTGGGCCGAGGTCCGCGACGCCGTCGTCGACCTGGACGCCCACCTGGCCGCCGCCGCCCGCCGCCTGACCGGCCATGAGGGCGAGACGCCGCACCCGCTGGCGGCCCGCAAGGCCTCGCTCGACGCCTGCCGCGCCGCCGCCCTCGCGGCCTTGCCCCTGGTCCGCAGCGCCCAGGGCACCGACGCGCGCTTCGCCGACGCCATGAAGACCTGCGCCGACGGGACCGCCGCCTGGCGCGACGACTGGAAGGACGCCCTCGGCCTCTCCGGCCGACGCCCGAAGAAGGTGCGCCCGGACCGCGAGCGCCTGCTCCGCCTCCGCGACGACCTGATCGGCCGTATCGACCGGACCCTCAACGAGTTGGCCTCCGCCCGCACCCGCCGCGCCGATGTCGAGGGCCGGTTGGCCGACCTCAGGAAGCCGCTCTAGAGCGACTCGCGACCGATCCGGACCAGGGTCCCGTTCGGATCACTCACCGCGAACTCATAGGTTCCCCAAGGCTTCTGGCGCGGTCGGTCGTCGCCGATGATCAGGTCCCGCACTCGCTCCGCCACCGCATCCACGTCCTCGACGTAGAGGTACAGCCCTAAGGCGTTGTCCTCGATCTTGGCGGGCCAGCCCGGCGTCCGGTTCAGGTGCAGCCGCCACCCCCTCCCGTCGGACAGCAGTCGATAGTGGCCGTGGTCGCTGACCACCTCCAGCCCCAGCCGGGCATAGAAGGCCGTGCTCGTCTCCAGGTCCCGGCAGGGCACGATGGCGGCGATGTGGTGCGGGTCGGTCATTGGGCAGGCTCCGTGGGCGTCCGCAGCAGCCAGGCGGCGGTCACCACCGACCATGCCGCGAACACGCCCGTCGCGACAGTGGCCGGGACCAGCCCGAACCGCCCGTTTCCGACCGCCAGCCACCACAGCGCCAGCCCGCCCGCGCCCAGCCCGGCCACGCCCGCCGCCTTGCCCAGCCAGTCCAGCCGCAGCATCCGAACCGCCCACAACGCCATCGCCGCGGCCGTCAGGGCCATGCCGAACACCGCGAAGGTCTGGTTCACCGCCGCCAGCACCGGGAACTGGACCGCCCGCAGCGCCGGTGCCTCCACCCGCTCCAGCAGCCAGCCCGAGGCGAAGCCGTTGACCAGCGCCGCCACGACCAGCGCCGCGACCCCGCCCGTGAACAGCATCCGCCCGGCCCGAACCGACAGATACCCCTCGCCCAGCCGACGCGGCACGGTCGATGCACCCAGGCCGACGGCCATCAGGCAGACGATCATCCCGCCATGCACCCCGGCGTTGCTCCAGTCCCCCAGCAGCAGACCGTCATCCGGCCCCCGCAGCGACGTGGGGTGATGCAGCATCAGCATCACCGACGCCCCCGTCCCCGCCAGCATCAGGCCTCCCGCCTGCCGCCCTTCCCGTTTGATATCCATGTCGCCCTCCCGTTGATCCGGCAGGTCTGGAAGGGCCGTCGCCCGAAGACGAGAGACGAACCGGCCCCGATGTCCGCTTCCGGACGATCCCGCCCAAATGTCCGCCATCGCCGCCGTGACCCGGCGGCGCGGGGTGGCTATCGTCGCCAGATGGATCAGGCCCTCGACCGCCGCACCCAGCGCACCCGCAAGGCGATCTCCGACGCCTTCCTCGGCCTGCTGTTCAGCCGCCGCTACAGCGCCATCCGGACCGCCGACGTCATCGACGCCGCCGGCATCGGCCGCTCGACCTTCTACGAGCATTTCCGCAACAAGGACGACGTCCTGGTCGCCGTCATCGAGCCTCTGTTCAACCCGCTGGCGGACGCCGCCACGGGCCGGGGCCGGCTCGGCTCGGTCCAGTTCATGCTCGACCACGTCTGGGAGCAACGCGCCGCCGCCCGGCTGCTGTTCGAACCGCCCATGGCGCTCAAGCTGCAGCGCAAGCTGGCCGCCATGATCGAGGCCCGCCTGCCGAACGCCGACGACGGACCACCGCCCGCCCTCGTCGCCATGGGCGCGGCCGCCGGGATGCTGGCCATGCTCAGGATGTGGCTGGCCGGCGAGGTCGCCTGTCCGTCAGAGACCCTCGCCCGCCGCCTCGTCTCGCCTTAGTTGGCGGGCGTCATCGGCAGGGTGCGGGCGTTCTGGTCCGTCCACTCGACGATCTGGGTGTTCAGGTCCCGGGTGGCGGTGTCGAAGGCGCTGACGATGGCGCCGACGCGGTTCTCGCCCGCCGGCTGTTCGACGGTGAAGACCCGCTCGGCCGTCACGCTGCGCTCCTGCGCGTTCAGCAGCCGCACCCGCGCCACGATGGTCGCCGTCGGCGCCGCGCCCGCGTACGGGTAGCGGGCCTCGAAGGTGCGCACGTCGATGTCCAGCGCCTGCGACGCCCGCGTCAGTTCGCGCGGCCCGATCAGCCGGACCCGCGTGGCCTGCGAGGCGAAGGCGCTCTCCAGCGAGTCGCTGAACAGGATGTCGGCCGAGCTGACCCAGCGCGCGCCCTTGATGTAGGCCGCCTCGGTGCCGGTGACTCCCAGGATGCGGTCCTCGCGCACGGCCTGGGCGAACTCGGGACGGCGCATGGCCACCTGCACCGCCGAAGCGGGGGTCTCATGCTCGCTGACGCCCGACGGCAGGTTGCCGAAGCGGTACAGTTGCACCGGATCCGGCGTCGACAGCAGGGAACAACCGCCCAGCACGGCGACGGCGGCGACGAGGGCGGCGCTCTTCAGAATGCGCATCACGGCTGGACCTCCATTTCACGGGACTGCGGTCGGCTGATGAACTCGCGCGGGCTGGCCCGCACGTCATCGATCAGGGACTGGAGCGAACGGGTCGCCTCGTCCAGCTGCTGGATCGACTGCTGCAGTTGCGGCAGGCCGGTGGTGGCGAAGTCGCCCAGCGGGCGCTCCAGGCTGGTCGCCGAGCGGTTGATCGAGGCCACGGCCTCGCGCGCTTCCTCGGCCGCGGCGTTGACGTTGGCGACCGCGCGCTGACCGTCGCCTTCGACCACCCGGCGGGTGCTGATGGCCAGTTGCTCATACTCGGCCACGGCGGAGTTGGCGCGGGTCAGCGCCTGCTCCAGCTGCTCCAGCATGCCCTTGCGGGCTTCCAGCTCGGTGGTCAGGGATTCGATGTTCTTCAGGCTGGTCGAGAAGCTGCGCACGTTGTCGTCCGACAGCACCCGGTTGATCCGGTTCAGCGCGTCCACCGTTTGGGCCAGCACGGTGCCCGAGCCCGACAGCAGTTCCGCGATCGGCGACGGCTGGCTCTGGATCACCGGCACGATGTTGTCCGGATACTGGGTCTTCAGGATGGCGCTGTTCGGATTGCCGGCGGTGATCTGGATGTAGTTCAGGCCGGTGATGCCCTGCGGCTCCAGCTGGGCGCGGCTGGTCACGCGCACGGGCGTGGTCGCGTCCACCCGGATGCGGGCGATGACCTGGTCGCCCTTGTTCGGGTCCAGGTTCAGATCCGTCACCTCGCCGACGCGGATGCCGTTGAAATGCACCTCGCCGCCCTCCGACAGCCCGCGCACCGGTCCGTAGAAGACGATGTCATAGACATCGTAGTCGTTGTTGAACTGCAATCGGGCCAGCCAGATCGTGAACACGGCCAGCGCCGCCAGAAGGGCGACGGTGGCGATGCCGACGGCGGCGTAGTGGGCGTCTCTTTCCATAGCTCGGCTCTCCTCAAGCCGCCTTGGCGCCGGCGCGACCGCGCGGCCCCAGGAAGTATTCGCGGATCCACGGATGGTCCGAATGTTCCAGCTCACGCACCGGGGCCTTGGCCACCACATGCTTGTCCGCCAGCACCGCGACCTTGTCGGTGATGGCGTAGAGGCTGTCGAGGTCGTGGGTGATCATGAAGACGGTCAGGCCCAGATCGTCCGACAGCTGGCGGATCAGATCATCGAAGGCCGCCGCGCCGATCGGGTCCAGCCCCGCCGTCGGCTCGTCCAGGAACAGCAGCTCCGGGTCCAGCGCCAGGGCGCGAGCCAGGCCAACCCGCTTGCGCATGCCGCCCGACAGCTCGGCGGGCTTCAGGTGGTGCGACTCCGGCCCCAGACCGACCATGGCGATCTTCATCTCGGCCAGTTCGCGGATCACGTCGCGGGACAGATGGGTGTGCTCGACCAGGGGCGAGGCGACGTTGTCCAGCACGGTCAGGGACGAGAACAGCGCCCCCTGCTGGAACAGGATGCCGGTTCGGCGCTCGACGTCCGCCTCCTGCGCCTTGGTCAGGGTCGTGCGGTCGTGGCCCAGGATGCTGACCGTACCGCCCTCGGGCTCCTTCAGTCCGATGATGGTGTTCAACAGCACGGTCTTGCCGGTGCCCGACCCGCCGACGACGCCCAGCACCTCGCCGCGCTCAACGTCCAGGTTCAGGTCTTCATGGATGGTGCGGTCGCCGAACTGGCTCAGCAGGCCGCGCACCTCGATCAGGGTCTCGGGAGCCGCCGTCACAGGTTCAGCTCCAGGAAGATCAGGGCGAAGATGGCATCCAGGGCGATGATGGCGAAGATGGCCTGCACCACCGCGGCGGTGACCCGACGGCCCAGGCTCTCCACGTCCCCGGCGACGGCCATGCCCTGCCGGCAGCCGATGGCGGCGATGACGATGGCGAAGACCGGGGCCTTGATCATGCCGACCATCAGATGGGTGCCCATCATCGGGTCTTCGTTGATGCGCTGGATGAAGAAGGACGGGCCGTAGCTGAGCTGGCTCCAGGTCACCAGCAGGCCGCCGAACAGACCCGCCACCATGCCGATGAAGGTCAGGATGGGGATCATCACGATCATGGCGGCCAGGCGCGGGATGACCAGGGCCTGGAAGGGGTTCACGCCCATGACCTGCATGGCGTCGACCTCCTGGTTCATCCGCATCGAGCCGATCTCGGCCGCGAAGGACGAGGCCGAGCGGCCGGCCAGCAGGATGGCGGTGATCAGCACGGCCAGCTCGCGCAGGGTCGCCACGGCGACTAGCTGCACCGTGAACACCCCGGCTCCGAACTGGGTCAGCAGATTGGCGCCCAGGAAGGCGATGACGGCGCCGATGAAGAAGTTGGTCACCGTCACGATCGGGATGGCGTCCAGCCCGGCACGCTCGCCCTGGCTGAACCAGGCGGGCCAGCGGATCTTCTCCCAGTGCTTGGCGGTCGAGCCCGTGGCCGTCACAAGCCGGCCCAGGAAGGCCATGGACAGGGTCGCTTCCGCGAAGATGTCGTGCACGCCGCGGCCGATCTTGGCCAGGCCGCGAACCCAGCCGGGCGAGCGCTTGGGCGGGCCGGCGCTCTCACGCTCCAGCTTCTCGACCATGGCATAGGTGCGGCCCGCCTCGGGGCGCTGCGACCAGGCGGCGTCGGGCAGTTTGACGTGTCCGGCCTGGACGATGGCCAGGGCCCCGGCGGTGTCGAACCGGCCCAGCTCGGACAGGTCCACCGCCGTGATCTCGCGACCATGCAGGCCGTCATCGAGCCGGCGCGAGATGCGGCCGAGCTCGGTCGCGGTCCAGTCGCCGGTCAGACGCAGGGTCAGGCCCGGCCCGCCGTCGTCGATCTGGAAGTCCGCTGCGGCCATACCCCTACCTAAATCGCCCCGTCCCGATTGCCTATCGCTGCTCTACGGCGAAGCTGCGGCAAGCGTCACAACGCGGCCATACCGTATTCGTTCAGCCACGGTTTCAGACGTTTACGTCTCAGAACAGATCCCGGACCGTTTTCAGGTCCGCCACGAACCGCTCGCGCTCCAGCGCCGCCGCCTCCCGGTCCGGAATCCGCAGCAGATACGAGGGGTGGACCGTCAGCAGGGCCGTCGCATCCGACAGGGGGATCGGCCGCCCTCGCTCCTGCGTCACGGCGACCTTGCGGCCCAGCACGCCCAGCGCGGCGGTCCCGCCCAGGGTCACGATCACTTTCGGCTTCACCAGCGACCGTTCGGCGTCCAGCCACCAACGACAGGCGCTGACCTCGCTGGCCACGGGGGTCTTGTGCAGGCGCCGCTTGCCGCGCGGCTCGTGCTTGAAGTGCTTGACCGCGTTGGTGACGAAGACGTCGTCGCGGTCGATGCCCGCTTCCGCCAGCGCCGCGTCCAGCACCTGCCCCGCCGGGCCGACGAAGGGCTTGCCGGCCAGGTCCTCCTGGTCGCCCGGCTGTTCGCCGACGATCATCAGCTTGGCCCGCTTCGGCCCCTGCCCGCACACGCCCTGGGTCGCGTCACGCCATAGGGGGCAGCGGCGGCAGGCCTGCACCGCGTGGCCCAGCTCCTCCAGGTTGGAGGGCACGAAGCCTTCCTCGAAGGCGTGATCACGGTTCATCCGCGACAGCGTCTTGGCCAGACGCAGGTTCGGTTCGGGGGCGGGTGTGGCGACCATGGTCTCTGTTCGAACCGCCGCCTGCGCCACCAGTTCCGGGATCAGCGCCGCCTCCGGCAGATTGGCCCAGTACCGCTTGGGCATCTCGCCTTGCATGGTTTTGGTCTTCAGCCGCGCCGGGTTGAAGGTCGAGGCGTAGTAGGTCTTCCAGAACTCCTCGACCTCGTCCTCGGCCGGAGCCATGTCGCGGGTCGCGGGCGGGCCGAAGGACAGGGCCTGCGTATCCCAGAAGGCCGAGCCGTCGGGCGTCAGGATCGACCAGCGCATGGTCGAGAACCGCCGGGCGAAGAAGGGCGCGGTCTTCTCCACCACCCGATGGGCGGGTTCGAACCATGCGATCCAGGCCTCGCCCCGGTCGTCTTCGGCCAGGCGGAAGCGGACGAAGGCCTTCATCTTGTGGCTGGCCCGGCTGACGTTCTTGGCCCGCTCGAAGGCGTCGGCGACGTCGCGGTCGGAGACCACCTTCATCAGGTCCGGCTCCCGCTCCAGCCGCCACAGCAGCCGGTACAGCAACTCGAACCGATCCGCCGACCGATGCAGGATCACGTTCTGGGCCAGGTCGACGAAGGCGCGGGGCACCGCGAACTCCCGCCCGCCTCCGCCCCCGGCTGGCGCTTCCGCGTCGAACAGGCCGCCCTGCCCCGCGCCGCCGACCTCGAACCGCGCCTCCTCGGGCCGCACCCCGGCCAGCCGGAAGCCCCGCGCCGCCTTGCGCCAACCGTCGAAGTCCGTCTCGCTCGCCAGCGTCCCGACCCGCATCAGAACAGGCTCATCTGCACCGGCTTGGGGTCCGGCGCGATGCGGGCGCGCAGGTCCGCCGCGTCGGTCAGCCCGCCGGGCGTCCAGTCCAGCGTGGTGATGAAGGGCCGCACCTTGTCGATGCCCCGGCACAGCCGCGCGATATCCTCCAGCCGCAGGGTGCGGTAGCGGCGCACCGAGATCATCCGGTCCACCGACTTCACCCCCAGCCCCGGCACCCGCAGCAGCATCTCGCGCGGCGCGGTGTTCACATCGACCGGGAACTGTTCTCGCCGGTTCAGGGCCCAGGCCAGCTTGGGATCGATGGCCAGGTCCAGCATGCCGCCGGTCGTCGCCTCGCCGATCTCGGGCGGCGAGAAGCCGTAGAACCGCATCAGCCAGTCGGCTTGATACAGCCGGTGCTCACGCATCAGCGGCGGCTTCTGCAGCGGCAAGCTGGAGGAGGCGTCGGGGATGGGGCTGAAGGCGGAATAATAGACCCGGCGCAGGCCGTAACCGCCGTACAGCGACGCCGACCGGTCGATGATCTCTGTGTCCGGCGCGCCGTCAGCGCCGACGATCAGCTGGGTCGACTGCCCCGCCGGTGCGAACTTGGGCGGCTTGATGCGGTCGCGCTTCGCCGGCTTGGCCGCCTCGACGCCCAGCCGCACCTGGCCCATCGCCTTCTTGATGACGCCCACATCCTTCTGGGGCGCCAGACGTTGCAGGGCTTCGTCGCGGGGCAGTTCGATATTGGCCGACAGGCGGTCGGCGTAGAGCGCGGCCTCGGCGATCAGCCGCTCGTCCGCCTCGGGGATCAGCTTCAGGTGGATATAGCCGCGGAAGTCGTGCTCCTCTCGCAGCGTCTTGGCCACCAGGACCAGCTGCTCCATCGTGTAGTCGCCCGAGCGGATGATGCCCGACGACAGGAACAGCCCCTCGATGTAGTTCCGCCGATAGAAGTTCAGCGTCAGGTCCACGACCTCCTGCACATTGAACCGCGCCCGGGGCACGTTCGAGCTCGCCCGGTTGATGCAGTAGGCGCAGTCGTAGATGCAGAAGTTGGTCAGCAGTATCTTGAGCAGGGATACGCAACGCCCATCGGGCGTGTAGGCGTGGCAGATGCCCATGCCTTCGGTGGAACCGATGCCCTTGCCGCCCGAGCTGTCGCGCTTCGACGTGCCGGACGAGGCGCAACTGGCGTCGTACTTGGCCGCGTCGGCGAGGACGGAGAGCTTTTGTCTGAGATCGAGTTGAGCCATTTGTTCTCACTATGTTCCATAGCGAGAACGCCTGTCCAGCGTGGCCGTTGCGGATTTTTCCGCGTCAGTTCAGGAAGTTGAGCAGCGAGACCTGCCGCAGCTGGCTGATCACCTGGGCCGAGGCCTGGATGGCGATCTGCGACAGCTCAAGGTCCGTCACCGCCTTGGCCATGTCGGCGTCGGTGCGGTTCGAGACCAGTTCGTCCAGCGACTCCAGCTGGGCCTTGTGGCTCTTGCCCAGGCTCTCGACCTGGTTGGCCAGGGAGCCGGTCGTGGCGGTCTTGTCGATCACCCCGGTCGAGGCCTGTTCCAGCCGCGACAGCTGGGTGGTCAGGAAGCTCTTCTGCGCCTCGGTCAGCTTGCCCGTCAGGGGGCCGTTGGCGCCGGTGTTGTAGTTCTGGATATCGCGCAGGATCTCCATAACCTCGGTCCCGACGTCATCGGCCAGGAAGCCGGTCTCCAGCGTCGTGCCCTCGGCCACGCGACTGGCGGTCTTGAGGGTGTCGTTGTGGAATATCGAGGCGACGCTGGGCGCGGCGGCCAGCTCGGTCAGGTTCGACACGTCCAGCGGCGGGGTGTTCACCTTGGCCCCGGCGAACAGATAGCCGCCCTGGTGGCGCATGTTCAGCCCGCCCCGGATGGCCTGGAACTGGCCCTCCATCTCCAGCATCAGCGAGCCGGACGAGTCCGAGGCCAGCGCGTTGCCGATGGCGGCGCGCAGGGCGTCGACGCCGTCGCCGATCTGGGTCAGGGCCAGGTCCTGGGTGGTCAGACGCGCCGACACCGCCTCCGCCGTGTCCATGAAGCCCGTGATCCGGCTCTGGGCGCCCTTCAGCGCCGTCAGCGTCTCCGACTGACGGCCGAAGCCGGTCAGGTCGGTGGCGTTCTTCTGGGTCGAGACCCGCTCCTGGGCCTCGGCGGCCCGGGTCTGGGCGGCCATCAGGTCCAGAAGGGCCGACTGGTAGTTTCCAAAGGTCGCGACGCGGGTCATCAGACCATCCCCAGAAGCGTGTCGTACATGTCCTTGGCCGCCTGGATCAGGCGGGCCGAGGCGTTGAAGGCCTGCTGGTACGTCGTCATCAGCACCAGCTCCTCATCCAGGTTGACGCCTTCGTAGGCGGTCTGGCGCGCGGTGGCCTCGGTATAGAGGGCCCCCGCCGTGTCCTTGCGGTTCTTGGAGGCGGTGGCCTTGCCCCCGATCTCGCCCGCCAGCTCCGAGGCGTAGCGCGACACCGAGATCGGACCGCCGGAGGAGTCCCCCGCCGCCTGGAAGTTCGCCGTCCGCTCGCCGGCGTCGGCCAGCAACAGGGCGCCGCGGCCGTCGCCGGTGCTCAGCGCCGGCGTGCCCGCCGCGGCCGACAGGTTCAGCTGCGCCAGCGCCAGCTTGGCCGGGCTCTGCCGGATGTCGGTGCGCAGCGAGAAGCCGTCCGCCCGCGACGAGCGCACCCCGGCGCCCAGGCCGAACAGCTCGGTCGCCGAGACGCCCGAGGGGACCTGGGTCGTGCTATCGCCCAGCACGCTCATGGTCGGCGCCGGATTGCCGGAGCCCGTGAAGCTCAGGGACCCGTCGGCGGCCAGGGCGAACGAACCGTAGCGGCCCACGCCCGTCGCCGGATTGTTCAGCGCCGCCAGCAGGTCGGCCATGGTCCCGCCGGCGGGAATGGCCACTTCGATGTCGCGAAGCTTGGCCCCCGTCTCGCCGGTGAAGCGGAAGGTCATCGTCTCGCCGGCGGTGAAGCCGTGCGGCGACGTCAGGGTCATGCCGGTGTCGTACAGCGCCGGGCGATCCGTCGAGACCAGGTCGTTCAGGCCGAAATAGTGCGAGAAGCCGCGATCGGCCTTGCTGGACGGCGCGGTCGGGTCATCGGCGACGGCCACGCCATTGGCCGTGTTGGTCGCCGTGATCGACAGCTTGCCGTCGACGAAGCTCGCCGTCGCCGCCCCGCCCAGCTGGGCGTTCAGCGTCGTCAGGAAGGTCGCCGGCGTCGCCGCCACGCCGTTCACCGTCATCGTCGCGCCGTTGAAGACGATGTCGGCGCGCTGTTGGATCACGCCCGCCTGGTTGGTGACCGCCACCGTCGTCCGGCCGGTGAATCCGGCGATGGCGCTTTCCAGCGACTGGCCCACGTTGCGGCCGTTGAGGCTGTTCGGCGCCGGGACGGACGAGTTGGCGTTGTGCGCGCGGTTCAGTTCGTCGGCGACGTGGGTGATCAGCTCGGCCAGTCGGGCCGCCGCCGCCGGCGCCTCGGTATCGCGCAGTTCGACCAGCCCCTTGATCTCGCCGGTCGTGACGCTGTCCAGCAGCGGCCGCTTGATGCCACCGGGCTCGGTGATCCAGATTTCGTTGAAGGCGGTCTCGCCGGTCACCGTGCCCGCGCGGTTGTAGCTGAGCGTCGCCGCCCCCTCGCCCGCCAGCAGGGTGCCGTTGCCGGTGCGGATCGAGACCCCGCCCACCGGACGCACGGTCACGCGAATGTCCATCAGTTCGGCCAGCTGGCCGATCAGGGCCGACTGCGCCGTCTCCGCGCCCGAGGCGTCGCCGTTGACCACGGTCGCCCGGGCGATCTCCAGGTTCAGACCCTCGATCTGGGTCAGCAGGCTGTTGGCCTTCTCGACCGCGCTCTGGATGCGGCCGTCGGCGTCCTCGCGCACCGCCTGGATCTGGTGGCTGATGCGGGTGGCCTCGTCGAACAGGGCCTGGGTCTTGAACAGGGCGTCCTGCCGGCGCGGCGACGAGGTCGGGTCCTCGGCGCTGGCCGAGAAGGCGGCGAACACGCCGTCCACCTGAGAGAAGAAGCCCGTGTCCTTGCCGGGGTCGCCGAACAGCGACTGGATGCGGTCGTACAGTTCATAACGCACGCCCTGGCGCGACGCCTCGGCGCCCGCGTTCAGGCTGGCGGCCTGCAGGAAGCGGTCGGTGGCCAGGCGGATGCGAGCGACCTCGACCCCCGCGCCCAGCCCGCCGCTGATCATGGTGCTCTGTTCCGCGATCTTGCGGACGTAGCCGGGCGTGTTGACGTTGGAGACGTTGTCCGAGACGACGCGCAGCTGCGTCTGCGCCGCGATCAGGCCCGAGTTGGCGTTGTTCAGGATACTGGTCAGAGACATGCGCGGCCCTCCACGAGGCGGGCGCCCGGCAAGGCCTGCCAGTCGCCGCGCGCTTTTTGCCCGGCGGCGTTTTCACCCCGTCCGGCCAAGTCACTGAATTTACGCAAGATCGCGTTTCGCGCCTGTGTCATGACCGGCAAGGGGCGCAAACGGCGGGCCAGTTGAGCGGCGGCCCTGCACAGGGCGAATGGCGCCGGGCAAGAAACGTCGGCACGCGGCAAGTTTCGACCGGACAACCCTGACCGGCGCGCCTCGACGTCCGAAAGAAAACCACGTGATATCAGCATATTGAGAGCGAAATTGGGAGTGGCCCGCGACTTGCGCCGGAGCTTCCGAATGTTCGGCGCAGCAGGCGCCCCCGTTACCGCCCTCGGCGATTTCCGCCCGGACCCCATGTCGACCGCCTCAGCCCTGCTTTCCTCGATCGCGCCCGCCGCTCCGGCGACCTCCCAAGGGTCGGCGACGGTCGATGCGTCCGCGTTCGAAGGCCTGCTGGCGTCGATGATGGACGGCGACATGACGGACGGCGGCGAAGGCGACGCGGTCGCTCTCCCGACTGATAAGACGGACGTCACGGACGACGCCTTGGCCGGTACGGCGGTTCCCGCCCAGACCCTGCCGCCCGCGCCGCAGCCGATCCTGCTAATCCCCGAGGCTGAAGTCGCCGTCGAGACGCCGGTCGCCGATGCTTCGGGCGAGGCCGCGCCCGCCGAGACCGCTCCGGTCATCGCCGCGCCGGTTCCGGCCGCGACCCCGTCCCCGGTCATCGCAGCCCCCATGCCCGCCGCTCCGGCGAACGACGCGGAAACGTCCGAGCCTGCCGCCAGTACGCCGCTGCCGACTGACAAGACCCCGGTCGGCAAGGCCGCCGACACCGATCCCCAAGTGCGCCCGGCCGTAAAGGCTGACGGCGCCGACGACGCCCAAGTTCAGCCCGTCGCTCCGCCCCAGGCGGACGCCAAGACCGCTCCGGTCGCGCCCCTGACGCAGCCGCCCGCGACGACCGAGACCTCGGCCAAGACCGATACCGCCGCGCCGCAGACCCAGCCCCCGGCTCTCCCGGCGCGCGTTCGCGGCACGATGCGTCATCCGGCCCAGATCGCCGACAGCCTAACGCCGCCTCCCTTCGTCACCGCCGCCGAGATCACGCCGACCCCGGATGGGCAGGCTCCGGCTCCGGTGGTCGGCAAGGATTCCGCGGCACCAGCGCCGCTGGTCCAGCCTCAACCCCAGGCCGCGCCCGCCGCCAAGCGTGAAGAGGCCGCGCCGACCGTTCCCGCCGCCGCCCTGGACGCGCTGGAGACCGCGGACCTGACCAAGGCCGTCGCCACCCCGGCCCCGACCGGCGAACGCAAGGTCGTCGAAGAGTCGCGCCCGATCGACGGCCCGACGCTGCGCGCCCTGGCCGAACGCGCCTCGCGTCCGGTCGAGACCAATGCCGCGGTCGACACCGCCGCGCCGTCCAGCTCCGCGCCGACCGCGACGGCTTCCGCGACGCCGGCGACCGCCGCCGCGCCTGTCCTGGCGGACGCGACGGCTCCGCGTCCCGAGATCGCGGCGCCAGTCGAGACGGTCGCCGAGGCCACGGACC
>Ga0209676_1002319_pt1 | contig 13800 bp, 11 predicted proteins | sample AraplaCvi_mLB_r2_FD_184282 | JGI IMG/M metagenome (GOLD analysis project Ga0209676, IMG submission 184282) | Arabidopsis root microbial communities from North Carolina, USA - plate scrape MF_Cvi_mLB_r2 (SPAdes) (version 2) | ecosystem: Host-associated > Plants > Roots > Endosphere | place: USA...
TCGATGACGAAGTACTGCCCGTCGCGGCACAGCACCTGCGCATGCACGCGCGAGACCGTGCGGTCGGGATCGTCGAGCACCAGCGTGTTGGTATCGGCGCGGCCGATGGTCCCGCCATTGGGGCCGAAGTCCGCGGCGATGGACTGCCCCGCCGGAGCGCCTTGCCGGGTGATGACAGCGATATGGATCATGAATCGGCCCCCGAAGGCTCTGTGCCTGAATGCGCCCGAACAAACTCGCAAGGAGTATTCATTCCGTGGGGCATGTTGGCAATCTCGCCTTAAGAGGTATGCCATTGCAGCCAGGCTGCGATGGCGGTGAAGATGAGGGCTATGAGTAGCCAGGTGCGGGTGGCGGGGCCGGGGCGCACGAGCGCCGCGGCGAACGCCACGACGGCCAGCGCGGCGAGGATGAATTTCGCGCCCACGTGCAATGCCCCGGCGTCAGTTGTCCTGCGTCTGCGCTATCCAGCGCGACTGCCGCCACGCGGGCGCTTGCGTAGGAAAGAGCTTGCTGCCGGGCCGCAAGAGGCACAGGTGCTCCGCCGCCGCGATACGCTGCCGCTGGAAGCCGCTGCCCAGCACACCCGCGCAATGCGCCCACGATGGCAGCGCCCCCATGAAGTAGCGCTGTCCGGGCTGGAAGCGTCCGGCGTTCGCGCGCCACCAATCGCCCAGCTTCGCAGGATCGGGCCACGGCAGGCCGTCGTCCTCGTCCATCGAGACGTCGTCGTGCGCGGGATCGTCGTCGGGACCGGACTCGAAGTCCTGCGGCGGCCTGCATTCGAGGTCGAGCCAAGCGAGGTCCAGCCCCGTGATGGTGCTGAAGGCTTCGCCCGCGATCCGTGCCAGGCCGGGATCGTCCATCAACGAGAGGAGCCACGGCACGATGCGTGGGTCGCCCAGGGCACCCGCACCGCGCACCGCGTCGCGCAGGCTCGCGGGCTTGCTGCGCATGTCGGCCAGCAGCGGCGCGGCCTGCTCGGCCGTCGCGAGCTTGAACAGCAGCGACAGCGCCTGCAGGCTCTGCGGCGTACTCGGCACCAGCGCGGCGTCGAGCAGCGCGCGCACCGGCCGGTGGCGTTCGCCCAGCAGCACGGCCGAACGGGCGGCCCAGAAGCGGCAAGCGGGATCGTTGTCGGCGGTTGCCGCCAGGCATGCGGCAACGAGGTCGATGCGGCCGCATTCACCGGCGGCACGCAGCGCCTGCGCGCGCAGCGTCGCATCGCTGTCCGCCACGGCTTCAGCCAACATCGGGCCGGGGTCGACCATGTGGGAATCGCAGGCCGCGATGGCGGTGCTGCGGCGGAACGCCAGAGGCGAGTCGAGCAGGTCTTTCGCGAGCCCGCGCAACGAATGGGCGGCTGCCCAGCCGACGGCCAGCGCGCTGGCCTCGCGTACCGCGGGCAGCGCCTCGGCCAGTGCCAGCAGTCGGTCGAGCCGGGGCAGGTCGTGATTGACGACGGCCAGCACCGTGGCGGCGAACACCTCGCCGCGCCCGGCGTTGCCCAGCGCCGCATCACAGGCCCTGCTGCCGGCCTCGCCCGCGACAGCCAGGCCGTCAATGTGGGCCGCGAGCCGGTCGTCCAGACGGCGCAGATGGTGCAGCCGGGCATGCGCAGAGCCGGCCAGAAAGAAGCGCTGACTGCACAGCAGCGCCGACTCCTCGGCATGCCGTATCACGACCAGCCCGACCGGCATGGCGGCGTAGCGAGGAATAGCGTCGGCCGTTTTCACGCAACCGCCCCGTCAGTCGTACTTGCGCCAGGTGGTGCCGTCGAACGACGCCACGTCGGCCTTGCCGACCGACCACATCACGCCCTGCGCCACCGAGAGGTTGTAGCAACTCACAGGCCCCATCGCGCCGAAGTCGACCGGCACCAGACGATCGGCGTCGAGTGTGTAAAGCCCCGACATGGTGGCCACGTAGAGCTCGTCGCGGAACCAGCACAGGTCCCACAGGTCGGCATCGACCTCGTCTTCCCATGCCACTGGCGCCCACGCATCACCGCGTCCCTTGACGAGTACGCCGCCCTGCCCCGCGACATACACCAGGCCGTCGCCCGCGCAGCAGACGGCCGAGAGGATCACGTTGGTAGGGCTGCCGCACCGGGTCCACACCGCGCCGTCGTAGCGCCAGATCTCGCCGGCCCAGCCGGCAGCATAGATCTCGCTCCAGCCGTAGCCGTCGATCGCCTCGAAGCCGAACACCTCGGTCTGGCCGGCGCGCGGCGCGCTCATGTCCACCCACTGTCCTTCGCCTACACGCCGGAACACCTGGCGCTTGCTGCCGCAGACAAAGACCTCGCCGCCGATCTCGCGCGCATGGCGGACCATGACGGGACGCGGATCGATGGTTTCGTCTTCACGCCGACCGCCCACGTAGGTGCTGACCTCGCCGTCCTCGCCGACGAGCACGACCTTCTCCGCCGGCGATTTCGCCACCGCGATGGCCGTGGCGTTCCAGGTGGTGTTGAAGGCGTCACCCCAGCTGCCCTTGTAGAGGCCGACCAGGCTGACGTGCGCGATGTCCTGCTCGATGAGCGTTTTCATCTGGCTGATGACGTACACGAGGTCCGCCATGCGGGCCGCGCCCCTGACGAACTCGCGTGAAATGGAAACCTTCGCCGGCATATGGAACTCCTTGTGTTCAGGGCAGCGCCGCACCCAGCTTGCTTGCCGTTTCGTTGACCGTCGACTGCAGCGACGCGTAGTGCGAGATGTCGGTCTTTCCGGTGGACGAATGCTTCACCGGCTTGGACGGGTCGCCCAGCCCCTTGTGGCCTTCCTTGAGTTGGGCCTCCAGGCATTCCTGGCTGCAATGCGGGGCCACGGCCTTGGCGCCCTTGGCGCAGTGCGTGACCTCCTTGTCGAACGGATTCGGGTCGCCGTTGGCCACGGGCGACGTGGTCTTGTGGTGTGTGTGGCGCAGGCCGTGCGTGCCCGAACAGCTGCCGCCTTCGGTGCACATGCAGGGCGCCTTGTTCATGTCGTAGGCTTCCCAGCCCTTCATGGGCTTGCCGCCGTAGCGGTCCTGGAAGAACGAGCTCTTCGGCACGATGTGGTCGCCCGTCTGCGCCTTGCAGCAACCGCCGATGCCGTCCTCCACGGGCGGCGAGGCCTTGTAGGGGACGAGCCGGCAGCGGCGCGCGGCGGCGCACGGGTTCTCGCTGGCCTTCTTCGCAGCGCCGCCCAGGTCGCCTTTGATCGAGCCGAAGTCGCCGCCCAACCCGGTCTCGGCGCAGACGTCCTTGCCGTCGGGCTTGGCGGGCTTGTACTCCTGGCAGGCCGCCGCCTCGCGCGCCTTGTCGCCGTCGCACAGCTTCTTGATGTCGCCGTCGGCCATCGAGTCGACGAACGGCCACGGCACCGCTTCGTTGGCCGTCGGGCTGCCATGGTTGTTGGTGGTCTTGTCGAGGTGGCGCACGGCGTTCTCGCCCTCGAACTTCACATCCATCGACCAGTCGATGAAATACACCTTGCCCTTGTTCTTGCTCGACACCACGCCCTTCTTCGCCGCGCAGCCGGCCTCGTCGCCCGACGATGTCTTGAAATAGGACTTGTTCTTCAGCATGATTTCCTGGCCGGAAATCTGCACGCTCCGGCTGCCCTCCGTGGTGTCGGAAGCCAGGCCGGTGTTCGGATAGGGAACCGGCACGCCGGGCGGCGTGGCCGGATTCTCCGGCGGCGTCATGCACACGTCTGGCATGGCGCAGATGGTCTTTCCCGCTCCCGCCTTGCAGGCGATCTCACGGCCGTTGGCGAACACCTGGTTGGCCATGCGTCAGCCTCGAGCGTCGCGCCAGGAGAAGATCATGGACGCGCGCCGCCCGTCCTCGTTGCCAAGGTGCAGCAGCACGTGCTCGCCTTTGGCGTAGGCCTTCTCGCAAGCCGCCTTGAGCACGGCGATCATCACCAGCCCGATGGTCGCGCCCACCTCGCCGATGCAGTCCGCCGGATGCCACACGTCGAACTCGGTGCGCTTGGTGCGGTCGATGCGCCCGAAGGCAAGGCTCGCCTCCTTGAACGCGTACTGTCCGCCCGAGGCGTCGATGATCTTGAACTGCAAGATGCTCTCGCCGCAGCCGGCTTCCTGTAGCGACTGGCGAATGGCAGCCGTGAGTCCGTCGGCGCGCAACGGCTCTTCCGAATCGACATGCGCCTTCTCCACCGCGAAACCGAGCCCGCGGCACACGAGCTGGCCGTCGGTGTGCACGCCCATTCCCTCGACCAGCAGCGCCGCGGCCCCCTCGCCCGGAATGAAACCGTCCGAGTTGCCGCTCGTCAGCAGGCGGTCGCGCTGCTCGCAGTCGGCCAGCGCGGCACCATCGAGCAGGCTGTCGCTCGCGGCAATCGCGACCTGCGCCGCCCGTCCTTCGCCGATCAACTGGCGCGCCCGCAGGAGCGCGACGCCCGCCGAAACGCGCCCGCGCGCGATCACGGCGGAATCGGGATGAAAGCGCATGCCGAGTTCGTCCTCGAGCGCCTCGAAGAAGCGCGCGTCGTCGTCCACGATCCGGCCGGGCCGGCCGGATTCCGCCAGGCACAGCAGCAGCGGCGTGGCTTCGCAACTGTCGCGGTCGAATCCGGCCAGGCATTCGGCGATCGCACGCGCGGCCATCTTGAGCAGGCGCTTCTCTCCGCGCCACGGCTGCGGGAACGGCACCTCGCAGCCCATGAGCCACTCGCCGTCGCGGTCGCGGAACCGGGTCTGCTGGAAGTTGTCCACGGCGCCCCGGATGGCGGCGCAAGTGGAAGCTGCGTCGAGCCCGACCCCGGTGACGAGCCCGGTGCGGCTCACCATGATCGTGGGTGCCGTCACAGCTGCGGCTCCGTCTCGCCGCGCCGGCTGCGCACCAGATCGCCCAGCGAGGGATGCCACTGCTTGCCAAGCGCGCGAGCGCGCCACCATCCTGCCGACATGCGCCCACCCAGCACGTTCGACACCTCGAAGATGCTCTTCTTCAACGGCATCGTGGCGCGCCAGGCCATGGTGAGCAGCATGCGGTCGGTGTCGATGACCAGCGTGTCGAGCGTGCCCTGCACCGTCTCGTGGCCGCCCTTGCGGCGGAAGAACGTGACGGGCACGTCGAGCACGGGCAGCGAGAAGCGAAGCTGCCCCGCAGCCGACAGGTTTCCGAGCGCGACCTCTTCGCCGCCGCGCAGGAAGTCCACCTGCTGGTCGGGCGGCGCGGCCTGGTAGTAGGCATCGTTGAAATCCGCCGGCAGGAAGGGGAAGGTATTGTCGATCCAGTCCTGGTCGTAGGTGCCGGCATGAGGCAGGCGCTGTGACCAGCCGCGGCCCACGGGCCCGAAGGCCATCGGCGCATAGGTGCCGTCGGGTGCCTCCACGGGCCGGTCGAGAGCTTCGGTGCGCGGCAGCGGTGTGCCATCGAGCAGTGCGGACTGCAGGTTGCAATGCCAGCCGCAACCGACCGGGTTGGCCATGTAGGCGCCGTGGCGGGCGCGGTCTTCATGGCGCTCGTCGACGCCGCCGAAGGCGACGTCATAGCTGATGGCCTGCGTGACGAAAGCTTCGGGCGGCGAGGCGCGCACGCCCGACAGCCCCGCGCTCCAGTGCCGGGCGCCGACCACGGAGAACATCTTCTTCCACGCGCCCACGCGCACCCCCACAGGCACGCGCTGCGCCGGTTCGCCATGCGGAGCATGGGCGATGCCAGTGAGCAGGATGTCGCAGCGCGGCTTGCGCGGCGCATAGTCCACCTCCTGCACGGGCGCCGAATAGCCCGGATCGCCGGTGAAGGTGTCGGCGGCGATGAGCGGCAGCTGCACCGCATGGCGCGGCGCCACGCCACCGTCGCCTGGTATCGCGAAGGTTCCCTTCACCACGACGACCAGCAACTCGCGGCCCGACGGCTCCATGCCCATGGTGTATCCAAGGGTCATTCCGGTGGCGTTCACGACTTCCATGGCGGCTCCCGGTATTCGCGCACGCTCAATTGATCTGCACGGCGCCGCCCTTGATGCGGTTCGTGCCGGTGGAACGGCTCAGCACATAGCTGCCCTGTATCAGCACCTTGCCCGTGCGCGTCAGCGTGATGCTGGCCTTGCCGCAGCGCAGCACCATCTGCGTCCGCGCGCTGACGAGCAGGCGTTCGCCGTCGGTATCGACCTCCACCTGCGCGGGCGCCGGCACCTCGGCCTGGGGCCAGCCGGCTGCGCCGCGCAGCACGCCCATCACGATGGGCCTGGCCGGATCGGCTTGCTCGAACATCAATACCACGGCGCGCCCGATGTGTGCGCCGTGCAGGTCGACCACGCTGCGCGCGCGCAGTGCCGCCGTGCCGGGCTGCCCCGCGAACACGACCAGCGGCGTGCTCCCCTCGTCGGTGATGGCCACCAGTTCGCCGACGACGGTGGCATGCCACGGTCCGGCAACCGCCTGCGTGATGTTCGCCGCCAGCTGCGCTTCGATCAGGTCCCTGCCGCTCATGGTTTTCCTCCGTGCATGAATTCAGTTCTGCAAGATCTTCGAACCCTTCATCACGATGTCGCTGCTCGCCTTCGCATTGATCTTTCCCGAGGCGTCGATCGTGATGTCCTTGCCCTTGATGACGATGGTTCCGTCCTTCTTCATCGTGATGCTCGCGCTGCCCGTGGTGATGGAGATGGAATCGCCCGCGTCGATCACCAGGTTCTTTCCGACGGACAGCGAGTCGTCCTTGCCCACGCTGGTGGTCCGGCCCGAACTCACGCTGCGCGATTCGTCCGCCCCCACGTTCGTCGACAGGTTCGCCCCCACGTCCACCGACCGGTTGGCCCCGATGCTGCTCGACTGGTTCGCCCCCACGCTGATCGTCTGGCTCGCGCCCACTGTCACCGCCTGCATCGCCCCCACCGTGATCTCCTGCGCCGCGCCCACGGTGATGGTCTCGTTGATGCCCACCGTGTGCGTACGCTGCAGCGCCACCGTCGCCGTCTCGCTCGCACCCACCGTGATGGTGCGGTTCTGCCCGATGGAGATCGTCTCGTTCAGGTCCACCGTCTCGGTGCGGTTCTGATGGATCGTGATGGTCTCGTTCTTGTCCACCGTTTCCGTGCGCTGGCCGTGCACGGTGATGGTCTCGTTGTTGTCGACCGTCTCGGTGCGGTCGTGCTTCACGTGGGTGGTCTCGTCGTGGTCGATGGTCTTGGTGCGGTCGTGGCCCACCCAGTGGGTCTCGTCGTTCTCGACCTCGATGTCCTGGTTCTTCTCCGCGTGCAGGTACACCTGCTCCGAGCCCTTCTTGTCCTCGAAACGGAACTCGTTGCAGTTGGCCGCGCTGCCCTTGGGCGTGGAACGCGTGCGGAAGCCGCTCTGCGTGTGGGTGCCGAAGGGAATGGGCTGGTCGTCGTTGTAGACGCGGCCCACGATCAGCGGGCGGTCGGGGTCGCCGTTGAGGAAGTCGACGATCACCTCCTGGCCGATGCGCGGGCAGAAGTACCCGCCCCAGCCCTTGCCGGCCCAGGGCTGCGACACGCGCACCCAGCAGGTCGACTTCTCGTTGCTCTTGTCGTAGCGGTCCCAGTGGAAGTGCACCTTCACACGGCCGAAGTCGTCCGCATGGATCTCCTCGCCCGACGGGCCCACGACGATGGCCGACTGCGGCCCCGGCATGACCACGCGCGGCGTCAGCCGCGGCGGGCGGAACGGCATGTCGGCCGGGAACACCGTCAGCAGGAACGAGCTCGCGCCCGGTCGTCCCGCATCGAACGAAGGCATGCGCGCGGCAGCCGCCTCGAACGCCGGCAGCGTGTCGGCCAGCACCGCGTCGTCGGCAAGCGCCTCGCGCAGCATCTGCGCCGGCAGCATGGCCGGCGCCTCGACGTCGGCTCCCTCGTAGCCCGGGTGGGTCGCGAAGAAGGTGCAGGCGGCGATCACGTAGTCGCTGTCGCGCGTGCCGTCGGGGTCGTTCTCGAACTTGAAGCTGCGGCCGGCGGTCACATCGGGCCAGGGGGTGAGCGCCCAGTGCCGCTGGCGGCGCGCGCCGATCTCCTCGCCGCGCAGCTTGCCCTTGTCGTCGGCGTCGTCGCCCTTGAAGTAGCCGCCCGCGAACTCGAAGGCCTCGAACTCGGCCAGCTCGTGCTTGTCGGGCGTGCCTCCGGCCGCCTCGAGCTTCTTCTTGATGGCCTTGAAGTCGCTGTCGGCGGAGGCGTACTTGCCGGTGTCGAACTGCCGTTCGCTCACCCAGCGCGAGATCTCGTTGAAGCGCGCTTCGGCGGCGTCGCTCGACACGTAGCGCAGGGTGTCCGCGGCGGGCAGCTTGTCGTGCGCCATGTCGCTGGCATCCGAGAGGTGCATGGTGCCGGGCGCATCGTGTGCATCGAACCAGTAATAGATACCTTCGTCTTCCAGCAGCCGCGATAGGAATTGGTAGTCGCTCTCCTGGTGCTGCACGCAGTACCGGCGCGGCTTGTGAGTGCCCACGACGTTGTCGGACCGGGTCTTCTTGAAGCGCTTGATCGGGCTGTCCTCGAACACCGCGTCGAGCACGTCGAGCACGGGCTTCTCCTGCAGGATGCGCGAGTTGCCGCGCTTGGTGAGAAGCCAGAACCAGGAGCGCAGGGTGAAGCGGTATTCGAAATAGCGCCCCGCATGGCCCGCGCGCACGAAGCGCACCGCGTGGCCCTGGCAGTGCCGTTCGTGCCTGCCGCCGTCGGCGTCCTCGAAGCCGATGACGATGTCGAAGGCCCGCCCGAGAACGTCTTTCGCATCGATGGCCTTGTTCTCCGACAGCACCGTGAGCTCGTAGATCGAGGGGCGTGCCAGTGCCTCGTGACCCACGATGCGCCAGAACATGAGCTCGTCCTTCACGGGCGAGTCGCTCTCGATGCGGAACTCCTGGCCTGCCATTTTTGGCTTTCTCCCCCATGCGCCTGTAAGGCGGCGCAGCCTCTTTGCTTCGGTTTCTCTAGGGCGCCAGCAGCAGCACCAGCGGCTGGCTCGGCACGGTGCGCACGCCGGGGCAGTTGGTGCTGTTCTGCAGAGACACGCTGGTCAGGCGCGACGCGGGCATGCCCATCATCAGCACCGTGAAGGCGCCGGTGAGATGGCGGCTCGGCCCCATCACCGTGCCCGAGGCCACGCCCAGCAGCACGCCGGAGTTGTCGCCGTTGGTCATCGGAATGGTGGTGCCGAGGTTGTGGGCCGGACCGCCCATGATGAGGATCGTCGGGCAGTTCGGAATCGCCATCGGACCCATGGCGATGTTCGGGTACGGCACCGGAATCGGCGACGGCGCGGCGGGCGTGATGCAGACATCGGGAAAGCCCATGTCCGTGCCCATCAGCTGGCAATTGGCGAACATCTTTTGCTTCTCCGCCGCCGCTTCAGCCGAAGTGGATCTGCGCGCCGCGCGCCTTGACCAGTTCGCGGCCGTTGACCAGGGTGTGCTCTCCTTCCAGACGCATCAGCTGCTGCGCCTCGCACTCCACATGCGTGGCCGACACGCGGTCGATGCCGTCGGTGGTGCGCAGGTAGTGCCTGCTGAAGTGCTGCACGCGGTCCATCACCGACGACAGCACCGAGCCCACGAGCTTCAGGCTGGTGCCGACCACGCTGAGCTGGCGTCCGACGACGTCGGCGCTGTCGGTGGCCAGGCGCGTGCGCTGCGTGGCGATGTCGAGCTCCTCGGCAGCGAGCTCGATGCGCCCGCCCTCCGCGGCGATGCGCATGCCGCCGCCTTCGCAGTTCAGGACATTGGCCGTGCCCTCCTCGCGCTGCAGCACGGCCATGACCCAGACTTCGTCGGGCGCGATGCGCAGGCAGGCCACGCTGTCGCCGGCCGCGGGCTCGAGCAGGCAGCTCGCGGCGCGGCGTGCGCGAAGCTTCAGGTCGCCGCTGGCAACGACCTGGCGGCCCTTCGCGTCGATGCCAAGGATGCCCACGCACCACTCGCCCGGAATGGCCTTCGCGGTCTGGCTCCTCTTGCCGGTGCGTGCTTTCGTGAGCGCTGTCGTTTCGTTGTTCATGGTGGCTGTTTTCTCCGTATTCGTCATGTCAGGCGACCAGCGGCTGCCAGCGCTCCGATTCCGCGAGCTCCGGATCGGTCTCGAGCGCGCGGGCACGGTCGCTCATCTGCGCGTTCTCGGTGATGGCGGCATGGAGCACGGTGCGCAGCATGGTGGCGCGGCGCAGGTCGGCCGCGGTGAGATCGGCGTGCCTGAAGTCGGCATACGTCAGCTCGGCGCCGCTGAAGTCGGCGCCCTGCACTTTCGCGCCCGCGAAATGGGTCTGGTACATGTCGCAGCCTGTGAAATTGGCCTTGGGCAGCACGGCGCCGGTGAAGAGAGCCTGCCGCAGGCGGGCACCGGAGAAGTCGACGCCCTTGCCCGTTGCGGCGCAGAAGATCGCCGACGGTGCCACGGCCTTCGCGAACTTCGCGCCATCGAGCGTCGCGCCCTGGAAGTTGCACTGCTGCAGCGTGACGCCGCCGAAGTCGGCCCCGCTCAGGTCGGCGGACGAGAACTGGCAGCCGTTGAGCTCCAGCCCCGCGAACGACATGCCCTTGAGCGAGGTCTTGAAGAACACGTTGCGCAGCATGCGTGCGCCGATCCACGTCAGGTGCGAGAGATCGCATTCGTTGACGGTGGTGTATTGCCAGCTGGTGTCGTCGGCGCAGACGTCGAGCAGCACCGACTGGGTGACGACGGCGGAATCGAGTTGCACACCGCGCAGCACGGCATGGTCCAGCCGGCAGCGCGCCAGCGTGGCCATGGTCATCGCCGACTGCGCCATCTGCGCGTGCGTCAGGTCGCACTCCGTGAACACGGCGCCGTGCAGGTTGGCTTCGCGCAGGTCCGCGTGGTCGAGCTTGCAGCGGTTGAAGACCGACTTGCGCAGGTTGGCGCCCGATGCGATGGCGCCGCGCAGGTCGCATGCGTCGAACACTGTCTCGCGCAGGTCGGCGCCACGGAAATCCGTTTCGGCGAAATTGACCCGCGAGAAGATTCCACCGCCGAGCGCGAGCCCGGCGTAGCGGCCCTTGCGCAGGTCGAGGCCTTCCAGCGCCTCGCCGACGCTGACTGCGATGGCCAGCAGGTTCGGGCTCATGCTGCGGCCTGCTGATCCGGCGTGAGCCGTGGCCATGTTCGCGCCCGCTTGAGCAGTGCGCCGTCGAAGCTCGTGGAGCCGTCGAGCCGCACGCGCCCGAGGTCGGCGCCGAAGAGATTGCTGCGCCGAAGGTCGGCTCCGCGCAGGTCCGCCGACTGGAAGATGGCCTCGCTGAAGTTCACGCCCGACAACAGCGCATTGGTGCAGACGGCCTTGCGCATCAGCGCGCCCTTCGCACTGGCGAGCCGGAGGTCGGCGCCCTCCAGGAGGGCCTCGCAGAGATTGGCGCCGTCGAGCACGGCGCGGATCAGCTTGGCACCTCGCGCATCGCAAGCGCCGAAGTTGAAACGGCGCAGGTCGGCCTGGCTCATGTCCGCACCGGCCAGACTGCTTCCCTTGACCGCCACGGTGCCGGCGCAGCGAGCCGCCATCATCTTCGCGCCGTCGAGCTTGCTGGTCACGAAGGTCGCGTTCTCCATCTTCGCGCCGTGCATGTCGACGCCCGAGAGGTCGGACTCGATGAAGTTGCAGACCGACAGGTTCGCCTCCGGCCACCGCATGCCCTTGAGATCGAGCTTGTGGAAGACTTGGCCGCTCAGGTCGGCCCCGGCCCAGTCGGCATCGCCCCAGGTGGTGTTCAGCAGGTTCGCCTTGGCGAATGTCGCGCGCCGCATCTGCGTGCCGGCGAATGCGCAGTACATGAGCGTCGCTGCGCTGAAGTCGGCATCGTCGAAGACGCCGCGGGAGAGCCGCGCCTTGCCGAGATTGGCCTTGCCGAACTTCGCTCCGATGGCGATCGCGCCTTCCAGATTCGCATGCGCCAGCACCGCGCCCGCGAGGTTGGCGCCGGAGAGATTGGTATTGGCGAGGTTCGCGCTCTCGAGCCACGCACCTTCGAAGTTCACGTCCCGCAGGTCGAGGCCCGAGAGATCGGCGCCGGTGAGGTCGATGCCCGCGAAGAACTTGATGCCCGCAGCGCTGGCGCGCGCCATCTCGCCGCGCAGCTTCTCTGCCTCTTGCGCAGCCATCGGAAATGCCGGCGGCTGCATGTGCGCGGACTGGAGATAGCCCGCGCGATGCGCGTCCTCGATCTGGCACAGCTTCGGATAGATGGGCGCCAGATCGACAGGCCTCGTTCCCATGGCCGCCTGCGCGCGCATCTCTGCCATGTGCCTGTCGGGGTCGTACTTCGGCGGACCACGGTGCCGCAGCCTGGCGAGGTCGATCTTCTGCTCCTGCGACATCGCCAGCGCCCGCTCGACGACGGTGACCGCATCCTCGAGCGCCGCCCACTGCTGTGCCTCGGCCTCCTTCATCTTCTTCTCGAGGTAGGGCGGCAGTTCGTCGCCGACCGGAACCTTTTCGCGCGCAGGCATGCGGATGCCCAGCGCGTCCGGGTCCTTGCCCATGGAAATGGCCTTCTCGCGGGCGAAGGCCACATCCATCCCGGCGCGGCGGCGCTGGGCTTCGCCCTGCAGTCCCTCCGTGCCGAAGGGTGCCTTGGCGGCTTCCACGTCGGGGTCGACGGTGTTCACGCCTTCCGGGAGCAGGTCGCTGTCGACGATGGCGTAGATGGGCCCCATCTTCGGATCGGCACGCTTCGCGGCAGCGTCGAGGTAGTGCGCATCGGAGCGAACCTGACCGATGCGTTCGACGGCTCCCATGAGGCTGACCACGTCGGAGCCGTCGTCGGTGCCGACCTCGGCCAGGCCCTGGAAGATCGCGATGCAGCGCTCGGCATGCGGGAAGAACCACACCGTCGTCAGCCGCAGCGGTACCTCGCGCACCTTGGGCTCTCCGGCCGCCATGCGGTAGCCGACGAACACGCGGGCCCGCATGCCCGGCAGGCGGCCTTCGATCAGGCGCTTTTCCGGATGCATGTTCTCGAACGAGAACGGCTCGTCGCCGACGAGCGGCGCCCCCATCCACTGGTCCGGCGGCGCCAGGTTGAAGTAGCGCCAGTCGGTGTCCGGCGCGAAGCCCGGCGCGTGCAGCTTCAGGTAGTCGGCGTCGTAGGTGCCGCGGTACTGCACGCGCTGCGGATGCATCACGTCGAGCGCTCCCATGCCAGCGGGCGCGATGGCCTGGTCGGGGCGCAGGAGGCGGTCGTGCGGCAGTTCGATGTTGGGCAGCCAGGCCACGCCATCGGCCTTCTGCCTGCCGCGGCCGGCGGTGTTGAGGGGAAAGTCCGTCCCGCCGTAGGCCCGCGACCAGTCCAGCGGCATCTGCGCGAAAGGCCGCGCCCTGCTCGGCTTCGATCCGTCCCAGTAGCGGTCGCCCAGCACCAGCAGCGTCTTTTCCTGCGCGCCGAAGCGGGCTCTCACGGCGCAGCCGTCGGGCCGGTCCGGTGGCGGGAATGCCTTGCCATGCACCAGGAACTCCGGCGTGAGCTTGGCCACGCCCTCGTCGATCATCGGCTGGGCCATCTCCTTCGCCAGGAAGGACCACATCGACTGCTCCGCCCACAGTGTTCCGCGCTCGCCCTGCGCGAACGGCAGGTGCAAGCAGGCGCTGATGCTGAGCCCGAAGCGGTTGCGGTACTCGATGGGGCGCGTCGACAAGCCGAGCGCCTGGGGTTTGAGGACTTGCATGGTCTGTCGGCAGCCCTCTTCATTCCCAGTCGTCGTTCGGTGGCACACCTCCGTCCAGCGGGTCGGATGACGGCGGCGGCGGCGGCGGCGGTGGCGGTGGCGGTGGCGGTGGCGGTGGCGGTGGCGGTGGCGGCGGTGGTGGCGGCGGTGGTGGTGC
>Ga0209676_1002321_pt1 | contig 13782 bp, 17 predicted proteins | sample AraplaCvi_mLB_r2_FD_184282 | JGI IMG/M metagenome (GOLD analysis project Ga0209676, IMG submission 184282) | Arabidopsis root microbial communities from North Carolina, USA - plate scrape MF_Cvi_mLB_r2 (SPAdes) (version 2) | ecosystem: Host-associated > Plants > Roots > Endosphere | place: USA...
GTACTGCCGCCGTGAACCAGACTACAAGATAGCCCCCGCGCATCCAGACGATGGGTGCGGGTCATGGGTGCGGGAGATTGGGGCAGATGATGAGATCAATCTATCCAAGGATCGCGGGCCCAAGGAGATCGAATAAGTATGCTCGAAACCTACACAACGCCCGACGATTATCAGTCCCCGGATTGGGGTGATTGCGGGAAAGCGCATGAATGGAAGAACTACGTTACCGAGGAAGTTCGAGGTATGTGGCACACTTTCTCAGACGAATTGAAAAAAGCGCTAGCTCGCCAATCCGAGGCCATAGCAGATATAGAGGAATGGGATTAGTCGTCCATCCCGGGCCAGTCGCACAGCCTTGCGCCTAGCTTGACTAGGGTCGGATCTTCGCTGCCGCCTGCGCCCAAGCGTCGGCCTCCCTCAATCCGTCGATGGCTGCGTCAGCGTCTCTTGCCAGCGCTGCATATTCGTCCGTGCACGCTTTGAGAACGTCCCAGGCTCGGGTAGCGGCTTGCTCAGAGATGCCGGCGCGGGCGGCAGCCTGGGCGGCTCTGGCACGCTGGGTGGCGATGACGTCGCGCAAGCTGCCAGCAGCATCGTTAGCAAGATCGCGCTCGGCGTTCGAAAGGCGGACGTCTTCATTGGCTTTCTCCAGGCGGCCCGTGTAATCAGCCACCATTTCCTGTTCCTGGCGCCGGTACTGCGCCTCGATCTGGCGGGCATTTGCAGCCGCTTCCAGCAGCGTTTGATTGACTCCCGCTCGGTACTGACTCGCGCCGTACCACCGCACACCAAGGCCGACGGCCAACAGCACCCCGGCACCAATCAGATAGGGAAGCGCGGTTCGCAACAGCGGATTCATGGCGTATTCAACCAGTCAGGCACTCTTGCGGGCGGCGCTGGCGGCGGTGACAGGACTTCATCCACCTTCTTGACGACCGTGCTGGCCGACTTTGCCGCGGCTGTGGCCTTCGTCGCTGCCGTACTGGCTTTGGTTGCGGCCCCCCTGGCAGCTTTGATAGCCCCTTCGGCAGCTTCAGCGGCCTGGTCCACTCTGTCAGCCGCCTGCTCTGCCGTCCCGGCGGCTCGGCTAACAGTGGCGGATAGGGCAGCCAGCGCCTGACGATAGTCCTCGCGCTGCTGACGATTCACTTCAGCCTGTTCCGATAGTGCCAATGAGGCACTTTTCCACGTGACCAGACTGCCCAACGAGTACCCGCCGCCGAAGATTGTCGCCACCAGAACGATGGCATACAGCCCACGAAGTGCGCGCGCCAATTTCGGGTGCTTGCACAGGCACCATTCATGCAGCTTTTCCACGTACCTCTCCCTGTAATGCACGCACCTGAGCGGTCAGTTCGGCAATCAATGTGTTCTGCCGCTCTATCGTCTGGGCTTGATAGGCCGTCCGCTCATTCAGCGCAGCCAGCTCGGCTTGCACCTTGGCAAGATCTAGATAGAGGTCGTTGCGCTGCTTGTAGGCCTCATTTGCGGAAGCTCGAGCCGCTTCGGCTGCTTGGCGCTCGACCGCCAACTGAGCCTCAAGCCGTTCGATTGCGTCCTTCTCGGACTTCGCACCGGCCATGGACACAGCCATGCGAGCCATCAAGATGGGCAAGACCTTCCACATGGCGCCCCCGCCAAGCAGCGCCGCGACCAGGTATCCGACGATCTGGGAAAGCGTCAGCGGCTCGCCGGCCGCCGCTGCGCTCACCGCATCCGCCCCCACAACGGACAGCATGAATCCCAGGCTCTCCTGCATCACGCCCCCGCGAGCGTGCCGCCAGCGCGCACGTAGGCGTCGCGCAGCCGCTCGATCTTCTGCTCGTGCTGGCCGTAATGCTTGCCAGGTTTGCCCAGAATAGGGAGAATATTCATATGACTGGAATCCCCAAAAGTAAGGTCGTCACTGCTGGCGCACGCCTGCACTCGTTTGTGTTTGTGCGCTACACCCAATCGCGGTTCGGGAACGCCTACGGCATCTTCAGATGCGACTTTTGTGAAGAAGAGCGCGAGCGTGTCGTCTCCCAAGTCCGAACCGGATATGTGAAGACTTGCCATTGCAGGAACCGAGAGCGCAATACCCGACACGGGCACGCGGCGTCCGGTCTTGAAACGCCCACGTACGAAGCGTGGGCCGCAATGAAGAAACGATGCCTGAACCCCCGCCATGCGAACTTCGCCAGCTATGGCGGGAGAGGCATCTCGGTTTGCGACCGCTGGATGGCTTTCGAAGCATTCCTGGCCGATATGGGGGAACGGCCTGCCGGCATGTCCATCGACAGAATCGACAACGACGGCGACTACTCGCCTACCAATTGTCGATGGGCAACGATCAGCGAGCAGAACAACAACCGGCGCGGAAACACCATGCTGTCCTTCAATGGCGAAAGCCGGACTATTTCTCAATGGGCGGCCGCCACGGGAATCAAAGATTGCACGTTGAGCGAGCGGCTGCGCAAAGGCTGGAGCGTTGAAAAAGCGCTGACAACGCCCGCGCGGATGTACGCACGCGCTCATGAAAGGGTACCCCCGGCTGCCACATAAGCAGCCCGAAGCCGATCAATGCTTTGTTCGTGTTGTTGGTACCCGGCGCCAGGCAGCGAGGCCCAGATGTTGCGCACCTTCGACACGGCCTCATCAAACCGGCCGGCCTGGATATCAGCGATCGCGCGCCGCTCCTTGAGCTGCTGGACGGCGTAGCGGTCCTGGGACAGCGGCCCAAAATCGGGAAGCTGCAGCAGCGCCTTGTAGTGCGGCCAATAGCGGTACAGGATCTGGTAGCGCCCCGCCGCAGTGGACGACAGCGAGGCGTTCAGCTTTACCAGCACGTTGGGGTGGTCGTCGTAGCCCGCGAACAGCTTGCCTCCCACCAGCACGTCGTAGCCGTCATCCTTCGTCGGCTGCCGGTGGTCGTCGGTCCCCTCGGACACCGCCAGCATGTCCAGGAACGCCAGTACGTTGCGCCCGCCTGCCTCTTTCTCGCTCACCCTTGCCATGATTTGCCTCCCTTGCAGGCATAAAGAAGCCCGCCAAAGCGGGCACGAAAAAGCCGCCCGAAGGCGGCTCGCTTTTGGTCGAAAAGTATCCTCTACGCAGCTCTCGCGCTGGGTCCCCCGAAAACTCGGCGGTTCAAGAAGCTCCGTAACGGCGAACGGAACGGACGCTCGATGAATTCAAATATCAAAGCTGCGCCAACGATTGAGATAAGCCAATAGGCTGCATAAGCGGTCATCAAGTTGGCTTTCAACCATGGATCGAAATAGGCGAGCATGACCCGCAGCACGAGCTGGTGCAGCAAGTAAAGGGAAAAGCTGATTTCTCCGAGGTAGACAAGCGGGCGAAACCCGAGAACCCTCGAAACGAAGCCTCGCTCTGCAAAAAAAACAACTAGGCTCGCTGCAAAAATAACCGTTGGGCCTGTTACCAAAATCCATAGAGCCAGCTGAGGGTGAGAGGTCCAGAGAACGGACCTCGCCAGCCAGGCGGTGAACACCATGCCGGCCACCATAGCTGCCAAAACAGCCGCTTCCAGCGTCGTTGCTCGAACCACGTCCAGTCCCTTCAAGGCGCTTACGAAGCGAGTTGCTAAGGGATAGGCCGCCATGCCAATGAAGAATTCAGCCACTCGGCAGAGTGGCGATATGTAAAGAAGTCCCCACGCTGAGACCGGGACTCCCTCACTCACGCTCATATCGGCCATCGCGGCAACAGAGACGTTCGCAACGACCACTAGAGCGGCAACTCCAAGCAGATACCAAAAACTCCGTCGTAAGAGCAGCAGAGCGAAAGGGAACGCGAGATAAAAAATCATCTCCGCCGAAACGCTCCAGGCCACCCCGTTAAAAGAGAAATAGAACCAGCTCGACGGGACCAACGACTGAAGCATCAATAGGTTAACGACCGCCCTAAGAAAGTCGTAAGCCGTATTGATGGGAGTCAGAGCGAGAATAGCTATGAGGCCCGTGAACGCATAGGCGGGCCATAGACGTGAGATGCGCGCTGAAAGAAAGGTCCAGTAATCTTTCTTCGCGTTTATGGTCCCGTAGGAGTGGACCAGGACGAACCCAGAAAGAACAAAGAAGAACGAGACCGCATTACGGAGGTCGAAGACATGGATAGAAATACCAAAAGTCTTCATCCCGTGCCCGAACACGACCAACGCCGCAGCAAAAAAGCGCAGCGAGGTCAGGCCATCTATCTTCCTCGTTCCAGACACGTTCATTCAGGGCTTCCGAGCGTTCAAGCAGGCTAGTTCACCCCAAAAATTTGGGGCTAACCTACTGTTGGCGCGAGCAATTCATCTCGGCGCGCCGATGTTACAACGCCCTCATCGACAAGTAAATTTAGCGTCATCGCGACACGCGGGTCATCCAGGTCGACGTACTGGGCGGCAATTAGCATGTCAAGCCCGAACTGGACGGCCAGGTTGTCATGCTGACGAGCCGCGGCGTACTCTTCAGTCGTGAACTTTTGCAGGTAGTCCAGCGAGGAAAAGACCGTGACAGGCACAGGGCTAGGATCCACCGGTTGTGGGGCCTCTCCGGGGACAAGAGTTTCGGGAACGCTGATCAGAAGGCTTCCGCTTACGTCGAAGAAACGGTATACGCCATCAATCAAGCGAATATCGTCGCTCTCAGCAAACTGCCAAGGGCTTCCCGTTTCCGTGTCGATAAAAGTTTTCATTAGCGCAACTCCCTCCAAATCGTTCCCGTGATGCTGCCGATGTTCTGCACCACGTAGGTAGATCCTGCAGGAACCACCATATTGAGAACCAGCGACCCCGTGGAACCGTCCCGTGTGCTGTATGCCGCATCGAATCCGTTTATTCGGCCCACGATTCCACTGCTAGTGGTTGTCCCTGTCGTGGAGACATAAACGACAATGGGCTTGCCAGTTGAATTGGTGTACGTGGTCGCGATGGCACGGCTTGCAGTGACATCCTGCAGCGTCTGCCCGACGCCAAATGTTTGGGACTGAACCACCACATCATCCGAGGCGGCCGATGGTGCGGCCTTGAACGTCAGAGAGGCGCTGCCATAGCTTAAAAGCGCCCCTTCAACGACCCACGCCGAATTCGCGTCGTTGCGCCGCTTGATGAGCATGTTGCCGGTATCGGCCCAAGTCATGTAAGGCCCGGCGAAGGCCGCCGGATCTACGCTACCCGCAAAGTCAGTCGCGACTGTCTCCAGAGCAGCGTTCAGATCCTGTACTAGCTTGAGGCCAGGCAGGGGCGGCGTTGTTGAAATTACGATAGCTTCTTGCGTCATGTCAGTACCCTTGTGCCAACCAGTTGATTACCCGTTCGACGGGCGTCACGTTGTTAAAAATCTGGACGTCAAAACCTAAAAGTGGGTCCGTGGTTTGCCGAATTTCGACCCGATCCCCGCTTACCGCGTCCAACTCGGTGACTTGCAGGTTCGGCTTAGCGTGGAATGCTTTGCCATAAGTGACGCGCATACCCGCGGCTGGGACAGTGAGACCGGTCCCCGTCTGCACCAGGTCCGGCACATCAACAGTCCATGAGAAGTGACGCACGAACGGCACGATTAGCGGATCGTCGGTCTGAAGAACGAGCCGGACGCGGAAATACCGCGCGTTCACTGTGCCGGGTATGTAGTCCTGCCAGTCGCCGAACACCCCATCGTCCTGAGCGAACTGGATCTGCGGTATTACCTGATAGCGTTGGCGGTTCGAATCGTTGAGGATGTCCGATTCCTCTAGGACATCCACAATCGACAGCACATCCTCGCCAAAATTGAGCGCGTACTCATCAATACTGAAGTCGATTCGAACAGGCGTCGCGTACCCGATGTCGATTATGTTCGAATCGTTGGTGGTGTAGATGCCTCCGGATTCCACCCCGCCGAACCACAAGACATCTTCGAGGCTAAGCACGTCTAGGGCAGACAGAATGTCGCCCATCCCCCTCAGCGTCAGTTCGCCATCGTGGATGAACGCCCCGCCTTCTAGCGAACCAGTCCATGCCGGATCTTCGTGGATAGTCGCAAGGACATTTCGGACTAGCACCGCTCCTGTGATCTGAAGACTGTCCGCGGGGCCGTAGATCGTTTGAGAGCCAAACCTGAAGCGCGCCGCCACAAAGTAAAGCCCGTTGCCGACCGCAAGCATATCCAAGCCCTGCGTGGTGCCGACCGTTCGCGAGTTTGCCCAGGAGCTACCTATCCTCACCTCGTAGTCCGGCTGTCGGATATCCGTCACCCGGTTCCAGATAAGGGTTGTCAGCCCATCGCGGAACACACTTGTCAACCCCGTAACCGCTGGCAGGGGAGCCAGAAGGCCTGTTACCGTGTACTGGCTTCGAAACGGCGCCCCGAGGCCAAGCAGATTGACCGGCCGGACGGTGACCACTATCAGGTCGCCCGTCTTCGCGGAAACCGTGATGTTGCGTTCGGTCGTGATGATGGGCTGGAGCGCGACGCCCGCCACTGAAACGTTAACTTGAACCTTAGTGGCAGCAGAAATAGACCAGTTGATCTGAACGTCAATGTCATCGTTAGCGACGCTCCGAATTGCTTCGGAGAACGTCACATTGAACACAACGCCGTTGAGCAACCCTCCATCTCTCGGCGGCGTGTACTGATACGGATTGTTCTCACTTGCGTAATAGCCCGGGTCATCGTCGATTGCCGTAAATTTCACCCCATCAGCGGACGGCTCCACAGAGGTAATCTTGAAACGACGCCCAGGAGTTTGAAGCGGGTCAAACTGCCACACCCAATCAAGCGAGTTGATATCCTCAAAGCCTGGATCCCCCGGCATCGGGAACCCGGCAAGGTCCGAAACGATGGTGAATTCGGTCACATCGCCCACTGCCGAAGTGACCGATACGACTTTCATTCTGCCTCGAGGATCACGCAACAAGGCCACGCCTGTGCCATCGGACGGAACCGCGGAATCAAGCACAACTCTAGGGAGTGCTCCGCCGACGGCACCCCTACTACCCGGCATCATGCGACCTGAGTATCCCCAAACAGTCAAGTCGTGCGTCAGGCGGATCACGTCACCCTTAGACGCCACATAACCTTCGATGTCGGACTCAAACGAAACCCGCCGGCGGTGCCAGACCTGAGACGCTGCAAGCAGATTCGCTTCGCGGCTCGCCATGTCCAGATTCGTGCAACCATCCAGATCTAGCTGCAGCGGATTGGTAGTCGTAGTCGCGCCGGGAACGCGTACACGCACCTCATCCATCAGCCAGTTGCGATCCGCGTTAACAAAGTTCAGAACGATCTCGTCGACCGTCCCTTCGTTGAGATATGCAATCTGAAAAGATCCAGCTTTGATGTTGAACGGCCCGAATGTGGCCACTTCAGGAAGGTTCGCGGCATCCCAAACGACGCCAAGTTTGCCGGTGTGCTGGGTCTTCGCTGCACGTCCCGCTCGGGCGATCATGTCCAGCACGTCGGCTGAACTCATCTTCCGATCCAACACATAGTTGAACGTCAGGCGGTTTGCATCGCACCACGCGCCCCAGGCCTTGATACCCTCAATGTCAATCTGAGCATCCGTCAGCCCGCACCCGAAGACTCTCGATCCGTTCGGAGCAAGGCGCCCCTTTGCGTACCAAAGGAACCACCAGGCCGGATTGCTTGTCGGCCCAAAGACCCATGCCGATCCGTTCCAAACATTGCACCGAGCGACAGCAACCGCGCTAAATTGATCGACTTGGCCGTTTAGTTGACCGGTCGCCTTGATTCGCAACGCAAATCGACTTTGTCCGGTGTAGTCCGCCTCATCCTGCTGAAAGGCGAGAATTTGGGAAACAGCAGTTTCATTCGATTCCCGGGAATCATTGATATCGCCGGTCACCTTCCGCACGCGGATTTCGAACTGCCCAGGCGGGACGTTCCAAGTCACCTCTCTACGGGTTGGCTCCTGCCGAGAACCAGTCATCCTGAACCCTGGCGCCGCCGGGGATAACAGTGGATCAGGAGCAACCCCAACCCAGGGCTGCCCCAACTGAAAGGGATGCGGTTTCCACTGCCATTGGCCGGAGATTAGTGCTCCGGTGACAGGATCGATGTCTGACCATGATTCTCCGTCCGTATGGTCGCCAAAATTGGTGGAACCAAATCCAATCTGTACCCTCGATGGATAGACGACTTTCGACCAGTAGTGGGTCGCATATACAGCGTCGATGTACCCAAGCTGGTTCCAGGGACCGCCACTGGCATAGCGGTATTCAATCTCAACGTCGACGGACCTAGACGCCATAGACCCATCATCATTCACCCGGAAAAGGCGAGAAGCCAGCTCGACCGAGAGAGTGGTGACGCCAGGCGACGTGGTTCTGCTACGCCATCCATCGGCGGAAGATATCGTGAACCCCTGAAGCGTGTCGACGTTCCCAGGAAACAGGCTCACTCGTCCATATAAATCAGCAACTTGGGCCTGCACACCGGAATAGTTGTAGATCGACGTCTCGCCAATCTTCGGATCTTCAATGATGACTTCCCAGTTCTGAAGCCCAAAATTGAAGATTTGATTCAGATACTGATCGTCCCCCTGCTGCTGCGTGAACGGAATCGCGCTCAAATCCGGTACTACCCGGTGGCGTCCAAAGACCAAAAGCATCGGCTCCCAAGGGCGTGCCTGGTTACGGCCTCCTTGGATGGCGTAGGTGGGACTAGATTCGTACTTTTCTCCAACACCAAGCTTCGCTGCGGTAGGCATCGGCATTGGGAGCAATGCGTTAATAAGCATCGTCCCGGCCAGCATTATCATGCTGCTGCCGATGGCACCGGCTGTTGCTCCAGTGAACCCAAGAGCGCCGCCTAGCGCAGCGCCGTAACCGGCACTGACAACTACTAAAGCTACGAGCGCAACTGTCCGAAGGATCTTGCCAGCCCCGCCGCCGCCCTCCATCTTGGCACGGATCAGAATCTGATCCCCAGTCCTAGGAATCAACCGCTTCCACAGCTTAGCGGGGACCGGGTATCCGTTGTGCCAAACGTGCATAGGCGCGTCTAGTACGCGAACGCCAACCCGAGACAAATAAGCTTCGAGGGTTTCACCGGGCAGGAACGACGCATAACTGACTACCTTGCCGGCGGGCGTGATCGGGTTCGGCAGGTGGACGAGAGAAGGCTGCGTATCCACTACTTCCATTTGTAAAAGCCTTCCAGTTTGAAGTGAATCCGAGTCATGTCACGGAGGCGTTGCCTGATGACTGAGCCGGCAGTCTGGTCCGCGTGTAACACCCACCATTCATGCGCAAGCCAGCACATCACCCCGATATGGCAAAGTCGGCCGCGCCCAATAAATAGAGCGGGACAGCCATCAAAGGGCTGGTCAATCCGGTCGGCGAGTTCGTCGCGATGCTGGAGGATTTGCGTCGTCTGATCGCGCAGCGTCAACGCGTGAGAAGTTGGCAAATTAGGCACCGTGCCGAATTCCGCTTCGGCAACTTTGGCCGCCAATGCGGCGCAATCACCTGTCACGGGGACATACGCCACGCCGACGTACTTATCTGACCAATGCATTACCAAAGACCCGGTGAAGTGAGCGGATCGAACCGCACGGCAACCGCCGTTTGTCCCAACGTGTTTTGGAACCCGAGCAGACCGCTCACTGTCATGTTGTCGATCACTAGACCGGTCAAGTCCATGGTCATATCGAACTCAATCACATTCGGGTCACTGCGCAGCACCTGAATGATTCGGCATCGGGCTCCTTTACCGCCACGGCTGTATTCAAGCCATTGCGTTAGCTCTCGTCCCACGTTGTCGACCTCCAATCGCGCTTGAGGCAACTGTTGGTCCTTGTCATCCGGCAGAGCGACCCGAAATGCAGTCGCAAAAAACTCACTGCCTTGAATGAGGATGTTTTGGGTGTCGTTAACGAACCGTGCCGGGGTCGTCAGATCCGTGTGAAGGATTTCAATAGCAACAAGGAACGGCTCATCCGGACTGGTCGATAGCAGGTTCTCCCGTGCCGCGTTGGAGTAATTTGCCGGCATATCAACCCACCGTCTCAATCTGGCCACTTGCCCGCCAGACTTTGCCAGGACTGGTCCAAGACAGCTTCCCGCCAACGATGCGAGTCTGTTTCACCACACCGTCCAGCGGATCGAGCCAGTCGAACCATCCCGCGCTGCCAGACAGATCAACCCGGCGCCAGGCATCAAAGGCGTTCTTGTCTGCTAGCGAATCAACATGAATCACCACAGTGCGCGTAACGATGGGAAGTGAACGCCGCGGCCTCTGCTTGGCGATGCCGTTGTCCATCTCGGTTCGAAGAACTCCGTAGTCGGAATCCTCCGCGTAGCCGGACAGCAAAATCTTCGCGTAGCTCGGGAATGTGCTCATGCCGCCATCCCCTTGATCGCCCGGGCGGTATCGCCGTTGCGCTGGATATCTCGCACAACGATGCGGATCACTTCGCCCTGAGCGTCGAACGAACTGCTGGCGCTGGATACCTGTTGCGGAGTGCCATTGTTGATGATCTCAACGCGGGTGGATCCACCTGCGGAAGCGGGCATCCCGGATGCACCAACATAACCGCCCGCGGCGTAACCCCGGAGTCGGGACAGAAACCCGACGCCCAGGCGGCGAGTGGAGTCCGCATCGAACACGTACTCACCCTTGTGAACGATGCCAGCCGGGTCAAGTTTCCCACCAGAACCGGTGTATCCGCCTTCGTCGAAGTAGGACAGGCCTTCCCAACTACCCGTGGCCGGCCCGGCGCTGACGTAGGAGCTAGACGCCGAGATGCTGTTGCCGAAGATCCCAGCGGCTAGTCCACCCAGCAATCCGCCGATCTGGCCCGTCTTTCCATAATCTCCGAACAGCGCTCCCGCGAGGTTGGCGGCAGCTGCGTCCGCGGCCATGCGAGTAAGGGTTTGCGCGAACTTCTGCCCAATATCATCAAAGTTCCCCGACAACAGGCCGTACAAGCCATCGCCGAGAGAATCCTGGATGCTTCGAGCCGCCTCTCGGGAGAACTCGTCCATTTCCGTCGCGGTTTCCTGCGACACCTTCGACAACGCCTTGAGATGCGCCTGTGTCTCTTCGTATGCCTTGTTCTGCTCTTTGATGAAGTCCAGAGTCTGGGCCGAAGCTAGCGCTTCATCCTGCTGGGCTTGCGTTTTGAAGGTCACCGAACCAATGCGGACCTGCTCCAGCAGCTTCTCGTACTCGGTAAGCTTCCCCGTCAGCGCGATCTGCTGATTCATCTGGTCGATCAACTTCTGGCCCTGGTCGATCTTCTCCTTGCTGCTTCCGCCACCACCACCGGACGATGCCGTCGCACGGATTGGACTAAGCGTGGGGATGCTGGCTCCCGTCTCGTCCACGCCAAGGTAAGCGCCAAGCACGTCCCTTTCCTGCGCGTTAGCCTTGCGTTCCGAGAAAGCCAACTGGTTGCGCACCATCTTGATCTTGGCATCCAGATCAAGACCTGCAGCGTTTTCTTCCCCAGCCAATACCTTGCGCTGAAAGTCCTCCAACTCGACCAACTGCTGGCGGTACTTCTCGACGTTCTCCGAATGGGAGTTGAACGGGTTGATGGTTCCGTATGTCATCAACGCGTCAACGAATCCACCTGCGGCACGCATGCCTTCGGCAAAGTCACCAGCAGCCGTTACGAGTGCGCGCGAGATATCTGCCAGCCAGCCTACAAAATCGGCGAACGCTTGCTTCGCCTCGTCTGACCCCAGCGCATCAGTCAGATCGTTGATGCTGGCCGTCAAACCGTTGACGCTTGCATCGTCACCCGTCATCAGGTCATCAATCTGGTTCTGCAACGCTTGTAGCGCACCGCCCAGGGTGTTACGGGCCGCCTCAGCAGCACCACCATACGACGCCTCGAGCGCCTTCAGGACGACGTCTTGGGCCTCGGCTACACGACCTGTGGACTCCAAAGACTCGACAAGCTTCTTCTGGTCTTCGGTGAACCGGAACCCCTGCTTCGATAGAGCGGTCAGCCCCTTACTCGGGACGTCCAAAGCCCTACCGACCGTCTCCGCCGCGCCCTCGACAGACATGCCCATACGGACGGACATATCGATCGCATTCTGCAATGCTCGGGTGAACTCGTCTCCGACCACTCCCGTGTACGACAGCAGCCGGGTTTGCGCTCGATTGATGTCGCCTTCGCTGACAAAGCCGGCCATGCCGCTAGCCATCTTGTTCAGCTCGGCCGCGGTGAACCCTGCTGCGTTGGCGGTGGACTTCAGTACGGCTGCAAGCTGGCCCTGCTCGCTCTGGGCGTTCTTGGTCTCTTCAATGAACTTATTGAATACGGTGCCGAAGCCCACGCCAAGCAGAGCACCACTCAGAAGACCGGTGAAGGCACTGCTAACAGTCGTCGCAGTGTCCTTGGCTTGGCGCTCGATTTCCTTAAAGCGCTTCTCAGCGGCCTTAGACGCACGTTGAGCGTCCGTCTCAAACGACCCCGTGTTCATCGTCAGATCGACGACAATACTTCCTGCGGTTGCCATCTAGATGTCCTTAGGGTTTCAGGCCGAACGCCTTGAGAGTGCGCAAATCTGCGTCGGAGTAGTCTTTGACGAATGGGTTCGATAGCAAGTCGACCTTCTGGCCGAAATCCCCTCCCCCCATGCTTTGCGCGATCAATGCCGCAGGCCGGTGAAACACGTGCAGGTCGTCGAAGGGATGCCGTTCATAGAACGCCTTCCAGTACCTGAACTCGTGCTGTGTCATGGCCGACATCAACTCCTGTATGGTTCTTCCCCCGAGCCTCATGGCGAGGACAGCCCATAGCCAGTCGTCCGAGCCGGCCTCTACGTGTTTCCCGGATCTGCCTGCGCTTCCTCTTCCTCGGCAGGCTTCTTGTCGACGGTGAAGCCGTTGACCTCCAGCACTGCCACGAAGAGCGCCTTCATCGGCACTGGGTTCAGCGCGCATGCCTTGGCAAGCGTGAGTTCGCGATTACCCTCTTCGTCACACAGGCAATCCGCAATCAGGATGGCGTTGGCCTTTCCATGCACTACGGAGTCGGTGGATTGAATGGCGTGACCGTAGGCGCTGAAGGCCGCCCCGCTGTATTTGCGGAAGTACAGCGTCTGGAGCTTGCCGTCGCCCAGGTCAACTTCCTTTTCAAACACCGTCTCCGGCGTGAAGTACGACGTGTTGAGCATGCTCAGGCCTTCTTGGTGAAGATGACAGAGCCGGAACGCTGGATCGTCAGCGTGCCCTTAACGACGTCATTGCCAGCGAAATCCAGACCCCAGTCCGCGATGTAGCCGGAAAACTGAATGCTGGATCGGCCAACCGGTGGCTCAATGTCACCATTGGAGTCCAAGGTCGGCAACGTCGTGCCGTCAGACATCCCGATAATCCATTGCAGGGTTTCACCGGACTGCTTCAGGGCAAACATGTCTTCGTGACTCGCTTGCTGGGGGTCGAAGTTGACTGGAGCCGAGACTTGGCCAGGGTTGCCGAGACCACGGACGTACTGCTTGTCATCTGTGTCCGAGAGACACGTGGTTTCGACTTGATCCGCCGCCCCACCAAGACCCGTAATACCGGTCGGGCAGTGCAACTTGACCAGAACCGGCGAGGAGCCGGGGCGAACATAGAAAAGCTCGGTACCTTGAGAGCGGATCGGCATTTCAAAACTCCATAAAAAAGCCCGCTCTAGGCGGGCAGTCGAAACAGGAAAATGAGGTTTAGCGGGAGGTGATGTAATCGGCTTCCAAGCCGATCCGGTATAGCCGCGTCTCTGGCTCCCGAGAGTTCACGACAAGGCGATTGGCGATACCTGCCAAATCCAGCGCGTCCCGGACCGCAAAAGCCAACT
>Ga0209676_1002325_pt1 | contig 13762 bp, 15 predicted proteins | sample AraplaCvi_mLB_r2_FD_184282 | JGI IMG/M metagenome (GOLD analysis project Ga0209676, IMG submission 184282) | Arabidopsis root microbial communities from North Carolina, USA - plate scrape MF_Cvi_mLB_r2 (SPAdes) (version 2) | ecosystem: Host-associated > Plants > Roots > Endosphere | place: USA...
CGAATCATCGTCAGTCATAACTGCAGCAATTCCACCTTGCGCTAGCATTGAATTACTATCAAATATTTTTTTCTTTGTGAATAGAATCACATTTTTAGACTGACAAATTTCCTCAGCAGCCATTAATGCAGCTATCCCACTGCCAATAATGACAACATCTGCTTTTCGCATCGTTGCCCTCCCCCATTTACATATACATCTATTTAAAATTTATCATATTTAAAAAAAAGCTGTCTTGACACCTATATTTACATATAATTAAACTAATGACAAGAAATTTTTTTAAAATGGAAGAAAGAGGGGCTACAAAATGATTTATTTAGACTATTCTGCCACAACACCAATGAGTGAAGAAGCTCTCGAGACATTTGTATCTGCCTCTAAACATTATTTTGGGAATGAAAGAAGTTTACACGACGTTGGATCAAATGCATCTCTTCTACTTGAAACTTGTCGTAAACAACTTGCAAGTTTTTTAAACGCTAGTCCAGCAAGTATTTACTTTACAAGTGGGGGTACTGAATCGAATATACTTGGCTTACAAACTCTTTTAAAAAGCACCAAAAAACCAGGCCGTCATATTTTAACAACTACCTTAGAACATTCATCAATTAGTAATTATGTAAAAGTTTTGGAAGAACAAGGCTTTGAAGTTACTTATATACCAGTAAATCAAAATGGAATCGTTTCAGTTGATTTGATTAAAAAAGCAATTCGTGATGATACAATATTAGGGATCTTTCAACACGTCAACTCAGAAATAGGCGCAATTCAACCGATTAAAGACATTGCTAAATTATTTAAACCATTCAATATTATGCTACACTGTGACTGTGTACAATCTTTTGGAAAATTGGATATAAATCTTGCTGAATTCGATGTTTCTAGTATAAGTATTTCTAGCCATAAGCTTTATGGTCCTAAAGGTGTTGGGGCACTCTATATAAATCCTAAACTAACTAGTCAGCCTATTTATCCAGGAACTTCTCATGAAAGTGGTATTCGTCCTGGTACTGTAAACGTCCCTGCAATTGCTTCTTTTGTAACAGCAGTAGGACATATTATTAATTCAAAGAATCATGATCAACAAAGATACTTATCATTAAAACAAATATTTCATAATGAATTGAAAGATGTTGAAAAATTAGTTCGTTTTGAAGGTTCTGATGATGACTGTATTCCAAATATAATTGGAATGAGAATTAACGGTCTAGAAGGTCAATTTGTTATGCTAGAATGCAATAGACATCAGTTTGCTATTTCAACTGGAAGTGCGTGTGCTATTGGTATGCAAAAACCGTCAGAAACAATGTTAGCCATTGGAAGAAGTGAACATGAAGCAAAGCAGTTTTTCAGAATTTCAATTGGAAAATACACGAACGAAGAAGACTTAACAAAACTTGCTTCAACTCTTAAATTAATAATGAAGCAAAATTTACTAACCGAGGAATTGAAAAAATGAATAAAAAACTTTTAGGAGAAGAGAGAAGGAATAAAGTCTTACAGTGGTTAAAAGAAGCAAAAAGTCCACTTTCAGGTAATTCCTTGGCAAAACGCGCAAATGTAAGTCGGCAAGTTGTAGTAGGTGATATCACATTATTAAAAGCCAAAAATGAGCCTATTTTGGCAACTGCTCAAGGTTATGTTTATATGCACCCTGACACTGGTTCAAACAAAATACAAAAAGTGATAATTTGTCGACATTCTAATACTGAAACAAAAAAGGAATTGGAAATATTAGTAGACCACGGCATAACAGTTAAAGATGTAATGGTCGAACACCCTGTATATGGTTATATAACAGCTCAATTACAAATTACAAACCGATATGATATTTCAATTTTTCTTCAAAAGATGGAGGAAACAAATTCAGTACCACTAGCGAACTTAACAAATGGAATACATCTTCATACAATAGAAGCTGATAATGATCAGCAGCTTGAGAATGCGTTGTCTGAATTGAAAAAAGAAGGAATTCTTGTAGATATGTCCTCATAAAAAAAGGTAAGCAATTAGATTGCTTACCTTTTTTATTAATCGATAAATTCAAATTCATACTCAGAGATTTTAACAATATCTCCGTTTTTCGCACCACGTTCACGTAATGCTTCATCAATACCCATACCACGCATTTGACGAGCAAAACGGCGAATAGATTCTTCGCGTTCAAAGTTTGTCATCTTGAATAGTTTTTCAAGCTCCTCACCTTTAACAACAAATGTTCCATCACTTTCACGCGTAATTTCAAACGTTGGTTCTTCTTTTTGATACTTATAAAGAACACGTAATGGTTTGTCTTCTTCTTCGTCATGAAGTGGGAACTCTGGCGTAGATTCCACTAAATCTGCAACCGTAAATAATAATTCACGTAAACCTTGTCTAGTAACTGCAGAAATTGGGAAAATTTGCACTTCATCTCCAACTTGCTCTTTAAATTTCACTAAGTTTTCTTCACTTTGAGGAATATCCATTTTATTTGCAACGACAACTTGTGGTCGCTCAGTTAAACGTAAATTATACTCTTTAAGCTCTTGATTAATTGTTAAGTAATCATCATAAGGGTCACGACCTTCAAGACCAGACATATCAATTACATGTACAATAACACGAGTTCTCTCAATATGACGTAGGAATTGATGACCTAAACCAACACCTTGGTGAGCACCTTCAATTAATCCAGGTAAGTCTGCCATAACAAAACTACGATTATCATCTGTTTCAACAACACCAAGATTTGGAACAATTGTTGTAAAATGATACTCAGCAATTTTTGGTCGTGCAGAACTTACTACTGATAATAAAGTCGATTTTCCAACACTTGGAAATCCAACTAATCCAACATCGGCTAATACCTTTAACTCAAGCTGAATATTACGCTCTTTACCTGGCTCACCATTTTCAGCAATCTCAGGTGCAGGATTTGCTGGAGAAGCAAAACGACTGTTTCCTCTTCCTCCACGTCCTCCTCTTGCAATGACAGCTGTTTGGCCATCCATTGTAAGATCGGCAATTAATTCGCCAGTATCAGCATCAGTTACGATCGTTCCAGGTGGTACCTTAACAATCATATCCTCAGCGTTTTTACCATGTTGACTTTTAGACATCCCGTGTTGTCCACGATCTGCTTTAAAATGACGCTTATAACGGAAATCCATTAATGTTCTTAGTCCTTCATCTACTCTGAAAATTACATTGGCTCCTTTACCACCATCGCCTCCAGCAGGACCACCTTTAGGAACATACTTTTCACGACGGAAAGCAACCATTCCGTTACCGCCGTCTCCACCTTTTACATATATCTTGACTTGATCAATAAACATAAATCCACCACTCTTTATTTTTCCATTTTAAATTCTATACTGCATTCTTCTGTTTCACAAAAATATGACATCATTTGAATCTTTGAATGATCACTTGAAGACGAAACAATCCATTTCAGCATTTCTTCTTTCCTTGTTAGTTTACCTCTGAAGTCAAAAAAGAAACAAACTGTTTCATCATTTATTTCAATTGTTAAGCTAACATAATTCTCCTCATAAATATGTACCCATGATTCTAGTTTGCTTAAAAAATTTCGAATCCAATCTGTCATCACTTCATCTAAATTTTTAAGAGAACAAGGATCTCCTAAAATTTCATAATCTAGCACAATTGTCCGAGGTTTCCAATTATATGTAATCATAAATTCAGCAAAAGCTGGAATTTGTAAAGAACATATTTTAGCTTCATTTAAGGAATCCGCAACGATTTTTGTCATCGTTTCTTCTAGCATATCCTTTTGACCTGTAGCCATATAACCTTTAATTAATTGAATTCGATTTAACCAATCATGACGTGAATGTCTTAATACCTCAAGAACGTCCCATTTTCCCTGCATTGTACTTCTCCTATTGGTTTACTTTTTTGGTATATAAGAAGGTGATCATATAAAGAAAACTCGGCATTTGATAAATCACTTAGAAAGTTAAGCCATTGTTTATCTTATATAAATGCTCGAGTTATTTGGAGCATATTGTTTAGAGGTTGCTTTTCTAACATAAAAGCAAAAATTTGAAAATATGTGAAATGTACAGAAAAACTCTAACCTAAAAGGTTAGAGTTTCTAAGTTAGTTTCTTAAGCTTCTTGAGCTACAGGGTATACACTTACTTGTTTGCGGTCACGGCCTAAACGTTCGAATTTAACAACGCCATCAACTTTCGCAAATAAAGTGTCATCTCCACCACGACCAACATTTACGCCTGGGTAAATTTTTGTGCCGCGTTGACGGTAAAGAATCGAACCACCAGATACGAATTGTCCATCAGCACGTTTAGCACCTAGACGTTTCGAAGCTGAGTCACGACCATTTTTTGTACTACCTACTCCCTTTTTAGAAGCAAATAACTGAAGATTTAATTTTAACATGGTTACACCTCCTGTTTTACTCGTTTATAGTGACATAATCACTGTAACTTGTTGCGATCGATTGTAAAGATACAAGCATCGCCTCAAGGATAAGTTGCGCTTTTTGCATTTCTTCATTGGTTAAATTCATTGGCAATTGATATTTCAAGATACCTTGTTTTTCATCAATATGCGTAAATGATTCTGCGTCAATGTTACAAAGAGCTTCCAGTGCATTTACTGTTCCGATAGAAACAGCTGAAATACCTGCACAAACAATGTCTGTACCGTATTCAGAAAAAAATGCATGTCCACTTATGATAAAGGAACAAATACGTCCATCTTGTAAACGTTCAATTGTTATATTAGTCATTACTTATAATTAAGCGTTGATTTTTTCGATAACAACTTTAGTGTAAGGTTGACGATGACCTTGCTTACGACGGTAGTTCTTTTTAGATTTGTATTTGAATACAAGAATCTTTTTAGCTTTACCGTTCTTTTCAACTTTAGCAGTTACAGTAGCTCCTTCAACAGTTGGGCTACCAACTTTGATGCTTTCGCCACCTACGAATAAAACTTTGTCGAATGTAACAGTGTCACCTGCGTTTGTATCAAGCTTTTCAATGTAGATTGCTTGACCTTCTTCAACTTTGATTTGTTTTCCACCAGTTTCAATAATTGCGTACATAATTGCACCTCCTCAAATAGTCTAAGACTCGCCAATGACAGGCATGCAAAAAGCATTTAATACCTGCTATGAGCGGTTGTAGCACGGGTGCGCTACAAACAATAACATTATGATATTACCACGAGCGAATAGTTCATGTCAACAACTATTCCGCTGATAAACCTATTATAAATAGCTTGTCACGTCTTTTTCTGAACCTACTCTGACAATCTCAAAGTAATGGACTTTAGAAGATGTAATTTTTAGATAGATATTCATATATAACGCTTTTTCAAGTCTCTTGATATGTTGATTATTTTCCCCGTTTATGTAATTTGCCACATCGCGATCACATTCAACAAGAATTGCTTCACATTCGCTTGACGATGTTTCCCATAACTCTCTTTCCAATTCAAAAGCAATTTGCTCTGCACTTTTTATTAGTCCCGTCCCATTGCATACTAAACACTTTTGATGAGTAGCTTCGATATGTGAATGAGTCGTGCGCTTTCTTGTTAGTTCAAATAATCCTAGACTTGTAAAACCAAACAACTTCGTAAATGCTCGATCATTTTGAAATGCTTCCCTTAACAAATCAGATATTTTTTTCTGTTTTTCTGTTGAAGGCATATTTATAAAGTCGATTATGACCATGCCACCAATATCTCTTAGTCTCAACTGACGTGCGATTTCTACTGCAGCAAATTGGTTTGTCTGAAAAATTGTCTCTTCTCGATTTTGTTTACCACTGAATTTACCGGTATTCACATCAATAACAGTCATTGCCTCAGTTTGCTCCATAATTAAAAAAGAACCATTTTTTAACCAAACAATTGATTTATATGATTTTTCGATTTGTTCTTCAATTTGATAAGCGACAAAAATATTTTCTTTTCCTTTGTAAACAGAAGTGGGTATTGTCATAGGTAGATAATTTTTTATTGAAAGTAAGTCATCCACAATGATCTCGTTAATTGTGATTGCTGGGTGAAGCTTAAAAAATTTCGTATACAATGAATTTGCTTCCCACACACAAGTCACTTTTTTTGATACTTGCTTTGCAAATGAAGAATAAATTGTTTGAAAGTGTCCTAACTCGTTTAAGATCTCTTCATTACTCGCTTGTTCACTCGAAGATCTAAATATTACCCCTTCAGATCCACTCGTGTTTTCTCTTCCTAAAGAATAGAATTTATTACGAGCCGCTTCTTTTTTTATTTTATTTGAAACCGCAACCTGTTTCGTAAGTGGAAAATAAACAACATAATCACCAGAGAATTCTAGATTATTTGTAAGCTTCGGTCCTTTTTCATCAAAGGCATCCTTAATGACTTGAACAAGAATATACTGACCCTTTTGAAACATTTTTCGAAGGGATTCACCTGATTGATCCGGATTTCCTTTACCTTCAATCGTATCTTCATATCTCATAAATCCATTTTTAGCTAAACCGACATCAACAAATATCGCATTTAACTTAGGCAACACATCTTGAACTTGACCAATATAAATATTACCTACAAATGAACTTTTATCAGCTGATGAATACCACTCAACCAACTGATCATCTTCAACTACTGCTATTCTTTTTTCTGAATGTTTAACATTCATAATGACTTTCTTCAATTTCATCTTCCTAACTTTCTATAATACTTCTCATTTTATTCATTCCTTTTAGAAAAAGCTAGTTAAGATACAATCCACAACAAAAAACACCACAAACTTGTGGTGTTTCTCTTTCTAATTACTCATCACGTTTATCATTATCAATCATATCTTTTGGATCTTCTATAATGTCTTCTGGATCAGGGTCATTATCATTCTCATCATCACGCAGGATATTATCGTCTTCATCTACCCCAGGTGCATTCATATCATTATCCCTAATATCATTCCTTACATCATTTCTTAAACCATTATTTCTTAAATCATTATCTCTATATACATCATCATTATTTAAATCCACATCATTCATATCGTTTTCGTAATTTACAGGAGTATTCATGTTTCTTCGATTTACATCATCTCGATCATCATTTGCATTACAACCCATTAAAATCATTGAAGATAAAAATACACTAGTTAAAATAAGATATATTTTTCTGTTCATAATCATCATGTCCTCTCACAAATCATATTCTTACAGCATATTGCATTAGTTATTATCTCTATATCAAGTGCCGGTATTCGCAATTTGACGATTCAAATACATTTGGAAGTACTGGAATAAAAAGGATTTTAGGGAATTAAAAGGCTGTTTCCGTTTATATTGTTGCTATCAGGAATGCGTTAGTTGATTACAACTCCAGGTTGCTCCCTTTCCGTGGGGCGAGAGCTGAGCCTCCTCGGCAGGCCTCCGGGGTCTCTGCCTTCCGTTGTAATCAACTTTTGTATTATTATTTTATTTCCAAAAAGCAACAATCTTTGAAACAAATAAAAAAGCCACTTAAATTAAGTGACAGGTTAGGTTCTGGCTATTGATATGTAAGATAATTAAGTTAGCTTGGTTTATTTGATTAAGAAAATGGGAACAGCCTCCAACTCATTTAGGGGAGTATCAGTATACCTTTTTTCTAAGTTTTCTAATTAAAAATCATACTTTTATTAGAAAATGGTGTTTACTTTAGGTTCTACCCCTTTGAGATTTGTGAAACATCTAAGACTCAGCTTCTGCCACATGGAAAGCGAGCATCCTTTATTGAAAACTAACATATTCAATAACTTCATACGTTTTTTATCTTATTGTTTTTGTTCTTAAAAGCTTTTTTAAAGCACTCTCATATCAGAAAATGATTGGAACGGAAGGATGCTCGACTCCTATGGGAGCTGCGGGACAGCTGAGACCCCACAGGCGCGAATGCACCGAGGAGGCTCAGCGCCCGCCCCATGGAAAGCGAGCATCCTGCAGTGCAAATCAAAGAGGTACTTCTTCTTAAAAAAAATGGCAACTATTAGTTGCCATTTTACACATTTCTTCCCATACGATTTAGATTTAACTGATCAACTCTTCCAAAGAATAAGTTGCTTTTTTCTCAGTAAAATAAGCATGCAATAACTCATTCTCATCAAGCATCTGTTGATTTCTCTTATCAACATTAAAAACAACATTATACTTATAACCCTTATGGAAATTAGAAAACACCTGAAAAAGCTTAGTCTCCTTCGTCAATGATATAGATTTGATTTTCTGGATATACTGTTCATTTCCATAAAAACGCTCCATCAAAAAACGAATTGCAACAAAATGTCTATTCTTCCACTCAATCCATAAAGAAATATATAAAAACAACAAACAAGCCCAGATGGTTATATTAATCGGTTGAATCACTAACGTCAAAATTGTAGCAATTGATAAAAATAAAAATGACGAATAAAGACTATACAAATGCGCCTTCACAAATGGGAAAATTAATGAAAATAACTGATTCATAAATTTCCCACCATCTAATGGCCAAATTGGTAATAAATTAAAGCACAAAATGCTCACATTATACCCGATAAAAAGTGAATATAAGTTTTCAGGAATATAATTCAATTCAAATAAAAACTTTGCGATCACAAATAATGTTAAATGTTGTATTGGACCTGATATTGTCACAATGAATTCTTCTAAAATCGGTCGATTTCCATGTTCATCTAAATCCACAACCCCGCCAAATGGCAATAATGTAATTTTGTTAATTCTCCAATTAAAACTAGTTGCTGCGATTGCGTGTCCTAATTCATGACAGAAGATAATAATCGTAATAAATAAAACCGACCAAAAATTTGCAGTTAAAATACCAATACATGCAATTAATAAATAAAGTGGATGTAGTGTAATCTTTGAAGCAAGTTTTATCCATTTATTCAAAAGATATCACCTTTTTCGGGTCAATAAATTTTTCACCCATTTTGATTGCAAAGTAATACGTTCCAAAATTACCTTCTTCATCAGGAGTCACAGTACCTAAAACCTTTTTACTATCGACTCTTTCCATATACTTAACATTTGTTGAACTTAATTTTCCGTACCAAGATTCAGATCCATCCGCATGTTGCACAATCACCGTTTGTCCCAAATCATCTTTTTCCCCAACAAAAATTACATTTCCACCTTCAATAGCCTCTACCTTTTGATTTAGTTCAGTTTGGATCAAAATACCTTGTCCGTCCGTTTTAAAGCTTTGTAGTACTTTCCCACTAGCTGGGACACCATAGTCTACACTATCAACTGTTTCATTTTTCTTATTTATTTGAGGTAAGAAGGCAATAGGAGATCCGAACCGATCTTCATACCACTTTTGTATTGAAGCAAATTGAAATTCGCTGTTATACACCTTTGATAGTCCATTTCTTACTTCAGTAGAAATTGATGAATTACCTTTTAAGACGATCGCTAACCCTAAAACAATAACGGCACTTAATAAACTTCTAAACAAAAAAGTAGAATGATTCATTACTTTTTTACCTTGCTGTTCAACTAAATCATCATAAGAATACGTATACCCATTTTCGGTAGTTTGTGCTTCATTTAGAGGGAATTTTGTCATCATTTGATTTGGATGACCCCATTTATCCTCTTGTTCACGTCGTTTAGCAATTCTTTTTCGAATATCATCTACGCGTTTACTCAAAGTGTCACCTCTTTTCACAGACTTGTTAATTAAACTATATGAGAATGGTGGACAACTTATGAGTAAAAAGAAAAACACTTCGTTAGAATAACGAAGTGTTAACGGATTCCGAATAATTTTTTAACTTTAAAGAATAAACTCTTTTCAGCTTCTAATGATTGTAATGGCACTGACTCACCTAACACTCTTCTTGCAATATTTCTATAAGCAATTGAAGCTTTAGAATTTGGATTCATCGCGACTGGTTCACCACTATTAGTGGCTTTAATTACATTCTCATCGTCTTGAACAATTCCAATTAAATCAACAGCTAGTGTAGAAGTAATATCATCTACATCCAAGCTATCACCATTTTCCATCATATGGCTTCTAATACGATTGATTACTAGTTTAGGAGGTTCGATATCCTCTTGTTCTAATAATCCGATAATACGGTCTGCATCTCTAACTGAAGAAATTTCTGGCGTTGTGACAACAATCGCTTTATCTGCTCCAGCAACTGCATTTTTATATCCTTGCTCAATTCCAGCAGGACAGTCTATCAATATATAATCATAGTCTTTTTTCAATTCATCAACTAGCACTTTCATTTGTTCAGGAGTAACAGCAGTTTTATCACTCGTTTGAGCAGCCGGTAATAAGTATAAGCACTCAAAGCGTTTGTCTTTGATTAATGCTTGATGCGTTTTACAACGACCTTCTACAACGTCAACTAAATCATAAACGATTCGGTTTTCTAAGCCCATGACAACGTCTAAGTTTCGTAGGCCAATATCGGTGTCAATTAAACATACTTTTTTACCAAACATTGCTAAAGCTGTTCCTAAATTTGCTGATGTCGTTGTTTTACCAACTCCACCTTTACCAGATGTAATTACTATAGCCTCTCCCACAGTTACATCATGCCCCTTTCTAACCTTGTCAAACTAGGTCTAAGATGAGTGAGAAATTGAATTCGATCGACAATGATATGGTTATCTTCATTTATGTATGCACATTCCATTTCATTGCCTTCTTCACCATAATGATCTGGTGCTCTGTTCATTATGCTGCAAATTCTCAACTGCATTGGTTTCATTATAGACGCTGCAATAACTGCCTCATTATTGCCATTAAATCCAGCATGAGCAGTCCCTCGAAGCGCACCCATAATAAAGATATTGCCACCTGCAATAACAGTTCCACCCGGATTAACATCACCGATTAACAGTAGATCACCTTTTACTTGGAGAACTTGACCAGATCGTACCATTCTGCAAATAGGAACGATTTCTTCTCTTTTTAACCATTCCATCGCTTCTTGTTTCGAAACAACATTACTGTCGATTGATTCAACAACAAGATTGTTCTTTTTACGAACGATAGATCGTATTATTTCATCTTGTTCGGGAGATAAGAAGCGATTTCCAATTTTTAATCGGACTGCAATTAATGGACGATCATTGCTCTCAAACAAGTGGGTAGACAGTCTTTCTTCAATTTCATCTACTAAAATCTGAAAAGAACATGTATCATCGAGGTGCAGTGTTAGACCATCTTTTGTTCCTTTTATTGTAACATATTGTTGCCTCTGTTCCATGATAAGTGTTCACCCCGAATGTATAATTCGACATGCACTCAAAAAATCCTTTATTTTTCCTCATTATTTTCACTAATTGTTCTTAATAATGATGACAGAGGAAATGCAAAAATTAATATAAAGAGTGCATTCAGTAATAATGTCGGAAATAATCGATGATTTATGAAGTAACTATTTAACATATTTGTATATCCAAATAGTATATTTAATCCATAAACTAAGTATTCTAAAGCAATTGTCCAAATCAGAACTAAAATGCTTCTAATAAATAAATTAGCATAAAGTATTTTCATTGCTTGGCTTATTAAAAATATAAATAAAGGAAAAGCCGCTAAATATATTCCAATTATTTCTGTGTACGCAATATCATAGATTACGCCAAATATAACACCATATACAAGTGCTTTCTTCGGATTATAATATAATGTCATAAATAATAATCCGAAAAACAGAAAATGAGGTACGATAATTCCCTTTTCACCTAATAGAGTTGGGGACACGTTTGAAACATAAATATTTTCTAATATGAAAAGAAGTGATAGAAGAAGAGGTAAAACATACTTACTCATCTACTTTCTACTCTCCTTCCTGTACGTCAATGGTGCGTTTTACGACAATGACATGGTTAATATCATTAAAATCTGCTTGTGGCTTAATATAAGCAGTCTGAGTTAATCCATGTTCATCTGGTTCAACTTCTTCAACCTTCCCGATGACTAAAGTTTTCGGAAAAACTCCGCCAAGACCAGAAGTCACCACAGTTTGTCCTTTTTTAACTTTTGCATTAGAAGGGATTCGTTTAAACAATAGTGTTTGTTTTTCAACATCGTAACCTTCAATTAAGCCAAATACTGTATTTTTCTGTTGAATTTTTGCAGAAATACGATTTGTTCGATCAGATGCACTTAGTAATTGGACAGTAGAAGAGAATTTTGAAACGTTTTTAACCTTTCCAATTAATCCTTTTGCTGTAACAACCGCCATCTCTTTTTCAACACCATTAGTTGAACCCTTATCAATGGTAATAATCTGCTGCCATTTATCAGGATCTCTAATAGTTACTGTTGCTTGAATTGATTCGTAATCACTTAGGTCCTTTGTATAACCAATCAGATCTTTTAATTCTTTATTTTCTTTTTCAAGTTCCTTCTCGCGAACAGATAGCTCTACATATTTATCAAGTTTACTCTTTAGTATTTGATTTTCTTTATATGTATCTTTCAAATCCGAAATATTATTAAAGAAACCCGCAATATATTGTGCGGGTTTATTAAATACTTTTTCAGTCAAACTTACTGTATCTTTAATAAACTGCTCGGGAATAGAAAGGTTTCTGTTATTTCTTAATGAATAACCTAGAAGTGCCACCAATAATATAATAGCAGCCAAGACAATCATTAAACGTTTATTTTGAAAAAATTGTGGCATCCTGACACCCTCTTATAGCAATTCAGCTTCATTTTTAAAAGATTTCATGCGTATAATCCTCACCAGAGACAGTGAGGATTACACATATTACTAATTACTTTTTCTAATTATTTAATTACTCACTTTAGACAAGATACATTTTTATTCAAAATAATATTATCTGTAATTTGAAGAATAATTCTTTTTGAAAATATCAATATTGTCTAACGCTTTACCTGTACCAATTGCAACACAATCAAGTGGATCTTCTGCAACTATTACTGGCATATTTGTTTCTTGACTAATAACTTTATCAAGATTACGAAGAAGCGCACCGCCGCCTGTTAACACAATACCACGGTCAATGATATCAGCTGCCAATTCAGGTGGAGTTTTTTCTAATGTATTTTTTACAGATTCAACAATTGCTGTTACCGTATCACTTAATGCGCTAGCAATTTCTTCACCATAAATAGTAATTGTTTTTGGTAAACCGGAAATTAAATCTCTTCCGCGAATATCCATTTTTTCTCCATTTTCTGTTTTAATTGCCGATCCAATTTCAAGCTTTAATTGCTCAGCCGTACGCTCACCGATCGCTAAATTATAATTTTTCTTAATGTACTGCATAATCGCATCGTCCATATCATCTCCAGCAGTACGAATCGATTGACTAGTAACGATACCACCTAAAGAAATAATCGCAACTTCAGTTGTCCCTCCACCGATATCTACAACCATGCTACCAGTTGGTTCCATTACAGGCAGATTAGCTCCGATTGCAGCTGCAAAAGGCTCCTCAATCAAGAACGCATCACGTGCACCTGCTTGTCTTGTAGCGTCGATTACCGCTCTCTTTTCAACTGCCGTAATCCCTGATGGTACACATACCATTACATAAGGTTTACGTGAGAAGAATCCGTTACTTTTTTGTGCTTGATGAATATAATGCTTCATCATCGTAGCAGTCGTTTCAAAATCAGCAATTACGCCATCTTTCATTGGTCTTGTAGCAACTACATTTCCTGGTGTACGACCAATCATATTTTTCGCATCTTTACCTACAGCAACAATTTGCTTTGTATCTGTTTGCAATGCAACTACT
>Ga0209676_1002329_pt1 | contig 13743 bp, 10 predicted proteins | sample AraplaCvi_mLB_r2_FD_184282 | JGI IMG/M metagenome (GOLD analysis project Ga0209676, IMG submission 184282) | Arabidopsis root microbial communities from North Carolina, USA - plate scrape MF_Cvi_mLB_r2 (SPAdes) (version 2) | ecosystem: Host-associated > Plants > Roots > Endosphere | place: USA...
GGTCGACAGTCGCTGCTGCGAGCGGTGGTTCGCACGGGCGGAGGGGGCTTGCCTGGCATGGCGTACGTGCCGTTGCGCTGGGAGGAGGGAGCATCACCGCGATGAACGCAAGGAGCGAAAGCCGGCCTCAGAACCGGCCTGCCGCCGACTGGGCGCAGGACCGGCTGCGTCGCCTGGGAGCGCGACTCGCGCCGGGCGCGGGCGGGTTCGCGCACTGGTGGGCGTACAACCTCGCCGCCTGGCTGCCGGCGCGCGTGCGTCGCGTGCTGGGTTTCGATCGCGGCCGCCTGCTGCTCCAGCTCCAGGGCGATGCCGTGCAGTTGCGGCTGCAACAGGGCGGCGACCTTCGCGACCTGGGCGCCGTCCCGCAGCTCGCGCTGCCGGACGCGGAAGCCATCGTTGCGCCCGTCGATCCGCTTTCCACGCTGCTTCCGCCGCGCCTGACCGACCTGCCGCGCTGGCTGCTGCTGCCCGCCGCCGCCGGCCTGCGTCGCCCATTGGTATTGCCTGCCGCGGCGGTCGATCGCCTGCGCGATGTGGTCGGTTTCGAGATCGACCGGCAAACCCCGTTCTCCGCCGACAACGTCGCCTTCGACGCGCGCCTGCTCGGCCGCCGGGAAAGCGACGGCATGCTCGAAGCCGAACTCGTGGTCGTGCCGCGCCAGCGCCTGGACGCGCCGATGGCGGCGCTGGGCGCGATGGCCGGCTCGCTCGCCGGCGTCGACCTGTGCGCCGACAATGGCGAGCCGCTTGGCGTGAACCTGCTCGATCCGGCGCAGCGTCGCCGCCATGGCGATCCCTTCCGCTATTGGAACCTCGGGCTCGCGGCGCTGGCGTTGATCGCGGTGGCCGCCTTGATGTGGCACCTGCTCGCGAACCGCCGCATCGCCGCCGACGAACTGGAAGCGCGCATCGCCCGCCAGGCCACCGCCGCGCGCGGTGCCGCCGCGCAGCGCCAGGCGCTGATCGACCTGATCGAGGGCCAGGCCTTCCTCGACCGCGAACGCGCGCAGCGTCCGACCACGGTGGAGGTGCTGAACGAGCTCACCCAGCGCCTGCCCGACAGCACGTACCTGGAAAAGCTCGCCATCGAGGACAACAACCTGCTGATGATCGGCCTCAGCCGCGAGGCGCCGTCGCTGGTGCAGCGCCTGCAGGGCTCCAAGCTGTGGCGTGCGCCTTCGCTTACCGGGGCGCTGATGCCCGATCCGGTCAGCGGGCGCGATCGTTTCACGCTGACGGCCGAACTCGGCACGCCCGCGCCGACCGCGCAGCGCGCACCGCCGCAGGCGCAACCGCAGCCGGAGGACGCCGATGGCGGCTGACCCGACGCACGCCCGTCCCCACGCGCCCGTCGTCGCAACGCCGGCGCGGCGCATCGGTCGCGACCAGTGGCTCGCGCTGGGCCTGTTGCTGGCGGCATTGCTGCTGGGCTATCTGATCCTGGTGCATCCGTGGTTCACCGCGCCGATGCTGGAGGTGAACGGCCGCATCGAAAGCCTCCAGCAGCGCGAACTGCGCCAGCGCATGCAGTTGCAGCAGGCGCCGCAGGTCGAGCAGCGGCTGGCGCAGGTGCGCGCGCAGCAGGCGCGCTCGCCGGGCTTCCTGCCCGAAAGCAGTGCCGAACTTGCGACGGCGGGGCTCGTGCAGCGGCTGGAACGTGTCGTCGCCGAAGCCAGTCCGGGCAATCGCAGTTGCGCGATCAGCAACCGTTCGCCGCTGAGTGAACCGCGGCGTGATCGCTACCCGCGCGTGGTCGTGCAGGTGCGCCTGCGCTGCGGGACGCCGGAACTGATGAGCGTGCTGTACGCGCTGGAAGCCGGCACGCCGCGGCTGTTCGTCGGCAATCTCAACCTGCTGTCCTCGCGCGGGTATTTCCTGCCTGGCGCGAACCAGCCCAGCGGCGATGGCGGCCTGGACGTGACCTTCGACCTCTACGGCTACCTGCGTCCCTCGCCGAACGCCAGCACGGAGGTGCCGCGTGCGCCTTGACGACGCCGGTCCGCGCACCTGGCTGCTGGCCACCGTGGCCGGCTGGGCGGTGTTCGCCTGGTTGCTGGCGGTGTTCGGCATGGGCCGCCATGCGCAGGCGCTGGAAGCCGATCCCGGCCTGCTGCGTCCGTTGCCCAACGCCCGCCCGCCCGCGGCGCAACGACTGGGCCCGATGTCGCAGTACGCCGCGATCGCGCAGCGGCCATTGTTCTCGCAGGACCGCCAGCCCAAGGCGTTCTTCCTGCAGGGCGAAGGCGCGGGCGAAAGCGAGCAGGCCGCGTTCGACTACGTGCTGACCAGCGTGCTGATCACGCCGAGCCTGAAGATGGCGATCCTGCAGCCGGCCGACGGCAGCGAGTCGGTGCGGGTGAGGCTGGGCGAGGTGCCCGAATCGCACCCGGCCTGGCGCCTGACCTCGCTCGATGCGCGCAGCGCGGTGTTTGAAGGGCCGGAAGGCCGTCGCGAAATGACGCTGCGCGTGTTCGACGGGCAGGGCGGCCAGCCGCCGACGGCCGTGGGCAATGCGCCCGGCGCGAACCGGCAACAGCCGGTGGGCGTTGCGGTGCCACCGGCGGCAGCCAACGCGGCCGCCGCGAACGGCAACCGCCCCGGGGGCGCGAACGCGCGCCCGGCCGGCAACAACGCCGCGCCGAACACAAGCGCCAATACCCCCAGCCAGACGCCGGCCCCACCGCCGGCGCCGGAACCCAGCGAAAACACGCCGATGACCCCGGAGGCGCAGATGGAAGCGATTCGCAAGCGGATCGAACAACGTCGTGCACAGATGCGGCAGCAGCAATCCGCGCAACCCCCGGCCCAGACGCCCTGAGAGACCGCATGAATTCCCGTCCGATGAAGCTCCGCCCCGGCATCGCCGCACAGGCGATCGCCACCGCGACCATCGCCAGCCTGCTGGCCTCGTGCGCCACTGCCCCGGTGCCGAACATCCGCCGCGCCGACACGTCCGCCACGCAGCCCGGCGGCGCCGCCGGCGCGCAGGGCGCGACCGCGCAGGAAAACCTGCCCGAGCCGGACACCGGCGGCGATGCCCGCCCGCAGATCCGTCGCGGCACCGGCCAGGTGATCAACCGCAGCGCCGCCTCGGCACCGCCGCCGGGACTGGGCGCGACGACGGGCTCGGCCACGTTCAATTTCGAAGGCGAATCGCTGCATGCGGTCGTGAAGGCGATCCTGGGCGACATGCTCGGCCAGAACTACGTGATCGCACCGGGCGTGCAGGGCACGGTGACGCTGGCCACGCCCAAACCGGTAAGCCCGGCCGAGGCGCTGAACCTGCTGGAGATGGTGCTGGGCTGGAACAACGCGCGGCTGGTCTTCAGCGGCGGCCGCTACAACATCGTGCCCGGCGACCAGGCCCTGGCCGGCAACGTCGCCGCACGCACGGGCGCGGCGAGCACCGCGCGCGGCTTCGAAGTGCGCACGATCCCGCTGAAGTACGTTTCGGCGACGGAGATGGAGAAGATCCTCAAGCCGTACGCGCGCCCGAATGCGATCGTCAACGTCGACAACTCGCGCAACGTCATCACCGTCGGCGGCAGTCGCGCGGAGCTGGAAAACTACCTGCGCACGATCGAAGTGTTCGACGTGGACTGGCTGTCGGGCATGTCGGTGGGCGTGTTCCCGCTGCAGTCGGGCAAGGCGACCAAGGTCGTGGCGGATCTGGAAAAGGTCTTCGGCGAGCAGAGCAAGTCGCCGGTGGCCGGCATGTTCCGCTTCATGCCGCTGGAAGGCGCGAACGCGGTGCTGGTCATCACCTCGCAGCCTAACTACCTCGACGACATCCAGCAGTGGCTGGAACGCATCGACAGCGCCGGGGGCACCGTGCAGCTGTATTCGTACGAGTTGAAGTACATCAAGGCCAAGGACCTGGCCGACCGCCTCGCCGACGTGTTCGGTTCCGGTCGCGGCGGCCAGTCGGGCGAAAGCGGCGGCCCGCCGTCGCTGATGCCGGGGCTGGAATCGGTCGAGCTGAAGGACAGCAACGACGGCAGCGGCAGCACGGCCACGCTGGGCAGCGATACCGGAAGCAGCACCGGCACCGGCACCGGCGGTAACGGCACGCTGTCGCTGGGCCAGCAGCAGAACGGCAACGCCAGCCTCACGCTGGACGTCAACGGCGATCGCGTCGGCGTGTCGGCGGTGGAGGAAACCAACTCGCTCATCGTGCGCAGCAGCCCGTCGGCGTGGAAGTCGATCCGCGACGTGATCGAACGCCTCGATGTCATGCCCATGCAGGTGCACATCGAGGCGCAGGTCGTCGAAGTGCAGCTCAAGGGCGACCTCAAGTACGGCGTGAACTGGTACTTCGAACGCGCCGTCACCGACGCCGGCCTGCCCGATGCGGTCGGCCGCACGACGTGGAGCACGCTGGCCGGCAGCATCCAGCCCGCCACCGGCAATCCGGCGGGCCTGGCGTGGACGTTCCTCGGCCGCAACGCCGCCGCGGTGATCAGCGCGCTGGACCAGGTCACCGACCTGCAGTTGCTGCAGACGCCGTCGGTCGTCGTGCGCAACAACGCCGAAGCCACGCTCAACGTCGGCAGCAAGATTCCGATCTCCTCGGTCACCTTCAACCCGACCACCGGCAGCGACAACACCTACAGCCAGGTGCAATACCTCGACACCGGCACGATCCTGAAAGTGCGTCCGCGCGTGGCGAAGGACGGCGTGGTGTTCCTCGACATCGTGCAGGAAGTCTCCTCGCCCGGTGCGCAGGACACGGCCGACCGCAACGGCAACGTGCGCATCGACACGCGCAAGCTCAAGACCGAAGCGGCGGTGCAGAGCGGCGACACGGTGATGCTCGCCGGCCTGATCAGCGACGGCGTGGAGCGCGGCGCGTCGGGCTTCCCGGGCCTGAGCCGCATCCCGGTGATCGGCGGCCTGTTCGGGCAGCAGCGTTCGAGCAAGACTCGCAACGAAGTCATCGTGCTGCTGACGCCGACCATCATGCGCAACCCGCAGGAAGCGCGTGATCTCACCGACGAATACACCCGTCGCTTCCGCGCGATGGAACCGCTGCAGAAGACCCCGCGCCGTCCGGGTCAGCAGCAATGACGAAGGCGGCCGCCTCGCCGGCGGTCGTCGGCCCCATCGTCGTCGTCCCGGTCGGCACGGACGACGAAGCGCTCGACGCCTGCCTTGCCGCGCTCGACTCCGCCACCGCGCCTGGCACGCCCGTGTGGCTGGCCGACGACGCGCAGGCGGGTCCGCGCGGCTACGCGATCATCGAGCGCTGGATCGAACGCACCGCATTGAAAGCCGACTACACCCGCCGCCAGCGCAGCGTGGGCGAGGTCGCGCACCTGGACGAAGTGCTTGCTGCGTGCGGCGACGCCGATGTCGCCGTGCTCGCCAGCGATGCGATTCCCGCGCCCGGCTGGCTGTCGCGCCTTGCGTCCGGCCTCACGAGCGATCGCGCGATCGCCACCGCCACGCCGTGGTGCAACGCGGGTGAAGCCGCATCGTGGCCGCGCATCGGGGAGATCGACCCGGTGCCGGACGATCTGGAGCGCATCGCACGCGCCGCGAAGGCGATGCCGGCCCTGCATCCGGAACTTCCCGCCGCCGTCAGCCACGCGGTGCTGATCCGCGGCGCCGCGCGGCGTCGCGCCGGCGGTCTGGATGCGACCAGCTATGCCTCGTGGTATGCCGCGCTCATCGATCTGTCGCTTCGGCTGGCCGGGCTGGGCTGGCGCAACGTGCTGTGCGATACCGCCTTCGTCGCGCGCCGTGGCGAGGGCGGGCCGTTCGATGGCGACATGGACGCGATCGCCGCGCGCTGGCCCGACTGGCACGCACGCCTGGCGCACTATCTGATGCAGGATCCGCTGCGCGCCTCTCGCGTGCAGCTTTCGTCGCTGCTCGAACACCTCGGACCCCCGGAACCGCAACGTGATCTCTTCGTCTGACGCCAACGCCGGCATCGCCGCGGTGGTGGTGACCTACCGCAGCGCCGAAACCATCGACGACTGCCTCACCCGCCTGCGCGCCGCGGACGGCGTGGGCGCGGTCCGCGTGGTCGACAACAACTCCGACGACGGCACGCTGGAAATCGTGCAGCGCCACGCCAGCAGCGACGCGCGCGTGCGCTTCATCGCCAACCCGGACAATCCCGGCTTCGGCGTCGCCTGCAACCAGGGCGCGCGCGATGCAGGCGAGGGCACGCAGTGGCTCGCCTTCGTCAATCCCGATTGCATGGTCGAACGCGACACGCTGTCGCGCCTGCGGGCGCTTGCGGCCCCGCAGGGCGAAGCGCTGCTGGGTGCGGACCTGGTCGACGATCATGGCGTGCGCGATGGCGCCGCACGTCGTCGCGATCCCGACTTCGGCGCGATGCTTTCGGCCGCCATCGGCGGCACGCCCGCGCCGAAGCTCGAGCTACCCGTCGACGATTCGCGCGCATTGCAGCAGGTCGAAGCGGTTTCGGGCGCGTTGATGCTGATGCCGCGTGCCCTGTTCGAACGCCTGCACGGTTTCGATGAAGGCTACCGCCTGCACGCCGAAGACCTGGACCTGTCGCGCCGTGCGCGCGAATCCGGCGCGCTGGTCGCCGTCGCCAACCAGGTGCGCGTACTGCACGTGCGCGGCGTGTCGAGCCGCTCGCGCCCGTTCTTCGTCGAATGGCACAAGCACCGTGGACTGTGGCGCTACTTCCGCAAGTTCGAGGCGCCGCGTCGCGGTGCCGGCATGAGCGCGGCGGTGTTCGCGGCAATCTGGCTGCGGTTTCCGGTGGCCTACCTGAAGGCGAAGGCCAAGGCGCGCCACTGATTCCTACTCCAGCGCGAACCGCACCACGAACAACCCCGCCACCACCCACACCGCCGCGTGCACTTCCCGCGCACGCCCGGTGAACAGCTTCAACACCGCGTAGGCGATGAAGCCGAACGCAAGCCCGTTCGCGATGGAGTAAGTGAACGGCATCGCCAGCGTGCACAGCGCGGCGGGAATGGCCTCGGTGAGGTCGTCCCAGTGCACGTCGCCGAGTTCGCGCAGCATCAAGCCGGCGACGAACAGCAGCGCGGGCGCGGTCGCATACGCGGGCACCATGCCGGCCAGCGGCGAGAACAGCAGCGCGAGCAGGAACAGCGCCGCCACGACCAGCGCCGTCAGTCCCGTGCGGCCGCCGGCCTGCACGCCCGACGCGCTTTCGATATACGCCGTGGTGCTGCTGGTGCCCAGCAGCGAGCCGGCGAGGATCGCCGTGCTGTCGGCGAACAACGCGCGGCCGAAACGCTTCTGCTGCGCGGCCGAAGCGTCGTCCGGCGGCAGCAGGCCGGCGCGGCGCGCCACGCCCATCAGCGTGCCGGTCGCATCGAACACTTCCACCAGCACGAACACGATCACCACGTGCAGCATCGCCGCGATCGAGAACCCTTCGCCGCCGCCGAGCGCACCGCGGATGTCCAGCTGCATGAAGGTCGGCGCCAGGCTCGGCGGAAGATCGACGATGCCGTGGTACTGCACGCGCCCGAACAGCAGCGCCATGCCAGTGACGGCGAGGATGCCGATCAGGATCGCCCCCCGCACGCGCCACGCTTCCAGTACCGCGATCAACAGGAAGCCCGCCACCGCGAGCAACGGCTCGGGCTGGCGCAGGTCGCCCAGCGCGACCAGCGTGTCGGGATCGCCGACGATCAACTCCGACTTCTGCAACGCGATGATCGCCAGGAACAATCCGATGCCGGCGGTGATCGCGCTGCGCAGCGAATGAGGGATGCCCGCGATCAGCCACGCGCGCGCGCCGGTGATGGTCAGCAGCAGGAACACGATGCCCGACACGAACACCGCACCCAGCGCCTGCTGCCACGTGTACCCCATCGCGCCGACGACGGTGAAGGCGAAGAACGCGTTGAGGCCCATGCCCGGTGCCATGCCGACCGGGTAGTTCGCGGCCAACGCCATCACCAGCGAGCCGATCGCCGCCGCAAGGCAGGTCGCGACGAATACCGCGCCGGTGTCCATGCCGGTGTTGCCGAGCACGCTCGGATTCACGAACACGATGTAGGACATCGTCAGGAACGTGGTCAGGCCCGCGACCAGTTCGGTGCGTACATCGGTGCCGTGCTGGCGCAGCCTGAACAACGATTCCAGCGCGCTGGGTGCGGGGCGGGCCATGTCGGGGTCCTGGGGGAGGGCGGAACGGGCGAGCCGGAGAGCCGGAGAGCGTAGCGGCCACCGTGCCACCCAGCATCGGGAAATGATCGCCCGCGCGGCGTGAGCCCGCGGATGAGTCCGGAGCGACGGGCGCCTTCACATGGCCCTTTCGTCACGCGCCGCACACATTTCCGCTCGAACCTGCGGACGCCGTCACGTTCAGCATCTTCAAAACAGGACGCAGCGCCGATTGTGTCGGCGCGGCGGGCGCTACCGTGCGCACCGCTCGCCGCGTGCTTGGCGGCTGACAGGGGATCGAAATGGACATCAGACAGGGCGCGCGGGCCGGCATGCTCGCGCTCGCGGTGTGCGTGCTGGCCGCGTGCGGCGGTGGCGGTGGTGGCGACGGCGGGACCTACGTCCCTCCGGGCGGCGGCAGCGGCGGTGGCGAAACGCCGACCACGCCCGAACCGCCGGCGCCGTATCCCGACATCCCCGCCACCGATGCCGATGCGGCACGCTTCCTCACGCAGGCGACCTTTGGCCCGACCGCGACCGAAATCGCGCGCGTGCGCCAGGTCGGCTACAAACGCTGGATCGACGACCAGCTCGCGCAGACGCCGACGCAGATCCTGCCGCACCTGCAGCAGCTGGTCGCCAACGGTGTGGCCACGCCCACGCCGCAGAACCGCCGCAACTACTGGCTCTGGCAGGCGGCGAACGGGCAGGACCAGCTGCGCATGCGCATGGCCTTCGCGTTGAGCGAGATCATGGTGGTGTCCGATCGCGAAGTCGCCGACGGCAACGCCACGGTGTTCCGCATCGCCGACTACCAGGACACGCTCGCACGCGGTGCGTTCGGCAGCTATCGCGCGCTGCTGGAAAAGGTGTCGGTGCATCCGGCGATGGGCTACTTCCTGAGCCACGTCGGCAACCGCAAGGCCGATCCGAAACGCAACATCACGCCCGACGAGAACTACGGCCGTGAAGTGATGCAGCTGTTCTCCATCGGTCTTGTGAAGCGCAACAAGGACTTCAGCCCGGTGCTGGACGGCAACGGCCAGACCATTCCGACCTACGACGAGCAGGTCGTGAGCGCGATGGCGCGCGTTTTCACCGGCTGGACGTATGCGGGCCAGACCGACGCGCAGTTCGGCCGTGGCGACAACACCAGCTACGCGCCGATGGAATGCCACGCCGCATTCCATGACGACCAGCCCAAGCAGATCTTCGACGGCATCGTCGTCAGCGAGGGCAACAACTGCGTCGCCAGCATGGGCAAGACGCTTGATGCGCTGGCCAACCACGCCAACACCGCGCCGTTCGTCAGTCGCCAGCTGATCCAGCGCTTCGTCACCAGCAACCCGAGTCCGCAGTACGTCGAGCGCATCGCCAATACGTGGACGACCAGCTCGGGCGACATGGGCAAGGTGATCCGGGCGATCCTGCTGGACACCGAAGCGCGCCTGCCGCCGGCCGACGCCTCGTTCGGCAAGCCGCGTGAGCCGCTGGTCAAGCTGGTCACGCTGTGGCGCGCGTTCAACGCGCAGTACGTGCCGAGCGCGATGGGCGAGGTGAAGTTCGCGTTCTCCAACGCGGGCGACCTGGCCAACTCGCTGCAGCAGGACTCGCAGCGTGCGCCGTCGGTGTTCAACTTCTTCGAACCCGACTACCGCCTGCCCGCGGCCGATGGCATGCAGGGCATCTTCGCGCCAGAGTTCCAGATCCTCACCGAGGCCACGTACCTGAGCATGCTCAACCAGCACGACTCGCTGGTGTGGAGCAACGCCGCTACGGCACCGACAGCCACGACGAATGCGCCGTACCTCGATCTCACCAGACTCACCACGCTGGCCGAGGCGAAGGACCACGCGGGCATGGTGGCGCAGGTGAACCTGCTGATGTTCTACGGCGCGCTGAGCGCCGCCAACGCGCAGGCGATGGTGAACATGCTCGACCGCCTGGCCGCCGCCAACGAATCCGCCGCCAACCGCGCCAAGTCGCTGGTGCTGCTGGCGATGGCCTCTCCCGAATTCGCGATCCAGCGCTAGGAGCCCGTCATGTCCCGTCCCACTCGCGAAGACCGCCGCGCGTTCCTGCGTCGCGTGCAGGCCGTGATCGCCGGCGGCGCTGCATACGCGCTGATGCCGCAGCTGGAACTCGTCGGCCGCGCGTTCGCGGCCGAGCCGCTGCCCGGCAACGACTACAAGGCGCTGGTCTGCATCTTCCTCTTCGGCGGAAGCGATTCGTTCAACATGCTCATTCCGCACGACTCGGCCGAGCATGCGACCTACCTCACCAGCCGCGGCGGCGTGTTCGACGCCACCACCAACCCGTTCGGCCTGGGCTATGCGCGCGATTCGCTGGTGCAGGTCGCCGACACCAACGGTAAGACGTGGGGCCTGAATCCCTCGTGCGCGGCGATGAAGCCGCTGTTCGATGCGGGCGAGCTGTCGTTCCTAGCCAACATCGGCACGCTGGCCGTGCCGCTGACGAAGGACGACGTCATCAGGCGACTGAAGACGCTGCCGCCGTACCTGTACTCGCACAACGACCAGCAGAAGCAGTGGATGCGCGGCCACACCAACCGCAGCGGCCTGACCGGCTGGGGCGGCCTGCTGGGCGATCGCGCGGAAGCGTCGAACCTGGGCCTGCAGTCGTTGCCGCCGTCGATCTCGCTGGCCGGCAGCAACCTGTTCCAGTTCGGTCGCACGACGCTGCCGTTCGCGATGTCATCCGGCGGTGCGACGACGATCAACCGTTTCCGCACCAACGGCAACAATGCCGATCGCATCCGTTACGAGGCGTTGCGCGGCATCATCGAATCGCAGCACAACCCGATCTTGCAGGACCAGTATGCGGTGATCGGCGAAAGCGCCATCGACCTCAACGACACGCTGCGCGTCGCACTCGATCCCGTGAACGGCGGCGACATCGCCACCGTATTCCCCACCGGCAGCGGCGTGGCTTCGCAGCTGCGCATGGTGGCGCGCATGATCAAGGCGGCGCGCACATCGGCGATCAACCATCGCCGGCAGATCTTCTTCGTGAGCCTGGGCGGTTTCGACACGCACCAGAACCAGATGGCGGCCAACGGCCACGGGCGCCTGCTGCAGCAGCTCGCCGAAGGCCTTGCGGCGTTCCGCACGGCGCTGTCGGAGATCAACGCGCTCAACGACACCGTCACCTTCACCATGAGCGACTTCGCGCGCACGCTCAACAGCAACGGCAACGGCACCGACCACGGTTGGGGCGGCGTGCAGCTGGTGATGGGTGGATCGAGCGCGAACGGCGGCGCGCTGCGTGGCCAGCAGGTGTGGGGCAGCTACCCGATCCTGGAACTCGACGGTCCGCAGGCCGTGGGTCGCGGCCGCATGGTGCCGACGATGTCGGTCAGCCAGATGGGCTCGACGCTGGCGCAGTGGTTCGGCTTGCCGGCGGGCGAGGTGGGGACGATCTTCCCGGGGATCGAGAACTTCGATCCGAAGCTGGGGTTCCTGGGGTGAGGTAGGCCGCTTGCGCGGCACTGCTGCGTGGCCTGCCGAACGACCGGCCACGGAGGGTCGGGCAGGGCGATCCGAAGCGATAGCGTGACGCCATGGATGGCAGCCGCAACGTCATCGAAACCGATGCACGCCTTCGATCCAGATCCCAACTGTCATCCCGGCGAAGGCCGGGACCCAGGCGCTCTCGGCACTGCGCAGAGCTGCGCAAAGGTGCGCAAGGCAAAGAAGAATCACCAGCCAGGCTTCCGATCACCTGCGGTGCTCGGGTCACTTTTCTTTGCTCGCACAAAGAAAAGTAACCAAAAGAAAGTGCGGACAAGTCCAACCCAGTCCCACGACCGGGACGCGACAAGGCGCGTTCGCGACTCGCCATCCATGGCTCGGCGCTCGCCGCCGCACATCCGGTGCGGCGCCCTTCGGGGCTAGCAACCTGTCAGGCTGTTCGGAAGCAACAGCAACAACACTGCTGTTGTAGCCCGGGTAAGCGAAGCGGCCCCGGGAGCCGTCACGCGTAATCGGGCGACAACGCCAAAATGGATTCCAGCGTTCGCGGGAATGATGGGCGAAAAGCTGCGCCGCTCAGCGGAACCGGTTGATCTGATCCCGCAACTCGCGCGCCGCGCTCGCCGCGGCTTCGGCGAAATCATTGCCCTTCGACGCATACAGGATCGCGCGCGAGCTGCTGACCATCAGGCCGGTGCCATCGGCGTTCTTCGCGTTGGTGACGACCGCTTCCACGTCGCCACCCTGCGCGCCGACGCCCGGCACCAGGAACGGCACGTCGTCGCCGACGATCGCGCGCACCTGCTTCAACTGTTCCGGCCACGTCGCGCCAACCACCAGCGAACAGTTGCCGTGCGTGTTCCACTCGCGCGCCACTTTCTCGGCGACGTGCTGGTACAGCGGGCGGCCGTCGACGACCAGGTCCTGCAGGTCGCCCGCGCCCGGGTTCGACGTGCGGCACAGGATCACGACACCGCGATCGGCGCGGTCGAGGAACGGCTGCACAGAATCGCGGCCCAGGTACGGGTTGGCCGTTACCGCATCGCTTGCGTAACGGTCGAACGCTTCGGCGGCGTAGTGCTGCGCCGTGCTGCCGATGTCGCCGCGCTTGCTGTCGAGGATGACGGGCACGCCAGGATGCGCGGCGTGGATGTGCGCGATGAGCCGCGCCAGCGCGTCCTCGGCGCCGAGCGCGGCGAAGTGCGCGATCTGCGGCTTGAACGCGCAGGCGTACTGCGCGGTGGCGTCGGCGATGTCGCGGCAGAAGTTGAAGACGGCATCGGCATCGTTCGCGAACGACGCCGGGAATTTCGCCGGTTCCGGATCGAGGCCGACGCAGACCAGGGAGTCGGCGTTGGACCAGCGCGTGCGCAACGTCTGCATGAAGCTCATCGGAATTCCTCGATCCATTCATGAAGACGCCCGCCTTGCGGCGGGCGTCCCGTCTTGCCTTACTTCAGCGCCTTGAAGCGCAGGCGATGCGGCTTGGCGCCTTCGTCGCCCAGGCGACGCTTCTTGTCTTCCTCGTACTCGCGGTAGTTGCCCTGGAAGAACTCCACGTGCGAGTCGCCTTCGAAGGCGAGGATGTGCGTGGCGATGCGGTCCAGGAACCAGCGGTCGTGCGAGATCACGAACGTGTTGCCCGGGAACTCCAGCAGCGCGTCTTCCAAGGCACGCAGCGTTTCGATGTCCAGGTCGTTCGACGGTTCGTCGAGCAGCAGCACGTTGCCGCCCTGCAGCAGCGTCTTGGCCATGTGCAGGCGGCCGCGTTCACCGCCCGACAGCGATCCGACCATCTTCTGCTGGTCCTGGCCCTTGAAGTTGAAGCGGCCGATGTAGGCGCGCGACTGGATCTCGATGCCGTTGATGTTGAGGATGTCCAGGCCGCCGGAGACTTCCTGGAAGACGTTGTGGTTGCCCGTCAGCGCATCGCGGCTCTGGTCGACGTAGGCCAGCTTCACGGTGGAGCCCATGTCGATCTCGCCCGAATCCGGCTTTTCCTGGCCCGTGATCATCTTGAACAGCGTCGACTTGCCGGCGCCGTTGGGGCCGATGATGCCGACGATCGCGCCCGGCGGAACCGAGAAGGACAGGTTGTCGATGAGCAGGCGGTCGCCGAACTTCT
>Ga0209676_1002330_pt1 | contig 13739 bp, 11 predicted proteins | sample AraplaCvi_mLB_r2_FD_184282 | JGI IMG/M metagenome (GOLD analysis project Ga0209676, IMG submission 184282) | Arabidopsis root microbial communities from North Carolina, USA - plate scrape MF_Cvi_mLB_r2 (SPAdes) (version 2) | ecosystem: Host-associated > Plants > Roots > Endosphere | place: USA...
GCGGGCCGGCGGCAGCGGATTCAAGGGCCATGTCTGCGTCTCCCTCGTCAGCTCATCCGGAACCGGAACTCGCGGTTCTTGCCCGCGGTCACGCGGATCTTGGCGATGGCCTCACCCTGCGACATGCGGCCAAGCACCTGCTCGGCGATCTCCGGCAGCAGCGCGCCATTCAAAATGTGGTCCACATTGCGCGCGCCCGTGTCGACCTCGGTGCAGCGGGCCAGCACGGCTTCCACCAATCCGTCGTCCCAGTCGAACGCCGCGCGGTGCGTGGCCTGGACGCGGCGCGCGATGCGGCCGAGCTTCAGGCCAATGATGTGCGCCAGCGCGTCGTCGTCCACCGGGTAGTACGGAATCGTCTTCATGCGGCCCAGGAACGCCGGCTTGAACGCCTTGTACAACTGCGGCGCCAGCAGTTCCGCCAACTGCTCCGGCGACGGGCGTTCACTGGCCGGCTTGTTCAGGCAGGCCTGCATGATGGTGCTGGACCCCACGTTGGACGTCAGGATGATGAGCGTGTTGCGAAAGTCGATCTCGCGCCCTTCCGCATCGTCCATCACACCCTTGTCGAACACCTGGAAGAACAGTTCCAGCACATCGGGATGGGCCTTTTCTATCTCGTCCAGCAGCACCACGCTGTAGGGCTGGCGCCGCACCGCCTCGGTCAGCACGCCGCCCTCGCCGTAGCCGACATATCCGGGCGGCGAGCCCTTCAGTCCGGAAATGCTGTGGGCCTCCTGGTACTCGCTCATGTTGATCGTGACCAGCTTGCGCTCGCCGCCGTAAAGAATGTCGGCCAGCGCCAGCGCCGTCTCGGTCTTGCCCACGCCCGACGGGCCCACGAACAGGAACACGCCCTTGGGCTTGTCCGGATCTTCAAGCCCGGCGCGAGCCGTGCGTACACGCTGCGCGATGGCATGCAGCGCGTGGTCCTGGCCGATGACGCGCTCGGCCAGCATGGGCTGCAATTGCAGCACGGTGCGGATCTCGTCGTTCACCATGCGGCCCAGCGGAATGCCGGTCCAGGCGGAAATAATCTCCGCCACGATCTGGGCGTCCACGCAGGCGGGCACCAGCGGCTGCTCGCCCTGCAAGGCGCGCAGCTCGTCCATCAGCCCGGCCAGGCGCTGCTGCTCGGGCGTAAGCGGCGCGGGCGCCGGCTTGCGGCGTCCGGCGGCCGGCGCGGCGGATGGCGCAGCAGCCGCATCCCCGCTCGTCCCCTCCTGCCCCTGGGCTTCCAGTTCGGCGCGCAAGGCCTGGATCCTGTCGACCAGCGCCATCTCGGCCACGTGACGCCCTTCCGCGTCGGCCAGCGCCGCTTCCACGCTGGCGATCTCCGCGTCCAGTTCCGCCAGCCGCGCCTGCGGCGCCCCCGTGGCGGCCTCGCGGCGCAGGGCCTCCCGTTCGGTGCGCAGCCGCGTCAGGCGATGGCGCGCATCGTCGATCAGCGCCGGCGTGGCGCTGCGGCCCAGCGCCACGCGCGCGCAGGCGGTGTCGAGCACGCTGACGGCCTTGTCCGGCAACTGACGGCCCGTGATGTAGCGATGCGACAGCCGCGCGGCCGCAACAATGGCCTCGTCCAGGACGCGCACGCCGAAGTGGCGTTCCATCAGCGGCGCCATGCCACGCAGCATCGACGCCGCCAGCGCTTCGTCCGGCTCCTCGACCTTGACGACCTGGAAGCGCCGCGCCAGCGCGGCGTCCTTCTCGAAGTACTTCTTGTATTCGCTCCAGGTCGTGGCGGCGATGGTGCGCAGCTCGCCCCGCGCCAGGGCGGGCTTGAGCAGATTGGCGGCATCGTTCTGCCCCGCCTGCCCGCCCGCGCCGATCATCGTGTGCGCCTCATCAATGAAAAGAATGATGGGCGACGGGCTCTTCTTGACCTCGTCGATCACGTTCTTCAGGCGGTTTTCGAACTCGCCCTTGACGCTGGCCCCGGCTTGCAGCAGGCCCATGTCCAGCACGCGCAACGTGACGCCGGCCAAGGCGGGCGGCACGTCGTCCGCGACAATGCGCAGCGCCAGCCCCTCGACCACCGCAGTCTTGCCCACGCCCGCCTCGCCGGTCAGGATTGGATTGTTCTGCCGCCGGCGCGTCAGGATGTCGATCATCTGGCGGATCTCGGCATCCCGCCCGATGACCGGATCGATCTTGCCTTCCCGCGCACGCTCGGTGAGATTGGTCGTGTACTGGTCCAGCGCGGGCGTCTGCGACAAGCCCGGCGCGGGCTGCCCGGGCGCTTCTTGCCCACCCGCGTCATCGGCCAAGCCCACCGCCTGCCCCGTCTCCTCCGACCCTTGCGTCAGGGCGGCGAAATCGTGCTTCAGTTCGTCCAGCCGGAACGATTCGAACAGCGGCGAGCCCCGGCGCGCCAGCTGCGCCAGATCGGGCTCGGTCAGCAGCGCCAGCAGCAGATGCCCGGAACGGATCCGCGTGGTCTGCGTATCCAGCGACGCGATCAGCCACGCGTGTTCGAACAGCTTGGGCAGATGCGCCGAAAACACGGGCGTACGCGTGTTGCCATTCTTGAACCGGTCGATCTCCGCCTTCAGATCGGCTTCCAGCGCATCAGCCTGGATGTGGCAACGCCTTGCAATGATGCTCACGTCGCTGGCCGGCTTTTCCAGCAGCGCCAGGAACAGATGCTCGAGATCCACCTCATAGTGGCCCTGTGCCATGCACAGGCTGGCCGCGCGCTCGGCGGCCTGGCGGCAGGTCTGATTCAACTTCCCGATCAACGTCTTCAGCGGAGTGGCCATGTGTCTTTAGCTTGTCTTCGGTTCAATGGATGGTGTGCAGTTCATAACTGGCGTCGTCGCGGTCCTCAGTGGCCGGGCCGGTGCACAGGAACGAATTCCAGCCCAGGCGCACGTCACCGCCCTCGCCGAGCTGGCAGGGCATGACGCTCTCGCGCGCCAGCACCAGCCGCACCTCGTACTCGAAGGTCATGCCGCCGAACATCGTCAACAGCTTTTCCAGCGCCTGCGCGCGCTCGCCACCCGGCAGGAAATCGGCGAAGGCCTGGCGCGGCAGCGGTCCGATCCACAACCGTATGCGCAGGTCGCGCTGCCAGATGCGATCGCCCGCCAGGGCGGACACGCCCAGTACCGCGCCCGGCTGTCCCAATCGGGTACGGTTCTGCGGCGGCACGTCATACCAGCGCCCCACGAACTGCTCCACGCGCAGGGGCACGCCGAAGTAGTCCTGCAACACGCGCTGCAGCATCGGCGCCGAAACAGGCCGCTGGCGCGCGGCCGCCGCGTAATGCGCCACGGACTCGTCGAACACTTTGCCCGCGCCGCTGTGCAGCCGGTCGCGTAGCGCCGGATGACCGATCCCGCCCAGCGCCAGCAACAGCGGCAGAAAGTGATGGTCCTGTTCGGTTTCGTGCCGCAGCGGCATGCGGTACTTCTTCCACGCGGCGTAGAACAGCGCCGCCGCCCGGTTCGAGAAAATATCGAAAAAGGCGCGCGCGCCGCGGTCGCGCCGCAGGCTCTCCCGGTTTGCCAGCATCTCGGAATAATGCAGCGGCAGCGCCCCCTGCCCGCCCAGCAGACCAAAGAACGCCGGCGTCACTTCCACACGGCCCAACCGTCCCTCGGCAATGGCAGCCTGGCGCGCCGCCTCGTCGGCCAACGCCTCGCCGTCCTTGTCATACGCCACCGCATCGACGACTTCGCTGGGCGGGAACGCCAGCCCGGGGGCATTGGGAAAGCGCAGGTGCACGGGAACCGTATGGCGCGTCGCGCCGCGTTCCTGCCGCGCGAAGCACTGCTCGAGCAGACGTACGGCCTGGAAAAACTTGAAGCGCTGCGGCTCTGCCAGCAGCGCGTCCATCACGCTAGGATGGCGTCGCCGTTGCATGGGGGGCATCGTAGTAATTCCTCTGCGCCGCGGCGCGACAACACAACCAATTGCACAAAGCTGTTGGCGTGCACGTACAGGCCAAAGAAGCGGTTGATGACGGCAACGAAGGTATGCAGGCTCGTGCCCACGAAGTGATCTTCATTGACGGTCAGGCGGATCTCGATCCCGCGCACGAATGTGGCGAAAGGTTCGCCCGGCATCCAGTGCGTGGCCGGTTTGTAGTCCAGGCCGATCAGTCCTTCGATCTGACGCGCGGCGACCGCCGACCCGGACAGGTCGTAAAGGCGCAGCGTTTCCTTCAAGGCGGGCAGGCCGCTCTGCACGAGGGACAGGTGATTCAGCGCCAGATGCGAAATCAACCGCCAGTGGGCGGCGCGCCCCTGCTGGAAACGGTGCGAATGCGTCGGCCGGCGCAGCATCCGGATGCTGCGCGCCACCGTGCCGCCTTCCAGGAACAGGTCGCCGCCCGACTGGCCCACCGCGATGCTCGCCGGCAGGTCGCGATTGGTGCACGTCAGGTCCAGGCTCAGGGTTTCGGTCTGCGGCACCGAGGGATCGAAATCGATGTCGACGATGGAAATCTCGGTCTCGTACCCCGGGCTGCGTTGCGCCATCGACGCATCGCGCCGCATGGTCCAGTAGTGGCCGGCAGACTCCGGCGATTCGCCGTGATGCAGCGAGTAGAACGGCCGGAAGTCCACCACCGTATCGTTCTGGGCGTTCTGCCGCACCTGACGCACGCGATCGATGGAATAGACCTCGTATCCGTACGCGCGACGCGCATCGGCCACCACCGGATACGACGCCGCGGCGTGCGTCACGCGGATCGGATCGGCGCGCTGCGCAAACAGGTTCACCACCGGCGTGCAGCCCAGCCGCAGGTTGTCCGCCGATGTCGATTCGAGCAGCCGCGCCGTGTTGGAATCGGCGCGCACCCCGCTGACCGGCACGTGCAGCGTAAATTGCCGCACGGCGCCCAGATGGGGACGCAGCGCGCTCAGGTCGATATCGACGAAATTGAATTTTTCGGCGAACACGAAGTATTCGGCCAGCAGGCGGTACGCCGGGTGCGAGCTGGCGGGAAAGTCGATCAGCGCATCTTCCTCGGCCAGCCCGACCTGCGCCAGCGGAATCGTGGCCAGGCGGTCCCACCGTCCCGGCTGCAGTTCGACATAGGCCGCAGCCGCGCGCAGGAACAGGGCGTCGCGCAGCGCCGCCACGAACGACGGTTCGCCGTGCAGATAGACACGCAGCCGGTCGACGCCCGGCATGCCGAAGTGCTGGTTCTCGCCCAGGCAGCCCAGCGTAATGGAGAAGCGGCCCGTGACGCCGGCCGGCAGCTTGGCCGTGGCCGGCGCATTGGCGCTGGACTCGAACGCCGCGCGCCGGACCTCGATGGGGGCCAGCGTGACGTCATAGGCGGTGCGGAAGCGGCACGCCACCCCGCGTACCGGATGGGATTTCAGCTCGGTGCCTCGCCCGATGCGCACGGGTGCGGTCAATTGCGCGCCCGCGCCGCCCAAGTCGAACTGCGCCACGCTGCACGAAGGAAACGGCCGCAGGTAATGCGGATACATCACCTCGAACAGCGCTTCGGTGAATTCGGGGTAATCATCGTCCAGCTTCTTGTTGATGCGCGCGCTCAACAAAGCGAACGACTCGATCATGCGTTCGACGTGCGGATCCTCGCAGGTCTCGCCCGACAGCCCCAGCCGCGCGGCGATCTTCGGATAACGCTCGGCAAAGTCGCGCGACGAAGTGCGCAAGAAGCCAAGTTCGCGCTCGTAATAGGGCAGCAATTCTTCCATTGATGTCTTCCTGTCCGGCGCGCCAGGGCACCTGCACCGCGGGTTGATGCGCTAGACCGTGGCCGGGCTTTTGGCCCAACCCTTGGTCACGGAGTACTGCAAGGTCGAGGGCTGCAGCGTGGCGTCGAAGGTCACGGGCTCGTGGGCGGGCCCCACATCCAGCATGGCCGTGATCGCGAAATACAGCACCGACGTCGCCCGGCTGTCGACCTGCAGCATGACCCGCACGTGCGTCAGCCGGGGCTCGTGGCGCGCAATCGCCTGTTCGAGCGAACGGCAGATGAACTCGCGGTCGTAGTGGCTGGCCAGGCTGAGTCCCGAAAAGTCCGACAGCCCGTACGTCAGCACGGAACGCCGGCAGTTCGGGTACCGCCGCAGGTCCTCCTCGGTGAACACCATGCGGGTGTTCAGCAGCGCCTCGATGTCGCGCGCCACCGTCTCTTTCATCTCCTCGATCGACAAGCGCCGCAAGGCATAGGGCGACTGGCCCTCTGCTTCGAACAGCTTGTCGAAGAGACTCGGTTCGAATCCTTTCATCGGGGCCTCAAAAGAAGGACGGCGACCCTCTCGGGCCGCGGTCTTCGTGCCTGCCCGGCGGAGATCAGACCGAGTAGGTCTTGTCGTTCTTGGTCAGGCTCCAGGCGCCCTGGGCGTTGCCGCCCTGATTGCCGCCCACCTTCTGCTGCGTGTACTTCCACTGCACGGCGGCGTACTTCAGCGAGAACGTTTCGTGCGGCAGGCCTTCGGCCACGACTTCCGGCGCCACGCGGGCAATGATCACGTACTTGAGCTTGATCTCCAGGTACTTGACGCGGTTGCCCTCGCCGTCGGCGCGCAGGAAGTCGATGGTCACTTCGTCAAAGGTGGTGCCGCCCGACGCGTGCTGATACAGCAGCGGGCTGACAACGTCCAGATCCTTGGTGAAGACCATTTCGCCGTGTTCGGTGCGCTCGGCGGTATGGCCGCCCGAGGTCGATGCGGTGGCCGAACGCGGCTGGATGATCTCGTGGCGCCACGAACTGACTTCGATCCAGTCCGGATGGTCCTTGTCCTGCGACTCGCCCTTGAGCGCCGGATTGCCGAACTTGACGTAGATGTCCTTCATTGTTGATAGCCTCTTCAGATGATGGATGAGTTGTCAGTGCAATGACGCTCAGGATTTCTGGGCCTGCGCCGGCAATTCGGCGACCAGGCGCAACGAGATCGAGAGTTCGTCAAGCTGGAAATGCGGCCGCAGGAACGCCACGGCACGGAAGACGCCAGGGCGGCCAGGCACCTCGGCCACTTGCACCGATGCTTCGCGCAGCGGGAACTGCGCCTTTTGTTCCTGCGTCGCGTTGTCGTCCAGCAGCACGTACTGCGATACCCAGCGATTCAGGAAACTCTCTACGGACTGCGCCGATGCGAAGCTGCCGATCTTGTCGCGCATCATCGCCTTCAGGTAGTGCGCCACGCGCGATACTGAGAAGATGTATTGCAGCTGCGCCGACAACACCGCGTTGGCGTTGGCGCTGTCCGTGTTGTACTTCTTGGCCTTCTGCACCGATTGGGCGCCAAAGAAGGCGGCGTAATCCGAGTTCTTGCAATGCACCAGCGGGATCAGGCCCTGATCGCTCAGTTCCTTTTCGCGCCGGTCGGTGATGGCGATCTCGGTCGGGCACTTGAGTGCGATTTCGCCGTCGTCCGTCTTGAACGTATGCGTGGGCAGGTTCTCGACCAGGCCGCCGCCTTCGACGCCGCGGATCGCCGCGCACCAGCCGAAGTCCGCAAATGCCGCCGTCAAGCGAGCGCCGAAGGCCCACGCGGCGTTGCACCAGAGGTACTTGGAATGGTCGGTGCCGTCCACGTCCTCGACGAAGTTGAAGCCTTCGACCGTGGTGCCTTCCACCGGGTCATACGGCAGACGGCCCAGAAAGCGCGGCATTGTCAGGCCGACGTAGCGCGAATCTTCCGAATCGCGGAAGCTGCGCCATTTGGTGTATTCGACGGTATCGAACACCTTGGCCAGATCGCGCGGGCGACCCAGATCGGCAAAGCTGTCCAACCCCAGCAGCTCCGGCGACGCCGACGCGATGAACGGCGCGTGCGACGCGGCCGCCACGTGCGACATCTGCTCGATGAAATACATGTCCTCGGGCTGGCGCGTGATCTCGAAATTGCCCAGCAGCGCCCCGAACGGCGCACCGCCGAACGTGCCGAATTCCTCTTCGTACACCTTCTTGAACATCAGGCTCTGATCGAAGTCGATCGCGGTCTGGAAATCGCGAACCAGGTCGCGCTTGGTGGTGTTCAGCACCTTGATCTTCAGCATCGGGCTGGTGTCGGTCTCCTGGCACAGGTAGTGCAGGCCGCGCCAGGTGCTCTCCAGCTTCTGGAACTCGGGCGCGTGCATCACTTCGCTGAGCTGGGCCGAGATCAGGCGGTCGAGCTCGGCGACGCGCGCGTCCAGCATGGCCGACAGATTGTCGGACACGACGACGGTGCCCTTCATCACCTCACGCACCAGCTCGCCGATGATGTCTTTGGCGCGGTCGTGCTCGGCGGTGGATTTGGCGACGCGGCTTTGCTCGACGATCTGGTCCAGCAGCCCGCTTTGCGCTTCGGTGGCGGTGGCGGCGGTGTTTTGTGCGGCGGCGGAATTACTCATTGCGGCCTCCCTTGTCGGTCTCGCTGGTGAGCTGTTGCAGCTTTTCGGTGCTGGTCAGCACTTCGCCCAGCAGGTCTTCCAGCTTGTCGTTGCCGGCAAGCTTGTTGCGCAGATCGGCCAGCTTGGTGCGGATGTCCAGCAGCTCGCGCAGCGGATCCACCTGCTGCACGACGGCTTCCGGACGGAAGTCCTCGATCGAGCGGAATTTCATGTCGACGCCGAACGTCCCGCCTTCATCAGTCAGGCGGTTCTTCACGCGATACGCCGCGCGGGGCTCCAGCCCCCGCATCACGTCGTCGAAGTTGTCGACGTCGATGTTGACGAACTTGCGGTCCTTCAGACGGGGCAGCTCGGCCTCGGACTGCGCAGAGAAGTCGCCCACCACGCCGACCACGAAGGGAAGCTCCTTCTGTTCGATGGCGTCGCCCTTCTCCACGTCATACGTGAGCTGAACGCGCGGCGGACGGACTTTCTGCAATCGTTTCTGAACGCTTTCTTTCTTGGCCATGGACGGCTCCGTGCAAAGGATCTTGTCTGTCGATCGGGGAGACGCCGCCAGGGCGGCGCCCCAAGGCGAATCATTTGGTCAGCAGGTCGCCGAACGGATTCGGCGCGCGATTGGGCTGCTGGGCAGGCGGGCTGGCGGGTTGTTGCGAAGACGGGGACCCGGCTGGGGATGCAGCAGGCGATCCTGCGGCAGGCGATCCTGCGGCAGGCGACCCCGCAGCGGGCAGCGCCGCTGCCGGTTTGACTGCAGGTGCCGGATCCACCTTGCGCGGTTGGCGCGGCCGGGGCGGCGGGCGGCGTCCCTCGGGGAACAGGACGTCCTGGCCCAGCGTTTCACGCATCGCCTCGGCCAGCGCGACGGCGTCCGGGCGGGCATTGCCGGCCAGCAGCGCGTCGGCGCGCACATCGGCCAGGGACTGCATGGCCACGCGCAGGCCACCGACGGCGCGCACCGTCTTGGCCACGAAGTCATCCGGATCGCGGCTCAACGTTTCGTCGGCGGCCACGATCGCCTGCCCGTACTTCTGCTGGTCGAAGCGGATCTTTGCAATGTAGGACCAGGGTTCGCCCTTGGACGGATTGCGCTGCGCGATCTCTTCAAATTGCGCGACCGCCTGGTCAGCGTCTTTCTGCGCCAACGTCTTTTCGGCGTCGGCCAGGGACTGCTTGTACTCGGCTTCGGACTGCGGCTTGACCGACACACAGCCGGTCATCAATGCAACGACACCTGCGATGACAACGAGGCGGAAGAAGGGCATTTTTTAAGCACCTAGCAAGGTTGTAACCAGGGGCCGTATTTCATCAACCTTTTGTTAGTGCAGCGCTACAGCACGTTTCTTCATGTTACTTGCGTCGAATTTGCACGTATCGTGCCGTGATCTGTATTGCTTCACACACTTCCGGTATAAAGAGCCATGTCCAAACATATCCGTTTATCACGTTTGTTCACGGGGTTGTCGTGTGCGCTCGCGAGCACCGTCCTTACTGGATGTGCAGCCGTTTCGGCCATCGGCGCGGTGGCCGGTTTGACGGGCAATGCGATGGAGATGGCGGGCCTGAAAAAGCCCGAAAACGCGCCTGTGGAAGTGAACCTGGCGATTCACGCCGGAGAAAATTTGAATGCCGGCGCCGGCCAGGCGATGGCGGTCGTTACAAAAATATACTACCTGAAGAATCCTGAGCCATTCCAGCGTGCGCCGCTCACGCAATTGATAGACACTGCCGGGGAAAAGGCAGCGCTGGGGGAATCAATGCTGGGTTCGCGCGAGCTCACACTCACGCCGGGACAGCGTTACGAAACCGTCGAAAAAGTCCCCAAGCAAGCCGATTACATCGCTGTCGCCGGGCTGTTTTATGCACCCGCGCCCATGCGTTGGAAGTACGTATTCAAAGTCGAGGATGTGGAAGACGACGGCATCGTGCTGGGCGCGCATGCCTGCGCGCTGACGGTGGCCAAGGGCCGCCCCACGTTGCCTGCGGGCGTACCCGCCTACGATCCGTCACGCCTGTCCGGCGTGCAGTGTCCAGGCTGACGCATCAAAGCCGCCCGCCGTTCACATCCTTCAATTCTTAAAGCAATAGAGAAACCAGGAAAGACGAAACAGGGAGCGCGTATTTTGAGTTACTCCGCCAAAGTCCTTTGGGGCGAAGGTCTGTTCCTCCGGCCGCAGCATTTCCAGCGGCAGGATGCGTATCACGAAGATCGGCTGGCCGAAATGGCCCGCGCGTTGCACCCCTATGCATGGGGTCTGCGCTCTGCGCGTTTCGATGCCTCGGCGCTCGCCAACGGCATGCTGCGCGCCACCGAAATGAGCGCCGTGTTTCCGGACGGCGAACTCTACAGCGCGCCACATGGCGATGAACTTCCACCGCCTGTCGCGTTGACCGCGCTGGATGGCGTGACAGAAGCCGTGTTCTATCTGGCGATCCATCCTTTGAAGGCAATCGGCGGCAACTACCGCGACGCCCAGACGTCGGGCAGCTTCGATTCCCGCTACACGCACAGCAATACCCCCGCCCCCGATCTCTATACCGGCGCGGCCTCCGCCGAGCTCGCATTCCTGCGCAAGGACGTGCGCCTGATCTCCGAATTCGAACCGCGTGACGAACTGCTGGCAATTCCCGTGGCGCGCGTGCGGCGCACGGCCAACGCCAGCTATGAACTGGACACGACCTTCATTGCGCCCAGCCTGTCGCTGACCGCCTCCAGCGCCCTGCACGAGCTGCTCCGGCGGCTGCTCGACGCCTTGCAGGCCAAGGTCAACGCGCTCTACGGTTTTCATCGCGAACCCAGCAAGAACATCATCGAGTTCCGCTCCGGCGACGTCGCCTCGTTCTGGCTGCTGCACACCGCAAACGAGGCCTACGCCACGCTGTCGCACCTGTTCCATCACCCGCAACTGCATCCCGAGCGCCTGTTTCAGGAACTGGCGCGGCTGGCGGGCGCGTTGATGACCTTTTCCAAGGTGCACACGCTGGCGGATCTTCCCGTGTATCGCCACGATGCGCCCGGACCGGCGTTCGCCCGCATGGACGAGATCCTGCGCGACCTGCTCGAAACGGTGATCTCGACCCGGTACTTCTCGATCGTGCTCGAAGAGTTGCGTCCCTCGTTCCACATGGGCCGTCTCGATTCCGAAAAGCTGGACGAGACCACCTCGCTGTATCTGGCGGTGCAGGCCGCGATGCCCGCCGCCGAACTGGCCGATAGCGTGCCCATGCGCTTCAAGGTGGGCGCGCCTGAAGACGTGGACAAGCTGGTGCTGTCCGCCATGCCGGGCGTGCCGCTTTCCTATACGCCGCAGGTGCCGCCCGCCGTGCCCGTCAAGCCGGGCGCTGTCTATTTCGCGTTGCAGACGCGCGGTTCGTTGTATGACCGCATGCTGCAGGCGCGAAGCATTGCCATCTATGCCCCCGCCGGGATTCCCGAACTGAAGCTGGATCTGATCGCAGTGACTCGCTGACAGGAACGACACCGCCATGACTGCTGACGCCCCCTCCCTGATGCCTGGCGCAACGCTGCCGCCGCACGCGGCGGCCTTTCACGCTAGCCGTCCCGCCAGGTCGTTGCTGGATCTGATGTACGACGGCTTCCTGATGCTTTTTTTGCTCAAGAGCGGCCAGGAGCCCGCCGACGCGGCCGCCTTCTCCGCCCACGTGCAGCAGTTCCTGGCGGACTACGAGCGCGCCGCCAAGAAAATGGATATTCCCGCCGAGGACGTGTACGCGACCAAGTACGCGTTTTGTGCCGCCGTGGACGAGACCGTGCTCAATTCCGGCTTTGCGATCCGCGACGCCTGGATGCTTCAGCCGCTGCAGCTTGCGCTCTTTGGCGAGCAACTGGCGGGCGAGAACTTCTTCGCCCGGCTAGAAGATCTGCGCGCGCAGGGCGCCCCGCGCCTGCAATCGCTGGAGATCTATTACATGTGCCTGCTGCTGGGCTTCCAGGGCAAGTACCTGATCGAAGGCCAGGAAAAGCTGGGGTATCTGACGGCGCGCCTGGGCGACGAGATCGCCCTGTTGCGCGGCAAGCGCACCGGTTTCGCGCCGCACTGGCCGCTGCCCGACAAGGTGGCGCACACGCTCAAGCGCGACGTGCCGCTGTGGTCGATCATGGCGTTGTTCGCATTGCTGGGCCTGCTCGCCTTCCTGGGCATGGGCCACTTCCTGAACACCGAAATGCAGACCGCGATGGCGCCCTATCACGACATCGTCAAGCTGGGTCCGCGTGCCGCGCACCTGACGATTTCGCTGCCCTAGCGGCGGCACGCAAGACCCGGGCGGGCCACGCATGAGAGGGCCCGTCCCTTCCGGCCCACCCGCGCGCCTCTGGCTCCGCCAAACGAATACCGCCCAGCCCTATGAACGCCTCGCCTTCCAACGCCCCGGCCTATTCCACGCTGAACATCGCCACCCTGTCGCAACAAGCCCGCTTGCTGCGCCTGACCTCCGCGCTTGATGCGGAACTGGTCATCGAGCACATGAGCCTGTCCGAGGGCGTCTCGCGGCTGTTCTCGATGACGCTCGACTGCCTGGCGGCCAGCGCGGAACTGGACGTGGCGGCCTTGCTGGGCAAGGAGATCACCGTCAGCCTGCTGCAGGCCGATGGCACGATGCGGCACTGGCACGCGGTAGTCGAAGGCGCCGACGCGCTGGGCGCCGATGGCGGCCTGGCCCGTTACCGCCTGCACGCCGCGCCGTGGATGGCGGCGCTCGCGCTGCGCCGCGACAGCTTCATCTATCAGGACCTGTCGGTGCAGGACATCGTCAGCGAGGTGTTTTCGGATTATCCCCAGGCCGCGTTCGCCTTCGAACTCACCGAAGCGCTGCGGCCCCGTGCGATCTGCACCCAGTACCGCGAATCGGACCTGGCGTTCGTGGAGCGCATTCTGGCGCAGGCCGGCCTGTGCTACCGGTTCGAGCACCAGCAGGATGATGGCGTAAGCGCCGGCGGCGGCGCACGCCACCGCGTGGTGATCTTCGATGCGGATGCGGCGCGTCCGGAAGACCCGTCGTCACCCCTGCGCTTTCACCGCAGCGACGCCACGGAAACCAGCGACAGCATCACACGCTTTTCCGCCGCGCAATCCGTGCGTCCGGGCAGCGTGGCGCGCGCGGCGTGGAACGAGCGCTCGTTGACCGCGCATGCCGCGCAGTTGCAGTCGCAGGTGGTCGTCGAGGCGCTGCCCGTGCTGGAAGACTATGACTACGCGGGCCACGGCCAGTACGCCGACGACGATGCCGCCGAACAGAGCGCGGCGCGTGCGATGCGCGCGCACGAGTCGCGGCTGGTGCGCTTCGAGGGCGCCGGCACGGCCCGCTCGCTTGCGCCGGGCCGGGTGTTCGCGCTGAGCCAGCATGACCGTTATGCGCAGGGCGGCGGCAAAGAGGCCATCGATGAGCTTGCCGGG
>Ga0209676_1002331_pt1 | contig 13721 bp, 14 predicted proteins | sample AraplaCvi_mLB_r2_FD_184282 | JGI IMG/M metagenome (GOLD analysis project Ga0209676, IMG submission 184282) | Arabidopsis root microbial communities from North Carolina, USA - plate scrape MF_Cvi_mLB_r2 (SPAdes) (version 2) | ecosystem: Host-associated > Plants > Roots > Endosphere | place: USA...
CCCCGGCCGCCTTCCTGGGCCTGGACGGCCGGCGCGGACGGATCGCCACCGGCTACGCGGCCGACCTCGCCCTGCTCGATGACGACCTCAACGTCACCGCCACCTGGATCGATGGGGTCGAGAGTTAAGCGGTCCGCTCAGCAAAAAGGGCCGCCAGTCACCCGGCGGCCCTTCAGGTCTCCAGCCAAAGGCGGAGATTACATCTTGTAGCGGACCCCGAACATGATGGTCCGGCCGAAGTGGTTGTATTCGTAGTTGCGATCGGCCGCGAGGTCGGTGAAGCGATCGCGATACTCGTCCGTCAGGTTCACGCCTTCCAGCGAAACCTCGAAGTTGTCGTTCACGCGGTAACGCATCGAAGCGTCGACATTGACCGAGCTGTTGTAGCCCTCGAACACGTTGCCGGTGTCGCTGGCGGCGTCGATATAGCCGCTGCGATAGGCCACCGACGCGCGCGCGCTGAACGGGCCGTCCTCGTAGTAGAGCGTGGCGTTGAACGCGCGCTTGGACAGATCAAACAGCGACGAGTTCTCGTTGCGGGCGACCAGGATCGGGAAGTTGCCGGTCGCGGTCGGGGCGGCGGTGGCCGCGCCATTGACCCGATAGTCGACGTTGGAGTCCACCAGCGTGACGTTGGCGATGCCGCCGAAGTTCGACCAGAAGCCGGGCAGGAATCGGAACGGCCCCTGCACCGCGAACTCGACGCCCTTCAGCGAAGCGCCCTTGCCGTCGATGGTCGTGCCGATCGTCCACGGCCGCGCCTCGGGATCCGCCGCCGCCGGCGAGCTGGCCAGGATCAGCGAGGTCGGCAGGCCGGTCGAGGCATAGGTCCCCTGCACCGAGGTGCTGAGCGGGAAGCTGGCGATGTCCTTCTTGAAGACCGCGATCGAGAAGATCGATTCACGGGCGAAGTACCATTCGACCGCGGCGTCATAGGCGTTGGCGCGATAGGGCTTCAGCTGCGGATTGCCCGAGGTGACCCGATAGTTGAAGCCGTCCACGGACCCGCCAGGCGTCAAGGCGCTGAGGTTCGGACGCGTCATGACCTTGGCGGCCGAGGCGCGGACGATGACCTTGTCCATCGGATAGAGCACCAAGTTGGCCGCCGGCAGCCAGTCCTTGTAGGTGCGGTCCACGGTGACGGTCTGGCCGCTGTTGATGCCGGTCGAGGTCTGGTCGGTCTTCACGTACCGCACGCCGGCGTTCAGCGCGTAGTCGAGATCGCCGATCCGGCTCTTGACGTCCATCTGGACGAAGGCGCCGGTGTCCTTCTCGGTGACCGAACGGGTATTGCCGGCCTGCTGGATCAGAGGACGGCTGTAGAGATTGACCAGAGCCGCGGCCGCATCGAGGTTCGGGGCCGCCCAGCTGGTCGTCGTGCCGGCCGGCGCCTCGGCGCCCTTCAGGGTGAAATTGGTGGTCAGCGCCGAGGTGACCGGCGCGCCGTAGGTTCCCGCCGCGCAGCTGAAGGCGGCGCAGTAGGTGGAATCCCGGGCGTCTTCACGCAGGTTCAGGTCGAACTGACGGAACGACGCGCCGCCCTTGAGCGTGATCGAGTCGTTCATCGCCCAGTCGCCATTCAGGGCGAACGTCTTGAACTTGTTGGTGTTGTTCGACGGACGGTCGCGGAATTCGGCGAACTGGAAGTTGGTCGGCTCGCTGATGCTGGTGCCGAACGCCAGCACCGGCTTCTTCATGTTGGTATAGTCGTAGCTGTAACCGGCCGCGTCCCGATCGTCGAAGATGATCGTCGTCTCGTACGGGATGTCGGCGTCCGACTTCGAGAAGCCGGCCAGGCCCTGGACCTTGAACTTGTCCGAGAACTCGTGGGTCAGGTTGGCGCCCAGTTGGTAGAACGTGGTGTCCAGCTTGCGCTCGTAATGCTCAAGCCGCACCCAGGCGTTGTCGAACGTGCCCTTGATCAGGTTGTTGTTGCTGTCCAGCGTATAGTCGCGAACGTTGATCGAGCGCTCGTTGGAGCGGAACAGGACCTCGGCCCACTTCTCGTTGCGGATGGCGTTATACTTCGAATACAGACCATCGATCGACAGCTTGGTGCGATCGGTCGGCGCGTATTGGAAGCTGCCGGTCAGACCCAGGCGCTCGCGATCGTGGGTGACCTGGCCATAGCGCGGGATACGGGGGTGGAAGGCCAGCGCCACTTCGTTACAGGCCGCGCTGGGAACGTAGGAGCCGCCGCTGTTCTGGGTGGTGAAGCAGTTGGTCGAGCCCACGCGATTGAAGCGGGCCTGGGCCCAGCGCACGGTGTTGTTGGTCGACTCGACCTGCTCCTGCTGCGAATAGGCGGCCGAGAACGACACGCCCCACACGCCATTCGGATCACGATAATTGACCAGGCCGGCCAGGCGCGGGCCCAGATCCTTGCTCAGCGTGTTGTATTGCCCTTGGGCGCTCAGGGCGAGCGTGAAGCCATCCTTGCCGCCCAGAGGGTTGCCGGTGTTCAGGTCGACGACCGCGCCCAGCGAGCCCTCGTCGAGTGACGCTTCCGCGGTCTTGTGGACGACCAGCGAGCTGAACAGCTCCGAAGCGAAGACGTTGAAGTCGAAACCGCGTTCACGGTTGGCGCTGGCGCCGTCCGAGGTGGTGGCCACGGCTTCCATGCCGTTGACCCGCACGCGCGTGAAGCGCGAGCCCAGGCCGCGAACGGTGATGGCGCGGCCTTCGCCGCCGTCGCGCACGATCGAGATGCCGGGCACCCGCTGCAGCGATTCGGCAAGGTTCTGGTCCGGGAACTTGGCGATGTCCTCAGCGACGATCACGTCGACCGATGAAACCGAGTCGCGCTTGACGTTCAGCGCCGCATCCAGCGATTTGCGGAAGCCGGTGACGACCACTTCCTCGACCGTCGCCTCTTGAGCCGCCGGATCAGCGGCCCCCGCGGTCTGGGCGCTCGCGTTTCCGGCGATCATCGCCAGGGCCAGCGCGCCGATGGAGACGCCGTAGTGCAGGGCGCGCACGCGTCCCGTGTTCTTGTTGGACATAAAGCCTCCTCCCGTGTCGACCCATGGTCGTTTCAGGCGGCGTCCGCCGCCGCCTTCGGCCTTCGTCTCGATCTCGCGTCCTTCCCACGAGACCGGCTCCGGCCTTAGATCTTCATTTTTGCCACCGGTGTCAGAACCAAACAGTGATTTTTGACACCGGTATCAGAGTGCTAACAAAGCCCGTGACGGCGGACAAGGCCACAAAGTGGCCGCACCTTGCGAGACTCGCGCGCCCGTTGCCTTTGCGACACATGGCGACGTTACGTCACAGCCTCGGCGACAAAACGTTAACCTTCGTCCGGCCGGTAGTGGCTGACCTGGTAGAGCCCCAGCAGCATGGCGTCGCGTTGCTCGGCCGGCAGCTGGGCGCCCATCGCGCGCAGCAGCTTCAACGCGTTCAGGTGGACGTCCACCGCGTCCCACCGCCAGGCCCCGGCCTCGGCGCAGCTGTCGGCCAGGCCGCACAGCGACATCGCCGCCTTGTCGATTCCCGCATCGGCCACGAAGAGGCTGACGTCGATGACCTTGGACGCCAGCAGATAGAGGGCCTCGAAGCTCTCGCCCGCCCGGTTCTCGACGGTCCTGCCGAAGCGCCGCTCGATCTCGCCCAGAGCCTCGTCCAGCGCGGCCAGTGAGGCTTCGCGCAGGCTCTCCACGCCCGCTTCGGCGGCGGCCACGGCGTCCTTGGCCAGGATGCCGCCCTTGTCCTTGATCATGGCGGCCAGGCGGTTGGGCGGACGAAATTTGCGGACGGTCATATCTGCACCTTGGCTGGGCGCATCAGGTTGGCGATTTCGTCATCCGACATGTTGGGCGTCTGCGCATCGCCCACCTCGGCCGGGAGGTCATCCTTCCGCCGTCCGTCTGTCCCCGGCGGGGGCCCCTCATGCTTGAAACGTCGGTCGGGGCCGACATAGGTGTCGCATTCGATGAAGGCCCGCTCCTCGCGGGCGACCCAGAAGATGCGTTCCAGCAGCACCTTGGGCGTGATCGGCTTGGCCACCACGTAGTTCGACCCGGCGTCGCGCAGCTTGAAGATCTGCGAGGTGCGGGTGTGGCCGGTGACCAGGATGACAGGGACGTAGCGGTTGGTCTCGCCGCCCTGCTTCCGCAGCCATTCGATAAACTCGATGCCGTCGGTGACCGGCATCTGCACGTCGCTGATGATCAGGTCGAAGGTCTTGGTCCGCACCAGGGACTGGGCGTCCGCCACCGTCTCGGCGCGGTGCAGCTGCTTGACGCCGAAGCCGGAAACCACCTGCGACAAAATGTCCAGCGAGGCGCCGTTGTCGTCCAGTACGAGCACCGTGGCGCGTTCGAGATTGATCCGTGCCGAGGGGAGAAGCGCTTCCGGCATCGGCCGCTAGAAGAAGTCCAGCTCGCCGGCTTCCGCGCGGCTTCCGGCTTCTTCCTCGGCGCGCAGGCGCTTGGCCATGTCGGCCAGGCCCAGGCCGTTCAGCACCGGCGTGATCGACATGCTCCACTCGCCCGAGGCGTGGAGGCCGATCCGCTCCAGCACTTCCGACAGGCCGTGCAGACGCTGGCTCAACTCGTCCAGGGCCTGCAGGCGCGAAAGGCTTTCGACCGTGGCCCCGCCCCCCTTGGCGAGGTCGCCGACCAGATGCTCGCAATCCCGGCAGATCGTCGCGGCCGAAGCCAGCTCCGCCGCCAGACGACGCGACAGCTCTCCGACGGCGAGGTGTTCCTCGGACGGGGCGATCGGCGGCGACGGCTGGGGCGAAGCGGTCATGGGCGTTAGAACAGATCCACGTCGCCACTGGAGGCGGCGGGCATCGGGGGAGGCGTGGGACGGCGGACGTCCTGCGGCGCGTTGTCCACGGCCACCAGGCGTTGGCGCACGCGACCCGAGGTCGGCCAGAACTCGACGCGACGGGCTGAAACCCCGCCGGTGCTGGACGACACGATCGGGATGCCTTCGTCGCGCAGGAACCGCTCGGCGAAGGCCGAGTTGCTGGCGCCGACGTCCGAAAGACCGTCGAACAGCTTGGCGCCGCCGAAGATCTTGGCCTCCAGCCGCTCGCGGCGGGCGCCCTTCTTCAGCAGGTCGTTGATCAGCAGTTCCATGGCGTAGGCGCCGTAACGGACAGCGTCGCCGCCGCCCCGCCCGTCGCCTTCCGGCAACAGGAAGTGGTTCATGCCGCCGACGCCGGCGTGAGGATCGCGGATGCAGGCGGCGATGCACGAGCCCAGCACGGTGGTCATCACCACCTGCGGATCGGCCGTCACATGGCTTTCGCCCTGGGTCACGTGAACCTTGATCGCCCGTTCCGGGTCGTCGTTATGGGAGATTTGCGTCATGTCAGCTGCCCGAACACCTGTTCGATCTTCTCCCTCAAGCCCTGCACGGTGAAGGGCTTGACGCAGTAGTTGTTGACGCCGAACTGCACAGCGCGCTGGACCAGTTCACGGTCGGCGCGGCCCGTCAGCATGACGAAGGCGGTCTGACGGATCGGCGGGTGCGAGCGCACGGCTCGCAACAGCGCCAGGCCATCCATCTTCGGCATGTTGAAGTCGGAAATGACGAGGTTGGCCGGCTTGGCCAGAAGGTTCTTCAGAGCCTCCTCGCCATCGGGCGCCTCACGGATGTCCTTGAAGCCGATCTGCTGCAGCGCATTGCGGATCAGAGCCCGCATGGTGAGCTGGTCGTCGACCACAAGAACGGAGATGGAGCTAGCTTGCGGCATGGTTCATCGCCTCGCGGAGGCCAGATCGAGAATGGACTGGCCCATGGAGGACAGGGAAACCTGCTTCTCCACAGCGCCAAGTTCGAAAGCGGAACGGGGCATGCCGTAGACGACGCACGAGGCTTCGTCCTGGCCCAGCGTCCTGGCGCCGGCCTTACGCATGGCCAGCAGACCCTGGGCCCCGTCGCGTCCCATGCCGGTCAGGATGGCCCCGACCGCCTTGTCGCCGACGGCGTTGGCCACCGAGTTGAACAGCACGTCCACCGACGGGCGGTGGCCGCTGACGGGATCGCCCTGGACCAGGCGGCAACGCAGGCCGGCCGAGCGAACGACTTCCAGGTGCGTGGCGCCGCCGGGCGCGACGTAGACCTTGCCCGGCTCCAGCAGGGCGCCGTCCGTGGCTTCCTGCACCTTGGCCCCGCTGGAGCGATCCAGTCGCGCGGCGAAGCTGGCGGTGAAGGTGGCCGGCATGTGCTGGGTGATGACGGTGGGCGGACAGGTCTCGGGGAACAGCTGCAGGATCGACAGCAGGGCTTCCACCCCGCCGGTCGACGAGCCGATCGCCACGATGTCTCCCGACGGCATGAAGTCCTTGCGGCGCGCCGGGGCGCTGCTCGGCGAGGCGCCGGCGTTGGTGCGGACCGAGGCGCGCGCCGCGATCTTCACCTTCGAGACGATCTCGGCCAGGGCCTCCTGGGTGCCGGTGGCGTCGGCGGGCTTGCCCACGCAATCCACCGCGCCCAGCTCCAGGGCCCGCAGCGTCATTTCCGCGCCAGCCTGGGTCAGGGTCGAGACCATGACCACCGGCATCGGCCGCAGGCGCATGATCTTCTCGAGGAACTCGATGCCGTTCATGTTCGGCATCTCGATGTCCAGGGTCACGACGTCGGGGTTCAGGGCCTTGATCATGCCCCGCGCCTCGAACGGGTCGCCGGCGCCGCCGACCACCTCGATGTCCGGGTCACGATTGAGGGCCGCCGAGATCAGGCTCCGCATCGTGGCGGAGTCGTCGACGACCAGTACGCGTATCTTCGGCATCAGCGCCCCACCTTCCTGTAGGCGGTCAGGCCGCAGCTCTCGAAGGCGCTCACCGACGCGCCGACCCGTTCGGAGTGGCCGACATACAGGCGACCGCCCGGCGCGATGAGCGGCGCGAAGCGGCTCCAGACGCGTTCCTGGGTGGGCTCGTCAAAGTAGATCACGACATTCCGGCAGAAGATGGCGTCGAACGGACCTTTCATAGGCCAGGACGGACCGTTGAGATTTAGTTCCCGGAACGCGACCAGGCTGCGGGCTTCCTCGCAGACGCGGAAAGCGCGGCGGTCCGACGGGTCACGTTCGAAGTACTGGTTGCGCACGGCCGGCGGGATGCCTTCCAGCAGGCTCTCGTCGTACGAGGCCGCGCGGCCGACCGCCAGCACGTTGGTGTCGATGTCCGTGCCCAGGATCCGGATGTCCAGATCCGCGGCGTTCGGCCAGACCGACAGCACCGTGAAGGCGATCGAATAGGGCTCCTGGCCCGACGAACTGGCGGCGGACCACAGGCGCAGGCGGCGGCCGGCCCGCACCTGGTCGGCGATCGGCTCCAGGACGTTGGCGCGCAGGTCGTCGAAGTGGTGCGGCTCGCGGAAGAAGCGGGTGACGTTGGTCGTCAGCGCCCGCAGCATTTCCTGGCTCTCGTCGTGGCCCTTGTCGCTGGCGACGAACGCGCAGTACTCGGTGAACGAGCGCAGGCCCAGGGCGCGCAGGCGCTTGGCTAGGCGCGAATAGACCAGCGTCGCCTTGCTGTCGGGCAGGCTGATCCCGGCCAGGTCGTACAGCAGCGCGGCGATGCGCTTGAAGTCCTGGGACGTGAACGCGAATTCGCCATCGACGATGGCCTCGCGGCGGTCCGAAACGGGGGCGGAAGCGGTCGGCATCAGGCGGCCATGGCCTCGCGTTCAGGCAGGATGCGGTCCAGCGAGATCTCGCTGATCATGCGGCCTTCGATGGAGATGATGCCGCGCACGAAGTTGCGGACGGTGTCGCAGGCCATGTCCGGGGTCGGCTGCACCATGTCGTCGTTGATCGACAGGATGTCCGACACGGCGTCGACCAGCAGGCCCACGGTGCGATCGCCCGCCTTGACCACGATGAAGACGCTGCGAACGGTCGGCTCGATCACGGGCATGCCCAGGCGGCAGGCCAGGTCCATGATCGGCAGGACCGCGCCGCGCAGGTTGATGACGCCGCGCATGAAGCCGGGCGATTGCGGCAGAGTCGTCGCCGGGCTCCAGCCGCGGATCTCGCGGACGGCCATGATGTCGACGCAGTATTCCTGCTCGCCCACGCGGAAGGAGATCAGTTCTCGGCGATCAGCGCCGGTGGCGGTGGCATGGTCGGTCATGACTTACTCCGCGGCGATGAGGGTGGGTTCAGGAGGCCGGGGCGCACCGCCCTCGCGGCGGCGCATGGCGATGGTGGCGTCGACGTCGAGGATCAGCGCGACGCGGCCGTCGCCCAGGATGGTCGCGGCGGCGACGCCCTCGACCTGCTGGTAGTTCTGCTCCAGGGATTTGATGACCACCTGGCGCTGGCCGTGGATGGCGTCGGCCACCAGGGCCGCGCGCGAGCCGTCCTCGCCCTCGACCAGCAGCACGACGCCGTCGGTCGGGTGCGGGCTCTCGTCGCGATAACCCAGGGTCAGACCCACGTCGATCAGCGGCACGAAGCTGTCGCGGACGGCCAGCACCGAGCCCACCGGACCCAGCGGACGAACCTCTTCCGGCTTCGGACGCAGGCTTTCGACGATGGCGGCCAGCGGCACGACCAGGGTCTCGCCGGCGACATCGACCACCATGCCGTCCAGGACGGCCAGGGTCAGCGGCAGGCTGAGGGTGAAGGTCGAGCCCTGCCCCGGACGCGAGGCGATCGAGATGCGGCCGCCCAGGGCCTGCACCGAGCGCTTGACCACGTCCATGCCGACGCCGCGGCCCGACACATCCGAGATCTTGTCGGCGGTCGAGAAGCCCGGGAGGAAGATCAGGTTGTCGATCTCTTCGTCGGTCAGCTGCAGATCCGGAGAGATCAGGCCTTTCTTGACCGCGATCGAGAAGACGCGCTCGCGATTGATGCCCTTGCCGTCGTCGGAGACCTCGATGACGATCCGGCCGCTGCGGTGCAGGGCGGCCAGACGCACGACGCCTTCGGGATTCTTGCCAGCCGCCTTGCGCTCCTCCGGGCTTTCCAGCCCGTGGTCGATGGCGTTGCGCAGCATGTGGGTGATCGGGTCGGACAGTCGCTCGATGACCGTCTTGTCGACCTCGGTGTTTTCGCCGTCCATCACCAGGCGGGCCTGCTTGCCCGTCATGTTGGCGACTTCGCGCACCAGGCGCGGCATGCGCTGGAACACCGACTTTACCGGCTGGGCGCGGATGGCCATGACGCTGTCCTGGATCTCGCGCGTCAGCTGTTCCAGCTCGTCGAGGCCCATGGCCAGGTTGGAAGACGGGGCGATGCCGTATTCGCCGACGCGCTGCGCCAGCATGGCCTGGTTGATGACCAGCTCGCCGACCAGGTCGATCAGGCGATCGATGCGCTCGGGATCGACGCGGATGACCGACTGGCCGGGCCCCGGGACTTCGACCGGGGTAGCCTTGGGCGAGGCGGCGGCCGGCTTGGCGGCCTCAGCGACCGGCGCGGGGGCCGGCGCGACAGGCGCGGCCTCGGCGACGGGCGCCGGGGCGGGAATTTCGATCGGTTCGGGGGCCGGGGTCGGAGCGGCGGCTTCGGCCACTTCGGCGACCGGAGCCTCGGCGACGCTCAACAGCGCGGCCATGGCGGCTTGAACGCCGCCTTCGCCACGGGCGATTTCCAGATCGCAGTCGCCGTCGACGAATTCGAAGACCTCGCGGATCGCGCTCTCGTCCTCGTCGGTCTCCAGGCGGACGCTCCAGGTGACGAAGGCCGCTTCGGGATCCAGGTCTTTCAGGGCCGGCAGGGCGCTGTCGTCGAGCGTCGCCTTGATCGGGCCCAGGCGGCTGAGCTCACGCAGCAGCAGCGCCGTCTCGTTGGCCTTGCGGTACAGGTCCGACTTCGGACGGATCGACACCGTCCAGACGTTCGAGGGGATCAGTTCGGCGTCGGCGGCCTGCGCCTCGACCGAGATGGTCTGCGGCACGAAGACGAAGCCCAGATCGTCGTCATCCATGGCGTCTTCGTCAGCGGCGACCGGCGCGGCGGCGACCGGCGCGGCCTCTTCGACCACGGCCGCCGGGGCATGGGCCGGGGCGGCGTTCGGATCGGTCCAGGCTTCCAGCTCGGCGGCCATGGCGGCCGAGGCCCCCATGTCGACATCGCCCAGGCCGCGGGCGGCGCTGACGTGGTCGGCCAGGATATCGGACGCGCGCAGCAGGACGGCGGCCAGCTCGACCGTGTTGGGCACGGAGCCCGAACGCACGGCGTCCAGCAGGGTCTCGAACACGTGGGCGAAGCGCACCAGCGGCTCAAGGCCGAAGGCGCCCGCGCCACCCTTGATCGAGTGGACGGCCCGGAACACGGCGTTGACCGTCTCGAGGTCGCCGGCCCCTTCCTGCATGGCCAGGAGACCGCCCTCGAGGTCGGCGAGAAGCTCCTCGCATTCCTGGAAGAAGGTGACCTTGATGGCCTCTAGCTCGTCCATTCCCGTACGTCCTAATTCGCGTCTAGCAACGGGTAGTCAAAAAGCGGGGTGCTCAGTCTTTGACCTGGATCAGGCGGCGACGCGACGGATGGCGTCGACCAGCTTTTCCGGGTTGAACGGCTTGACGATCCAGCCCGTGGCGCCGGCCTCGCGAGCCCGCTGCTTCTTGGCCGGGTCGCTTTCCGTGGTCAGCACCAGGATCGGGATGGCGCGATAGTCGTCGTCGACCCGCACCGCCTCGATGAAGCCGAAGCCGTCCAGCTTGGGCATGTTGATGTCGGTGATGATGACGTCCGGGCGGTGGGCCGACAGGACTTCGAGACCATGCTCGCCATCCACGGCCTCGACGACGTTGAAGCCGGCGCCGGCGAGGGCCATGCGCAGCATGTCGCGCATCGTCCGGGAATCATCGACCGTGAGAATCGTACGCGTCACGATTCAGCTCCTTGGAATTCCGCCGAGAGGAGCGCCCTTTCGGCGCCGAAAAGACGGGTGGTTTCGACAAAGGCCTCGGAAGGCCCCTTGATGGAAAAGGATTGGCCGTCCTGGTCCCAGGCCTTGCGGGCGGCCAGCAGAACCTGCAGGCACAGACCGCCGAGGCGACGGACCTGGTCGGCTTCCACCGTGATCGCCGCGCCGCGACGTTCCAGGAGGGCGGCCTTCAGAGGGGCCGCGGCCTTCAGGTCCAGGGTTTCAGGCAGCGCGATCGCGGCGGCCATTTAGAACTCCTCCCAACCATCCGTCGCGGGGGCCTGGGCGACGGCCGCCGAACCACCGCTCCGGCCCGGACGGGCGAAGCTGTTCAGACGAGCCTGCTGCTCGGCCACCGGGTTGCGCGCCGGGGCGTGTTGAACCGGGTCGGCGACGGCCGGCCGGCTGTAGGACGACGAACCCGACCCAACTTGGAAGCGGGCCATCAGGCGGACCAGTTCGGCGGTTTCGCCCTTCAGCGAGTGCGTCGCGGCGGTCGACTGCTCGACCATGGCGGCGTTCTGCTGCGTGACCTGATCCATCTGGTTCACGGCGGTGTTCACTTCGTTCAGACCGGTCGCCTGCTCCGCGGCCGAGGCCGCGATCTCGGTGACCAGGGCGTCGATCTCGCCGACCTTCGCCACGATCCGTTGCAGCGCCTCGCCCGTCTGGCCGACCAGGCTGACGCCTTGGCTGACCTGCTGGGTCGAGCTGGAGATCAGGGCCTTGATCTCCTTGGCCGCTTCGGCCGAGCGCTGGGCCAGGGCCCGGACTTCCTGGGCGACGACCGCGAAGCCGCGACCCGCTTCGCCCGCCCGCGCGGCTTCGACGCCGGCGTTCAGGGCCAGGAGGTTGGTCTGGAAGGCGATCTCGTCGATCACGCCGATGATCTGGCTGATCTGCTTGGACGAGTTTTCGATCTCGCCCATGGCCGACACTGCCTGATGCACGACCTGGCCGCTATGCGTCGCTTCGCCACGCGTGGTCGAGACCACGTCCGAGGCCTGACGGGCGCCCGAGGCCGTGCGGCGCACGGTGGCGGTCAGTTCGTCCAGCGCGGCGGCGGTCTGTTCCAGGCTGGCGGCCTGTTGTTCGGTGCGGCGCGAGAGATCGTCCGAGGCGTGGGCGATCTCGTCGGCGCCGGTGCGCAGGCCGTCCGTCGAGGCGGCGATGACCTTCATCGTCTCCTGCAGCGAGCCCATGGCGCCGTTGAAGTCGGTCTTGAGCTTGGCGTAGTCGCCCGGGAAGTCGGCGGTCACGCGGAAGGTCAGGTCGCCCTTGGCCAGCTGCTCCAGGCCTTGGGCCAGGCTGCTGACGACCAGCGACGCTTCCTTGGCGGCGGCGGCGGCGGCGGCTTCCTTGGCGCGGCGCTCGTCGGCCGTGAGGGCGGCCGACTTTTCCTGTTCGGCGCGCAGCGCGTCCAGGTGCAGCTGGTTGTCGCGGAAAACCTTCAGGGCCGAGACGATGGCGCCCAGTTCGTCGCCGCGCGTCATCTTCTCGAGGTCGATGGTGTTGTCGCCCTTCGACAGCTTGTCGGTGGCGCCGGCGATGTCGTTGATCGACTTGCGGGTCGTCATGACCGTGAACCAGGCCAGGCCGGCCACGGCGGCCAGGGTGATCAGCGACAGCACGACCGTGACGCTCATCGCGGCGGTGGCTTCGGCCTGACGCTTGCTGGTCTCGACCTCGATGCGCTTGTTGGCGGCGGTGACGACCTGGTCCAGCAGGCCGGTCATCTTGGCGTATTGTTCCTCGAAGGGCGCGATGAAGCCGACGGCCATGCCGAAATCGACGCCGATCATGCCGCTGACCGTATCGATGGCGCTGCGGCATTCATCGAGCGACTTGATCAGCTCGGCGATCTTCGGCTGTTCGGCGGCCGGGAGCTTGGCCTTGAGCGCGGCCAGATCCTTCTTCACCGAGTCGGTCTCTTTCAGGATCGCCGCCATGCGGGCGTCGTTCCCGGCCAAATCGATGTTGCCCGCCTTATGGGTCAGCACCGTGTAGAGCTCGCCGTTGATGTTCGAAATGCGCTTGGAGATCTTCTGGATCTCCATGTTCTGGCGCATGTCGCTTTCAACGACCTGCTTCAGAGCGGCTGACTGGCTCTTCTGAACGACGATGGCTCCGCCGGCCATCAAGGCCAGCATCAGCAGCGCGAAAGCCGGCGCAACGCCGATCTTGATAATCAATGGCAAATCGACGAGACGAATCCGTTTCATCGCGAGGTCCCCTCCAACCGGCGCGCCGTGCCCACGGATCGCCAAACTGAAGATGGATAATCCCGATAGAGTCCTAACAGACTCTGACTTGGTTAAAGCCAATTCGACATAATAAGCGCAAATCGTATTCGGAAGGTCGTTTCGCCGCACCCCGGCAGGCGCTGATTCTATAAAAGCAGAAGCGGAAAGTAAGAGTTCCGTTACGATTCGACCATGGTTACCTGGTGGTAAACCTTGAATATTCCAGCTCGACTCAGGATATCTTAACTTACACCTGCGAATTTGCCGCTGCGTCCGATTGGCGCGTCGTCCACGGGACGTCATTTCATTACTAGGAGCAGCGGGATGAAATATCCGATCGCTATTGCCGCGGGAATCGCCGGCAGCTTTTTCGTCGCTCAGGCCGCGTCGGCCGCTGGCGGCTTCGAAGACCAAATGGGCCGCTGCCTGCAGCAGTTCGCCAACACGCGTGACGCCGCCCAGGTGATGTTGGAATGCAGCGCCGCCGACGGCAAGCTGTCGGACTGCAAGGTCGTGGACAACAGCGCCGCGGGCAAGGGCTTCGACAAGGCCGCCATGTGCATCGCCGAGAAGCTGCCGATGGGCGCCAAGACCGGCACCGTGAAGGTTCCGTTCCGCTTCCCGGGCGGCGCGTAAGCGC
>Ga0209676_1002332_pt1 | contig 13717 bp, 9 predicted proteins | sample AraplaCvi_mLB_r2_FD_184282 | JGI IMG/M metagenome (GOLD analysis project Ga0209676, IMG submission 184282) | Arabidopsis root microbial communities from North Carolina, USA - plate scrape MF_Cvi_mLB_r2 (SPAdes) (version 2) | ecosystem: Host-associated > Plants > Roots > Endosphere | place: USA...
GGCCAGTTCGAATCGACCGCCAACCTCATGGACCAGTGGCTCACCTGGAGCTACCTGGAAGGCGGTGGTGGCGGCACCGGCGAGGAAAGCTACGAGCTCGCCTTCTACGTGATGGCGCAGCACACCGACATGGACTGCTGGGTCAAGCGCAGGAAGCGCGGCTACCTGTTCGTGACCGGCGACGAGCTGCCTTACCCGGCCGTCTCGCGCCACCAGGTCGAAGGCCTCATCGGCGAGAAGCTCGACGAGGACATTCCCATCGAGGAGGTCATCGCCGCCGCCGCGGAGACCACGAACCTGTTCTTCCTGATCCCGGACGCGCAGCGCCGCCGCCGCTGCGAGCCGCGCTGGCGCGAGCTGCTGGGCGATCACGTCATCTGCATGGACTCGCCCGACGATGCCTGCGCCGTGGCCGCCGGCATCGTCGCCCTCACCGAGAAGGCCGTGCCCAGCCTCGAGGCGCTGGCTGGCGTGATGAGCGCAACCGGGATGGAAAAGGACCGCGTGGGCGGCGTGCTGCACGCGCTCGACGGCTATGCCGCGCTGCTCGATCCGTCGGCGTCGCGCCGTGCGCCGCCGAGCGCGGCGGCAGCGGCCGCCGGTCCGCGCTCGTCGTGGTGGAAGCGGCTCTTCGGTTGACGGCCGTGTGACGGCTCACGCGTCCACGCACTACGTCTCGCTGCTGGGCCTCGGCTTCGGGGACTGCGGCAAGGGGCTCTTCACCGACCACCTGTGCGGCGAACTGCAGGCTCACACGGTGGTGCGCTTCAACGGCGGCGCCCAGGCCGGCCACAACGTGGTGCTGGCCGACGGCCGCCACCACACCTTCTCGCAGTTCGGCGCCGGCAGTTTCCATGCGGGCGTGGGCACGTTGCTCGCGAGCCCGGTGGTTGTGCATCCCACGGCGCTGCGCGTCGAGGAAGAGGCATTGCGGCGCGCTGGCGTGGCCGATGCGTTCTCGCGCCTGCTGGTCGATGCGCGCTGCCGCGTGACCACGCCGTTCCACCAGGCCACCGGGCGCCTGCGCGAATGGGCGCGCGGGGAGGAGGGCGCGCACGGCAGTTGCGGCGTGGGTGTCGGCGAGACCGTGCGGCATGCGCTCGCTTCGCCCGGCGATGCCTTGCACTATGGAGACCTGGCCCGGCCCGCGCTGGCGCTCGAGAAGCTCGAGGCACTGCGCGCCACATTGCTGCGCGAGTCCGCCTCGTTCGCCGTCCCTTCGCATGCCGAAGCGACACAGGAACTCGCCATGCTCCGCGACGGCACGCTCGCCCGTCGCTGGCTCGACGCCGTGGCGCCTTGCGTCGCGCAGTCGCCGCCCGCGAGCGCGGACCGCATCGCCGAGCGCCTCGCGCGGCCCGGCGCCGTTGTCTTCGAGGGCGCGCAAGGCGTGCTGCTCGACGAGTGGCGCGGCTTCCATCCGCACACCACCTGGAGCACGATCTCGGCCGCCGCGGTCGAGGCCGTGCTGGCCGACGCGGGCATCGACGCGCCCGTGCAGCACCTCGGCGTGCTGCGCAGCTACCTCACGCGCCACGGCCCCGGGCCGCTCCCCACGCACGATCGCGCGCTCGATGCGCGGCTGGCCGAACCGCACAACGCGGAAGACGGATGGCAGGGCGCGTTCCGCAGGGGGCATCCCGACGCGGTGCTGCTGCGGTATGCGCTCGACACGGTCGGCGCGCTCGACGGACTGGTGGTGAGCCACCTCGATGCCCTCGGGCATGCGCAGCTGCGGTGGTGTGCGGGCTACCGCACCGCCGATGCGGGCCGCCTCGCGTCGCTGCCGCTCGGCGGCGTGCGAGACCTCGGTCACCAGCAGGCGCTGACGCAATTGCTGCAGGGCGCCGAGCCCATCTACGAGCCGCACCCCGTCGCCACGCCGCACGCGTGGGTGGAGCACGCGGAGGCGCTGAGCGGCCTGCCCGTGCGCTTCGGCGCGTTCGGTCCGACGCGCGAGGCGGTGCGCGCGCGCAAGCATCTGCCCTGATCGTTCGCAAAAAGAAGGAATTTCCGTGGACTACAACCTCCCCCTGATTGCCGGCGCCGTGCTCAGCGCCATCGCCGCGCTGCTGCACGTCTGCGTGATCTTCGGCGGGCCCGCGTGGTACCGCTTCTTCGGCGCGGGGGAGCGCATGGCCGCCGGCGCGGCAGCCGGGCACATGTATCCGGCGCTGGTCACGCTGCTGGTCGCAGGCGTTCTGGCCACGTGGGCCGCCTACGCGCTCTCCGGGGCCGGGGTGCTGCGGCCCCTGCCGCTGCTGGCATTCGCGCTGCCGGCGATCACCGCGGTGTATTTGCTGCGGGGGCTCCTCGTCGTCGGGCTCTTCCTGTTCGACAGGCGGCGGCTGACGGCATTCTGGGTGTGGAGCTCGGTGATCTGCCTCGTGTACGGCAGCGTTCACCTCGTGGGCCTGATCCAGGTGTGGGACAGCCTGTAGGCGGTCGCGAGTCAACTTCCACGAAGGAACCTCCACGCCCAGGCTCAGGCTGTCCTTCACCCGATAGCCGAGAACTGGTGAATCCGGCTCCGGGCCGTGCGGCCGGCAGCGGCGTGTGACCCACTCGTGCGGGATGTCATCTCACGGGGCAATTTCTTACAATAAGTTGCGTTCCGTTTCACTGGGGCAACCCAAATCGCGCCTTCGTACATTCATAGCGTCCGCTCATGCCTTCGTACAGACTCGCCTCCTGCTTCGTTCGCAATGCCCGCCTGGCCGCGGGGCTGATCGCCTCTCTGACACTGTTCGCCTGCGGCGGAGGCGGTGGTGGCGCAGGCAACGCGGCATTCTTCATTCCCCCCGCGCAGCAGCCCGCCACGCCTGCGCCCGCCGGCACATCGGGCGAATCCACCGTGCTGATGCGGGTCAAGCCGGAGGCGGTCGGCGTCAACTGTTCCTTTGGCGGCGCGCGCGTCGAGACCGGCCTGGACGCCGACAACAATCACGTGCTCGCGGACAGCGAAGTCACCTCCACCCAGTACATCTGCAACGCCACCGCCGTGGCGGATGGCCTCAGCACGCTGGCGCGGATGCGGGCGGAGCCCGCCGGCAGCCATTGCGCGCAGGGCGGTTCGCAGGTGCTGGCCGGCAAGGACCTGAATCGCAACAACGTGCTTGACGATGCGGAGGTGACCAGTTCAGCCTACGTCTGCGGCGGTGCGCCGGGCGCGACGGGCGCTGTAGGCGCCGCGGCGTCGAACGGCCGCGACAGCCTGCTCGCATTCGCTGCCGAAGCACCGGGCGGCACCTGCGCCTATGGCGGCCAACGAGTGCAGTCCGGGCTGGACCTGAACGCCAACGGCGTGCTCGACGCCGCAGAGGTCACGGCCACGGCCTACGTATGCGCGGCCGCGCCGGCCGACACGCGCTGGGTCAGCGTCACCGCCTCGAGTGTCCAGACCGAGTCGAACACCGGCTATCAGGCGAACTCGAGCACCGGCGTCACGCTCACGCTGCCGCCCGCGCCCACGGTGGGCGACTGGATCAAGGTGGTGGGGGTGGGCAGCGGCGGGTGGACCATCGCGCAGAACGCGGGGCAGCGCATCGAAACGCGCGGCCTGCCCGGCGGAACGGACTTCGACTGGCGCCCGGTGGCGCCCAACGATAGCTGGAGCGGCCTGGCATCGTCCGCCGATGCCACCCGCCTGGCGGCAACATCCACCACCGGCGAGCTGTACACCTCGGATGATTCCGGTGCGAGCTGGGTCCTGCGCCTGCCGGTACAGACCTGGAGTGGCATCGCTTCTTCCAGCGATGGCCTTAAGCTGCTGGCTGCAACCAACGGCGGCGCGCTTTTCCGTTCGACCGACGGCGGCGATACGTGGACCAACGACGGCTCGTCCCGAGCCTGGACCGCGGTGGCCAGTTCCGCCGACGGGTCGCGCCTGGTCTCGACCGCCTACCTCGGGCAGATCTGGACCTCGTCGGACGGCGGCAGCAGCTGGACGGCGCGTGAGTCGAGCCGCGCCTGGCGCGCCGTGGCCTCTTCGGCCGATGGCCGGGTTCTTGTGGCGGCCACCAACGGCGCCCAGCTGTATGTCTCGACCGACTACGGCGTGAGCTGGACCGCTCGCGCGGGCGGCCAGTTCTGGTGGTCGGCGGCGGCGTCGGCGGACGGCAGCATCCTGTACGCCACCGTGGACACGGGCGCCGTCTGGGTTTCCACCGATTCGGGCACCACATGGGAACCGCGCAGCGTCAACCGGGACTGGCGAGGCATCGCCACATCCGCCGACGGCCGCTACGTCGTGGCCGCCACCAGCGGTGGCCGCCTCTACGAATCCAGCGACAGCGGCCAGACCTGGCGCGCGACCAGCGACGCCGGTGCCTGGACTGCGGTCGCGAGCAGCGCCGACGGCGTGAAAGTGGCCGCCGCCAAGTCGGGCTCGGCCATCCAGCTCGGCACGCGTAGGACTTCGACCACCCTCGGCACGGCCGGGTCGATTTCCGGAGGGCAACAGGACTCGCTGGAGCTGCAATACGTGGGAGGCGGCGTGTTCATGCCCGTCGGCTACGTGTTGGCCAATGTGGCATTCGTCGTTCGCTGAATCTGTTTCGCGGCTCCGCGCGCGCTGGTGCCCCGTTCCGCTGATACGTGAGCCGAGTCGATGCAGCTTCTCAAGGATCGAATCGGCGGTGGCGGCGGCCGCATTGAGGGGGTGGCATTCAATGTTGCAGGCGGTGACGAAGCGATCGTCGAGGTCATGCTGCACGAGGCCGGCATCGATGGCGTTCGGGCTCGACGCGCGAGGCCGGGCGCGGACGCAAGCATCTGCCTTGAAATACCTGCAGTCCGTTCCGGTATAGAAAAGTGATGGATCAACAGGGAGTAGGAGATGAAGACACTTGCGGTTTCTGATGTGGAGCGTGGCAGGCCTTACGAGTCACTTGATGCGCGGGAGTGCGTCCGCAGCTTGTTGGCCAAGCCGGCCGAAGACTTGTACTGCGCCGCGGCTCGACTGGTCTCGTGCGATACGCAGCACGCGTTCGTGAAAGCGGCGCATGACGCCTTCTACGATCACCATCCGCTGGTCATTCGACCGGACGACATCTGGTTCTGCATCGCCCAGGGTTTCGCCGCACATGTGGGGCAGAACGCCGAATTGCTCCGATCACGATTCGTGACGCACCAGGGCAAGAGAGCACTTGTCGTCGCGAGGCCCGACTTCGTTCTCGGCCAACCGAACCCGTGGCCCGAGGTGTTCGAGGCGTTCTCTGTGCAGATTGGAGAATACGTAGGTGAGCTGAAGGATGTTGTCAGTGCTCGCTTTTCGACTACTACTCCCGTTGAAGCGGCCGCATTCGACGTCTGCTTGATGGAGACCTTCGAGGGCTACTTCGACTATGAGGTGCGTTGCGGTTGCGGTATTCCCGAGATCAGGCTACTCGGTACCCCGGAAGATTGGGCTTCGATGATTCCACGCGTCAGGCGGCTCGCTGCCTACGGGCTTGAGGAATGGGGCGAGACGCTCGGCGCCGTTTTGGACAAGATCCACCGCGCTGCTGCCGGTGAAGTCGATATTGCCTTCTGGCGTTCCTTCTTCCGCTACCAGAGCGGTTCTGGGCCTTCCGAGCTGACTGGCTGGATCATCACCTTGTTTCCCTATCTGATAGTCGATTGGAGAACCAATGCGCTCGGGCGCAACAAGTACTTGGGCAGCTGGAAAGCGCATTTCGACGCCGCAAATGCGCGCACCGGGTGGTTGCGCTACGACATTCCGCCGGAAGGCCCTGGCATCGGGGCTATACCGCAAGCATTGGCCAGCGCCCCTCTGCGCTGCATCGACGAACTGACCGGCCTGAAGCATCGATTGCGATTCGTGGCGGGGATGTTCGGCGTTGAACAGGATGAGGAGACTGGCGCGCTGTCAGCCAGCTTTGGGTGGGCGGTGATTCATGAGCCGACGTTGGAGGAGGGAGCCGCGACTCCAGATCGTGAGCATGTATCTGTGATCGATGAAGTTACAGGTAAGCGGATTGCCGACCAAGCGGACAGCGTTTCCGAAAGTCCCCAGATGACGATCGACCCATTCGACGAAGGGCTCCACCAGCGGCACATCGTGCCGTACGACCCCGCCTATGCCGAAGTCTTCTCGCTCGTACAGGAGTACGCGCGTGGGCGAATCGAAGGCGTCGAGCTCGTGCACATCGGCAGCACGGCGGTGGTCGGGTTGCGCGGCAAGCCCATGGTCGACATCACGGCCATCACCGCGCGCGAGAACCTGCGCGAGGAGCAGAAGGCCTTCGAGCGGGCCGGCTTCCATCGCAGGCCGGTGTGGGTGGACAAGGACGAGAAGCCGTATGTCTGCGGCTCCGTGCTGCATGGCGGGCGGCGCTTCAACGTCAACATCCACATCTGCCATCGCGGCGATCCGGTGCACAAGGATTCGCTTGCGTTCATCAACATCCTCGAGCGGCGGCCCGATCTGCGCCGCAAGTACGAGGAGGCGAAGGACCGTGCCCACACCGTGGACCCTGCCGATCCGCAGGTCTACAACCGCGAGAAGGAGGCCGTGATCAGGGAGATCGAGGCGCAGGTTCCCAAGGCCTCGAAGACCTGAGCAGCGCTCGCTGCGTGCCTCTGCTCGCCGGGTTGACCGGTGGACCGCAGCAGGGTGGAATGCCGGAGGACTCTTCGTACTTCCAGAAAGGACCTGCCTTGAAGCTCGACTCGAAACCGATTCCGCTCGCAGCCCTGACGCTGACCGTCCTCTCGATGACCGCCTGCGGGACACCGCAGGTGAAGGATGAAGCCCCGGCCGGGGCGTGCCGGCCGGACGCGGCGACCGCCCTGACCGGCAGGAACGGCGTCAGCGACGCCGAAGCTCGGCGGCTGACCGGCGCATCGATCGTCCGCCAGGTCCAGCCCGGACAGCCCGTGACGATGGACTACCGGCGCGAGCGCGTGACGATCGAGACGGACCCGAAGACGGGCAAGATCGTTCGCGCCTACTGCGGGTAGGCAGGGGCGACGGGTTCGGCGAGGCTCAGGGCGGCGCTTGGCGGTGTCCCGCCCTCACCACGCGTACCCCGCCTGCACCCGGGCCGCCACCCGGCTGCCGCTTCCGCTGCTGGTCGCGGTCGAAACCCCCACGCCCAGGTTCAGGTTGTCGTTGACCTGGTAGCCGAAGGCGACGCCCAGCCCCGATGCGCCCGCGTAGTTGCCGACGGCGGCGCCCATCCATTTCTTCCCTGCAGCCAGCGTCGGCATCGACGGCATGGCCAGCGCGGCCGCGACGCCCTGCGCGGCGAAGGCGTTCGCCTGGCTCGTCGCGTTGGCCACCGCCTGCTGCAGCTGCCCGAGGTTGACGGCGTCGGTGGCCAGCAGGCCGGGCGCGACGTTCGTGATGCCGCGCAACTGGTTGGTGGCGGCGTTGCCGACCGACACGGTGTTGTCGCGGTCCGCCACCGAGCCCTGGCCCAGCGCCACCGCGTTGTTGCCGCTGGCCAGCGTGTTGGCGCCCAGCGCGACTGCGTTGTTGCCGGTGGCCACGGCGTTGTTGCCCACCGCGGTGGTGGGATCGGCCAGCGCCTTCGCGCCCGCGCCGATGGCCACCGAGCCCGCGTGGTTGGCCTGCGCACCGTTGCCGATGGCCACGGTGTTCTCTCCGGAGGCCTGCGCGTTGGTGCCCATCGAGGTGCTCCCCGCGCCGCTGGCGCCCGCGCCCGGGCCGCAGGCCACCGAGCCGCTCGCGCTCACGGCGCATACGCCGCTGGACAGGGCCTGGTTCATCAGCGACTGCAGCGCACTGACCTGCTGCACGGTGAAGTTGTTCGCGGTGGTGATGGCCGTCTGCTGCGCCTGCTGCACCTGGCCGACGTTGGCCGCGTCGGTACTCGCCTGGCCGGCCGCCACGTTGTTGATGGTGGTGCCCGCGCCGCCGTTGGCATTGAGCTGCAGCGCGGTGCCGCCCGCGCCGTACTGCGCCGAGTTCTGCGCGAGGCCCAGGGCCGTGTTGGAGGTCTGCTGCACCGTGTAGAGCTGGCTGCCGTTGACGGCGTCGGTGCTGGTTGCGTTCACCGCGCCCGCGCTCACATTGACGAGGGTGCGCGTCTGGCCCGCCGAGCCGAAGGAAACCGTGTTTGCCGCGGTTGCGACCGAGTTGGCGCCGATGGCGATGCTGTTGGTCGCGCCGGCCGCGACCTGGCTGCCCGAGCCGATGGCCACGCCGCTGGTGGCCAGCGCAGACGCGCCGGCCGAGCCGTTGTAGGCGCCGCCGATCGCCGTGCTGCCATTGCCCGATGCCACCGCACCTCGGCTGGTGTCCAAGGCACTGCCGATGGCGATCGCCGAGGTGCCCGATGCCTGCGCGCCGCTGCCGCCGGCGTGGCCGGGGTAGCCGCAGCAGCCGTAGGGGCCCTGGCCTCCCGCGCCCACCGCGATGGCACCGCTGGCCGAAGCCTGCGCGCCGCTGCCGCCGGCGCCGCCCGTGCCGCCCGCGTAGCCCGGGCCGGCGGTGCCGCCGCCGCCGATGGCCGTCGCGCCGTTCGCGGTGGCACTTGCGCCGGCGCCACCCGTGCCGCCGAGTGCACCGGCGGCTCCGTTGTTGCCATCGCCGCCCGCGCCGATGGCGGTGGCGCCGTCTCCCTGGACCGTGGCGGCGGCACCGCCGCTGGAACTCGTCCAGCCCGGCTGGCTGGGCCCCGGGTTGCCCGCGTCGCCGGCCACGTAGCCCGCTGCGTGAGCGCTTCCCACGGCGAGCAATGCGGCGGCCTGCAGGCATCTGAGTACGGGGTGAGGCCGAATGGTCATGAGTTCCTCCTTCGCTGAAACGGCAGACAAGACAAAAAACCGCACGAGTGTGTGTTTTTGTTTCCAGAGCCGCCATCCCCGAGAACTGGTAAATCCGACCCTTTCGGGCCGTTCATGAGCCTTCGCCCGCCGGGCTGCTGTTCAGTGGGAATGCGAAGGGCCGCGCCGCCGTGCCGAAGGGCGGCTGCCACGGCTGCCGCCGCGATTCGACGGCTCAGCGGCTCACGCGGGCGTTCTCGTCGCGATAGCCCTGCGGCGTCATCCCATGCTGCCGCGCGAAAGCGCGCTGCAGCGCATCCACCGAGCGGAAGCCGCTGCGGCCCGCGATCTTCTCCTGCGTCCAGCTGGTCTGCCGCAGCAGCTGCGCGGCGGCGGCCACGCGGGTCTGCTCGACGAAGCGCGCCGGCGTGCAGCCGGTCTGGGCCGCGAAAGCGCGCGCGAAGTTGCGCGGGCTCATCCCCGCGCGCGCGGCCATCGCCTCGACTGAGAGGTTTTCCTGCGGATGCGTTCCTATCCACGCAACCAGCTCGCGCAGCCGGTGGCTGGCCGTGGCCTGCGCCTCGAGCGCCTGGCTCAGCTGCGGCTGCTCGCCGCCGCGCAACATCGGCAGCGCCAGGGTGCGCGCGATGTCCATCGACACCGCATGGCCCAGGTCGTCCTCCACCAGCGCCAGCGCAAGCTCGATGCCGGTGGTGACGCCGGCCGAGGTCCACATCGGGCCGTCCTGCACGTAGATGCGCTCGCGCTGCACGCGCACCTGCGGGCGCAGCTCCTGCAGCATGTCGCAGGCGCTCCAGTGCGTGGTGGCCTCGCGTCCGTCGAGCAGGCCGGCCGCTGCGAGCGCGAAGGCGCCGGTGCACACGCTGCCCACGCGGCGCACGCGCGGCGCGACCTCGGCGATCCACTCGCTCACCTTGTGCTCGAAGATGGCCGAGCGCACCGAAGGCTCGTCGCCGCCGGCGACGATCAGCGTGTCGATCTCGGCTGGCAACTGCCGCAGCGCCAGCGTGCCCGCGAAGCTCAGGCCGCCATTGGTGAGCACGCTGCCGCCGGCCGGCGACGCGATGTGCAGCCGGTAGGTGCCGGGGCGCATCTGCTCGGCCTTGCTGAAGACGCTGGCCGGGCCGGCGATGTCGATGGCCTCGACGCCATCGAACGCGACCAGCACCACCACGCCGCCGGCGCCGTGGCTGGCAGGAACCGCGGCTTCTTCGTCCTTGTGGGGCGGGGTGGGCATTCTTACTCTCAGGGCATCGCCTGCAGTCATGGAGAAACGTCGATGTTCACCGGGTCATTTTCACGCGCGCTGGCTGTCGTCGGCATGGCGGTGCTCGTTCTGGCGGGCTGCTCCGCCGGCGCGCCGCTGCCGCCACCGCCGCTCGACGATACGGCCGCACTGCAGCGCGACCAGCAGGCCTTCGTCGATGCGATGAAGCCGCGCGACCCGGGCGGCAAGCGGCCGGTGATTGCCGTGCTCGCGTCCAACGAAGGCACCGAGATGACTGACCTTCTGCTGCCTTACGCGGTGCTCGGCCGCGCCGACATTGCCGAGGTGCGCATCGTGGCGCCGCGCGCCGGCCGCGTCGACCTGTTCCCCGCGCTGCAGGTCGACGGCGCGCAGGACTTCGCCGGCTTCGACCGCGCGCATCCCTCGGGTGCCGACTACGTGGTCGTCCCCGCGATGATGAAGGACGATGCGCCCGAGATCACCGCCTGGCTGCGGCGGCAGTCGCAGCAGGGCGCGCGGGTGATCGGCGTGTGTTCCGGCGCGTTGGTGGTGGGGCAGGCCGGCCTGCTCGACGGCCGGCGCTTCGCGGGCCACTGGTACGACCGCGGCACGCTGCTGAAGCGCCATGCGGGCTCGACGCACGTGCCGCACCGGCGCTACGTGGTGGATCGCGGCGTGGCCACCACCACCGGCATCACCGCGTCGGTGCCCGCGATGCTGGCGCTGGTGGAGGCCATCGGCGGGCGGGAGAAGGCCTTCGCGCTGGCGGCCGAACTCGGCGTGGCCTCGTGGAGCCCGGTGCACGACAGCACGCCCTTCGGCCTCGATGCCGGCAAGCGCTTCGCCTACCTGCTCAACAAGGCCGCGTTCTGGCGCGTCGAGCGCTGGAGCGTCGAGGTGCGCGATGGCATGGACGATGTCTCGCTCGCGCTCGCCACGGATGCATGGGAGCGCACCGGGCGCGTGCGGGTCGAGGCCGTGTCGGCCTCGGGCCCGGTCAGGCTGCGCAGCGGACTGGTGCTGCTGGCCCGGCCCGCCGCCGGCGACGACGCGCCCCGGCTGCCCCTGTCGGCCACGCTCAAGCCGGTGCCGCAGCTCGACCGCACGCTGTGCGAGATCGCCGACCGCCACGGCGATGCCCGGCGCGACTGGGTGGTGCTGGAGATGGAGTACCCGGCGCAGCAAGGCGCCGCCGCCTGCACGGGCTGACGCGCGGCGAGCCGCGTCATACTCTCGGCCGGATCGTTCGTTCCTCCCCCTGGGGGATGGGGCGAAGCCCCAACCGACAAGCCGGGAGTAGAAGAAATGATGACCGCATGCGGGCGTGCGCCCGTTGCCGTACTGGCGCTCGTGTTCTCGATGCTCATGAGCGCGTGCTCGACCCTGCCGCTACCGGTGTCGGACCGGCCCGTCGCAGCCATTGCCGACTACAAGGACACGCCGCTCGACGCGATCACGCGCAAGGTCCTGCCCGCGAACGAGCAGGCGGACGGCCGCTCGGGCTTCCAGCTGCTGCCCTACGGCCCCACGTCCTTCGCCACCCGCATCGAACTCGCGAAGCTCGCCACACGCAGCCTCGACGTGCAGTACTACCTGCTGGCCGCCGACAACACCGGCCGCGCCCTGATGCGCGAGCTGCGCGACGCCGCTCAGCGCGGCGTGCGCGTGCGGCTCCTGGTCGACGACCTCTACACCACCGGCGAGGACGACCTGCTGCTCGCGCTCGCCAGCTATCCGAACGTGCAGGTGCGCCTGTTCAACCCCTTTCCCGGTGGGCGCGGCAGCGACCTGACGCGCTTCATCAGCTCGGGGCTGGAGTTCGGCCGCATCAACCGGCGCATGCACAACAAGCTCTTCGTGGCCGACAACGTCGCCGCCGTGGCGGGCGGGCGCAACATGGCCGACGAGTACGTGATGAATGCCTCCGGCAGCAACTTCGTCGACATGGACGTGTTCGCGGCCGGCTCGGTGGTGCGGCAGCTCTCCGACGAGTTCGACCACTACTGGAACAGCACCGTCGTCTACCCGGTAGGCCGCATCGCCGGCAGCGCGCTCACGCCCGAACAGCTGCGGCAGAACTTCGACAGGCTCACGGCCGCGGCCAGGCCGCCGCAGGCGCCGCGCATCCCGCCGGACGGCAAGATCGCCAACCCCGTCGAAGGCGAGCCGTCGCTGCTGCCGCAGGAGATGGTGCCCATGCTCAACCTGCCGTTCGAACTGGCCGAGGACCGGCTCAGTCCGCTGCTGTGGGCGCGTGCGCGCGTGCTGTTCGACCCGCTCACCAAGACCGCGGGCCTCAACGAGCGCGAGAACTCCATCAAGGGCACGGTGACCGAGGGCGTGATCCAGTGGTTCCGCACCTCGCGATCGAGCATCAAGATGGTGTCGCCGTACTTCGTGCCTTCGGACGCCGCCGTGGCCGGCCTTGCGCAGGCGCAGGCCGCGGGCGTCAAGGTCGAACTGGTCACCAACTCGCTGGCCTCCACCGACGAGCCCTGGGTGTACGTGGGCTACTGGCCGCACATCCACGAGATGCTGAAGGCGGGCGTGGCCATCTACGAGCTGAGCCCCACGCTGAGCGTGAAGCGCGGCAAGCTCGGCATCTTCGGCCACCGCACCGGCGCCCTGCACATGAAGAACGGCGTCGTCGACCACAAGGAGGTGTTCCTGGGCTCGATGAACCTCGACCCGCGCTCGGCCCACCTCAACACCGAGCTCGGGCTCATCATCGAAAGCCCGCAGATGGCGAAGCAGCTCGACGGTTTTGCCGACGCCGGCAGCGCCTACCGGCTGCGGCTCGATGCCAGCGGCCGCAACATCGAGTGGATCGAGGAAGACGAGAACGGCCGGCAGACGGCCTACGACGTGCCGCCCGAGACCACCGCGTGGCAGCGCTTCAAGCTGCGGCTGATCGCGCCCTTCATTCCGCAGAGCCAGCTGTAGCGCCGGCGCCGCGCCGGCAGCCGTTCACACGTTGCTGGTCGCGCGCACTTCCTCGATGCTGGTCTGCCCGGCCAGCACCTTCTCGATGCCGTCCTGGCGCAGGGTGCGCATGCCTTCCTGCAGCGCGGCCTGCTGGAGTTCTTCCGCGCGCGCGCCGGTCTGCACCAGGCGCCGCAGGGGCTTCGACATGCTCATCAGCTCGTGGATGCCCACGCGGCCCTTGTAGCCCGTCTCGCCGCAGTGCTTGCAGCCCTTGCTGGTGTAGGTGTGCAGCCGCCCGTCGCGGCCGTGGCGCTGCACCCAGCCGGCCAGCACCGCCTGGCGCTGCGCCGCGTCGCGCTGCTGCTCGGGGCCGAAGGCGTGCATGTAGTCGTCCAGCAGCTCTTCGATGGCCTCGGGGCTCGCGGGCGTGCCGGTGGTGCACTGCGTGCACAGGCGCCGCACCAGCCGCTGCGCGAGAACGGCCAGCAGCGAGTCGGCGAAGTTGAACGGATCCATGCCCATGTCCAGCAGGCGCGTGACGGTCTCGGGCGCGCTGTTGGTGTGCAGGGTCGAGAGCACCAGGTGCCCCGTCAGCGATGCCTCGATGGCTGTCTTTGCGGTTTCCTCGTCGCGGATCTCGCCGACCATGATCACGTCCGGGTCGGCGCGCACGAAGGCGCGCAGCGCCTTGGCGAAGGTCCAGTCGATGCGTGGGTTGATCTGCACCTGCCGCAGCCCGGCCTGCGTGATTTCCACCGGGTCTTCCGCGGTCCAGATCTTGCGCTCGGGCGTGTTGATGTGCATCAGCGC
>Ga0209676_1002339_pt1 | contig 13697 bp, 11 predicted proteins | sample AraplaCvi_mLB_r2_FD_184282 | JGI IMG/M metagenome (GOLD analysis project Ga0209676, IMG submission 184282) | Arabidopsis root microbial communities from North Carolina, USA - plate scrape MF_Cvi_mLB_r2 (SPAdes) (version 2) | ecosystem: Host-associated > Plants > Roots > Endosphere | place: USA...
TCCTCCATCGCGTGCGCGGCGTGGCGGACCGGGTTCACCACGGACTGGCCGCAGTCGTGGCAGTAGTGCCCCTGCAGCGGCGCGCCGCAGTTCTCGCAGTGGGTCGGATGGGCGTCGTGGGACGCGGCGTTGCTGGAACTCATGTGGTCAACGCTCTCCCCGGCGCACGAACACAGACGATTCATCGGCAGCGGTTAAGATACCGGGCCGCCGCGACCCGGCGCCAGCGCCCGCCATTGGATGCGGTCGCGCGGCCGTAGTCGCGCGTCTGGTTTGCACGATGTCGCTTCCTTCCGTCTCGCCCGGCCGCAATGGCCTGTCCGGCGAAATCCGCACGACCGCCATCCTCGCCGCGCCGCTCGTGGGCGGGCATGTGTCGACGGGCCTGATCGGCTTCGTCGACAACGTCCTGGCCGGCCACCACGGCACCACCACGCTGGCCTCGGTCACCATCGGCACCGCGCTGTGGTGGCTGCCGATGATGGTGCCCATCGGCACGCTGCTGTCGGTGCCGCCGTCGGTTTCGCAGCTCGATGGCGCAGGCCGGCGTGAAGACATCGGCAGCCTGTTCCGGCAGGCGCTGTGGCTCGCGTTGGGGCTGGGGCTGGTGCTGTTCGCCTTCCTCACGTTCATCCCGCATGCCCTTGGGCCGATGGGCATCGCGCCGGAAATCATTCCCGGCGCGACCGACTTCCTGCACGGCATCCGCTGGGGCGTGATCGCGCTGACGCTGTTCTTCTGCATGCGCTACCTCAGCGAGGGCCTGCACTGGACCTTGCCGACTCTGGCGTTGAGCGCCGGCGGCCTGCTGATCCTGCTGCCGATGGGTTACACGCTGACGTTCGGCAAGTTCGGCTTCCCCGAAATGGGCGCCGGCGGGCTCGGGGTGGCGTCGGCGATCATGCTGTGGGTGCAGGCGATCGGCTTCTTCGTCGTGCTCAAGCGCTCGCGTCGTTTCGCCGACCTCAAGCTGTTCGAGCGCTTCGACCTGCCGCACTGGCCGACGATCCGCGGGCTGCTCGCCACGGGCCTGCCGATCGGGGTGACGGTGCTGATGGAAGGCGGACTGTTCATCGCAACCGCCTTGCTGATGGGCCGGTTGGGCCAGGTGCCGGCGGCCGCGCACCAGATCGCCATCAACCTCTCCGCGCTGTGCTTCATGGTGCCGATGGGGCTGGCCGAGGCGACCACGGTGCGCGTCGGCCATGCGCTGGGGCGTGCGGATTTCCACGGCGTGCGCCGCGCGGCCAAGGCCGGGTACGCCATCGTGCTGGGCACGCAGTTGTTCTCGGGCATCGTCCTGCTGACCTGCAATGACCTGCTGGTGAGCTTCTACACGCGCGACGCCGCGGTCGCGACGCTGGCCGCCTCGCTGCTGCTGTATGCGGCGGCGTTCCAGTTCCCCGATGGCGTGCAGGTGCTTTCGGCCGGCGCGCTGCGCGGATTGAAGGACACTCGCGTGCCCATGGTCCTGGCCGCCATCGCCTACTGGGGCATCGGCATGCCCCTGGGCGCCGGGCTTGGCCTGGGGCTGGGCTGGGGGCCGCGCGGCATGTGGATCGGCCTGATCGCCGGCCTCACCTTCGCCTCGGTGCTGCTGTGCGTCCGGTTCGTCCGGTCCAGCCATCCCGACCGGCTGGTGATGCGCGGACCGTAGGTCGCAAGGCCGCATTCCCGGCCCCGCGGATCACGGACCCGCCATATGGTCCGTGTTACGAATGGGCGGTGATTCCACGCCCGTTCGCGTTTAGGCTGGTGGCGTGATCCAGGAGACCGTATGAACGACATTCCGCGTCGCGGCCCCATCGCCCGGTTCTTCATCGGGCTGTGGGATGCGATGAACTTCACCCGCCGGCTGATCCTCAACCTGCTGTTCCTGCTGCTGTTGTTCCTGTTCCTCGTCATCATGATGGCCGGACCGCGCAACAAGCCGCTGCTGGATCGCACGACGCTTGTGATCGCCCCCGAAGGCAACCTCGTCGAGCAGTTCAGCAGCGATCCGCTGACGCGCGCGCTGGAGCGTGCGCTGGGCGAGAAGGGCGGCGAAGTGCAGCTGCGCGACCTGGTGCGTGCGCTCAATGCCGCCGCGAAGGACAAGCGCGTGGAACGCGTCGTGCTCGACTTCGACAAGCTGCAGGCCGCCGGCATGGCGTCGCTGCGCGAAACGGCCGATGCCATCGCGCGCGTCAAGGCCAGTGGCAAGCAGGTCGTCGCCTTCTCCGAAATGATGGACCAGAAGCAGTACCTGCTCGCCTCCCAGGCCAGCGAGGTCTACCTGGACCCGATGGGCGGCATGCTGCTGGAAGGCCTGGGCCGCTATCGCACGTTCTATCGCGAAGGCCTGCAGGACAAGCTCGGCGTCGACGTGCACCTGTTCAAGGTGGGCGAATACAAGTCGGCGGCGGAGCCGTATGTGCTCGATGCCGCTTCGCCCGAAGCGAAGGAAGCCGACCTGTACTGGATGAACGACGTGTGGCAGCGCTACCTCGCCGACGTGGCGAAGGCGCGCAAGCTCGACGCCGCGCAGCTGTCACAGCAGATCGACCAGATGCCCGAAGGCATCGAGGCGGCGAACGGCGACCTGGCGAAGTTCGCCCTGCAGACCAGGCTCGTGGATGGCCTGAAGACGCACGAGGAAGTCGACGATCTGCTCAAGCAGCGTGGCATCGCCGACGACGACGCGCCGGGCGGCTACCGCCAGGCCTCGTTCGAGGAATACCTCACGCAGATCGACAGCGGCCTCAGCGCGGTGGACCCGCGCCCGCAGGTCGCCGTGGTCGTGGCCGAAGGCGAGATCCGCGGTGGCGAACAGCCGCCGGGCACGGTCGGTGGCGTGTCCACCGCCGAGCTGCTGCGCGAAGCGCGCGAGGACGACAACGTCAAGGCCGTGGTGCTGCGCGTGGATTCGCCTGGCGGTGAAGTGTTCGCCTCCGAACAGATCCGCCGCGAGGTCGTCGGCCTGAAGAAGGCCGGCAAGCCGGTGGCGGTGTCGATGGGCGACCTGGCCGCGTCGGGCGGCTACTGGATCTCGATGGATGCCGACCGCATCTACGCCGATGCATCGACCATCACCGGTTCGATCGGCATCTTCGGCCTGATCCCGACCATCCCGCGCGCGCTGGAGAAGATCGGCGTGCGCAGCGACGGCGTGGGCACCACGCGTTTCGCCGGTGCGTTCGACATCACGCGTCCGCTGCAGCCGGAAGTGGGGCAGGTGATCCAGTCGGTGATCGAGAAGGGGTATCGCGATTTCACCGGCCGCGTCGCCTCCGCGCGCAAGAAGCCGGTGGAACAGGTCGACGCCATCGCACGCGGTCGCGTGTGGACGGGCGCGCAGGCGAAGGAACGCGGCCTCGTCGACGAACTGGGCGGCCTGCAGCAGGCGATCGACTTCGCCGCCAAGCGCGCCGAACTCGGCCAGCAGGGCGATTACCAGGTGCGTTACATCGAAAAGGCGGCCACCCCCTTCGAGCGCTTCTTCACGGGGTTCATCGCCAGTCGCGCCGGTGGTGCGCTGGTGCGCGATTCGGACCTGGCCCGTGGCCTGATTGCCAAGGCGTCGCCGCAGACCGCGCAGGACCTGCGTTTCCTCGAAAGCTCGATCACGCCCACGCGCGGCGTGCCGGTGAAGGCGCTGGCGTACTGCTTCTGCGGGTTCTGATGCCGGCGACAGCGTGATGCGATCCAACCAAAAGGCCCGCCAATGGCGGGCCTTTTGCGTTCTGCCTTCCCGATGCGATCAGCCGCCTGCGGCCGCTTCCTGCGCATCGATCGCCGCGCGCTGCGCATCGGCTGCGTCCTGTACCTGCTTCTGAACGTTCTTCGCCTTGTCGAGCGGTGCATTGATCGCATCGCGCAGCTGCGTCGCCTGCGGCTCCACCGGCCGCTCCTTCTCCGGCGGCTTCGGCTTCGAGCAGCCGGCAAGCAAGGCCAACACCACGATCCCCGTCAGCAGCGTCCGCACCATTCCCGCATCCTCGTGCCCTGGTCTGCCGGCTATGCTACGCCGGCCGACGCGCGCGGCAAGTAACCGGCATGTGCCCCCAATCACGGAGACGGCGATGGATCCCAAGCGTTGGCGACTCGACGGGCAGCTGGCCCTGGTCACCGGCGGCAGTGCCGGCATCGGCCGCGCGGTCGCGCGCGAACTGCTCGGGTTCGGTGCCGATGTCCTGCTCGCCGCGCGTGATGTCGCCGCGCTCGATGCGGTGCGCGCCGAACTGCTGGAGGACTTCCCCGAGCGCGAGGTGCAGGCCTTCGTCGCCGACGTCGCCGACGATGAGCAGCGCCGCGAACTGCTCGACTGGGTGGAGGACTTCGGCGAAGGTCTGCACATCCTGGTGAACAACGCCGGCGGCAACCTCACCAAGCCGTCCACCGACTACACCGAAGACGAATGGCGCCAGGTGTTCGAAGTGAACGTGTTCTCCGCGTTCGAACTCTCGCGCTACGCGCACCCGCTGCTGACGCGGCACGCCTCGTCCAGCATCGTCAACGTCGGCAGCGTGTCGGGAACGACGCACGTACGCACCGGCGCGCCATACGGCATGAGCAAGGCCGCGATGCACCAGATGACGCGCAACCTCGCCGTCGAATGGGCCGAAGACGGCGTGCGCGTGAATGCGGTGGCGCCGTGGTACATCCGCACGCGCCGCACGTCGGACAAGCTGGCCGATCCGGATTACCTGGACGAAGTGCTGCTGCGCACGCCGCTGGGACGCATCGGCGAACCGGAGGAAGTCGCGGCGGCCATCGCATTCCTGTGCCTGCCTGCGGCGGGCTACATCACCGGCGAATGCATCGCGGTGGATGGCGGATTCCTGCGCTACGGCTTCTGAATGCGCCTTGCGCGCGATGTCGCAAACCACGCGCGCATAAAAAGGCCGCCGGACGGTGCTGAATCGTCTGGCGGCCCATGGCGGGTATAACGCCCGTCGTTTGCCTGTCGAGGATCATGAACTTTCGTTCGTGGGACCTCCTCTTTCCAGGCACGTGCAGGGTATCGCGCGCACTGGAACAAACAGGTGAAGGGTCGGCGCCGCGCGCGTGACCTGCACGTAACATGCGTGCGATTCCTACCGAGGCCCCGCGAACGTCTTGTCTTCGGGCACCGGCAAATCGAGCACCGGGATCTCCACGAAACTCACCGCATCGCCGCCGTGGAATATGCGGTTCAACGCTTTCGATGGAATCGATTCGTCGTAGTTGCGGCCGCCCGTGCCGAGGTTTCGTTCCAGGCGCGGGAAACTCGAACTGCTGATGTCGAGCCGGATGCGATGTCCGCGTGGAACGAGATAAGCGATGGAGCGCATCGGCACGTCGAGCACGTAGCGCTGGCCGGGCGACATCAGGCTCGGGCGTTCGACGCCATCGCGATAGCGCGCACGCAGCGCGCCTTCCTGGATGTTGGTCGCGCGGCCGTCGGGCCATACGTGCACGAGGCGCGCGACGAAGTCGGTGTCCGGCGCGGTCGACGACACGACCAGTTGCGCGCTCAATTCGCCGACGATACGCAGCGGTTCCTGCAAGGGCGCGGAGGTGTAGACGAGAACATCCTGCCGCGTTTCGACATCGCGCTGGTCGACCGGACCGGAGCGCTGGTTCGGATCGCCCGTGCAGCACAGCGGGCCGCCGCGCGAGGGCACCGGGTTCGATGGGTCGTGGATGTAGTCGTCGGAGCGGATTTCGCGTGCCGCTTCCAGCGCGAGCACGCCGTCGCCGTCGCGGCCGTTCGCGTGGCCGTTGCTCGACAGGTACCACGATTGCGGCCGCGCTTCGGCCGGCGGCCACTGCGTCGCGTCCAGCCAGCGTTGTTCGTTGAGCACGAAATAGCGATACGGCGGCAGCGCCTTGAGTCCGTCGCCACGGCCCCGCAGCCAGTGGTCGAACCACGCGAGGTACCACTGCCGGTACGGCTGGTCGGCGTTGCGCACCGGCAGGTCGCCGAACTGGCCCGAACCGATGACGACTTCCTGTTCGCAATGGTTTCCCGGCGCGATGAGCACGTGCTGCACGCGTCCGGCTTCGGGCGAATGACGGCGCACCGACTCGGTGATGGCGAGCGTGCCCGACAGGCTCGGGTCGCCCCAGGTGTCGACGACCAGCGCGGGCGTGGTCGGGCGATCGTCGGCGAACACGTAGTCCAGCGCACGCCAGCGCGCATCGCCCAGCGGCGTCTGCAGGAAGTCCTCGAAACCGTTGGGGCCGGGACGCACGCGTTTGACGACATCCAGCGCGGGCAGCGTCGGCAGCGCCGAGGCCATGTCGAGATCTTCCGGCCACGGGCCGTGATCGGATTTCATGCCGTGCTTGGCGAACCAGCCCGCGGCGCCCGCCAGCTGGAACACGCCGCCTTCGAACGCGCCGAAATAGGCCGCGTCGCCGCCGACGTCGCCGGCCGCGCCGCCGGCGGCGATGGGGATCATCGCCGCATGCGCGGGATGGTTCGCGCGCGCCAGCGCGTACTGCAGCTCGCCCAGCGCGGAGCAGCCGATCGTGCCGACCTTTCCGTTCGACCAGGGCTGGCGGACGATCCAGTCCAGCGTGGCGACGCCGTCGTTCGTGGCATGGCGCCACGGCAGGAAGTCGTCGCCTTCGGAGCCGAACTTGCCGCGCACGTCCTGCAGCAGCACCGCATAGCCATTGCGCGCGAAGAACAGGCCTTCGCCGATGGCCTCGCCGTAGCGGCGGCGGTCGTAGGGAAGTCGCACGTAGACGGTGGGCAGCGGACCGTCGATATGCCGTGGGCGATACAGCGTGCCCGCCAGGTGCGTACCGTCGGGCATGGCGATGCGGATGTCGTCGTCGATCTTCACGCCGAACACCAGCGCGCGCACGGGTTGCTGCCAGTGGGCGGGGATGCGTTCGCGCATGACGAACAGCGCGGCCGCGGCCAGCACGAGGGCCGCCAGCAGGAGCGCCAGCACCGTCCACCAGCCGAGCGCGGGACGCACTGCGGACAAGTCCATCTCCAAGAGTCGATCCCTTGCGCTCGTGGCGGCCACGGGACGGCCGTCAGGGTCGTGCGGCGGGCCGCCGGTCGCCCTGAGTTCAAACGTGTGGGGAGCCTTCCTGCGGCCAGCCCGGAGGCGTCACGGGGCGCAGGTGCTCTCGGCCAGGGCGCCGCGGATGCGGTCGGCCTCCGCTGGCGTGATGGCCTCTCCGCTGCCGAAGGTCGCGCGGGCGTCGAGGGCCCGCACGCGTTGTTTCCAGGCATCGCACAGGGTGTCGTCGGCGACCGGCTGGCAGCGGTCTTCCATCATCTGGCACGCCGCGCCGCCGGCCATGGCGCCGGTGCCGTCCAGGCCGGTGACCTGCAACGGCACGCAGCGCGGCGGTGGCTGCGCGGTCTCGCCGAAGTAGTGGTCGCCGTTCCAGGTCTGGCATTCGAACAACGCCGGCGGCGGTTGCCTTGGGGCGATGACGACTTCCGGCGCGGGTGGGTCGGCTGCGGGCTTCGGTGCCGGAACCGGAACCGGCGCGGGCGCCGGTGGCGGCGAGGGCGACGCGGGCGGCGGCGTAGTGGTTACCGACGCGGGAGACGGCGTCTCCATCACCTTCTTCTGCTGCCTGCTGCCCTTGGGGCAGGGCGTGCCGTTCTGCAGCGTGATCGCGCCCGACGCATCGGTGCAGCGATAGATCACCAGCTGCGCATGCGCGGCCGGCATCGCCAGCGCGAACGACAACGCGAGTGCGATCAGGCCCGGGCGCCGCATCAGCCGCCGCCGCCGCCGCAGTCGCTGGCCAGGCGTGCATCGATGCCGCGCTGCTGGCGGTCGATATCGCCGCGCTCGCTCTGCAGCGCGCTGTTGTAGCGACGGCCGAGTTCCCAGCGTTCGTCGCGCAGCCGCGCACAGACTTCGGCCTGCGGCAGCGCATGGCATTCGTCGTACACCCAGGTGCCGGTGCCGTAGGAGGCCAGTGAGCCCGGCGGCGGTGCGCCGTCCGGCGGACGCGGCGGCGGGCGATCGCCGACGCTGATCGAAACACGACCGTTGCCGCCGTTGAAATCGCCCTGCACGTTCGCACGCACGTGGCCCGGGTCGAAGCCCGGTCGTGGCGGCAACAGGCCGTAGCCCGGATAGCCCAGCGTCCACAGCGGAACCCAGCGTGGATTACCGGCGCTGGTGTCGCTGAGGTATCGATTGCCGTCAGGAGTGACGCACTCGTACATCGGCCGCGCGGGCGCGGTGAGGACGTGCTGCGTCGCCGGCGCCGCCGTGCTGGTCGCAGGCTTTGGCGCGGATGCCGCGCGGCGCACCGCCGGCGGCGCGTCCTTCGGGCGCTGCATTTCCTTCGTCTGCTGCGTCTCGCCTTTCCTGCACGGTGTATCGCGAAGGGCCAGCTGGCCTTGCGCGTCGGTGCAGCGGTAGATGGTGATGTCCTGCGCGGACGCGCCCGTCGCCGCCAGCGTCAGCGGGAAAGCCAGGATCGCGGCGATGCGAAGGGCAGGGCGCATGGGCGCATCTTGCGTCGGTCGCGGTGACGAAGGAAGCGCGAAGCCCTTCCCCGAGTTGGCTCGCGTTGGCGTTTCCGGCCCGGCTCAGGCGCGCAGTTGCGCGCCGGTGCGGGCGTCGCGGATCGCCGTGGGCGAAGCGAGGCCGCCGGTTTCGCCCGCCGTCACGCCGTCCAGTTGCGCGACCAGGCGGGGGTCCAGCGCCTCGCGCGCGAACGCTGGTGGCTCGCCGGCGAGGTTCGCGCTGGTGGACACCAGTGGCCCTCCGAACGCGTCGCACAGCGCGATCACGTCCGGATTCGCAGTCACGCGCACGGCGACGCCGTCGTGCGAGCCGGTGATCCAGCGCGGCACGCGCGGTGTGGTGGGGACGATCCAGGTGTTCGGGCCGGGCCAGGTGGCGATTACCGCATCGCGTTGCGTGGCGGTGAGTGCATCCCAGTCGAGCAGCCCGTCGAACTGCACGCGCGCGGCGGCGATCAGGATCACGCCCTTGTCGACCGCACGCTGCTTGATGGCGAGCAGCCGCATCACCGCGGGCTCGTTGAACGGATCGCAGCCCAGGCCCCAGACGGCTTCGGTCGGATAGGCGATCACGCCTCCGCGGCGGAGCGCGTCGGCGGCTTCCTTCGAAGTGAGGGGCGTGGGCATGCGGCGAGGATAGTGCGGCGATGCCGGGCTGTCGTGCGTGAAGCCGGCCAGGCCCGGAACAGAGCTGCGGTCCGGGGCCCGGCTTTCGCCGGTTCGGCCGCGAATGTCGGGCGACCGCGCGATGCGGCTGGGCGGAAGACGAAGGCGTTATGCCTTCGTCTTCTTCACGACCTTCTTCGTTGCCGTCTTCTTTGCGGGCGCCTTCTTCGCGGCCGTGGCCTTCTTCGCCGCCTTCTTCACCGTCTTCTTGGCTGCGGCCTTCTTTGCCGGAGCCTTCTTGGCGGCAGGCGCCTTCTTCGCGGCGGCTTCCTTCTTCACCTTCACCGCCGGTTCCTTCTTCGCCGCCTTCTTGCCGAAGCCGCGACGCACCGGCTTGCCGGTGTCGGCGAGGAACTGCGTGGCTTCCTCCAGCGACAGCGAAGCCGGCTCGCGATCCTTCGGGATCTTGCCGTTGAGCTTGCCGTCGCTGATGTACGGCCCGAAGCGGCCGTTGAGCACCTGCACGTCGCTGCCATCCCATTGGCGGATGATGCGGTTGCGCGCGATCTCTTCCTTCTGCTCGATCAGGAACACCGCACGCGCGAGGTCGATGGTGTACGGATCGTCTTCCTTCGTCAGCGAGGCGTACGTCGTGCCGCGCTTGGCGAACGGACCGAAGCGGCCGATGCCGACGCTGACCTCATGGCCCTCGTTCTGGCCGAGCTTGCGCGGCAGCTTGAACAGCTCCAGCGCGTCTTCCAGCGTGATGGTGTGCATCGACTGGCCGGGACGCAGCGAGGCGAACTCCAGCTTCTCGTCGGTGTCCTTGTCGCCGATCTGCGCATACGGCCCGTAGCGGCCCAGGCGCACGCTCACCGGCTTGCCGCTCTTGGGGTCGGTGCCCAGTTCGCGTGCGCCGGTGGCCTCGGAGCGATCGACCGATTCGGTCTTGTCCTCGACCAGTTCCTTGAACGGGCCCCAGAACTTTTCCATCAGGGGGATCCATTCCTCTTCGCCGCGCGAGACGGCGTCGAGTTCGTCCTCCAGCTTCGCGGTGAAGTCGTAATCGACGTAGCGCGTGAAATGGGAGGACAGGAACTTCGACACCGCGCGGCCGACGTCGGACGGGCGGAAGCTGCGGCCTTCCATCTCCACGTACTTGCGGAACAGCAGCGTCTGGATGATCGAGGCGTACGTGGACGGGCGGCCGATGCCGTATTCCTCCAGCGCCTTCACCAGCGCCGCTTCCGTGTAGCGCGGCGGCGGCTGGGTGAAATGCTGGTCGGCGTGGATGCGGTCCAGCGGCACGCGGTCGCCGATCTTCATCGCCGGCAGCTTGCGGCCTTCGTCCTCGTCCTCGGCGGCCTTGGTGTCCTTGCCTTCCTCGTACGCGGCGAGGAAGCCCGGATCGACGACCGTCGTGCCCGAAGCGCGGAACGAATGCTCGCTGCCGGCGGCCAGGTCGACCGACACGGTGTTCAGCGTGGCCGGCACCATCTGCGAGGCGACGGCGCGCTTCCACACCAGCTCGTACAGCTTGCGCTCGTCGTCGCTGAGGAAGCGCGCGACAGAGGAAGGCGTGCGCAGCGCGGACGTCGGGCGCACGGCTTCGTGCGCTTCCTGCGCGTTCTTGGACTTGTTCTGGTAGGTGTTGGGCTTGTCCGGCAGTGCGCGCGTGCCGTAGTCGCGGGCGATGACGTCGCGGATCTCGCCGATGGCGTCCTGCGACAGCGTCACCGAGTCGGTACGCATGTAGGTGATCAGGCCGACGGTGCCTTCCTCGCCGATCGCCACGCCTTCATACAGCTTCTGCGCGACCTGCATGGTCTTGCGCGTGGTGAAGCCGAGCTTGCGCGAGGCTTCCTGCTGCAGGGTCGAGGTGGTGAACGGCGCGGCCGGACGGCGCTTGCGCTCCTTCGATGCGACGTCGGTGACGTGCAGCGCGCCGTTGGCGGCCGCCGCGATGCGCTTGCGCGCGTCCTCGGCGGTGTCGCCATCGGTGACGGTGAACTGTTCGAACTTCTTCCCGTCGAGCTTGATCAGCTTGGAGGTGAACGGCTGCGACGGATGCGCGCACTCGGCCTCGATGGTCCAGTACTCGCGCGCGATGAAGGCTTCGATCTCTTCCTCGCGCTCCACGATCATGCGCAGCGCCGGGGACTGCACGCGGCCGGCGGACAGCCCGCGCTGCACCTTGCGCCACAGCACGGGCGAGAGGTTGAAGCCGACCAGGTAGTCCAGCGCGCGGCGCGCCTGCTGCGCGTCGACGAGGTCGGAGGCGATGGCGCGCGGCTGCGTCATCGCTTCCTTGATGGCGCGCGGGGTGATTTCAGTGAACACCACACGCTGCAGGGTCTTGCCTTCCAGCAGGCCGCGTTCCTTCAGGATTTCCGCGATGTGCCAGCTGATCGCCTCGCCTTCGCGGTCCGGGTCGGTCGCCAGGAACAGGGCGTCGGCGCCCTTGGCGGCCTTGGCGATGGCATCGACGTGCTTTTCGTTCTTGTCGATCAGGTCGTAGCGCATGGCGAAGCCGCGCTCGGGATCGACCGCGCCCTCCTTGGGCACCAAGTCGCGGACGTGGCCATAGGAGGCCAGGACCGTGAAGTCCTTGCCGAGGTATTTGTTGATCGTCTTGGCCTTGGCGGGCGACTCGACGATGAGGAGATTCTTGGCCATGGGGGCTCCGCAGGACCTGTCCCGGCGCTGCGATGGGGGCGAATGGAAGCGGGAGAAGACTACGCCCGCGACATCCGGCGCGGGCGTTCGGGGGCTTCTCTTTTTCTATTGAGGCCATGCGCCGCCGGGCCCTGTCAAGCGCGGCGGCGTGAAGTCGCGACCACGGCCGCGCTGCGGCCGGCCTGTTCAGGTGGCCCGTCAGGCCGCGCCGGCGGCGCGGCGGACGTACTCCTGGTAGGCCGGGAGGGCGATGGCGGCCATGATGCCGATGTACGCGATGAACGCGAAGGCGCCCAGGATCAGCACCACCAGCGCGACCGCGCCCAGTCCACCGCGCTGGCGCTGCGGATGGGCGGTGTAGGCCCAGCGATCGACCACGAGCGTGCTGGCGACCATGTCGTGCAGGCCACGCTTGCGCTGCGTGAAGCCGGCCATGATGTAGCCGATGTAGATCGTCAGGTAGCACAGCAGGTGCGAGACCCAGCGGCCCAGCGCGCGCCCGCGGCTCATGCGCCGGCCATCGTCGTCGGTCACCTTGATCCCCACGGCCATCTTGCCCAGCGTGGCCTGGGTCGAGGACGACTCCAGTCCGACGTAGTACAGGGCGCTGATGATCGGGTAGGTGAGATACACCACGGCGAGGAGCGCCGCGATGCCGCCGGGGGACGGCGAATCGCCCGTGAGAGCTCCGGCCATGCCGACACCGAAGGCGATCATCGCCACGACCACCACTGCGTAGTACGCGATGGTGACGACCAGGCAGTCGATCATCAGCGCGGCCAGGCGCTTCCAGAAGCCGGCGTAAACGACCTCGCCGGCTGCGGCGTAGTAGTCGCCAGACTCGCTGAGAACGGCGCGCGGCGGTGCGTAGGGCGAAGCGCGATCGACGGCTTCGCCGGCGACGGCGGCGGGCGTCGCATGTGTCGGCGGCGGGAAGGCGGGAGCAGCCATTTCGTCCAGCCCCAGGGAATCGGAGAAACGGTCCAGCGGCTGCCAGTCGCGCGCACCGACGTGCCATGCGAGCGTGTCGCGCTGGACGCGGCCGTCGCGGTAAGCCTCCCGCACGTCATCTGCGCCCATCGGCCCGACGCGGCCCTGGCCCGGCAGGTGGTAGTACCAGTCCGTCATGCGAATCCCCTGATTGTGGTTGCAGCGGGCCTGCGAGGACCCGGCCGCTTGCGCCTCCCCAGGCGCGGTAACGGACGTCCGACGGTGCTCAGTGCACCGGTTCGGGCTCGTCCTCGAACATCTGCGTTTCCATCCAGGCGTAGGCCGCTTCCGACCCCGGTTGGTTGAACAACACCATCAGCACGACCCACTTCAGGTCGTCCAGGTCGATCTCGTCCTGGTCCAGCGCCATCGCCCGGTCGAGCACCAGCTCGCGCTGGTCCGCGTCGAGCACGCCGTGCTGCTCCAGGAACAGCAGGAACCCGCGGCATTCCACGTCCAGCTTGTCCAGCTCGGGTCCGAAATACACGCGCACGGGGCCGTTCGCGCGCGGGGCGCTGGCACTGGGCCGTTGCTGGGCCAGCGCGTCGAGCCATTCGAAGGCTTTGTTGATCTCGGCCGGGCTGAATCCGGCTTTGCCGAGTTCGTCGAAGAGGGGGCCGCTGCGAAGTGAGTCGCGGTCGCGGACGAGGTCCGCATCGTCAGTGAAGTAGTGCTCGAACAGGTACAGCAGGACGTCCAGGATGCTCTCTTTCATTTCCCTCGGCCTGCGCCGCACGCGGCGCGGTGGGCAGAACTTGCGGAAGGCCCGCGGGGCGTCTGGGATTCCCTGAACGGGAAGCTTCAACGGCTGCGGAAATACCGGCCGTGTTGCGAAAAAACACGGCCATCAAGCTCCATGAGCAGCAGCATGGAGGACACTGCCGCGGCCGTCAATCCGGTCCGCTGCACCAGCTGATCCATAGCGCTTGGGTCATGGCCGAGGGCG
>Ga0209676_1002341_pt1 | contig 13691 bp, 12 predicted proteins | sample AraplaCvi_mLB_r2_FD_184282 | JGI IMG/M metagenome (GOLD analysis project Ga0209676, IMG submission 184282) | Arabidopsis root microbial communities from North Carolina, USA - plate scrape MF_Cvi_mLB_r2 (SPAdes) (version 2) | ecosystem: Host-associated > Plants > Roots > Endosphere | place: USA...
GGCCCGCGCGGTCGATGAAATCGCCTTCGGCGCGCTGACGGCTGCGCAGGCCAGGCACCTGGCCCTGTCGGCCGGCCACCCCTGCGCATGGGTCACTCGCTGCGCCTATGACCTGGCCGGCCATTGCGTGGAAGTGCGCCACACGCGGGGCGATGCCCACGCCTTTCACTACACCGTCACGATCACTTGATCATGAAGGGAACGCATCCCCATTCGAACACCTTGCCAAGCCACTGAACAAACTGAACACACGAAACCGGAGCACCCATGTCACACACCCTTAACAACTTCTCACGCCGCCTCATGCTGCAAGCCACAGGCGCCGCCGTCGCCGCACCCTGGGCCTTCGCCGCAAACGCCGCGGGCCAGATCGCCGGCGGCAAGCCGATCACGCTGGTGGTGTCCTATGCCGCGGGCGGTGGCGCCGACTTGATGGCGCGCCTGATCGCGCCGCGCATGGCGGAGTTTCTGGGCCAGCCCGTGCTCGTGGACAACAAGCCCGGGGCAGGCGGCCAGATCGCCGCGACGCAGGTGGCGCGCGCCACGCCCGACGGCACGCAGCTGCTGGTCGATGCCTCGTCCTTTGCGGTCAATCCCGCGCTCTATCCCAAGCTGCCCTACGACACCGACACGGCTTTCGCACCGCTGGCTGTGCTGGCGCAGTTCCCCAATGTGCTGGTCTGCACGCCCGGTTTTGAAGCCAAAAGCGTCAAGGACCTGATTCGCCTGGCCAAGGCCAAGCCGGGGCAGATCGCCTATGCCTCCTCGGGCAACGGCTCGGCCCAGCACCTGGCCGGCGCACTGTTCGAGGACCTGGCCGGCGTCAAGCTGGTGCACGTGCCTTACCGCGGCGGCGGCCCGGCCATGAACGACGTGATGGCCGGCCAGGTGCCGCTGTTCTTCGCCAACGTGGCTTCTTCGCTGGGGCAGATCCAGTCGGGCCGGTTGCGCCCGCTCGCGGTCACCAGCCGCCGCCGCACGCGTTCACTGCCAGACATGCCGACCATGGAAGAAGCCGGCGTGCCGGCTTACGAGGTGCTCGAATGGAACCCGGTGCTGGCGCCCGCCGGCCTAGACGCCAAATCCAAGGCCGCGCTGGTCGCCGCCATCCGCAAGACCATGGCCGACCCCGAAGTGCTGGGCCGCATCCGCAGCCTGAGCGGCGAGGTTTTCCCCGAAGGCCCCGAGGCACTGACCCAGGCCTTCCTCAAGGCCCAGCAGCTCAAGTGGGGCCGCATCATCAAGGACCGCAAGATCACCGCAGGTTAAGGCATGCAGCATCCAGTGACAGCACCGGTGGCACCCGGCTGGGACAGCCACGTCCATGTGTTCGATGCGCAGGCGCCCGTGGCCGGCGGCCACTACCGGCCCGCGCACCGGCCGCTGGCCGACATTGAACAACTGGCCCGGGTCCACGGCTTCGGCCATCTGGTGCTGGTGCAGCCCAGCGTCTACGGCACCGACAACAGCGTGCTGCTCGATGCGCTGCGCGCCGGCCAGGGGCGACACCGCGGCGTGGTGGTGCTGCCGCCGTCGGTGGATGACGCGGCATTGACCGCCATGCATGCGCTGGGCGTGCGCGGTGTGCGTTTTAACCTGGTGTCTCCCGTCGGCGACAGCCTGAGGGCGGCGGAAGGGCCCGGTGCGCTGGACAGCTTCCAGGCCCTGGCGCCGCGCCTGCGCGCGCTGGGCTGGCATGTGCAGTGGTATGCCTCGCCTGAAGACCTGCCGGTGATCGCGGCCCTGCATGCCGCCAGCCCGGTGCCTGCGGTGCTGGACCACCTCGCGGGTATGCACGCCAAAGTGGCGGCCGGCCACCCGGCCTGGCGGGCTCTGGAGCAGCTCGCGGGCCAGGGCGCCTGGGTCAAGCTTTCGGGCTGGTACCGCCTGGGGGCGCCGGCACCGTATCAGGCGCTCGATGCCACTATTCACAAGGTGACGGAGTTGTTCGGGCAACGCATGGTTTGGGGTTCAGACTGGCCGCACACCGCCTTCGCGCCCGATGCGCTGCCCGCTTATGCCAGCACCTGGGAACCCGTGGCCCGCGCGCTCACGGTGGCCCGTCAGCAGTGCGCGCGGGAGCTGGCGCCAGCCGCCTTGTACGCCTGATCAGGCGCCGCCGGGCCCCCCGTGCCGGAGTGGCTTAAAATCAGGGGCTACGCCATTTTTAACCCGGAGTCCTCCATGCCCAAGAAAATCAGAGTCGAAGCCGACATCTGCGCCCCAAAGCCAGTCCCTCCCAAGGGCTACACCATCACCACCGGCCGCGGCCAGAAGATCAGCCTGGAGCGCGGTTCGCACACCCGCAGCAAAAAGAACCCAGGCAAGCGCCCCCACCAGGGTTGAGCTGGTTTTGCTGATGCGGTCCATACCTATGTAGGCCGTATCCAATAAAAAAAGCGCCTGTCAAGGCGCTTTTTTTATTGCCGGTGCCATCATCCAGCTGCCCGGCTTCAGGTCTGCTGCCGCATGAATGTGTTCATCCGCTGGCTCAGCGCCGCCGGGAACGCGCAGGACTTGCACAACTGCGTGTGGCGCTTGAACGCCTCCATTTCCGTCGGGATCGAGCAGGAGGGCTCTTCGACATCTTCTTTGCTCACCGCCGCTGACTGACCTTGACCTCAGGCAGACAGCGCCAAAAAACCCTGAACCGTGTCCCCGCATGCCCGGCCGTCCCATGCGTTCGCCCCATGCTTTTCGCCAAAGAAAAGTGTCTGCTTGCCGCGACGAATCCCAGCCAGCGAACCCCAAGATACCCCCGCCTCAAATACAACCAAAGGTTTCTTTCGACTCAGGCCATGCCTCCATTAGCTATCAAATAAGTAGCGAAATAACCCCGGCTACAAATGATTTCCAGAAGAAATAAACTTTAACCCTGCTTCCTCCTCCCTCACCGCCAAAGATTTCAGCTATCCTTACCCCCTTTACAACTACCGACCGCCATCACGTGTCCGACGTTCCCCCCAGTCGGTCTTCCAGGCCAGAAGACAAGCGAGGCTTTCTGCAAAAGCTCGCCGAAATGCTCCATCCAGGTCCCGACTCGAAAGACGAGTTGATCGAAACCCTGGTGGAGGCCCAGGACAATGACGTTATCGGCGCCCAGAGCCGTGAAATGCTTGAAGGCGTCATCCGCATGGCCGATATGACGGCCGGCGACGTCATGGTGGCGGCGCCGCGTATGGACGTGATCAACATCGATGCGCCATTCGATGAGTTGCTGCACCTTGTCATAGACACCGCCCACTCGCGCTTTCCCGTCTACGAAGGCGAAAAAGAAAACATCCTCGGTATCCTGATGGCCAAGGATTTGCTCAAGCTGCAGCGTGCGCCTGAACTCAACATCAAGGCCTTGCTGCGTCCCGCCGTCTTCGTGCCGGAAAGCAAGGGCCTGAACGACCTGCTGCGCGAATTCCGCGGCAACCGCAACCACCTGGCCATCGTCATCGACGAGTTCGGCCGTGTGGCCGGCCTCATCACGATTGAAGACGTGCTGGAGCAGATCGTCGGCGAGATCGAGGACGAATTCGACATTGCGGAAGACGAGGGAGACATCTTCGGCCTGACCGACCATACTTACCGGGTCAGTGGCGACACGTCGATAGAGCGCGTCAACGAGGCTTTCGGCGTGACGCTGCCGGAAACCGATTTCGACACCATAGGTGGGCTGGTGGCGCATGAAATGGGCCACGTGCCCAAGCGCGGCGAACACTACGCGCTGGCCGGCCTGCAATTCACGGTGCTGCACACCAAGGGTGGCGCGGTGCGATGGTTCAAGGTATCGCCGGTTTCCGCCGGCGTCTGACGACATACACAAATAAAGTAAAGAGGGCGATTTATGGCACGGGACTCGATTCAAAGCATGATGTCCCATCTTCCGACCCTGCCCGCCCTGCTTGAGCATGCGCGCAACCTGCCGCCGCGCAAAGGCTTCTCTCCTTTCCAGCTGCTTATCGTCCTTGTTGCCGGTTGCCTGCATGCGGCCAGTATGGCCTGGCCGTTTGATTTCGGCTTCATACAGGGCCAGCCGCTGGGGGGCATGCAGCTGGTGGCGATGGTTCTTTTCGCCGCGCAGATCGACAGCTGCCGCTCCTTGAAGCGCGCCGCCTGGCTGGGCGTGGCCTTCGGCACGGCCATGCTGTGCAGCACGTTTTGGTGGCTGTTCATTTCCATGCACTTCTATGGCGGGCTGGCCGCGCCGCTCACAGTGCTGGCCGTCGTGTTGCTCGCGGCCTTTTTGTCGCTTTATTACGCCGCCGCGGCTGCGCTTTTTGTGCGCCTGGCACCGCGCCGCAAGCTGCCGCGCGCATTCGTGTTCGCCTCGCTGTGGCTGCTGGCCGAACTGGCCCGTGTTGAATTATTCACCGGCTTTCCGTGGGGTGAGGGTGGATATGCCCATGTGGACGGCTGGGCCAGGCCCCTGGCTGCCTGGGTGGGTGTGCATGGCATCACTTTCCTGGCGGCGCTGGCTGCGGCATGGCTGGCCATGGCCTTGCGCGCGTCGCGCATGCAATGGGCCACCGCGATTGCCATCGCGCTGGCCTGTTTTGTCCTGGCTTACCTGCCGGTGCAAAGCGCCATGCCGGGCGAGGCGGCCTTCACGCCGGCGACAGAGCGGCCGCTTCAGGTCACCTTGCTGCAGGGCAATATCCCGCAGAACGAGAAATTCCAGTCCGGCACCGGCGTGACCACCGCGCTGCAGTGGTACGGCCAGCAATTGCGCGACGCGAAAACGCCGCTGGTGGTGGCGCCCGAAACCGCCATACCGTTGCTGCCCATGCAACTGCCCGAGGGCTACTGGCAGGCGCTGCAGTCGCGTTTTGCCACCGGCCAGCAGGCGGCGCTGGTCGGCATGCCGGTGGGCAGCCCCCAGGCCGGTTATGCCAATTCGGTGGTCGGCTTCAAGCCCGGACAGCCCGAGCTTTACCGCTTTGACAAGCATCACCTGGTGCCTTTTGGCGAATTCGTTCCCCCGGGGTTTCGCTGGTTCATCGACATGATGCGCATCCCGCTGGGTGACTTCAACCGCGGCGCGGTCGGCCAGGCGTCTTTCGAATGGAAAGGCCAGCGGCTGGCGCCCAACATCTGCTATGAAGATTTGTTCGGCGAAGAGCTGGGCGCGCGTTTTGCGGACCCGGCGCTGGCGCCCACGATTTTCGTCAACGTCAGCAATATCGCCTGGTTCGGCAACACCGTGGCCATAGACCAGCACCTGCAGATCTCGCGCATGCGCGCGCTTGAGTTCAGCCGCCCCATGATCCGCGCCACCAACACCGGCGCCACCGTCATCATCGACCACGCCGGCAAGGTCACGCATTCGCTGGAGCGTCACACGCGCGGCGCGCTGATCGGCGAGGTGGAGGGCCGCAACGGCATCACCCCCTATGCCATATGGGTGTCGCGCTACGGCCTGTGGCCGTTGTGGGGCCTGGGCCTGGGCGTGGCGCTGCTGGCTTTATTGTTCCGCCGCCGCTAGAACAGGTTCACCCCTATCCAGGCTCACTGCGTATAGCCTGTTTCCCCCTCAAGGGGGCGGCGCCTGCGGCCTGGAATGTAGAAACACCCCTGTCGGATGCTCGCTTCGCGTAGCACCTTCCCCCCTCGAGGGGGCGGCGCCTGCGGCCTGGCAAAGCCAGTTCCGCGGCCCCTGCTGGTATTTAGGGGGCAGCGTGGCTGAATATGCTCAGTGCGTCGAGGCCATCACGCTATGTAGTAAATCCGGCAGCATTTCGAGCATCCGCAGCGCGTCCTGCCCTGGCGGTGTGCTGGTGGCGAAATACATCTGCAGCGGCGCGTGGGCGAACTCATGCAGTGGCACCGCTGTCAGCGAGTCCGGGTCCAGGTTGCTGGCCGTGAGGAAGTCCACCACTGTCCAGCCCATGCCCCGCCTGACCAGTTCCAGCGCCAGCCGTGAGGTCTGCACCTGCAGGCCAGCCGGTGCGGTGAGGCCCAGGTGGCGGGCCAGCTCGTCGATGGACTGGCACATCGGGTCCTCGCCCACCAGCCGTATCAGGGGCATGCCGGCCAGGAAGGACATCGGGTTTTGCCGGCGCGCCTTCACCGCGCGTTGCCAGATTTCGCGCGTGACGGCCAGGTAGAGCGGCCCGCTCACCAGCGTTGTGCTGGTCAGCAGCGGGTGCGGGTGTTCGTAAAACCCCAGCGCGAAGTCCACGCCGCGTGTCAGCAGGGCCTGCACCATCTGGTCCTGGTGCAAGGTGCGCACCTCGACGCGCACGCGCGGGTGCCGCGCCATGTGGCGCTCCAGCACCAGGGGTAAAAATTCGTGGCTGATGGACGGGATGGCCGCCAGCCGCACCTGGCCGTCGGCAGCCTGCCGCAGGTTGAGGGCCATGCGCTTGAGCCCGTCCAGCTTCTGGTGGATCAGCGCGGACTCCTCAAACAGCACTCGCGCTTCCGGCGTTGGCGCCAGCGTGCCCTTGCCGCGCGTGAACAGCTTGTAGCCCAGCTGCAGTTCGGTGTGCGCGATGGTTTTGCTGACGGCCGAGGGGGTGATGCAAATCAGGCGCGCGGCGGCGCTCATATTGCCTGTCTGCATGACGGCCTGGAAGACTTCAAGTTGCCTGAGGTTCATCGTTCTGCGGGATATTCGCGCGGCACAACAAGGTTGATGCGGGGAGGGTGTGAGTTTTATTCACACCCCTCGTTACATTATGCATCGCCGCTTTTTGGTGGCATGGCTACGATGAGCCACCTTTGGCCCTGGGCCGGAGGAGACATCGGGCCGCGGGTTTGACATGTTGACACTTTTTCACAGGTGCCTCTCGATTCCCGCGACCCGGCAGAACTATTCAACGATTCATCTTCCTGGGATACCTCATGCAAATCGCTTCCACCCTCCTGAAAATGGGCGCCGGCCTCGGCCTCGTCGCCTTTACCGCGCTGGGCACGCCGGCCTCCGTGCTGGCGCAAACCGCCGGCAAGCCCAATGTCGTGATCCTGGCCACCGGCGGCACCATTGCCGGCGCCGGCGCCTCGGCCCTGAACAGCGCCACCTACGCCGCCGCGAAAGTGCCGGTCGACAAGCTGCTGGCCGGCCTGCCCGAGCTGGCCAACATCGCCAACGTCAAGGGCGAGCAGGTCTCGCAGATCGCGTCTGAAAGCTTTACCAACGACAACCTCATGAAGCTGGGCAAGCGCATCTCCGCGCTGGTCAAGCAGTCCGACGTCGACGGCATCGTGGTCACCCACGGCACCGACACGCTGGAAGAAACCGCTTACTTCCTGAACCTCGTGATCCGCACCAGCAAGCCCATCGTGGTGGTGGGCTCCATGCGGCCCGGCACGGCGCTGTCGGCCGACGGCGCGCTCAACCTGTTTGACGCCGTGAGCGTCGCCGCCAGCAAGGACGCGGCCGGCAAGGGCGTGCTGGTCACCATGAACGATGAAATCCAGAGCGGACGTGACGTCACCAAGACCATCAACATCAAGACCGAGGCCTTCAAGAGCCAGTGGGGCCCGCTGGGGATGGTGGTCGAAGGCAATAACTACTGGTTCCGCGCACCCGTGAAGCGCCACACCGCGCAGTCCGAGTTCAATATCGACGACTTCGACGCGCTGGCACCGGTGGAAATCGTTTACGGCTACGGCAACGTGCCGCGCACCGCGCTGGACGCCGTCGCCAAGTCGGGCATCAAGGCTTTGATCCACGGCGGCACCGGCAACGGCTCGGTGGCCGATCGCATCGTTCCGGCGCTGCAGGAAGTGCGCGCCAAAGGCATACAGGTGGTGCGCTCTTCGCGCGTGCCTGAAGGCTTTGTGCTGCGCAACGCCGAACAGCCCGACGACAAATACGACTGGGTGGTCGCGCACGACCTGAACCCGCAAAAGGCCCGCATCCTGGCCGCCGTGGCGCTGACGAAGAACGTGGACAGCAAGGAATTGCAGCGCATTTTCTGGCAGTACTGAGCCTTTCCGGGGCGTAAAGACAAAAGGGCGATGCCGTTACCGGCATCGCCCTTTTTTTATGGGTTTAGAGCTGGCTCATACCGCCGTCGACGATCAGTTCCGTGCCCACAATGAAGGCGGCTTCCGGCGACGACAGGTAAACCACCGCGCTGGCCACCTCATCGGGCGTCCCGAAACGCTTGACCGGAACTTGCGCCTGGATGCCGGCGGCCAGCGCATCCAGCTGGTCGGCGGGCACGCCCAGCTTGCCGTACAGCGGCGTGGTCACTGGGCCGGGGCTCACCACATTGACGCGGATGCCGCGTGCGACCAGCTCGGCCGACAGGGTCTTGGCGAATGAAATCAGTGCGGCCTTGCTGGCGGCATACACGCTGGAGTTGGGCATGCCGATGTGGGCATTGATGGAGCCGTTCAGGATGACGGCCGCGCCTGTGTTCAGCAGCGGCGACAGCGCCTGGATCGCAAAGAAAGCGCCTTTCACGTTGACGTTAAACGTGTCGTCCCAAAGGGCCTCGTCCACGCCTTCGAGCGGGGCGAATTTGGCCAGGCCCGCATTGATGAAAACCGCATCCAGCGTAATCCCTTCTGCGGTCAGTGCCGCGGCCAGCGCTTTGGCTGAGCCGCTGGCCCCGGCGTCGTTGCGCAGGGCGATGGCGCCTTCGCCCAGTTGGGCTTTGGCTTTGTCCAGTGAGGCTTGATCGCGGCCGGTGATGACGACGCGGGCGCCTTGTGCGGCGAATTGCAGCGCGGTTGCCAGGCCGATGCCGCTGTTGCCGCCCGTGACGAGCACGGTCTTGTTGGCAAAACGGGGTGTGAAGGAGGGAGTTTGTGCGGTGGTCATGTCAGTTTCCTTGAGTCGTTTGTTGAAGGGTTTTCTGGTTCGGCGAGCCTTGCCGGCTTGCCGATGGGTCCAATGTACGGTTCATGTTCTCTAAGAAGAAGGCCTGAAAAGTGTTTTAATCATTCAGGTTTTGTGAATATCGAGAACTGGAGACCCCGCCATGGACCGTTTGCGAGCCTTTGAGGTGTTTGCCGCCGTTGTCGGCCGCGGCAGTTTCACGCGCGCGGCCGATGCGCTGGACACCTCGCCGGCCAACGTCACGCGCTACATCAACGAGCTGGAGGCCCATCTCGGCACCCGCCTGCTCAACCGCAGTTCGCGCAGGCTCTCGCTCACCGAAAGCGGCGAGGCGCTGTATGAGCGCAGCAAGTCCATCCTCGAGGAAGTCGCCGACGCCGAAGCGCTGGCCTCGTCGGCCACCTTGCAGCCGCGCGGGCGCCTGCGCATCAACGCGCCCGTGAGCTTCGGCATACGCCAGCTCGCGCCGCTGTGGCCGCGTTTCATGCAAAGCTATCCCGACGTTGAGCTTGACATCGCGCTCAGCGACCGTGTGGTCGACATCGTGGAAGAGGGCTACGACCTCGCCATCCGCATCTCGCGCGCCGGCCCCGCCACCCATGCGGCGCGCAAGCTGGCCACCTCCTGCAACATTGTCTGCGCCGCGCCCGCCTACCTCAAGCAGCACGGCAGCCCCAAGGTGCCGGCCGACCTGGCGGCGCACCGCTGCCTGGGCTACACCTACGCGGCCACCGCCAACGAATGGCATTTCGTCGACGGGCAGGCGCGCCCGCACAAGGTCAGGGTCCACTACGTCATGCATGCCAACAACGGCGACACGGCCCGCGAAGCAGCCCTGGCCGGGCAGGGCATCATCTGGCAGCCGGCCTTTCTGGTCGGCGACGACCTGCGTGAAGGGCGGCTGGTGCCTTTGCTGCCGGGCTACCGCATGCCCGACATCGACGTGCTGGCCGTTTACCCCAGCCGCCGCCACCTGAGCGCCAAGGTCCGCGTGATGGTGGACTTCCTGGCGCAGGCCTTCAAGGACGGGCCCGCCTGGCATGTGCCGCCTGAGGCGGCCGCTGCGGCGCCCGCGCGCCGTCGCCGCGTAAAATGACCGGTTTAGCACTGCCGCCGATGCGGCCTTGCCTTTCCGGCGCCTGCACAGGCGCCGCGCTTTTGTCCTGAACCCATTCCTATGCTCACTTTCCAGCAAATCATCTTGAAGCTGCAGTCCTACTGGGACGCCCAGGGCTGCGCGCTGCTGCAGCCCTATGACATGGAGGTCGGCGCCGGCACCTCGCACACCGCGACCTTTCTGCGCGCGCTGGGCCCCGAGCCCTGGAAAGCCGCCTATGTGCAGCCCAGCCGCCGCCCCAAGGACGGCCGCTACGGCGAGAACCCCAACCGCCTGCAGCACTACTACCAGTACCAGGTCGTGCTGAAACCCGCGCCCGCCAACATCCTGGAGCTCTACCTCGGCTCGCTCGAGGCCCTGGGCTTTGACCTGAAGAAAAACGACATCCGTTTTGTGGAAGACGATTGGGAGAACCCCACGCTGGGCGCCTGGGGCCTGGGCTGGGAAGTCTGGCTCAACGGCATGGAAGTCACGCAGTTCACCTACTTCCAGCAGGTCGGCGGCATAGACTGCAAGCCCGCCACCGGCGAAATTACCTACGGCCTGGAACGCCTGGCCATGTACCTGCAGGGCGTGGACAACGTCTACAACCTGGTCTGGACCGAAGGGGCCGACGGCTCCAAACTGAGCTACGGCGACGTCTACAAACAAAACGAGGTCGAGCAGTCCACCTACAACTTCGAGCACAGTGACGCCGACTTCCTGTTCACCGCCTTCAGCGCCCATGAAAAACAGGCAAAGCACCTCATCGAGGCTCAACTGGCCCTGCCGGCCTATGAGCAGGTGCTCAAGGCCGCGCACAGCTTCAACCTGCTGGATGCGCGCGGCGCCATCAGCGTGACCGAACGCGCCGCTTACATAGGCCGCATCCGCAACCTGGCGCGCACCGTGGCGCAGAGCTATTACGAAAGCCGCGAACGCCTGGGCTTCCCGATGGCGCCGCGCGAATGGGTTGATCAATTGCCGCCCAAAAAAGCCGCCTGAAGATTTCGCGACTGACTTCGCCGCACCTTCATGCCCACCATCTTTTCCCATATTGCCGTCCCTATTGCCGCTGCTGTGGCACTGGGCAGCAAACGGATACCACCCTCCATGCTGCTGGCGGGTATGGTCGCGGCCATTCTTCCCGACTTTGACGGCGTCGCCTTCAAGCTCGGCATCCATTACGGCGGCATCTGGGGGCATCGCGGTTTCACGCACACCCTGGGCTTTGCGCTCGTTGCCGGCCTGATCGGCTTGTGGCTGGCGCGGTACTGGAAGCTGCCGGCTTGGCAGGGCTATGCCTGGATAGCGCTTTGCATGTTTTCGCATCCTCTGCTGGACACCCTCACCAACGGCGGCGTGGCCATCCCGCTTTACTGGCCGTTCTCTGAACAGCGCTTCTTCAGCCCATGGCGGCCTGTTGAGGTTTCGCCGGTCGCCTTTTCCCGGTTTTTCACGCAGCGCGGCGCCGACGTGCTGCTCAATGAAGTCCAAACCATCTGGGTACCGCTGATGGCCGCAGCCCTGTCAATTTTTGCGCTCCGACATTTTCGAAAAAACAAATGAACGCCTCCCAAAACCTTCTCGTAGAACTGTTTGTCGAAGAGCTGCCGCCCAAGGCGCTTAAAAAGCTGGGCGATGCCTTTGCCGGTGTGCTGTTCGAGCAGCTCAAGGCCCAGGGCCTGACGGCCGAGGCTTCGGCGCTCACCGCCTTTGCCTCGCCGCGCCGCCTGGCTGCGCATGTCACGGCAGTGGCCGCGCAAGCCGCCGACAAGGCTGTCTCGCAAAAACTCATGCCGGTGGCCGTGGGGCTGGACGCATCGGGCAATGCCACGCCCGCGCTGCTCAAGAAGCTGCAGGCCCTGGGCGCCGACGCATCGGCGGTGGCCGGCCTCAAGCGCGCACCCGACGGCAAGGCCGAGGCGCTGTTTTACGACAGCACCGTCAAGGGTGCGACCCTGGCAGAGGGCTTGCAAAAAGCCGTGCTCGAAGCGATTGCAAAACTGCCGATTCCCAAGGTCATGACTTACCAGCTGGCCGACGGCTGGAGCGATGTCAAGTTTGTACGCCCCGCCCACGGCCTGGTTGCGCTGCATGGCAGCACGGTCGTCGCCATCGAGGCGTTGGGGCTGAAAGCCGGCAACAGCACGCACGGCCACCGCTTTGAAGCCGCTGTGGATCCGGTGATGCTGAAAGACGCAGACAGCTATGCTGCGACCCTGCAAAAAGACGGCGCGGTCATCGCCAGCTTTGCCGAACGCAAGGCCGATATCGCCAGGCAGCTGGCGGCGGCCGCGGCCAAGGTTGGCGGTGGTGTCAAGGCGATCGAAGACGACGCGCTGCTCGACGAAGTCACCGCGCTGGTCGAGCGCCCCAATGTGCTGGTCTGCGAGTTCGAAAAAGAATTCCTCGGCGTGCCGCAGGAATGCCTGATCCTCACGATGAAGGCCAACCAGAAATACTTCCCGCTGCTCGATGCTTCGGGCAAGCTCACCAACAAGTTCCTGGTCGTCAGCAACATCAGCCCCAGCGATGCAAGCGCGGTGATTGGCGGCAACGAGCGCGTGGTGCGCCCGCGCCTGGCCGACGCCAAATTCTTCTTTGACCAGGACCGCAAGAAAACCCTGGCTTCGCGCGTTGAAGGCCTGGGCAAGGTGGTGTATCACAACAAGCTGGGCACGCAGGGCGAGCGCACCCAGCGCGTGCGCGCGATTGCCGAGACCATCGCAACACGCCTGAACATCGACGTAGCTGCCGTGCAACGCGCCGCCGAACTCGCCAAGACCGACCTGGTGACCGACATGGTCGGCGAGTTCCCCGAGCTGCAAGGCACCATGGGCCGTTACTACGCGCTCAACGACGGCCTGGGCGCCGAGGTGGCCGATGCGATTGAAGACCACTACAAGCCGCGTTTTGCCGGCGACGAGTTGCCGCGCAGCAGCGTGGGTGTTGCCGTCGCGCTGGCCGACAAGCTCGAAACCCTGGTCGGCATGTTCGGCATCGGCAACCTGCCGACCGGCGACAAGGACCCGTTCGCGCTGCGCCGCCACGCGCTGGGCGTGATCCGCATGCTGGTCGAGAAAGACCTGCCGCTGGGCCTGGCCGAACTGGTCGAAGGCGCGCAGCCGGTGTTCGGCGACAAGATCCAGGATGCCTCCGTCGCCCTGGTCGATTTCATCTACGACCGCCTCGCCGGCTCCCTGCGCGAGCAGGGCTACAGCGCGCAAGAGGTCGATGCCGTGCTGGCGCTCAAGCCCCAGCGCCTGGGCGACGTCGCCAAGCGCCTGGCCGCCGTGCGCGCCTTTGCCGCGCTGCCCGAAGCGCCCGCGCTGGCAGCCGCCAACAAGCGTGTCGGCAATATTCTCAAGAAGGCCGAAGGCACTGTGGACGCCGGCGTCAAGCCCGAACTGCTGCAGGAAGCCGCCGAGAAATCCCTGGCCGAAGCCCTGAAAACCGTCGCACCCAAAGCCGAAGCCGCTTTCGCGTCGGGCGACTATGCCGCGTCGCTGCAGGCGCTGGCCGCCCTGAAAGCGCCTGTCGACGCTTTCTTTGATGGTGTGATGGTCAATGCCGAAGACCCGGCGCTGCGTGCCAACCGTCTGGGCTTGCTGGCCACCCTGCACCAGGCGATGAATCGCGTAGCTGACCTTTCCAAGTTGGCAGCGTAAGCTTCCAGGCAAAGGCAAACACCATGAAACTCGTCATCCTCGACCGCGACGGCACCATCAACAGCGACAGCGACGACTTCGTCAAGACGCCGGACGAATGGCTGCCGCTGCCCGGCTCGCTGGAGGCGATTGCGCGGCTCAA
>Ga0209676_1002344_pt1 | contig 13685 bp, 10 predicted proteins | sample AraplaCvi_mLB_r2_FD_184282 | JGI IMG/M metagenome (GOLD analysis project Ga0209676, IMG submission 184282) | Arabidopsis root microbial communities from North Carolina, USA - plate scrape MF_Cvi_mLB_r2 (SPAdes) (version 2) | ecosystem: Host-associated > Plants > Roots > Endosphere | place: USA...
GCTACCGCTTCGACCGCCGCCAGATCCGTCAGATCGAACAGGCCACAGAAGAGCTGTACCAGCTCTGCCTGACCGCCGGTCAGCACATCGTCGACCAGAACCTGTTCCACCGCTTCGGCATCCCCGACTTCGCCGTCCCCCTGATCCGCAAGGCCTGGGACGAAGAGCCGCCGGCGCTCAACTACGGCCGCTTCGACCTCGGCTACGACGGCGTCTCGCCGCCCAAGATGTTCGAGTTCAACTGCGACACCCCCACCTCCCTGCTCGAGGCGGCGGTAATCCAGTGGGACTGGCTGGAGGCGGTCTTCCCGGGCCGGGACCAGTTCAACGGCATCCATGACGCCCTGATCGCCCGCTGGGCCGAGATCGCCCCGGCCCTGCCCCAGCCCGTCCACTTCACCTGGGCCGAGGAAGGCGCCGCCGAGGACGCCGTCACCGTCGCCTATATGCGCGACGTCGCCCGCGAGGGCGGGGTCCAGAGCATCGCCCTGCCGATCCACGAGATCGAATGGACCGGCCTGCGCTTCACCGACGCCTCTGCCATGCCGATCAAGGCGCTGTACCACCTCTATCCGTGGGAATGGCTGCTGGGCGAGGAGTACGGCTCGCGCATCGTCCACGCGCCCAACCTCTGGATCGAGCCGATCTGGAAGATGATCTGGTCGAACAAGGCCCTGCTGCCGATCCTGTGGGACCTCTTCCCGAACCACCCCAACCTGCTGGAGGCCTCGTTCGAGCCCCTGGCCGGCGACCATGCGCGCAAGCCGATCCTGGCCCGCGAGGGCGCCAACATCTCCATCGTCAAGGACGGCAAGGTCGCCGAGGCCACCGGCGGCGACTACGGCGACGAGGGCTACGTCTGGCAGCGCCTCTACGACCTGCCCGACTTCGACGGCCATCGCCCGGTCATCGGCAGCTGGATCGTCGACGGCTCAGCCATCGGCATGGGCATCCGCGAGGCGGGCCTGATCACGGGCAACACGGCGCGCTTCGTGCCGCATGTGATCGAGGGCTAGCCCTCCGCGCCCCCGAAGCGCGCGCTCCACTCGGCCACCTGCTCGTCCTCGATCTTGGCGAACAGGACGGCGGCGGCGGCGACCGTCTGTCCCGCGGGCACGGCGGCCAGCAGGTCCGCGTCGGCCGACGGCCAGCTCAGGTCGGTCGCGCCGACGGTGGCGGCGATCCTGGCGGCCGAGTCCGGGATCATCGGCGCGGCCAGACGGGCGAACAGGGCGACCAGGTTCAGGGCCACGCGCGTGGCCGTGCCGGCCCGTTCCGGGTCGGTCTTGAACGCCGTCCACGGCGCCGCGACCTGCAGATATTCGTTGCCCAGCACCCAGACAGCGCGGATCGACTGCGCCGCCTTGCGGAACTCCATGTCCTCCAGGTTCGCGGTCGCTTCGGCGATCCCATCCTGGATCTGCTTCAGGAAGTCCTGATCCACGTCGGTCAGGGCCGCGCCCTCGGGGACCACGCCGCCGAACTTGCTCTCGGTGAACTTGACGATGCGGTTGACGAAATTGCCCAGCACGTCGGCCAGGTCCTTGTTCGTCGTCGACTGGAACTGCTCCCAGGTGAAGGCCGCGTCTGAATGCTCGGGGCCGTAGGCCGTCAGGTGCCAGCGCCAGTAGTCGGCGGGCAGCAGGTCCAGCGCCTGGTCCATGAAGACGCCGCGCTTCTGGCTGGTCGAGAACTTGCCGCCGTACCAGTTCAGCCAGTTGAAGGCCTTCAGGGTGTCCACCGTCTTCCACGGTTCGCCCGAGCCCAGGATGGTCGCCGGGAAGCTGACGGTGTGGAAGGCGACATTGTCCTTGCCCATGAACTGGACGTAGCGCACGTCGTCGGCGCCCTCGTCCGTCCGCCACCAGTCGCGCCAGGTCCGGCCGTTGGCGTCGGCCCACTCTTCCGTCGCGCCGATGTATTCGATGGGAGCGTCGAACCAGACATAGAAGACCTTGCCCTCCATGCCCGGGCGCGGCCCGCCGTCGGGTCCCACCACCGGCACGCCCCACTTCAGGTCGCGGGTGATGCCCCGGTCGATCAGGCCTTCGTCCAAATGCTTGTAGGCGATGGAGCGGGCCAGGATCTGCCAGTCGGTCTTGGTCCCGATCCAGTCGCGGATCGGCTGCTCGACCTTGGTCTGCAGCAGGTACAGGTGCCGCGTGTCGCGGACCTCCAGGTTCTTCGAGCCCGAGACCGACGAATAGGGATCGATCAGGTCGGTCGGGTCCAGCAGGCGGCCGCAGTTGTCGCACTGGTCGCCCCGCGCGCCGACGTGGCCGCAGTGGGGGCAGGTCCCCTCGACATAGCGGTCCGGCAGGAAGCGGGCGTCGTCGATCGAATAGATCATCCGATCCACGCGCTCCTCGATCAGCCCGCGCTCCTCCAGCACCTTGGCGAAATGCTGGGTCAGGCGGCGGTTCGGTTCGTTCGAGGACCGGCCGAACCAGTCATAGCTCAGGCCGAACGCCTGGCCCGCCGACTTCTGGATTTCGTGCTGCTCGTCGCAATAGGTGCGCACGTCCTGCCCGGCGGCGGCGGCGGCCAGCTCGGCCGGGGTGCCGTGTTCGTCGGTGGCGCAGATGTACAGGACCTCATGGCCCTGGGCGCGCTTGAAGCGGGCGTAGACATCCGCCGGCAGCATCGAACCCGCCAGATTCCCCAGATGCTTGATGCCGTTGATGTAGGGCAGCGCCGAGGTGATGAGGATGCGGGCCATGGATTCCGGGGAGGGATTAGGGACTAGGGGCTAGGGATTAGTCTGGTTAGTGGCGAGTACGGACCGATCTCGCAACCCCGCCGGCCTCCTAATCCCTAATCCCTAGTCCCTAATCCCTCAGGACCCATCCCTCGACCCTGTCGGGATGCGGGCCTAACCTCCCCCCATGGCCATCATCCCCACCGTCAAATGCAGCGACATCGGCCGGTCGGTCGCCTTCTACACCGAGGTCCTGGATTTCGAGCTGAAGCGCGAATGGTCCCAGCTGACTGACCCCGGATTCGCCTGGCTGACCCGGGACGATCAGGTGCTGAATCTGTCCAGCCATAGCGGCGACGGCGTCTTCGGGCAGGCGGTGGTGGTGGAGGTGGCCGACATCGACGCCCTGTTCGCCGCCTTCCTGGCCCGGGGCCTGAAGACGCCCGGATCCCCGGACTCGCCGGTCCACGAGGGTCCGCTGGATCAGAGCTGGGGCACGCGCGAGTTCTACGTCAACGATCCGGACGGCAACACCCTGCGCTTCACCCAGCGGCCGGGCGCCCGGCCCTCAGGCTTCCCCGCCGCCTGCCCCGAGGTTCCGGTCGCGGAGCTCGACGCCGCCTTGGCCCACTATCGCGATCGGCTGGGCTTCGCCGTCGACTGGTCGGACGCTGAGCTGGGTCTCGGCCAGGTGTCGCGCGGCCGCTCTCGCTTCTTCCTCGGCGCGCCGTCATTTCGGGAAGGCGGTCCGGTCCGGCTCTGGATCAATCTGGACAGCCGGGCCGCGGTCGACGCCCTCCATGCGGAATGGACCGCCTCGGGCGCCATGCTCGAAGGCGCGCCGGTCTCCCAGCCGTGGAAGCTGCACGAGTTCACGGCCCGCGACGGCGACGGCAACCTGCTGCGCGTCTTCTACGACTTCGGCTGGGAAGAAGCCGAGGCGAGTTCTTAACCCGACTTAACTTGCCCGATCACCGGTATCGCGATCACCTCCTCGCATGAACCGGGAGGGCGTCATGGGGTCCGATATCAAGTCCAGCTATACGGTCGGATGGGGCTTCGCCCTCGCCTTCCCGCTGATCTTCCTGATCGCGCCGGTGTTCGAGTTCGCCCAGCACGTTCTCGAATGGCGGCTCGGCATGTTCGACAGCCTCGAACAGGCCGAGGCCCTGGCCAACGACCCGATCCGCAACGGCTTCGGCTCCGTGAAGCTGGTCTCACTGATGATCGGCGGACTCTGGATCAGCCGCTGGATCCACAGCCGCGGCGACCGGCGCAAGACCGCCGCGGTCAGCGGCGCCGCCATGCTCGCCTTCGTGCCCGTCATCTTGGTCTTCCTCGCGCTCGACCTCGGTCAGGACGCCCTCAACCCGTGGCTGGACGAGGGCTCGCTGGGCAAGGCCGGCTCCATCGCCGCCGGAATCGGAAGCTTCCTGCTGGCCTCGGTGCTGCAGGTGCTCCTGGCGAGTTGGCGCGTCGGCGTGCCCCTGCGCGACCGCAAGACCGGCCCCTTCACCTCGATCTGGCGCGGCCTGAGGGTCCTGTTTCCGGGACTGGCCATCTATTTCGGGGCCTTCCTGCCGCTGCTGATCCTGCACACCGGGTTGAATGTCGGCATGGTCTTCGCCGGGCCGGGCCCCCTGCTCTGGGGCCTGTTCGTGATCGACAGCCTGCTGGTCGGCTTCATCGTCACCGCGATGTGGGGCAGCTTCCACGCCATCTACCGGCGCGGACGGGCCAAGGCGGGGCTGGAGCCCGTCGTCCTCTAGCCCGGCAGCCGCCGCGACACGCGCACGAACCGCCCGGTCAGCAGCACCGACGACACCAGGCTGGCGATGATCACCGCCCAGACCAGGCCGTTCACGCCCATGGCGTGGGCCAGGAACCAGCCCAGCGGCATCATCACCAGGCTGTAGGCGCCGAAATGCATGATCGTCGGCCACCAGACGTCGCCCGCGGCGCGGTTGGCCGAGGCCGAAACCACCTGGATACCGTCCGCCACGAAGAACAGGGTCGCCAGCACCAGGGCCGGGATCACCACCGCCAGCAGTTCCGGATCGCGGTTGTAGGCGCTCGCCACCAGCGGCGCGGTCGGCCACAGGGCCAGGGCCACGACGGTCGTCAGGGCCACCACGACCCCGATCCCGACCAGACCGGCCCTCAGCACCCCGCGCCCGTCGCCCGCGCCATAGGCCCGGCCGACCAGCACCGCCGTCGCCGACGACAGCCCCATCGGGACCATGAAGACGATGGCCGACACGTTCAGCACGATGGTCCAAGCCGAGGTCTGGATCGCCCCCAGCTGGCCCGCGATGAAGGTCATGGCCGCGAAGGCGCCGACCTCGATGAAATAGCTCGATCCGGCGCCATAGCCGACCTTGCGCTGCTCGCGCTCGGCGGTCAGGTCGCGAGCGGGCTTGTTGAACACCCCCAGCGCCCGCGCCTCGGGCAGGCGCACGATGTAGACGATCAGGAACACCGCCAGCGAGGTCCGCGCGAACACCGTCGCCCAGGCCGAGGCCACCGCCCCGTCCAGCCCGATGCCCAGGATGTCGGGCACCAGCAGCAGGTTCAGCGCCAGATTGATCCCGTTCGCCACCCACATGGCCCACATGCCCGCGCGCGGCCGGTGCATGGCCTCCAGGAAGAACTGCGCCGCCACGCTGACCAGATAGCCGGGCATGGACAGGGCGAAGACCACCAGCACCGGCGAGGCGCCCTCGCCCAGCCCGGGGGCCAAGCCCATGTGCTTCAGCGCCCACGGCCCGATCAGGATCAGGCCGACCATCGACACCAGGCCGATCTGCAGGGAATAGGTCACGCCCCGGCGCAGCACCCCGCCGACCTCGGACCGGCGGCCCTCGCCCAGCAGGCGCGCGGTCATCACCTGCACCCCCATCATCAGCCCCACGGCGGTGGTCACGATGATCGCCGTCGGCGCCAGGGCCAGCGAGCTGTAGGCCAGCTCCAGCCCCGAATAGTTGCCGACCACGATCACATCGGTCAGCCCCATCGTCATGATGCCGATACGCGCCAGCACCACCGGCCACGCCAGATGCAGCAGGTCTTTCAGGGTGGCGCGGGTCTGGAGGCTGAGGAAGGACATGGGACGGGCGACAGGCCACGGGGCGCGGTGAAGGTCAACCGGGTTCGGGCCGGGGAGGCATAAGCTCACCTTCTCCCTCCCCTCCTGGGGAGGGTGGCCGAGCGAAGCGAGGACGGGTGGGGAGCGGCCGCACGGTCCCCCACCCTGTCGCCGCCGCGCGGCGACATCCCTCCCCACTTCGGGGGAGGGAGAACTTCCCCCTGCCCGCGAAGCCGCCTAAACCTCCCCCCATGCCGAAGCTGACCTCCGCCATCGACCCCAGCAGCGCCGCCTTCAAGGCGCTGGACGCCCACAACCGCGCCCTGCGGGACGAACTGTATGAGAAGGTCGCCCTGGCCGGACGCGGCGGCTCGGACGCCAGCCGTGACCGCCACGTCGCGCGCGGCAAGCTGCTGCCCCGCGACCGGGTCGAGCGGCTGCTGGACCCCGGCTCCCCCTTCCTCGAGGTCGGCCAGCTGGCCGCCGGCGGCATGTACAAGGACGAGGCGCCCGGCGCGGGCATGATCTGCGGCGTCGGCCGGGTCTCGGGCCGCGAGGTCATGATCGTCGCCAACGATCCCACGGTGAAGGGCGGCGCCTACTTCCCAATGACGGTGAAGAAGCACCTGCGCGCCCAGGAGATCGCCGAGCAGAACAACCTGCCCTGCGTCTATCTGGTCGATTCCGGCGGGGCCAACCTGCCCCACCAGGCCGAGGTCTTTCCCGACCGCGACCACTTCGGCCGCATCTTCTTCAACCAGGCGCGCATGTCGGCCAAGTCGATCCCGCAGATCGCCTGCGTCATGGGCTCCTGCACCGCCGGCGGCGCCTATGTCCCGGCCATGTCGGACGAGACCGTCATCGTCCGCAATCAGGGCACCATCTTCCTGGCCGGCCCGCCCCTGGTGAAGGCCGCCACCGGCGAGGTCATCTCGGCCGAGGAGCTGGGCGGCGCCGAGACCCACGGCCGCAAGTCCGGCGTCGTCGACCATGTCGCCGAGAATGACGAGCACGCGCTGGAGATCGTCCGCTCCATCGTCGCCAATCTGAACACCGTCAAACGCGTCGAGCTGGACGTGCGTGAGCCGCGCGAGCCCGCCCTGCCCGCCGAACAGCTGTACGGCATCATTCCCGACGACGTCCGCGCCCCCTATGACGTGCGCGAGGTCATCGCCCGCCTCGTCGACGGCTCCGAGCTGGACGAGTTCAAGGCCCTGTACGGCACGTCGCTGGTCTGTGGCTTCGCCCGCATCTGGGGCTATCCGGTCGCCATCCTGGCCAACAACGGCGTCCTGTTCTCGGAAAGCGCCCAGAAGGGCGCCCACTTCATTGAACTGGCCTGCAAGCGGAAGATCCCCCTGCTGTTCCTGCAGAACATCAGTGGCTTCATGGTCGGCGGCAAATACGAGGCCGAGGGCATCGCCAAGCACGGCGCCAAGCTGGTCACCGCCGTCGCCTCGGCCGAGGTGCCGAAATTCACCGTCCTGATCGGCGGCAGCTTCGGCGCCGGCAACTACGGCATGTGCGGCCGCGCCTATTCCCCCCGCTTCCTCTTCACCTGGCCCAACAGCCGCATCAGCGTCATGGGCGGCGAGCAGGCCGCCAGCGTCCTCGCCACCGTCCACCGCGACGCCGACAGCTGGACGCCCGAACAGGCCGAAGCCTTCAAGGCCCCGGTCCGCCAGAAATACGAGGACGAAGGCAACCCCTACTACGCCACCGCCCGCCTCTGGGACGACGGCGTCATCGACCCGGCCCAGACCCGCGACGTGCTGGGCCTGGCGATCAGCGCGAGCCTGAACGCCCCGATCCCGGAGACGACGTTCGGCGTGTTCCGGATGTAATACCGTCCCCTTCTCCCCTTGCGGGAGAAGGTGGCATGCGAAGCATGACGGATGAGGGGTCGCAACGGCCTTTCAAGCGAGACGTTTTGGAGGCTTGCCGAGCGGCTGACGCCTGTGCGACCCCTCATCCGTCAGTCCCGGCTGCGCCGGTCCTGACACCTTCTCCCGCAAGGGGAGAAGGACGACTCCGGAGCTCCCATGACCGACAAGCCCACCGAACCCCAGCCCGAAGACGCCCTCGACATCACCGACGCCGAGGCGGCCGAGATCAACGCCATCGCGCATCCGCTGGTCGCCGATCCGGCGCCGGACGCCAATGACGACCTGGTCCAGATCGACGCCACCTCGGACGGGGTGGTCTTCGTCACCATCAACCGCCCGGCCAAGCGCAACGCCTTCGACGCCGCCGTCATCGGCGCCCTGCATGAGGCGTTCGAGACCCTGCACGGCGCCGACCATGTGCGCGTCGTCTTCATCCGCGGCGCGGGCGGCACCTTCAGCGCCGGGGCCGACCTGGGCTGGATGGCCGACGCCGCCGGCTGGAGCGAAAGCGACAACCGCGACGACGCCATGGGCCTGGCGAAAATGCTCAAGGCCCTGCACGACATCCCGGCCCTGACCTGCGCCATCGTCGAGGGCTCGGCCATGGGCGGCGGGGCCGGCATCGTGGCCGCCTGCGACATGGCCGTGGCCGTCGAGGGCGCCCGCTTCGCCTTCTCCGAGGTCAAGCTGGGCCTGATCCCGGCGACCATCGCCCCCTATGTGGTCGAGGCAATCGGCGCCCGCCGCGCGCGCCAGCTGTTCCTGACCGCCAATCTGTTCGACGCCGACTACGCCGCCCACGCCGGCCTGATCGACCTGGTCCTGCCCGAAGGCTCGGTGGACGAGTTCATCGCCATGCTGACCGACAGCCTCAGCGGCAATGCGCCGGGCGCCATGGGCGACGCCAAGCGGCTGGTCCACGATGTCGTCGGCAAGAAGATCGACACCGGCCTTCTGGACGAGACCGCCAAACGCATCGCCCGCGCCCGCGTCTCGGACGAGGGCCAGGAAGGCGTCCGCGCCTTCCTGGACAAGCGCAAACCCAAATGGGCTGAGTAGACGGCATGGCGGCGGCGGGGGCTGCGGCGGACAAGCCGAAACGGGTGCGCAAGGCCAAGCCCAAGGGCCCGCCCTGCGCCAACTGCGAGACCGAGATGGTCGGCGCCTTCTGTCACGCCTGCGGGCAGAAGGCCCACCTCCACGACAAGCTCAAGCACCTGGTCGAGGAGTTCGCCGAGGGCATCGCCCACTTCGACGGCCGCCTGTGGCGCACCCTGCCCCTGCTCGCCTTCAACCCGGGCAAGCTCAGCCGCGAATGGATGGCCGGGCGGCGCGTCCGCTATGTCGCGCCCCTGCACCTGTTTTTGTTCGCCGTCTTCCTGCTGTTCCTGTTCCCGAACTTCACAGGGCGGCACATGTTCGACTTTGGCCATCCGCCCGAGCCGGGGCATGAGGCCGAGGCCGCCCAGCCTACGAGGGAGCCGATCAAGAACGGCTTCTGGGTCAACAATCCCGACGGCACCCGCACCGAGATCAATCCCGAGGACCCCGAGGCGCTGAAGCGCGACATGGGCCTGTCCCCGCCGCTGGCGGCGATGATCGACCTGCTGGTCAAGATGCGGAAGAACCCGGAGTACTACGGCTACAAGATCGAGAGCCTGACCTACAAACTCTCGTTCGTGACCGTGCCCATCTCGGTCGCCATCCTATGGCTGATGTTCGCCTGGCGCCGCCGGTTCAGCCTCTATCACCACGCGGTGGTGGCTCTGTACGGCCTGGGCTTCCTGGCCCTGGTCAGCGCCCTGGCCACCCTGCTGCCGTCCTTCCTGGCCAGCACGGCGACCTTCCTGATCATGATCGGCGCCTTCGTCCACGCCACCGTGCATCTGAAGGGGGCCTACGGCAGCGGCTGGGTCCAGTCGGTGTTGCGCGCCCTGGTCCTGGCCCTGCTCACCAGCATCACCTTCGGCGCCTTTATCCTCGGTGTGATGTTCCTGGGTCTGTCCGGGTAGTCGCTCGCCCGTGTGCAACGCAGCGGAAACCTCGTAGAATCGCCGGGTTCGGAATCAGGCGGGGGATGCCATGACCGGTGAACTGGAAACGGCGGGCCTCGCCTCGGCGGGCGGCTGGCTCAAGTGGAAGCGCGAGCACGCCGACATTCCGCCCGGCACGCCCTGCGCCAACTGCCAGACCCCGCTGGTCGGCCCCCACTGCCATGAGTGTGGCCAGCTGGCCGAGGACTTCCACAAGTCGATCTGGAAGCTGACGGTCGAGGCGGTCGAGAGCCTGCTCCACCTGGACGGCCGGCTGTTCTCCACCCTGCCCGACCTGATCCGCCGCCCCGGCCAGCTGACGCGCGAGTATCTGGACGGCAAGCGCGCCTCCCAGGTCGCGCCCTTCCGCATGTTCCTGGTCATCCTGCTGATCGCCTTCTTCGTCGGCCACGCCGCCAGCAAGGCCGGCGCCGGCAAGCACGAGGCCACGGGCGACCACGACACCACGGTGCATTCGGGCAGCATCCTGAACACCAACGTCATCCGACCGGGCAGTCCCGAGGCCCAGGCCTATGAACGCGAGGTCATGGCCGATCCGGACATGACCGAGAACGAGAAGAAGACCCAGATCGCCGCCGCCCGGGGCGACTGGGCCAGCTTCGGCCGTCACCTCGCCGACGATGTCTCCGAACAGACCAAGGCCGGCGCCGCCGCCGCGCCCAAGATGGACGACGCCCAAGACGCCGAGAAACTGCGCAACCTCGAACACTGGTTCAACGCGCGCATGGAGCAGGTGCGCCAGGATCCGGCCCGTTTCGCCCTGATCCTGGAGATCTGGGCCCACCGCGTCGCCATCCTGGCCCTGCCCGTCTCGGCCCTGATGCTGACCCTGCTGTTCGCCTTCAACCGCCGCTACTACGTTTTCGACCACGTCATCTTCTCGATGCACTCCTTGTCGTTCCAGCTGTTGCTGCTGATCGTGATCATGGCGCTGGGCGTCCTGACGCCCCTGGCCTGGTGGCTGCTCCTGCTCGCCCCGGTCCACCTCTTCATCCACATGAAGGGCACCTACCAGCGCAGCACCATCGGCACCCTGGCCCGGATGTTCGTGCTCTGGAACCTGACCACGGTCACCTTCGCCATCCTGGCGCTGCTCTGGCTGTACCTGGGCTTCAACGAAATGGCGGGGCACTAGGCGGCGCTCCGCGCCGCCGTGGTTAGTGATTAGTGGTTAGTGGTTGGCTCGCAGGGTGCGACGGGACGGTCCGCGCCGCCCGGACGCCAGAGCACCAAGCGCCGGCGCCCGCCCCAGCCAACCACTAATCACTAACCACTAATCACTTGCCATCCGCGCCCCATCCGGATGTGGCGCCACCGCCCGCGCCACACTACAACCCCTCCCATGTTCAAATCCGTCCTTGTCGCCAACCGTGGCGAGATCGCCTGCCGCGTCTTCCGCACCGCCCGCGCGATGGGGATCCGCACCATCGCCGTCTATTCCGAGGCCGACGCCGACGCCCTGCACGTCCGCGAGGCTGACGAAGCCGTCCTGATCGGTCCGGCCGCCGCGCGCGAAAGCTATCTGGTCGCCGACAAGGTCCTGGCCGCCGCCAAGGCCACGGGGGCCGAGGCCATCCACCCCGGCTACGGCTTCCTGTCCGAGAACGCCGACTTCGCCGAGGCCGTCGCGGCCGCCGGCATCGTCTGGATCGGCCCCAAGCCGGAATCGATCCGCGCCATGGGCCTGAAGGACGCGGCCAAGAAGCTGATGATCGAGGCGGGCGTGCCCGTCACCCCCGGCTATCAAGGCGAGGACCAGTCGGACGAGACCCTGACCGCCGAGGCCGCCAAGATCGGCTTCCCCGTGCTGATCAAGGCCGTCGCCGGCGGCGGCGGCAAGGGCATGAAGAAGGTCGACCGGGCGGAGGATTTCGCCGACGGTCTCGCGTCGGCCCGCCGCGAAGGCCAGTCCTCCTTCGGCGACCCACGCGTCCTGATCGAGAGCTACATCACCCGCCCGCGCCACATCGAGGTGCAGGTCTTCGGCGACAGCCACGGCACGGTCGTCCACCTGCATGAGCGCGACTGCAGCCTTCAGCGCCGCCACCAGAAGGTCATTGAGGAGGCCCCGGCCCCCGGCATGGACGCCGCCACCCGCGAGGCCGTCACCGCCGCCGCCGTCCGCGCCGCCAAGGCCGTGAACTACCAGGGCGCCGGCACCATCGAATTCATCGCCGACGCCTCCAACGGCCTCAAGGCCGACCGCATCTGGTTCATGGAGATGAACACCCGGTTGCAGGTCGAACACCCGGTCACCGAGGCCATCACGGGCGTCGACCTGGTTGAATGGCAGTTCCGCGTCGCCGCCGGCGAGCCCATCCCCCTGGCCCAGGCCGACATCCCCATGAACGGCTGGGCCATGGAGGCCCGCCTCTACGCCGAGGACCCGGCCAACGGCTTCCTGCCCTCGATCGGCAAGCTGGACCACTTCGTCATGCCCGAGGACGCCCGCGTCGACACCGCCGTCATGCAGGGCGGCGAGGTCAGCCAGTTCTACGACCCCATGATCGCCAAGCTCATCGTCCACGCCGACACGCGCGAAGAGGCCGCCGCCGACCTGGCTGATGCCTGCGCCGACGTCGAAGTCTGGCCGGTGAAGACCAACGCCGGCTTCCTGGTCCGCTGCCTGGAGCACCCGCGCTTCGTCTCGGGCGATGTGGACACCGGCTTCATCGCGGCCGAAGAGGCGGCGTTGATAGGCGGCGCCGCCAGCCCTGAATTGGAAGCTGGGGCCTTGGCCTTGGTCGCCGAGGAGACCTTCAACTATTTCCCCGGCCGCTACGAGCAGGACAACCGCAGCCCTTGGTTCAGCGCCGACCGCGGCGGAGCGGCAGGCTTCCGCCTCAACGCGGCGCCGTCCACGAAGGTCATCGCGGAGTTGGATGGCCAGCGCCTTGCCGCCGACGCAAATTCGGCGATGACACGGGACTGGACTTGGCTGATCGAAAGGTCGGGGGTCACAACCTCGGTGCGGCTGGATCATGGTCCGACGGAGCTTGTGATCTCGGACCAGACCTTCCCCTATTCGGAACAGGACGACGGCTGGGTCATCTTCGACAAGGGACAGGCCCATTGGGCGTCTCCGGCGACCGCGAAACGAACCGCCGCCGGCGGCCCCGCCTCCGACGGCTCCCTGCGCGCCCCCATGCCCGGCAAGATCGTCGCCGCCCCGGCCGCCGCGGGCGACACCGTCGCCAAGGGCGCGCCCATCGTGGTGCTCGAGGCCATGAAGATGGAGCATGCCCTCGTCGCCCCGTTCGATGGGTTGGTTGAGAGCGTCGGCGTGGCCGTTGGCGAACAGGTCGGCGAAGGCGTGGTGCTGGCGGTCGTCAAACCTGTCGAGGCCTGACAGCGCTCAAAGAGTCGTTGCAGAACAGTGATTACCGGCTAGCGTGGGACACCCACCACCCGGAGCCGCCTGATGTCCCTGATCGCCGCCCTCGCCGCCGCCGTTGCTCTCACGGCCCCGGCCGACGACCTGTCGGACCTCAAGCCCCAGGACAAGGCCGACCTGCAGTGCATGGCCGTCGCGGTTGTCGCCATCGGCATGAGCACGGATCAGGACCAGAAGGCGGGCCTGGCCACCGGCGCCACCTACTTCTTCGGCCGCCTGCAAGGCCGCACCCCGGGCACCGACTGGCTGGCGCGGTTCACCACCTACATCCGCTCCGAGCCGGTCGATGAGCTGGAGGCCAACCGCATGCGCTGCGCCAACGAGATCGGCGCCATGGCCCAGGCCTTCACCAGCGCCGGCGAGGCCATGGGCGAATAGCCCGGGTCACCCTTCGGCCAGCCCCACCCCGCCAACCGGCGACGTCACCTGGGCGTCGCCGAAGGTGGCGATCAGCGGCATGCCCTTGCGGATCGCCTCCTTCACCGCCGGGATCTGCAACGAGGCCCGGTGCGCGGCCTCATCGACCCACACCTCGGTCACCCAGATGGCGTCCGCGTCGGCGGGATCG
>Ga0209676_1002345_pt1 | contig 13684 bp, 14 predicted proteins | sample AraplaCvi_mLB_r2_FD_184282 | JGI IMG/M metagenome (GOLD analysis project Ga0209676, IMG submission 184282) | Arabidopsis root microbial communities from North Carolina, USA - plate scrape MF_Cvi_mLB_r2 (SPAdes) (version 2) | ecosystem: Host-associated > Plants > Roots > Endosphere | place: USA...
GGCGGGAAAGGAACTCGTCATTCAGGGATCTCCAGGGACCACGGCATTGCGGGCCGCGGCAGGCCGAGCACGCGTTTATGCGCGCTCTCGATGTGATGGCCCAGGCGGTCGACCACGGCTTGCGGGTCGCGCCGCTTGAGGGCATCGATGAACCAGAGGTGCTCTTCCATCGCGGGAATCAGCACATCCGGGGAAAGGGAGGAGGCTTCAAGCTTGATCAGGCGCACCCGCAGGCTGTTGATGCGGTAGACCTCGGAAATCAGTTCGTTGCCCAAGGCGTCGATCATCAAGTCGTGCAAGCCCCAGTCGACCGTGGTGGCGTCTTCGAGCAGCGCGTCGTCGATGGCTTTCTTGCGCGCGCGCCTCACAATGTTGAGGTGGGCCTGCTCGATGGCAGCGAGGTCGGTGTCGGACACCGTGGTGACAAAGCGGCTGGCGGCTTCGCGCTCGAGCAGGCCGCGCAGCTGGAAGGCGTTGTTGATCAGTTTGAGGTCCACATGGGCCACCTGCAGGCCGCGCTGCGGCACTGTCTTGACGAGGCCCTCGGCTTCCAGCCGCGGGATCAGCTCGCGCACCGCGCCCAGCGGCATGCCCAGCAACTGCATGAGTTCGCGCTGCGAGACAAATTGCCCGGGACGTATGTTGGCGTCGACGATCTGTTGCTGGAAGCTCTCATAGGCCTGGGCGCGCAGGCTGATGGGAGCGGTGTTCGACGGGTGCGCGGCGCTGCTCATGGGATCAGGCGTGGTCGCTCGCGATGACACCCTTGCGCAGCAGGATGTTGCCGTACTTGCGCTGCTCGCCCGTCTGCAGGATCAGAAAGGCCGATTGCGCGTGTTTGTAAAACGCAAAACGCTCCAGCGAGGCGGCCGGGCGCTCACCGGCCTGGTGCAGCACGGTCGTAAATTCGGCCACCGGCGGGGGAACGGCCTCGGGGTCGCCCACCACCTGCATGGTCCAGGCGGCGTCGGTCACATATTCGTCCAGCGGCAGCAAGCGCAGCACCGCGGCCAGCGCCTGAGGCGCGGTCACACCCGCCAGGTGCACCAGCCGGGCGCCGCTTTTGCGGGCCACCTGCGCGGCCGGAAAGTTCGCGTCCACAATCGCCACATCGTCGCCATGGCCCATGCTGGCCAGGGCATGCAGGGCGTCAGGGGTGAGCAGCGGTGGGATGTTCTTGAGCATGGAAGAAAGCGGTTTTGGCCGGGAAGCCCGGTTTTTGTGAAAACCTCGGGATTTCCCGCTGTCAATGACTGACATGTTAGTCGTAACATGACTGAACTTTTATTGGGATTAACCCTGAACCGGCTTTGACATGACGACTTTGGACATGGCTCCTGTGTTTTCCGCCTGTAAAGAAAGCGGCCTGCGGCTGGGCCTGGGCGGCGCGCCGCTGGGCAACCTGTTTGCCGCCGTGAGCGATGCCGAGGCCAGGACGCTGGTCGATGCGGCCTGGGCCGACGGCTGCCGGACTTTTGATACCGCCCCGCATTACGGCCACGGCTTGTCGGAGCGGCGGCTGGGCGACGCGCTGCGCGGCCACCCGCGAGACAGTTATGTGCTGTCGAGCAAGGTAGGCCGGCTGCTGGTGCCCGACGCAAATGCGGCGCGCGCCCAGCACAGTTATGTGGACATCCTGCCCTTTAACCAGGTGTGGGACTTCAGCGCCGCGGGCACCCGCCGCAGCGTGGAAGACAGCCTGCAGCGCCTGGGCCTGCCGCGGCTGGACGTGGTCTATGTGCACGACCCGGATGCGGCCTCGCACGGCGAGCGCGCGCCCGCCGTGCTGCGCCAGGTGCTGGATGAAACCCTGCCCACGCTGCGCGCGATGAAGCATGAAGGGCTGATACGCGCCATCGGCCTGGGCACCAATGATGTGGACGTGGTGCTGCAGGTGCTGCGCGAGGCCGGGCTGGATGTGCTGATGCTGGCCGGGCGCTACAGCCTGCTGGACCACAGCGCGCTGCCGGCGCTGCTGCCCCAGTGCGCGGCGCGCGGTGTGCGCATCGCGCTGGGCGGCGTGTTCAATTCGGGCATCCTGGCGACCGGCGCGCGCGGCGGCAAGGCCAGCTTCAACTACGCGCCGGCCGCACGCGAATGGCTGGAGCGCACGGCGCGCATCGAGTCGGTTTGCGCGGCGCACGGCGTGCCGCTGCGCGCGGCGGCCCTGCAGTTTCCGCTTGCCCACCAGGCCGTCGACATCGTGATGCTGGGCGCGCGCCGGGTCGCCGAGTGGGCTGATGGGCTGGCCATGATGCGGCACCCGATTCCCGCGGCCTTCTGGGCGGATTTGCGCGCCCAGGGCCTGCTGCCTGTGGAGGCACCCACACCATGACGGTCATCGATGCGCACTTTCACTGCTGGGATCTGGCGCGCGGCGACTACGGCTGGCTCACGCCGGCCCTGGCGCCCATTTACCGCGATGTGGCCGTGGTCGATTGGCAGGAGCAGTCGCAGCCCCACGGCGTGCGCGGCGGCGTGCTGGTGCAGGCCGCGCCCACCGAGGCGGAAACGCAGTTCCTGCTGGACCAGGCAGATGCCAATCCGGCCGTGCTGGGCGTAGTGGGCTGGGTGGATTTTCTGGCAGCCGACGCGCCGGCCCGCATACAGGCACTGGCGCGGCATCCGCGCCTCAAGGGCTTGCGGCCCATGCTGCAGGACATCGCCGATCCCGAATGGATACTGCAACCCGCGGCGGCTCCGGCCCTGCGCGCCATGGCCGGGTGCGGCCTGGTGTTCGACGCGCTGGTCAAGTCCGCGCACCTGCCACACATCCTGACCCTGGCCGGCCGCCATCCTGAACTGTGCATGGTGATAGACCACGGCGCCAAGCCCGACATCGCGGCGGGCGAGTGGCAGCCCTGGGCCGACGGCATGGCACGCATCGCAAACGAAACCCAGGCCATGTGCAAGCTCTCGGGCCTGCTGACCGAAGCCGGTCCGCGTCCCGCGCCGGGCGCGGTGCGGCGCTGGGCTGAATATGTGCTGCAAACCTTTGGTGCCGATCGAGTCGTCTGGGGCAGCGACTGGCCGGTGCTGGAGCTGGCTGCTCCCTATGCGATGTGGTGGGCCACCTCGCGGCAGTTGGTGGAAAGGCTGGACGAAAAGGGCCAGGCGGCCGTGATGGGCGGCAATGCCATGAGGCTTTACCGGCTGGGGCGGCCTTAGATATTTCGTGACTCAAGGCTCCACGCCGTTCGGGCTGAGCTTGTCGAAGCCCTTCGCCCTTCGACGGGCTCAGGACAGGCCAGGCTCAGGGCGAACGGTGGTGATGACGGGTCGCGATCGATATAAGTCCCAGAAGAGGTGACGGCATACCTAAAATCACTCGATGACCGAATCCACCTCCCCCTCTTCAGTGCGCGTCTGCCGCGCCGACTACACCGACCCGGTGCATGCGCGCGCCGTCGTGCAGTTGCTGGACAGCTATGCGCAGGACCCTGCCGGTGGCGGCAAGCCCCTCAGCGATTACGCCAAAGCCCATCTCGTCAAGGAGCTCGCTGCACGCCCCCAGGCTTTCAGCGTGCTCGCATTTGACGGCGACAAAGCCGTGGGCCTGGTCAACTGCATCGAAGGTTTCTCTACCTTCGCCTGCCGCCCGCTGGTCAACATCCACGACGTGGCCGTGCTGCCCGGCTACCGCGGGCAGCGCATAGGCGAAAAAATGCTGGCGCTGGTGGATGAAATCGCGCGCGAGCGCGGCGCTTGCAAGCTGACGCTGGAAGTGCTGCAGGGCAACCTGGGTGCGGTCAAGCTTTACGAGCGTGTGGGTTTTGCCGGCTACCAGCTGGACCCGGCCATGGGGCAGGCGCGGTTTTTTCAGAAGTGGCTGGACTGAGAACGCGTGAAAACCGACTCGCGACCTCCTGGTTCAATAAGCTGTCCTGTCTCAGCCAGAGGCAGCCATCACATGGGCTGGGAAAGGGCCGGTTCAAGTTGGAATCCTAAGGCCATCGCAGGTTGCAGATGTCCAGTTTCAGGCACAAAGCGGACGCCGTGCAGATGCCGATGTGGCAGAGTTCCGCTTGTCGACGTCGAGTGACCGCTTCCTGGTGCCTCGTACTCCGCTGACTCAGGGCAGTTCTGACCATGCGGAGAGGGCTTTACCTCAACGTGTCGCAGCCAGAGGTTAGCATCGAAGCTCGGACAGAACGTGATCATGATCTAGGAGGCAAGCATGTCTGAACTTATAAAGAAGCGCGTCATTAAAGACCTAATCAGCGAGCTCGCCGACATTGACTCGGTCAGCTTGGAACTCGTCGGACACAAGGTTATCGAGACACTCGAATCCAAAACGCTAGTTCACCACGGCATCAATAAGGATCACAAGCCCGTAGGCTATACCGTCGATACGTTCTCCCAGGACTTCATGGTTATAGGCGAGTACAGCACTGAAGCGGGCTATTTCGAGGATTCATCGGGCAGGAAGAAAGAGTACCGATTCGACAAAATCGAAAAGGACCTAAAGCACGCAATCGCAAAGAGTGGTTCTACGCCTCCCAGCAAGGTCTACCTGGTCTCGACTGAAGAGGAACCAGTATCCTTCCGTGGCAATTTCAACCAGTCTCAGATTTCTGAGGATGACCGGAAGAGGATCAGCTTTCTAGATGCGCGTGAACTTGCCAAGAACATCTTCAAGTCCTCGACGGATAGCTCACTAGCAGCGGACTTCTACCGCCACTACCTTCCGGACTTCTCGCAAAATCTAGACCGCTACGAATACTTCGGGCGGCTTCCGACGGTGTGCACTAATCATCAGGTCGAAATGCCGTTTGTCGAGGCGATTGAAAGTCATTTCACAACTGGAGCTCAGATCTGCGTTTTATATGGACTGAGCGGCTCCGGCAAGACCCAGGCGGCGATTGACTACGTTCAAGCAGCGCTACCGAAGTTCGGGACATACCTCTGGATAGCAGGCGAAGACTGGCGCGAAGGTATCCCACTCACTGCGATTAAGAGGGCTCGTGGCGGAGTTGCAATAAACGCAGCGGGCCTTTTCAACACTACTAAAACTATTCTTGTTATCGATGACCTTAATCGAGCAGTGACGATTGAATCGTTTGCCGAGCTGAAGGCAGGATTCGCACTTGGCGGTCGGGTTCTGGTGACCTCGCAACTTGGTGACCCACGCAGCCCGATTTACCTCCCGCTGCCTGTCATGTCATCTGCAACCGCGTTTCAAGTGTTGGGGGAGGAGGAAGCAACGGCCAGCGCTACCTGCAAGCGGTTCGTAGAGGCGTGCAGTTTCTGCCCGCTGATCCTGGCGGTCGTCAGGGAAATAGCCAAGTCCGACGATGTTCCAAAGGACGATTTCTACCGGGAGGTACTTAAAGATCCAGCGACCGTTCATGAGGACGACGGAGCTCCCGTCATGGAACGCGTTCTACAACGCCTAAGTCCACATCTCCGCCGGGCACTGCAGAAAATAGCCGACAGTGGTTGCACGACCTACGACTCGCAGTTCCTCAGGGTGTTCATCGGCACGAATGAGCGCTCTTCGCTGCAGAAGCTGGCGATTCTCAACCGCACTGCCGCAACCGGTAGCCTCTCGGTTCACGACCTGATCTGTCGTGTGCTGCGGTCGAGTGGCCCGCCGCAGCACGATCTAGCGGATGCGGTTGCTCGTTATGTCGAGGAGAGCCGCGGCGAAATGCTACCGAGCGTTCTTAGACAAATCCATTTTTCAGCGGATCAGCTACAGGCGGCACACGACGCTGGACGAGATGCAAAACAAACTGGATGGCTAACCTACGCCTTGCTCCAGGTAGACAATGCTTCACGGGAGGCGCTTGTCTCTAAGCTGCAAGCAATCGAAATCAAAGCAGACATGCCGGTCGCTGAACTCCTCTGCATTGTCGATGCGCGAGAGGCGGCTTCGTACGTCCTAACCCAGGACCAGAGAACTACGCACTACAAGTCAAGCGCGGCTGAATACGCCAAGGTTGCAGCGGCTACGAGTGATCCCGAAATCAGAGCGGAGATGATGCATCATCAGGGCAAAGCCTTACGCCGCTGCGGAGAAGTTGATGCCGCACTGGCATGCTTTCGACAGCTTCTGGCAGAAATGCCCGAGTGGCATGCGACCTACGGCCAGATTGCGCATCTCGGAACACAGGATGACGCTACAGCAGAAGCGAAGTCCGCTGGCGAGGATGCCCTTCTTCATCTCATCCGCGGAGTCGTCTCCAATGTCGATGCCGTGCCGTTGCGAGTTTCTCTAGCTGCCCTAAGCCGAATTCGATCCTACCCAAGCGTCAGTGGGGAGCTCAACGCCGATGAAGAAAGCGTCAAGCAGTTTGGCGATGTGGTCGCACTGTCGGCGCTAGAAGGGTTCGACCAGTTCTACGAGGCGTTTCTGGCTCTCACCTCATTGTTCGGTTATCGTCACGGACAAGTTTGCTTGGTCGTGGCTGAGGTGTTTCCGGATATGCTCGCCATCTTCCCCAATGCCGTTGACAACCGCCAATGGGCCAATGCATGTGAAGCCCTAGCAAACATCGCAACCGTCGCGTCGAGCAATGGAAAGAAAGACCTCGCGAGCAAGCTAGAGGTCCCCATTAGGGCCTTCGCGCATGAACTTGCAAGCTCCAAAGGCAGCCAGCCTTACGTTGCGCGCTTGCTTGCCAAGACTTTCTTGGCGATTGGCGACCCGAGGGCAGCCATCGACGCTGCTAATAAGATATCTGCGAATTCGAAGGATCACTGGTTGCTCTATCGACAGACCGAAGCTGAACTTGCGCTCGGCGACGGCGTGACTGCCTTGAAGACTGCAGAATTGGCTCTCCAAGCCGCACAAAAAGACCCCAAGGTACAGAGACGGCTTTCGATCTACCACGACTTAATGAGTCAATGCTACGAAGCGCTCGGAAGGGTGGATGAAGCAATAGCGAGTGCGAGAGTTGCGCTCGACTTGGTGAACGACGAGAAATACGGCAAGCAGTTAGCTATGCGGGTGGAAGTCCTAACGAAGAGGCAGTCCTAAGGACATGAGAGCACCCTGGCGCGGCGACCACCACCATTGCGCGGTGCGTCGCTCACTTACGAGTTCGGATCGTTGGATTTTCGGTTTTGTCGAGGGTGTTTAAAACTCCTGCGCCGCCGAATCGTCGCTCAGTGCTCATTCGCCACGTCGGCGTCAATGTTTGGCTGAACTTTTTTTCCGTAAAGTACATCGCGACCATCTCGACGCGGCTCTGAAATTCAGTAGTGTTCGCCAGTCTCGACATCAAAGTAGTTGGATTTGTATCCGAGCCCTTAAGGCGTTTGGAACGCCTTGACTGTGTAGTACAGCGTTGCACATGTCTTCGATGCGGTAACGAGGCCAATTAGCGCGGGTCCGGTTGACGCGCCGACTTCATTTCGATGTACATGATTCTGCTTTTCATGGGTGATAACGTCCGCTCGAGGCCAATAGTGAACATCCTGGCTCAATCCCTGCGCTGGGCTGCCGCGGAAGACACGTCATACAGCAGCATCAAGGCCGCAAAAGCCACCAATCCCAGCGCCGCTGAAAACCACAGCGCACCCGCGCCGAAGCGGTCAATCGCCAGGCCGAACAGCCAGGGCGCCGTTGCCTGCGCAAACCGCGCCGGCACCATCAGCAGGCCTTGGCGCGCGCCGTAGTCGCGCACACCGAACAGCACCAGCGGCAGCGTGCCCTTGGCAATCGTCAGCACGCCGTTGCCGGCGCCGTGCAGCAGGGTGAAGACCGCGCCGGCCGGCACGCCGAAAAACAGGAAGGCCACCGCGCCCAGCGTGTGCAGGCTGCCGGCCACGCGCGCCGAGACCAGTGGGTGAATGTTGCGCAGCAAGCCGTATTCCAGCAGCCGGCCGGCCACCTGCGCGGGGCCGACCAGGCCGGCGAACACCAGCGCGGTGGCCAGCGGCACGCCGTGAGCTTGCAAGAGGCGCGGCAAATGCGAGGCCATGGCCGTGCTGATAAACCAGGTCACCGCAAACACCAGCGCCAGCAGCACCGCCGTGCGGGTGGCACTGCGAGATGGGGTGGGCGCGGCCGCTTCGGTTTGGACCTTGTCTGCATGGACTTCAGTGGGAAGGGCTGCGGCAGGTGAAGGCGGCAAGCGCCAGTTGAGCGGCAGGCCCAGCAACAGGTGCAGCGCCGCCCAGGCCAGACAGGTGGCGCGCCAGCCCCATTCAAGCTCCAGCCAGGCCGACAACGGCCAGCCCACGGTGCTGGCAAAACCGGCAAACAGCGTGATGCCGGTGATGGCGCCGCGCGCGTCCTTGCCGTACAGGTGCACCAGCGCCGCAAAGCCCGCTTCATAAAGGCCGGCGGCCATGGCCACGCCAAGGATCACCCAGCCGGCAAACAGGCCTACGGGCCCCTGTGCCAGAGCCAGCACAACGAGGCCGGTGGCAAATACCAGGCTGTTGGCGGTGAGCACCGGCCGGCCGCCATGGCGGTCTATGGCCTTGCCCGCGGCAGGCCCCAGCAGGGCCGAGACCACCAGCGCGGCCGAAAAGGCGGCAAACACCGTGGGCGTGCTGACGCCCAGCTCGCGCGCCATGGGCACGGCGAGGATGGCGGGCAGGTAGTAGCTCGATGCCCAGGCCAGGGTTTGGGCTATGCCCAGCTGGACGATGGTGGCGGCGCGGCTTGTTGTCGAAGTCACGGTTTCGAGGTTAGCAAGAAAAGCCTTGGCCCTTGGGGGCTCCTCAATCCGGGCCGGCCTTCTGCATGCCCAGCGCGCGATGCAGGGCCACGCCCGCGAGTGCACCTGCCGCCTGCGCCAGCACAAAGCCGGGGGCGCTGGCCGGTGCGATGCCGGCAAAGCTGTCCGAGAGCATGCGGCCCAGCACGGCCGCCGGGTTGGCGAAAGAGGTGCTCGCCGTGAACCAGTAGGCCGCGCCTATGTAGCAGGCCACCATGGCCGGCGCCTTGGCCGCGGGCGCGCGCAGCACGACCAGGATCAGCCCGGCGGTTGCGACGGCCTCGGCCAGCCACTGGCCGCCGCCGCTGCGGACCTTGCCGCTAAGCTGCAGCACGTTCATGTCAAACATCGCATGGGCCAGCCAGGCGCCAGCGACCGCACCCAGCAACTGGCCCGTGATGAAGCAAAGGGTTCTGCGTGTGCGCTTGACCGAGGCTTCGGTGCGCGATCCCAGCACCAGGGTCACCAGCGGATTGAAGTGCGCGCCGCTGACCGGGCCCAGCAACTCGATCAGCACGTACAGCGCGAACACGGTGGCCAGCGTATTGGCCAGCAGGGCGATGCCCATGTTGCCGGCCGAAAGCCGTTCGGCCATGATGCCCGAGCCTATGACGGCGCAGAGCAGGGCGGCGGTGCCTGCGAATTCCGCAAACGCCTGACGTGCCAGCGGGGGCTCGCCAAGGGTTTTGGCATGGCCGGCTTCGGTGGGACTTAGCAACACGCTTGAGCTGGGCGCGACGTTTTGCTGTCAGAACCAGCGCAGCAGGCAGAACCGGCGGCGGGCTTGGGCTCACTGAACACCGGGATGTTGCCGAGGGTGTGGAACTGCTCCCAGGCAATACCCTGTGGGTCCGTCAGCCAGTATTTGTCGCTGCGGGCGTAGCAGCAAGTGGTCGGACCCTCGTCGAGCAGCGTCATGTCGGCGCGGGTTGCGTTCGCCTTGAGGGCGTCGAGCTCTTCGGCCTGGTCGACCTGTATGCCCAGGTGGTCCACGCCGGGGGCATCACCGCGCGTGGAGATCGCGAAGTTGACGGGCGGATCGTTCAGCATCCACTTGGCGTAGTCGGGTTCGGTGCGCGCAGGCTGCTGGTCGAACATGGCTGAATAGAAGGCGATGTTTTTTTCAAGGTCCTTGACGTGAACATGGACATGGAAGCGTTTCATGGTGCTCTCCTGGGGTGGTGGGGTGAGGGGGAAGGGATCAGCAGGTGGCGCAGCCAGTCTGCGGATCCACTTCGCAGGCGCCGCCTTCGCAGCAATGCTCGGTCAAATAGCCGAGCAGGGCGTTCATCTGGCCGAAATTGGCGCGGTAGATCAGGTTGCGGCCGCGCGCCTCGCTGCTGGCCAGGCCCGAATGCGACAGCTCCTTGAGGTGGAAAGACAACGCGCTGGCGGCAATGCCCAGTTGTTCGGCAATCGCGCCCGGCGTCAGGCCCTCGGGGCCGGCCACCACCAGGGCGCGAAAGGCCCGCAGGCGCTGGGCCTGGGCCAGGGCGGCCAGCGCCTTGACGGCGGCGTTTTCATCGAGGACAGCCGATGGCTGGGTTTGCGTTAAAGATTGCATAATTCAAATATAATTGAATTATTGAATCAATGCAAGTTGCCGTATTCTCAGCCCTCTCTTCTTAGCCTCCCTTTCTCAACCCGTCCACTTTCAGGAGCGAAAACGCATGTCAGCCGTCCCCAAGGTCACGATTTACCACAACCCCAAATGCGGCACTTCGCGCAATGTGCTGGGGCTGATACGCAATGCCGGCATAGAACCTGAAATCATCGAATACCTCAAGACGCCGCCCACGCGCGAAAAGCTGCGGGAACTGGTTGCGCAGATGGCTGTGCCCGTGCGTGAAGTGGTCCGGCAAAAAGAAGCCATCTACCAGGAGCTCGGGTTGGACGGGCAGGGTGATGAGGCACTGGTGGATGCCATGCTGGCCCATCCCGTGTTGATCAACCGGCCCATCGTGGTGACGCCACTGGCGACGCGGCTGTGCCGTCCTTCAGAGGCCGTGCTCGACATCCTGCCCTTGCCGCAGCGCGGCGCCTTCAGCAAGGAAGACGGCGAGCAGGTCATCAATGAGCGGGGAGAGCGGGTAACCCGGCCCTGATTTTTCACCGTTGTTCCTGTCAGGCGCGCAAGCTGCGCGCCGTCGTTTTCCCCTGCGGATTTTCATTCGCCTTCTCCCGGCCTGTGGCGCTCCCGCCACTTCTTCAGGCCCGCCGCGCCGTGTCACACAACTGCCATTGAACTGACACGAACGCGTCACCCCCCACTCCCAGAATCACGTCATGACCAGCATGACTGAGCACTCGATGGGACTTCACTTGCACACGCACGACAGGCCGGACGCAAACGCCGCCCGCGGCCGGGGCGCCGGCATACAGGACCTGAACAAGCAGTGCCTGCGCATCCTGCGTTGCACGGCTCAGGCTTTGGCCAACAGCCCCGGCGGTTTGCGCTTCAAGGCCGGCACCCGGCCCTGGCTGGAAGGTTTGTCGAATGCGCGGCCGGCGCTGATGGCCGGCCTGGGGCGGCCCGGCAAGGCGGTTTCGCTGGCCGCCGGTGATTGAGTGTCCAAGCCCCTTTATGGGGCTTTTTTACAGGCGGCGAAGAAATGCCGCGCGTCAGTGAGCTTGCTGAAGTTGGTCAAAACCGAAGTTGTTGAGACACAAGGAAACAAGGAACAAGGAGTTAGCCATGAAAGAACTGCCCAATCCCACCTTTGCATTGTCGCCAGTCGCAATGCCACGGGGGTCACTTCATCAAAGCGGTCATGCTGTCAGTCCAGCCCCTGTTCAAAGGGCTGCAGTGGGGAAAATCTCGGTCAGCTGGGCCCGGCACCAGGACGAGGTCAGGCAGGCGCAGCGCCTGAGGTACCAGGTGTTCGCGCTCGAGATGGGCGCCACACTGTCCAAGACTTTGCCCGGCCACGATGTCGACCTGTTTGACGACTATTGCGAACACCTGCTGGTGCGCGACGCCGACACCCAGGAAGTGATTGGCACCTACCGCGTGCTCACGCCCACCCAGGCCAGGCGCGTGGGCAGCACCTACAGCGATACCGAGTTCGACCTGACGCGCCTGCGCGCGCTGCGTGAGCGCATGGTCGAGCTGGGCCGCAGCTGCGTGCATGCCGACCACCGCCACGGCGGCGTGATCCTGGCGCTGTGGGGCGCGCTGGCCGAATTCATGTCGCGCAACCAGCTCGACACCATGATTGGCTGCGCCAGCATCCCGATGCAGCACAACGGCGTGTCCAACGGCCACGCCGCCGCAAGCATCTGGCGCCAGGTGCGCGAAACGCATCTGGCCCCTATCGAATACCGCGTCACGCCGCGCCTGGCCTTGCCTGTCGAGAAGCTCGACGACACGCTGGACGTGGAGCCGCCCGCGCTGATCAAGGGCTATTTGCGCCTGGGCGCCAAGGTGCTGGGCGCGCCGGCCTGGGACCCGGACTTCAACTCGGCCGACCTGCCCATGATGATGCGCATCGCCGACCTGCCGCCGCGCTACCTCAAGCATTTCTCCGGCAAACCGGTGCCGGGCAACACCACGGAGGCCTGATGCGCAGCATGTTTGACGCCATGGGGGCGCTGGGCAACGGCTTCGGCGGGGCTGGGGGCGGGGACGACCACGACGATGACGACTCGCTGCGCAAGCGCTACCGCACCATCTTCATCTCCGACATCCACCTGGGCACACCGGGCTGCCAGGCGGCGGCCCTGCTGGATTTCCTCAAGGCCCACCCCAGCGACAACCTGTACCTTGTGGGCGACATCGTGGATGGCTGGCAGCTGCGCCGCCGCTGGTATTGGCCGCAGTCGCACAACGACGTGGTGCAAAAGCTGCTGCGCCGCGCCCGCAAGGGTTGCCGCGTGGTTTATGTACCAGGCAACCATGATGAGTTTGCGCGTGAATTTATCGGCAACCAGTTCGGCGGCATCGAGGTCATCGATGAAGCCGTGCACACCACCGCCGACGGCCGCCGCCTGTGGATCATCCACGGCGACTACTTCGACGCGGTGGTGCAGTGCGCCAAATGGCTCGCCTATGTGGGCGACAACCTGTATGAATTCACGCTCAAACTCAACCGCTACCTGAACAGCCTGCGCGCCCGCATGGGCCTGCCTTACTGGTCGCTCTCGGCCTACCTGAAGCAAAAGGTCAAGAGCGCGCTCAACTACGTCACCGACTTCGAGGTGGCCGTTGCCAACGAAGCGCGCCGGCGCGGCCACCAGGGCGTGGTCTGCGGCCATATCCACCGTGCCGAGATGCGCGAAATCAACGGCGTGCTCTATTGCAACGACGGCGATTGGGTGGAGAGCCGTACCGCGCTGGTCGAAAACTTCGACGGCACGCTGGAGCTGGTGCACTGGGCGCCCGCCCATGAGACCCAGGGCCGCGGCCACGCTGCTTCCACGGTGGTCGCGTGAGGATCGCCCTGGTTACCGATGCCTGGCAGCCGCAGGTCAACGGTGTGGTCACCACGCTGGTGGAACTGGTACGCGAACTCGCTGAGTTGGGCCACCAGGTGGAGGTGATACACCCCAACCTCTTCAAGACGCGGCCTTGCCCCGGTTATGCCGGCATAGACCTGGCGGTGCGCCCCAAACGCGGGCTGACCGACAGGCTGGACGCCTTCCAGCCCGAAGCCATCCACATCGCCACCGAAGGCCCGCTGGGCTGGGCGGCGCGCGGCTACTGCCTCAAGCGCGGCCTGCGTTTTACCACGGCCTTCCACACCAAATTCCCTGAGATCCTGCATGCGGCGCTCAAGATCCCGCTGTCCTGGGGCTATGCGCTGTTCCGCCACTTCCACAGGCCTTCATCGGGCGTGATGGTGCCCACCCAGGGCGTGCTGCGCATGCTGGAGCAACGCGGCTTCCAGAACCTGCGCGGCTGGACGCACGGCGTGGACACCGAACTTTTCGGTTTTGAGCCGCAGCCGCGACCGCATCCGCCCATGGGCACGCTGCTGCGTCCGGTGTCACTGTTTGTGGGCCGGGTGTCTTAC
>Ga0209676_1002347_pt1 | contig 13682 bp, 14 predicted proteins | sample AraplaCvi_mLB_r2_FD_184282 | JGI IMG/M metagenome (GOLD analysis project Ga0209676, IMG submission 184282) | Arabidopsis root microbial communities from North Carolina, USA - plate scrape MF_Cvi_mLB_r2 (SPAdes) (version 2) | ecosystem: Host-associated > Plants > Roots > Endosphere | place: USA...
ATTATAGAAAGATGCCCGAATTTTTATTGGTACTTCTTTGAAAACCACTAAATCGGTTGCTTGTACACGATATTGCCCCATCTGGTAGAAAGTTTTGCCATCATATTTTTCAATATCATACGTTTTAAAGAAATTATTTCGCTTAACCATTAATGAATCAAACGTACCATTTGGATTTTTCTTATATACTTTTATGTCTTTTTTAAAGGTCATTTTTCCTGTTTGCCCTTTGACAACTTCTGCTCCATCATACATCACTTTCGCTTCTGATTTTGTTGGATTTACTACTGCAAATACGAATGCTGCTAGTAACACAGTAAATATTTTTTTCATTATTCCCCCCCTATACAGTTTTATATTAGAAAACATAATATCATAGTATTATATACCAATAACTTAATATTCTACCAACAGATGTCAAAAACCCTACAAAAGTATAGTGTTTTTCCATAACATTATTTCTCCCACCTACCATTCTACCCAGTTCTCTAAATTATATAGTCTACTACTAATTGATTGTGGAAGGCTATCACGTTCTTTTAACCAATTGTAGAAAGGTACTGGACGTTCTCTGTGTGTTTTGTCCTCCACAGATAATGATTTAGTCGACTTGCTATTTAAACGCTCAACAGCCTTACTATACGCTCCTACAAATACGGCTTTTAAGATAGGATGCCAATTAAAAAACTGATAGCTAATATTGGTTGTCTGTTTTTTATATGGCCCATCACCGAAAGTTGCGGGTGACATTTTTTAAAATATATGTCCAGGTGTGTTGATTAACCATTTTTATACATTCGAAGAGGCTGATTTCCGCTACGGGCTACTCGCTTTCCTGCGGGCGAGCGCCGAGCCGCTTCCTCCGCTTCGCTCCGTGCAGGGTCTCGTCTGTCTCGCTTTCCCGCGGGAGTCGAGTAGCCCTACGCTACAATCAGTTAAAATAGAAATATATCAGCAAAATAGTAACAAAAAAATCCATTTACCGCGCAATATTAAACCTATTTTTTCCTAATCAACACGCCTGATATATGTCCTGTATATATAAGTTGATCTTCGTTCCAACTGGGCGACTCCTTGGGGGATCAGCGTCACAGATGAGACCCCGGAGCGAGCAACGCGAGTGAAGCGGCTCATCGGAAGCCCCCAGGAAGCTTTGCTCTGTGCGAAAGCGTAGCGACAGCAACAACAAATGTTTTTTGTAGCGAAAGCAAAGCGTCCAGTCGGAACGGAAATCAACCACACGTTTTGGTGAAGAGCCAATATTTTAATCAAATAGAGACCATCGATTTAATAGTTTCAATATCAAATTGTATTATCTTTAATTCCGCCTATATCCTAAAGAATTCAATATAAAAGCCCCACACAGATGATTGTGAAAGGCTTATGATTTATTTAATTACTGAACAATATGGAACGTTTATTTATTACATCAGTTATACAGAAAGCACTTAATTATTAGAGTTTTTTTCTCCCCACTCACATAACTGCTCCAAAACAGGTAATAGAGTTTCTGCTTTATGCGTGAGACTGTACTCAACTTTAGGGGGAATTTGAGGATACTCTTTACGACTAACCATCCCATCTGCTTCCAATTCTTTAAGTTGTGAACTTAATATTTTAAAGGTAATAGCTCCTATTTTTCTTTTCAAATCATTAAACCGAACTGTTTGGTTCTCTGCAAGAATATAAATAATAAGCATTTTCCATTTACCACCGATCACTGACAATGTATATCCAAAAGGTGTTTCTTGAATATTCCCCTTCTCTTTATAGTCAGCCATACCCATATTTACACTATCCTTTCTGGTAGTACCTTTCAAAAAAGTGCGTACTATTTTTTTGTTTGCGTTCATTTTATACTGACATTACTTTGAAGTAAAGGAGAGAAAAAAATGACTAATGTTAAAATCTACAATCATGATCTTTGGGATCACGGTATTTCCCAAGGATACAGTGTCAACGGCACTATCTACATTTCGGGGCAATTTTCCCACGATACGGAGGGTGCGCTCGTTGGTGATGGCGATATCGAAGCACAGACACGACAAACTCTTGAAAATCTAGATAGTGTTCTGGAAGGGTTTGGAGCAACGAAGTCCAACCTCGCTTATATGGAAATCTATTTAACAAATGCAAAAGAACACACCGAGCCAGTCATCCGACTTTTCAAGGAATACATGGAACAGCATCGGCCAGCGGGTAGCCTCATTGGCGTGAATTATTTGGCATCTCCAGAGCAACTGATCGAAATCAGCGCAGTAGCACACACAGAATAAGTAAGCAGGGAAAGTTATAAAGGGAAATAAACTGAACCCCGAATAGACAGCACTTTTAGAAAAAGTAAACCTATTTGGGGTTTTAGTTTTTTATAAGACTAATTCCTGATGACTTCAATCACATAAGTTTGGCTTGTTTTCGGATTAAGACCACCTGACATGATGCGCTCTGCTGCTATTCTTACAACGATTTGAATTTCTAAAGTGGATGGATACGCCATTCCACTGTTCTCATGCCAAATTATTTTTTGTCTTAATGTATTTGAATTCGTCCTCTTTTAATCATTTTAGTTGTTCTTCGGTTAAGAAATATTCTTTCATATTAACCTCCCTTATTATATTTTTTATTATTCATATAGTTCCTTGATCATTCATAAAATAGAAAAAAATTGAATAGAAAAGAAGAAATGTAAAAAGCGTCGTATGGATAATAATAGAAAAAATGGCTCATCACCAAAAGTTGTGGATGGCATTTGTTAAAACGTATGCCATATAGGTTGATTGGATTGGCGACTCCTTGGAGATCAGCGGCACAGATGAGACCCTGGAGCGAAGCGGATGTTTTCTGTGCGAAAGCGTAGTGTTAACGTAGCGGCAGCAACAAAGCGGCTCATCAGACGTCCCCAGGAAAGCAGCCCAGCCGGAACGGAAATCAACCACACGCTTTGGTGATGAGCCTAAAAAATGGAGTGATTTAAATGAAATTTATACAAAAATTAAGTGTGATCGGACTGTCAGTGTGTATATTGAGTATCGTTTTTACATCTGCTAGCATGGCAACAACAATCGTTATAGAAGAGCACCTGAATTCAGTAAATAATAAAATCAAAAATGAAGTTCATAATTACAAAAACGACTCCGCCAAAATATTAGCACAAGAAACAAAAACGGTGCTGATTAAAACAGCAAGAGAAGATAAATCATTATTAGAGCAAAAAACAAAAGAATTTGAAGAAAAAATGAAAATGGAACAAGTAGCCTTTATTGAAGAAGGATTAAAAAAAGCAACAACGCTGCAAGATGTAGAAAAAGTAAAAAGTGAGGCAGCTAACTTATTAAAAAAAGAAAATGAATTGTTTAAAAAAGAAAGTGAAAAATATGTAAAAAAAGTGATTGATACGGAAAAAGTGAACTTAGTGATGATTTCAAGTTCATATAAAACGCTTATAGATGACTTTTTCACCTTTAACAAACACGGATTCTACTACTATGATGTAAATAAAAATGAATTTGTTCCAAACAAAAAAGTAAATACAACGGAAGAGGTAAATGAATTTGAAAAAAAACACAAAGAAGATACAATTTTAAAAGATAATCCAATCAACACCTTAATTCTGTTCATTTTCCTTGGATCGTTATGTATAATTCCTCTTTTCATAATCAAAAGACAAAAGAGACTGGGACATAACTGAGCAAAACCTAAAAAAGCGCGAGAAATCAATTTTAGAAACGTTGATTTCTCGCGCTTTTCTGATGTGAAATTTTTTAATTTTACTTTGAAGATATACTTATGTCCAAACCTCTTTTACCCTTCTTCGTTATATTGGACGATTTTTTGCTCAATACATTTTCCAATCTGAGAAATTAACACGCCATTTAAATGATCGTATTCATGTGATTCGAATCCAGGTCGGGTAGCCATATAGAGGGATAGCAACTTTAAGAGTGATTTCATCAATTTTATCCATTAAATGAGATGTTGCCTGTTGGACAACTCTTAATTGAACTATTTGTGCAGATAAACTATAAACATTGTTATTACTTTCTAGCACTACTTGTTTTTTTCAAATACGTGTTATGTTTATTGCTGCATGTTCTCATTCCTCTTTTCATCTATGTTTTATTTAGTTGCTACCGCATTTAAAAGTAATTGTTTGTTGCGATCAGACATTACACGCCATTCTTTAACCGTTACTTTCATTTGCCCCCACATCCTTTCAAATGTATGCTTCTAAACACTGTATGCAATCGTTGGAGCATGTAAGACACTTCAGTATTGATTTATAACCTAACAGTAAATTAGCAACATAAACGGCACAAAAAAACGCTCAGTAATCTGAGTGTTTTTTGTGTAAGAATTTATTTACCTAATGAACTTAAGTCACTGTTTGACTGACAATGGTTATTAAGTATCACCTAAGTATTCTGCAAAATGTAAAAATCCAAATTTCCTCACAAGAAAGTTTCTTAATTCGCCCTGAGTAGCTTTTTCCACTGGAGGATTTGTTAGAGTGTATGCTTTGGCATTTAATTCAGCAAATTTATCTTTATCTACTTCATTATGTTCTTTATCTTCAATAATTCCTGAAGAAATTGCGGCTTTTGGATAACCCATAAAAAACACATGTGTTCTTAATGCCATACTTGGTGTTGAATGCAACAATATAATTACAACCAAAAAAGAAACAATAATTATTACTTTCTTCTTCAAGTCACCGCTCCTCCAATTGACGTTAATAATCTATAAATATTTTAACATGATTTTCTATTACATCAAAAAATTAGTTCACTTAATAGCTAACTACTTCAGATAAATTATATCTTTTAATTCGGTTTTTTAGCGTGCTTCCAGTGCCTCCACGACGTTCGATTAGTGTTGATGCCATGTTTTTCTTCAGAGGCTGGACGCCCCCTTTTTCTTCGATACGAGGGCATCCAATCACCCTGTTTCAAATTAATGACCATTAATTTCAAAACCTATTGATTAGAAAAACACAACTCCCACCAAAATAGTGCGAGTTGAGGACTTTTCTTATGTGGATATTCTTGAAAACTTATTCGCTGATAGCTCAGAACGCAAGCATTTTCTCTTTATAAGGTTTGAATCCTAGTTCCTTACTCGCCATTCACTGGCTTCAGTAGATTTGCTGGAATGTAATTGAAATAATATTTATCGAGACCCACCTCAACATAACCATTGATCTCAATCCCTGATAACTGGAAGATAGTTCCCTTCAACATTTTTGTATAACTAGGTGCTCCCTTCTTTGGAGCACTTAAAAGTTCTGTATCTTCTATTAATACATAAGAACCTTTATTTATAGTTTCAAAAATACGAACATCAGTCCCATCAACAATGGCGGTATCAATTACATCCTCTCCTTCAATATCTCCACTACAATAATGGTAAAATATTTTGCCTTTCTCAATAGAAACTAAGCTTGATGTTGGACCAGTGCAAACATCTTTTCGTTTTCCAACTATTAAAGGTTGACCATATCCGATGTCATTGTATTGACCTGTCATTTTCACACCCTGATGATTAATCATGACATAGGTGGGATTGTCATAAAAAGATGAACGAATATCGATTGATATTTCTTTGAAAACCACTAAATCGGTTGCTTGTACACGATATTGCCCCATCTGGTAGAAAGTTTTGCCATCATATTTTTCAATATCATACGTTTTAAAGAAGTTATTTCGCTTAACCACTAAAGAATCAAACGTACCATCTGGATTTTTCTTATATACTTTTATGTCTTTTTTAAAGGTCATTTTTCCTGTTTGACCTTTTACAACTTCTGCTCCATCATACATTACTTTCGCATCTGATTTTGTTGGATTTATTACTGCTATTACTAATGCTGCTAATAACACAGTAAAAAATTTTTTCATTATTCTCCACCTCAGCTTTTTTTAGAAAACACAATACATTAGTATTATATACCAAAAATATAGTATTCTCCCAATGTATTTTTGTGTGATAAAAGCAACAATCAATATACACAATTTAATTAGTTAGCGGCTATTAAATGACTACTTGAGCTAACTAACTGAAAATCAACGATGAATGTTAAAATTGAGTCACCAGAAAATCATTGAAATTTAATGGCGAGGAATTAATAACAGAAGAAAAAACAATAATAATAACATTAAATCTATTAGGTATTAGAGCAATAAAAAATAAATTAACAACAATACAAAAATTCGCGAATTACGTTAAGATTGAATACAATATAATGAAAGATGAAAAACAATAACCCCTGATAAATTAGGCTTTCAACACACATCCGAGTAAAAAGGAAACAGCCATATCGGACATTATTTAGTCTAACTTCTATTTTTTTTGCCCCTTTTCTCTATTATAAAGCAACGGATTTGCTCGTTTTTATGTATTATCATTGAGAAACTTTACAAATAGCAGTAAAATTTATGTAAGGATTATTTTTTCATTGAAACTTTATGTCGATTATTTCGTATAAGAATATAGACATATTTAAATGCTAGGAGGAAGAAACATGCTCAGTGTCGGACAGTTTTTCTCTAGACATACCGCTAGCTTCTTTATTTCGCTATCAACTGTTTCTATCGCAGCCATAGCCGCAGATCCAGGATTCTTCCTTGGTGGTTTATTGTTTGCTGGAACTTACGCGCCAAGTACAGCGTTGTTGAAACATAGACAGAAAAAGAAAGTCATGCAAATTGCAGGTATAACAAAAGAAGAATACAAACTTATTGAAACACAACTTACAGCAGCAAATAAAAACATTCAAACATTAAGTCAAAACTACTTACGTGTACGTTCGGTTTCAGCATTTAAGCAATTACTCGAAATGACACGTATTTCCAAAAATATCGTGAAAATTGTTAAAACAGATCCGCGCAAATTTTATAATGTTGAACAATTTTTTTACGCACACCTACCTTCCGCTGTCGAATTAACGGATAAATATACAATGTTATCGAAACAGCCTGTAAAGGATAAGGAAATCCAGATTACATTATCAAAAACACGAGAAACACTGACAGACTTAAATGATACGATTCAAATTGATTTAAAGGATGCGCTTTCTAATGATATCGACCATCTTCAAATGGAAATCGAATTTGCGAATCGTTCCAATAATAGACGAAGAGAACAATTGGAATGGAGAGGCGATGATAAGTGACAGCAAATGATCACGCATTTCAACTTAATACAATACAAGGTCTTTCTCCCCTAGTGCAATCTTATTTAGAAACTACAAATACCGAGGCGATGGCGACGTATGAAACGCTATCGCCTCTTGCACAAAGTCGTGCACTTCTATATGCTAGTCAACTTGACCTGACAAACTTCGAATCAGTACTGTCTTTAGGGCAAGATTCACAGCGTGCTCTTTCGCAATTTGCTGATCGAATGCTTGCACAAGTAAAACAGAAAGACGTCTCAAAAGTTGGCCAAATGTTAGATTCATTAATGCAAACATTAGACCGTGTTGACCCTAACGCGTTAGAGCCAAAAAAACAGTCTTTTTTTAAAAAAATGTTTGGTAAAACAGAACGACCTATTAAGCAAACATTAACGGAGTTTGAACGTATTAGTATCCAAGTAGAACGAATTGGTGTTCAACTTGAACGTTCACAGCTTCAAATGATTAAAGATGTAGAAATGCTTGAAGAACTTTATTCACATAATAGAGGATTCTTTGAGGAGTTAGCGACTGCTATTGCAGCAGGGCAAATGAAGAAGCAGCAAGCAATCGAAGTCGAGCTTCCTGCAAAGGTAACTAGTGTACAGGCAACGAATCAACCACTTGATGTCCAACAGCTGAATGACTTTGCCGCTCAAATCGAACGACTAGATCAACGTATTTATGACTTACAAGTTTCACAGCAGGTTGCCTTACAAACTGCGCCACAAATACGTATGATTCAGCAGTCCAATCAAACGCTAGCAGAGAAAATTGAATTTTCAATTGTGACACTTATCCCACTTTGGAAAAATCAATTAGCCATGATGTTATCCATGAACATGGACCATCAATATGCACAGCTAGAGGAGCGATTATCTCGCACGAATGATCGGTTTGCAAGCCCCTCTTTTGAACAGCAAGTATCGAAATTCAAAGAAACACAGCATGAGCTTCAAACGGCTATCAAAGATGTCTTTGCCTTACATACAGCTACAGAACAGGAAAAACAGCATTTACAAGATGTAGCTGATTTAAAGGGTTATACAAGAGACTGATTCTGTTTTTTCAATGAACAAGGGTGGTTCAGAAATCATCTGAACCACCCTTGTATTTTCATTCAAAATAATCTTTATAGTAGCCACCAATTTTACCAGTGTTATCAATAATAAAAACGAATTCTTCTGTTTCATTTTTTACATCATATTGTTTCCCTACTGTTAATACGTTTGATACTAAATATTTTGATGCATTTGTATGCTTACAAGTGACAGCGCGTAGTGTTGGTGCATCTTTCCATTTTAAATGTAACATAATCTCTCTACCTCTCTTTACTAGCATGAAGCTAATGTCTACTGCTTATTTTATAATATTTTAGATGTTTTGTGGAGAAAAAAACCATAGAAGATCATATTTTCTCCGTAAAAGTCTATTTTCTTATCTATTTCTATACTTAAATTTTAACTTCGAGGTGTTATTATGAGCTTTGGTGGTGTACCACAATGGTTTTTCATCCTTGCTGTAGCATTTGCAATTTGCTTTGTTATATATGCAGAGTGGAATTCTAGAAAATAAGTGAATCCATCTATGTGGACTCACTTTTTTAGTTGTGCTGAATTTATTTTAAAGTACGTTTTAAAAACTCTTTTGTTCGTTCATGCTGTGGGTTTATTAAAACCTGTGATGGTGGTCCCTCCTCTACGATAACACCTTTATCCATAAATACAACGCGATCCGCTACCTCTTTGGCAAACTCCATTTCATGTGTAACAATTAACATCGTATTTCCGGCATCCGCTAGCTGTCGCATTACCTTCAACACTTCGCCAACCATTTCTGGGTCAAGGGCTGACGTCGGTTCATCAAACAGCATTACATCTGGATTCATTGATAATGCTCGCGCAATCGCTACACGCTGTTTTTGACCGCCAGATAGCTGCCGTGGCTTCGCATTGACATATTGGTCCATGCCTACAATTTGCAAATATTTCAAAGCAACTTCCTCGGCTTCTGCCTTTGAACGCTTTAAAACTTTCATTTGGCCTACAGTGCAATTTTTTAGCACATTATGATTGTTGAATAAGTTGAATTGCTGGAATACCATACCTAAATGTGTACGATATTCTTGAATATTATGCTTTTCGTCTAAAATATTTTCACCTTTGTAAATAATTTGACCACCACTTGGCGTTTCCAGTAAATTAATGCAGCGTAGTAGTGTTGATTTACCAGATCCTGAAGAACCGATAAGGCAGACAACCTCGCCCTTTTCTACTTGAAAATTTACATCCTTTAACACTTGGTTACGCCCAAATGATTTACTTAAATGCTCTATTTTAATAACCGTCATTTGTCCGTCCCCCTATATGGCTTCTTTCTGTTCTTTTTGATAGGCATCTGGTCCATCCAATCGTTTTTCTACATATAGTAAAATTCTTGATGCGGTAAATGTCATGATGAAATAAAGGACACAAGCTACAAAGAATGATTCAAAATAGCGGAAATTATTACCTGCAATCGATTTTGTTTGGAAGAATAATTCAGTAACCCCGATAACGTTTAAAACTGCTGTATCTTTAATATTCATAATTAATTGATTACCTGTTGCAGGCAATACATTTCGCGCAACTTGTGGTAGTACAACATGCAGCATAATTTGGAAATGATTCATCCCAATTGCCGAAGCGGCCTCGTATTGTCCTTTATCAATTGACACAATACCACCACGCACAATTTCCGCCATATAAGCACCTGTGTTTAGTGACACGACCAAAATACCTGCTGTAATAAAATGCATATCAATGCCAAATGCTATATCTAATCCGTAAAATACAACCATTGCTTGTACAATCATTGGTGTACCACGGAAGAATTCGACATAGCATGTTAGTAAAAAATTAAAGAGCTTTAAACTATAGAATTTTACACCCTTTTTACGAACCTTGATGGTATGCATAATTCCAATGAAAAATCCGATAAGTGCACCAATAATTGTACTACTAATTGAAATAAGTAATGTATAATACGCACCTCGTAAAAACATTTGCCAGTTGTTCTCAACAATAGAAATAATCCATTCAAGACTCATGATGTTCCTCCTAACAACGTCGTGTTGCTTGCTCGTTCCAGTATTCTATTGGAGCATTTGTTTCTTTTAGTTTATGAAACTTTTAGCTATGACATTATCATTATTTTAAGAGATTCTTATGATAATGCACGGACTGTCAGGCAGCCCGTGCATTTATATTATTGTGCTGCTGGTTGTTTTTGAATTGCTTCTTCCATAATTTTTTGGCGATCATCTTCAGAAATACCTTTTAGGATTTCATTGATTTTTTCCATATTTGCATCATCTTTACGTAAACCAACTGCAATAGATGTGTTTGAAATATCTGTTTTGAATCCTTTTTCAAACTTTACATATGTGAATTTATCGTTCGCTGCAGCAGCGGAAATCCCTTCTGGACGCTCAGCTACATAGCCGTCAATTTTTCCAGCCTCTAATGCTACACGCATTGCTGGGAAACTATCCATCGCTGTTTCTTTTTGTACATCTTTAATCTGATCAATCACATTATAGTTAGATGTATTTAATTGAGATGTGATTTTAGCTCCTGAAAAATCTTGGATTGATTTTGCCTTTTCATACTTGCTACCTTTTTTAATGACCATAACAAAATCAGAAGTATAGTAGTTTTCAGTGAAATCAATTGTTTGCTTACGCTCATCAGTAGGTGACATTCCAGCAACGATTGCATCAATTTTATTTGATTGCAGTGCTGGTACTAAACCATCCCACTCCATTTTCACAATTACTAATTCTTTTCCTAAGCCTTCAGCGATTTTTTTCGCCATTTGCACATCATAGCCGCCTGCATATTCAGCATTATCGGCAATTTTTACTGCGCCATTTGCATCATCTTGCTGCGTCCAGTTAAATGGAGCATAGCCCGCTTCCATCCCAACACGGAATTCACCACCTCCACCTTTATCGGCACCAGCATCACCTGTTGCCTCATTCTTTTTGTCTTTAGCGCCACAAGCGGCCAACACAATTACAGTCATTACAGATAGCATTAATAACAACCATTTCCTTTTCATGTAAAACTCCCCTTTTCTGTTAAAAAATAAGACAACTATACAAAAAAAGACCTAAGCATTGAACTTAGGTTTACCTTTAATTGATAGTTGCCCAAATCCTCACTATAATTTCCATGTTACGAGATAGCACAACCTAGTAAACCTGGAAAGCAATTTACTAGGACAGTCCTGCACTTATTCACTGCAGACCCAGCATAAAAGTACGAGCTCCTTTTATACTTCGGCGATAGTTCCTTCTCCATTGCGTCTTCGCTTGCTTTTACTCAACAATGAACTAATAAATACCGCGCCTCTACCTCACCGTAGAACAAATGTGAGGTTTGTTTATTTAATTGATATATAGATACTACAATAAAAGTAAGTTAATCGTCAAGATAATTTTATTATTATTCTGACTGTTTACAATATTAGGTTTTTAACCTTATTAAATCCATTACATTCGCACAATTGCCAAGGTGATAATCGTTTTTTTCAGTTGCGTTGATTAACCATTATTATACATTCTAATTAATTAGAAGAGGTTAATTTCCGCTACGGACTACTAGCTTTCCTGTGGGAGTTGAGTAGCCCTAAGCTACAATCAGTTAAAATAGTAAAATAGTAATGCATAAGCAAAATAGCAACAAAAAAATCCTTTTATCGCTCAATAATAAACCTATTCTCCTAATCAACACGCCTGTTTTATTTATTTTATTTATTAGTAAATCCGCAAATATTTAATACAACTAGTATTTTGTAATCCAAAAGATACTATTAATCAGTAATGATAATATCCTTTGCACTATAATTTTTTTTTACTGAAGCATATCGTAAAGGTTTGGGAAACCTATCCGTCGCTTCGTTTGCTTTATCCGTCGCTCTGGCTCTTCTTTCCGTCGCTTTGATTCCTATTCGTCACTCTGGCATTTCTATCCGTCGTTTTGATTGTTTTATCCGTCGCTGCGGCTCTTCTTTCCGTCGCTTCAGTTTCTATCCGTCGCTCCAGCTTTTCTTTCCGTCGCTTCGATTGCTTTATCCGTCACTCCAGCTTTTCTTTCCGTCGCTTCGATTGCTTTATCCGTCACTCCAGCTCTTCTATCCGTCGCTCTTGCTTTTCTATCCGTCACTTTGTTTTCTTTCCGTCGTTCTGGCTCTTCTTTCCGTCGTTCTGAATGCTTTATCCGTCGCTCCAGTTTTTCTTTCCGTCGTTTCGATTGCTTTATCCGTCGCTCGGCTCTTTTTTCCGTCGCTTCGGTTCCTATCCGTCGCTTCGGTTCCTATCCGTCGCTTCGGTTCCTATCCGTCGCTTCGATTACTTTATCCGTCACTCTGGTTCTTCTTTCCGTCGCTTCGATTGCTTTATCCGTCGCTCTGGCTCTTCTTTCCGTCGTTCTGAATGCTCTTTCCGTCGCATCCTTAATCTTTTCATAAAAAGCAAAAAACCCTGCGAAACAATGTTCGCAGGGTTTTAATAAACTCAGGAATTAAGAATTTAATAATAAATCTTCTGGGTTTTCTAAAAGTTCTTTTACAGTTTTAAGGAAGCCTACAGAATCTTTACCATCGATAATACGGTGGTCATAAGAAAGTGCTAAGTACATCATTGGGCGAATTTCTACTTCACCATTCACTTCAACTGGACGTTTTTTGATAGTGTGCATACCTAGGATACCAGCTTGTGTACCATTCATGATAGGTGTAGACATTAATGAACCGAATACCCCACCGTTTGTAATTGTGAATGAGCCACCTGAAAGATCTGCTAAACCTAATTTTTTGTCGCGTGCTTTTTTCGCTAGGTCTGCAATTGAATCTTCAATTTCAGCGAAGTTTTTGCGGTCAGCGTCACGTACAACTGGTACTACTAAACCTTCTTCTGTTGATACAGCTACACCGATATCAAAGAAGTTGTTTAAGTGAATTTCGTCACCAACGATTTGCGCGTTCACATATGGATATTTTTTAAGTGCAGCAACTACTGCTTTAGTGAAGAATGACATGAAACCAAGTTTAGAGCCAGTTGACTCGAAGAATTGGTCTTTTTTACGAGAACGTAATGCCATAACGTTTGTCATATCTACTTCGTTAAATGTTGTTAACATTGCAGTAGATTGTTTTACTTCAAGTAAGCGTTTTGCAATTGTTTGGCGACGACGGCTCATTTTTTCAACTGTTACACGTGATTCATCTACAGCTGCAACTGCTTTAGGTGCTGCTGGAGCTGCTTGTGGTGCTGCTACTGGAGCTGTACCATGAGCTGCAACGTCTTGTACACGTACACGTCCTTGTGGATCTACTGGAGATACAGCAGCAAGGTCAATACCTTTTTCGCGAGCAAGTCTACGTGCTGCTGGAGATGCGATTACACGCTCACCAGAAGTTTCTTCTACAACTGGAGCTGCTGCAACAGGAGCTGGAGCTGCTTGTGGCG
>Ga0209676_1002348_pt1 | contig 13681 bp, 11 predicted proteins | sample AraplaCvi_mLB_r2_FD_184282 | JGI IMG/M metagenome (GOLD analysis project Ga0209676, IMG submission 184282) | Arabidopsis root microbial communities from North Carolina, USA - plate scrape MF_Cvi_mLB_r2 (SPAdes) (version 2) | ecosystem: Host-associated > Plants > Roots > Endosphere | place: USA...
CATCGGCAGCGTGCAGCCGCAAAGCGAGATCAACCTGTCGTTCCGCATTTCCGGGCGCATGACCGATCGCCTGGTCGGCGTCGGCGATCACGTGCGGCGCGGGCAGCTCGTCGCGCGCCTGGACACGCAGGACGAGGAAAGCGCACTGCAGTCGGCACGCGCGCAGCAATCCGGCGCGCAGGCGCAGATGGTGGAAGCGGAGAACAACTTCATCCGGATGCGCGGCCTCGTCGCGCAGGATGCGGTGTCGCGCGCGTTGTTCGACCAGGCGCAGTCCAGTCGCAAGGCCGCGCAGGCGCAGGCCGAATCGGCGCAGGCGCAGGTCAACCTCGCGAACAACCGGCTGAGCTACACGCGACTGAGTTCGGACGTCGCCGGCGTGGTGACGGCGCAGGGCGCGGAGCCCGGCGAAGTCGTGGCCGCGGGCCAGATGATCGTGCAGGTGGCGCGCGAAGGTGGTCGCGACGCGGCGTTCGACGTGCCCGCCGCGGTAAAGGAGAGCACGCCGGCCGACACCGACGTGCTCGTCATGTTGACCGCCGACCCGCGCATCACCGCGCGCGGGCGCGTGCGCGAAGTCGCGCCGCGTGCCGACCCCGTCACGAACACGTTCCGCGTGAAGGTGGGATTGATCGACCCGCCGGCCGCGATGCGAATGGGCAGCACCGTCACCGGCCGCATCAAGCTCGACGCGGTGCTCGGCATCGAAGTGCCGGCGGCCGCGGTGATGCGTTCGGGCGGCCGCACGGCGGTGTGGGTGGTGGATCCAAAAGCACACACGGTGTCGATGCGCCAGATCGCGGTGCAGTCGTCGAGCCCGTCCAGCGTGATGGTGGCCTCGGGGCTGGGGCAGGGCGACATCGTGGTGACGGCCGGCGTGCACGCGTTGCATCCCGGGCAGAAGGTGCGCTTCGAACAGGCGAAGCCGACGTTCGCAAAGCCCGGTGAGGCGGCGCCCGGCGGGGCGCAGCCGTGATCGGTCCGAACCTGTCGGAATGGGCGCTCGGCAAGCGCTCACTGGTCGTGTTCCTGATGATCATCGCGCTGGTCGCGGGCGTGATGTCGTTCATGCGGCTGGGGCGCGACGAGGATCCGGCGTTCACGGTCCGCACGATGGTGGTCGGCGCAGGGTGGCCGGGCGCGACCGTCGAGGAGATGCTCCCGCAGGTCACCGAGCGGCTGGAACGCAAGCTCCAGGAAACGCGCCACATCGACAGCGTGCGCAGCTACACCACGGCGGGGCAGACGACGATCTTCGTCGAACTGGAGCAATCGACGACGCCGGAGGAAGTGCCCGACGTCTGGTACCAGGTGCGCAAGAACATCGGCGACATCCGCGGCACGCTGCCGGCGGGCGTGGTCGGCCCGTTCTTCAACGACGATTTCGGCGACACGTTCGGCACGATCTACGCGTTCACCTCCGACGGATTCACGTTCCGGCAGCTACGCGACGAGGTCGAAGGGATCCGCGCGCGCCTGCTCAACCTGCCGGACGTGTCGAAGATCGAGGTGCTCGGCGCGCAGGACGAGCAGATCTACATCGAGTTCTCGACCGAGCGCATGGCCGGCATGCGGCTGGATTTCCGCACGATCATCGCGGCCTTGCAGACGCAGAACATCGTGCGGCCCGCGGGCGTGATCCAGACGCCGCAGGAGCGGCTGTTCCTGCGCGTCAGCGGCGCGTTCGACAACGAGGCCGACATCGAATCGTTCAACCTCGTCGTCGGCGACCGCATCGTCCGCCTTGGGGACATCGCGCGCGTGCACCGCAGCACGGTGGATCTGCCGCAGCCGATGTTCCGCGTCAACGGAAAGCCCGCGATAGGACTCGCGATCGCGATGCGCGTGGGCGGCGATATCCTGGCGCTGGGCGAGAACATCCGGCGCGAGATGGCCGACATCCGCGCCGACCTCCCCATCGGCATCGAGCCGGTGCTGGTCGCCGACCAGGCTGTGACCGTGGAAGTGTCGATCGATGATTTCATGGCGTCGCTGTGGCAGGCGATCATCATCATCCTTGTCTGCAGCTTCGTGAGCCTGGGCGTGCGGCCGGGCACGGTGGTCGCGCTGTCGATCCCGCTCACGCTGGCGATCGTGTTCACCGTGATGTACATGGCGAACATCGACCTTCACCGCATCTCGCTCGGTGCCTTGATCATCGCGCTGACATTGCTGGTGGACGACGCGATGACCACCGTGGACGCGATGATGAATCGCCTCGGCATGGGCGATAGCAAGGACGAAGCGGCGACCTACGCGTACCGCACGCTCGCCGCGCCGATGCTCATTGGCACGCTGGTGACGATCTCGAGCTTCGTGCCGATCGGATTCGCACGCAGTTCGGCGGGCGAGTACACGTTCTCGATCTTCGCGGTGGTGGCGATCTCGCTGATCGTCTCGTGGCTCGGCGCGGTGATCTTCGCGCCGCTGCTGGGCAAGGCCATCCTGAAAGTGCCCGAGAAGCGCGCCGATCCGAAACCCAGCCGCATCATGGACACCTACGGCAAGCTGCTGCGCGGCGCAATCGCGGCGCGATGGCTGACCATCGGCATCACCGTGGCGGCGTTCGTGCTGGCGTTGTTCCTGCTGCGCTTCGTGCCGCAGCAGTTCTTCCCGGCGTCCGACCGGCCCGAACTCACCGTGGACATGACGCTGCGGCAGAACGCGTCCATCTTCGCGACGGAAGCCCAGGCCAAGCGGCTCGAAGCGCTGCTCAACGGCAATCCCGACGTGGACCACTACAGCACCTACGTTGGCCGCGGTGCGATCCGCTTCATCCTCACGCTCAACGTGCAGCTGGCCAATCCGTTCTTCGCGCAGTTCGTGATCGTGGCGAAGGACCTGGAGGCACGCGAGCGCCTGCACGAGATGCTGGAGAAGGAGCTCGCCGAGCAGTTCCCCGACGTCATCGCCCGCGTTTCTCCGCTCGAACTCGGCCCGCCCGTAGGATGGCCGCTGCAGTACCGCGTGAGCGGGCCCGACGTCGACCAGCTGCGGCAGATCTCGCTCGAACTGGCCGGCGTCGTGGGTTCGGACCCGCGCGTGCGCCACGTCAACTACGACTGGATGGAGCCCGCGCGGCAGGTGCGCATCCACGTGGACCAGGACGAGGCGCGCCAGCTCGGCGTGAGTTCGTCCGCGCTCGCGGGCGTGCTCAATGCGGCGATCACCGGCACGCCGATCACGCAGGTGCGCGACGACATCTACCTGGTGAGCGTCGTCGCACGCGCCGCCGACGACCAGCGCGCTTCGTTCCAGACGCTGTCGGCGCTGCAGGTGCCCACGACAACGGGGCGCATGGTGCCGCTTGCGCAGTTCGCGACGTTCAATGAAGAACAGGAATTCCCGCTGGTCTGGCGCCGCGACCGCGTGCCGACACTGACGGTGCGCGCCGACGTCAATCGCGACGTGCTGCCCGACGACGTCGTCGACTCGCTCGCGCCGAAGATCGAGGCATTCGACAAGCGCCTGCCCAAGCACTACCGCGTGGAAACCGGCGGCCTGTACGAGGAAAGCAACGCGTCCAGCCAGTCGGTGTACGCCGTGGTGCCGGTGATGATCCTGCTGATGCTGGTCAGCATGATGGTGCTGCTGGTCAGCTTCCGGCGGCTGGCAATGGTGGTGTGCGTGCTGCCACTGGGCCTGATCGGCGTCGTCGGCGCGCTGCTGTTGTTTAATCGGCCGCTGGGATTCGTCGCGATCCTGGGCATTCTTGCGCTCATCGGCATGATCGCCAAGAACGCGGTGATCCTGATCGTGCAGGTCGAGACGGACCGCGCTTCCGGCATGGGCGTGACGGAGGCGGTGTCGAGCGCGGCGACCTCGCGCATGCGGCCGCTGATGCTCACCGCGATCTCCACCGTGCTGGGCCTGATCCCCATCGCGCCCACGGTGTTCTGGGGGCCGATGGCGTTCGCGATCATGGGCGGCCTGCTGGTGGCGACGGTGCTGACGCTGATCTTCCTGCCCGTGCTCTACGTGACGGTGTTCGGAAAGGAAGACACGCCGCGACGCGCGCCGGAGGAGGTGTAGCGTGCCGGTCCGCGCCCGCCGCCGATGGCATGCCGCCGCGATGTCGCGTGCGATCTGCTTCTTCGCGCTGTGGATCGTGCTGATGCCGAGCGCGAAGCCGGTCGATCTGCTGTTCGGCGCGATCGCTACCACGCTTGCGACGATGGCGAGCCTGCGGCTGCTGGCGCCGCAGGCCGGGCATCTGCGTTTCGTCGCGCTGTTGTCGCTGGCGCCGCATTTCCTGTGGCAGTCGGTGCTCGCCGGCCTGGACGTGGCACGTCGCGCGTTCTCTCCGCGCATGCCGATGGCGCCCGGTTTCGTCGAGTGCAAGGTGGACTTTCCTCGCGGCCTGACGCGCAACACCTTCGCCGCGATCACCAGCCTGCTGCCCGGTTCGGTGCCGTGTGGCGAGACGCGCGACGGACTGGTCTATCACTGCCTCGACGTCCGGCTTCCGAACGTCGAACAACTGAAGCGCGAAGAACATCTGTTTGCCCGTGCGCTGATCCCGGGCGAAACGCCAGTACAGGAGGATCGCGATGGCTGATTTCCTCTTCGCTGCGGCGGCATTCGTGCTGCTGGTCGTCGCCGCCGGCTTGATCCGCATCCTGCGCGGGCCCGGCGATGCGGAACGCATGATGGCGGCGCAGTTGCTCGGCAGCGGCGGCATCGCCGCGTTGCTGCTCAGTACGTCGAGCGGGGCGACCGCGGTCACCGACGTCGCACTGATCCTCGCGCTGCTGGCGGCATTCGCGTCGATCATGTTCGTCAAGGGCGCGCGCCCGGCGAGGCGGCCGTGAGCGCGCTGCTCGAACGCGTGTTCGATGGGTGGACCATCGTCGCGGTGAGCGCGGGCGCGCTGTTCTTCCTCGCCGGGACCGTGGGCCTGCTGCGATTCCCGGATTCGCTCACGCGACTGCATGCGCTTACCAAGGCGGACAACCTCGGCCTCGGCCTGGTGGTGCTCGGGCTGGTTGCGCAGGCGGACAGCGTCGTCATGGGCATCAAGCTCGTCCTGATCTGGGGCCTGCTGATGTGGGCGTCGGCGGCGGTCTCCCAGCTCATCGCGCGCACCGTGCACGAGGCGAAGCGACCATGAACGGCGCGCCGACGCTGGCGTTGATCGCGCTGATCCTCGGTCTCGCGCTGTGGATCGTGCTTGCGCGCGAGACGTTCGCGGCGGTGGCCGGCTTCATCGCATACGGCCTGCTGCTGACGCTGGCGTGGGTGGGATTGTCGGCGGTCGATGTGGCGATGACGGAAGCGGCCATCGGTGCGGGATTGACGGGCGCGCTGCTGATCGGCGCGGCATCGCGCCTGCGCGGCGGCGGCTATGCCGACGTCCGGATGCAGCGTGGCCTCGCGGTGCGCGTGGTTGCGATCGCCGCATCGCTCAGCGTGACGGCGGTCCTGATCGTATGCCTGCGCCTGTTGCCCGAACCGTCGCCGACGCTGGCGCCGCTGGTCGCCGAGCATCTACCGGCGACTGGCGTCGGCAACCCGATCACCGCCGTGCTGCTGGCGTTCCGCGCGATGGACACGCTGCTGGAGGCGATCGTGCTGCTGTTCGCCTTGATCGCGGTGTGGTCGCTCACGCCGGATGCGGCGTGGGGGCAGCCGCCGGACGTCTCGCACGACGCCGATCCGCAGGGCGTGCTGGCCTATGTCGCGCGCGTGCTGCCGCCCATCGGCATCGTCATCGCCGTGTACATCCTCTGGGTCGGTGCGGATGCACCGGGCGGCAAGTTCCAGGGCGCGACCATCCTGGCGTCGATGTGGCTGCTGGTGATGATGGCGGGCCTCACGCGCGCACCCCCGGTCGTCAGTAGGGCGCTGCGCGCGTGGCTGGTCGCCGGGCCGCTGGTGTTCGTCGCGATCGGGCTCTACGGCGCGTGGATGGCGGGGGCGTTCCTGGCGTATCCGGATGGTGCGGCGAAACCGCTGATCGTCGTCATCGAGATCGCCTTGATGCCGTCGCTGGCGGTCATCCTCGCGCTGTTGCTGGCCGGTGCGCCGCGTGACGCGGGAGCGGTCCCATGAACGAGATGTGGCTCGGCTACTGTGCCGCGGGGCTCATCGGCATCGGGCTGTACGGCCTGATCGTGAACCCGCAGCCGCTGCACAAGATCCTCGCATTCAACATCATCGGCACCGGCGTGTTCCTGGTCTGCGCGGTCGTGGCGCGCCGTGGCGCGATGCCGGGCATGGGCGGCGATCCGGTGCCGCAGGCGTTGCTCATCACCGCAATAGTCGTGGCGTTCGCCGCATCGGCGCTGGCGGTCGCCCTGCTGGTGCGCCTGTTCGAAGTCGAAGGTCGTACGACGCTGGACGAAGACGAGGTTCCCCCGCGGACGGATCGCCATGGCCGCGGCGCGTGACATCCACGCGCGTGGGGGAGGGCGGCGGTGACGACGTCCGGAGGCCTGTTGCTCGTGCTCGCCGTGCTGGCGCCGTTCGCCGCGGTCATGGCAGGACTGGTGCTGGGCGGACGCAATGCTGAACGCGTTGCGCTCGCCACCGTCGGCGCGGGGCTCGTGATCGCGTTCGAGATCGCACGTGCGGTGCTCGCCTCCGGTCAGCCGATGGTGTACCTGCTGGGCGGCTGGGCGCCACCGCTCGGCGTGGCGCTGCGGGCCGACGGATTGTCGGTGGCGATGATGCTCGCCGTCGGCGTCGTGATTGCTGGCGTCGCGGTCTATGCGCGAGCCGACTTCGGCACGCCGACCGGCATGCACGAAACGCGTGTATCGCTGACGTTCTGGTCGCTGCTGATGGCGGCGTGGGGCGCGCTGAATCTCGTCTTCGTCAGCGGCGACGTGTTCACGCTGTACGTCGCGCTTGAGCTGCTGACCTTCGCCGGCGCGCCGCTGGTGTGCCTGGACGGTCGCGGCGAAACGCTCCGCGCCGCGTTGCGCTACCTCGTATTCGCGTTGCTCGGCTCGATGGTGTACCTGCTGGGCGTGTTCCTGCTCTACGGCGCGTACGGCACGCTGGACATCGCGATGCTGGGCGAACGCGTCGCCGCCAGTCCGCTCACCTGGAGCGCCGCCGCGCTGATGACAACAGGGCTGCTGGCGAAGACGGCGCTGTTTCCCGTGCACCTGTGGCTTCCGCCAGCGCACGCGGGCGCGCCTGCGGCGGCGAGCGCGGTGTTGTCGGCGCTCGTCATCAAGGGTTCGTGGTTTCTGGTGGTGCGACTGTGGCTGGATGTATTTCCGGGCATCGTCACGTGGTCGGCTGCGCAGTGGCTCGCGGGGCTCGGCGTCGCCGCGATCGTTACCGGCAACCTGGTCGCGTTGAAACAGGTGCGGTTGAAGCTTTTGATCGCCTATTCGACCGTGGCCCAGGTCGGCTACCTGTTCCTGATGTTTCCGCTCGCGGCCGGCGCGCGGGCGGCGCACGTGGACGACACCGCGGCCGTGACGGGCGGCATGCTGCAGGCGATTTCGCACGCCACCGCGAAGGCGGCGATGTTCATGGCGGCCGGGCTGATCTACACCACGCTCGGGCATGACCGCGTCGCGGAACTGCGCGGGGCAGGGCGCGTGTTGCCGATGACGATGCTCGCCTTCGCGCTCGCGGGCGCGTCGCTCATCGGGCTGCCGCCGTCCGGGGGATTCCTCGCGAAGTGGCTGCTGATGTCGGCGGCATTCTCGAGCGCGCAGTGGTGGTGGGCGCTCGCGATGCTCATCGGCGGGCTGCTGACCAGCATCTACGTCTTCATCGTGGTGATGCACGCGCTGGCGCCGGCGGATGTTGGCTGGACGCCGAAACGCACGGTGCCGGGCTATCAGCAAGGCGTGGTGCTTGCGCTGGCGTTGTGCTCGTTCCTGCTGGGCGCAGCGGCGTTGCTACCGCCCGATCTGATGCGCGTGGGACGTCCGCACACCGCATGGGTGGCGCCGTGAACGCGTGGATCGTCGCCGCGGTCGCGATGCCATGCGTACTGCTGCTTGCGTGCGTGTCCTCGCGGTTGCGTTCGCGCATGCCGGCGTTGCTTGCGTTCGCGCCGCTACCGGCATTGCTGGCGGCGCTGCTCGCTTCGCATGACGTGCCGCTGCGCATCGGCTCGGCACGCTTCGCGCTGGTGTTCGCGCTGGACGTGCCAGGCGCGATGCTGCTGGGCGCCGCGGCCTTGTTGTGGATCGTCGCCGGTACGAACGCGCGCCGCTATCTGTCCGGAAGGGACGATGCCGGCGCGTTCGTCGTCGCCTGGCTGATGACGCTGACCGGATGCGTCGGCGTGTTCCTCGCTGCCGACGTGGTCGGCTTCTACTTCCTGCTGGCCGTGCTCAGCGTCGGCGCGGCCGGGCTGGTGCTGCAAGGGCAGGGCGCGCAGGCACTGCGCGCCGGTGCGATCTACCTCGGCGTTGCGTTGTTCGCCGAAGCGTTCCTCCTTGCGGGACTGATCCTCGCCGTGCAGGCGTCGCCATCGGGCAGCCTGCTGATCGCCGACGTCGCAACGACGCTGACGTCATCGGAGTCGCGCGACGCGGCCTTGACGCTCCTCATCGTCGGGCTGGGCATCAAGGCCGGCCTGGTGCCGTTCCACTTCTGGATGCCGCTGGCGTACGGCGCCGCGCCGGTGCCTGCCGCCGCCGTGCTGAGCGGCGCCGTGGTGAAGGCCAGTCTGCTCGCGATGGTGCGCCTGCTTCCCTTCGACACCGCATCGCCGGAATTCGGCCTGCCGCTCGCATGCGTCGGGATGTTCGGCGCGTTGTACGGCGTCGCGATCGGCATCACGCAGTCGAATCCGAGGCTCGTGCTCGCGTATTCCAGCGTCAGCCAGATGGGGTTCGTCATGGCGATCGTCGGCATGGGGCTGGCGACGGGCAACGCCGCCACACCGCTGATCGCCGCGTTCTATGCCGTGCACCACCTGCTGGTGAAGGGCACGATGTTCCTCTGCGTCGATGCCGTCCCGGCGACGCGCGCACGTGCCGTGCTCGTGCCGGCGGGCGTCATCGCGCTGGGCCTCGCCGGCCTGCCACTCACCGGCGGCTTCGTCGCCAAGTACGCAGCGAAGGACATCTTCGACGAGGGTGCGTTCGCGACGCTGGCGGTCGCGTCGTCGGTGGCAACGGCGTGGTTGATGTGCCATCTGCTGCGCAGGCTTGCCGTCGACGCGAATCTCTCCGCGCGTTTCTCGTGGACGTGGCTGGCGTTGGTGGCGGCCTGTGTGTTCGTGCCGTGGTGGATCTACGTCGCCACGCCGATCGGAACGGCGTCGGCGCTGTTGGCGGCGTCGGTGTTGTGGTCGTCGCTGTGGCCGGTGCTGGCCGGTGGCGCGCTGGCGTTGGCAACGACGCGCATCGGCATCAGGTGGCCGGACGTTCCTACAGGCGACATGGGCGCGTTGCTGCGCACTCTGGAGCGCATCGCCGGCCGGATCGCGACGACCTTCCAGCAAGGCGACATCGTCGTGCGGCGCTGGCACGTGGCGAGCGTGGCGCTGCTGCTGATCGCCGCGGCCTTCTACTGGACGCTGCGCGCGCCATGAACGCGATCCCCGCCATCGCAATCCCCCTTGTCGTGCGCGCCGCGGAGGCATCGACATGAGACTCCTCATCACCACGGCAGTGCTGGTCTTCGTAGCCGGTTGCACGCTCGGACCCGATTACGCGCGTCCGACGGTCGACGCACCCGACGCCTGGCGCGTGCAGCCCGCAGAAGCGCAGGTTCTCGCGAATACCCGGTGGTGGACGTCGTTCAACGATCCGGTGCTGGACGATCTCATCGCGACCGCGCTCGCCGAAAACCTCGACGTGCGCATCGCGGCGGCGCGCGTCGAGCAGTTCCTCGGTGCGCTCACCGCCACGCGCTCGCGCTTCTTCCCGACGGTGGGGTACGACGTCGATGCCTCCCGCGCGAAGGCGAGCCGGGTGGGGCAGCCGCCGATCCCGGCGGGCGGCGATCCGTACTTCACGCTCTACCAGGGTTCACTGGGCGCGACGTGGCAGATCGACCTGTTCGGCCGCGTGCGGCGTCTGAACGAAGCGGCGCAGGCGCGTGTGTATGCGAGCGAGCAGGCACGCCGGGGCGTGCTGCTCTCGCTGGTGACGAGCGTGGCGACCAGCTACATCACGCTGCGGCAACTGGACCGCCAGCTGGAAATCGCGAAAGCGACGGCCCACAACTTCGGCGAGACGGCGCGGATCTTCGACCTGCGGCACAAGGCGGGCGTCGTCTCGCAGACAGAGGTGTCGCAGGTGCAATCGCAGCACGAGCAGGCATTGGCGACGATTCCCGTGCTGGAACAGCAGATTGCGGCAGTCGAGAACCTCATCTCGATCACGCTGGGACGAAACCCCGGTCCGATCCCGCGCGGGTTAACCATCGACCAGCTGGTTCCGCCGCGCATTCCCGGCGATCTGCCGTCTTCGTTGCTCGAGCGCCGGCCCGACATCCTGCAGGCCGAACAGAACCTCGTGGCGGCCAACGCGAACATCGGCGCCACGCGTGCGTTGTACTTCCCGGACCTCACGCTCACCGGCGCGCTGGGCTCGACGAGCACGTCGTTCGGCAACTTCCTCACCGGTCCGGCCAGCGCGTGGCTGGTCGGCGCCAACCTCGCGGGGCCGATCTTCACCTTCGGCGCGATCAAGGGGCAGGTGCGTTCCGCGGAGGCGCAGAAGGACGAAGCGGTACTTGTCTACCAGCAGACGATCCTCAACGCGTTTCGCGAAACGGACGACGCGATTACCGGCTCGGTGAAGAAGGAGGAGGAACTGGCGCGGCAGGCAGCGCGCGTCACCGCGCTGCGCGAATCGGCGCGACTGTCGCGGCTGAAGTTCGAGTACGGCATGGCGGGCTATGTCGAAGTGCTGATCGCCGACAACGAGCTGTTCGCCGCGGAGATCGCACTGGTGCGCGTGCGGGCCGAACGCAACACGCAGCTCGTGCAGGTCTACCGCGCCATGGGAGGCGGGTGGGTCGATGCGGTCGATCCGTCGCGGGCGACCGGCGCCGCTTCGGATACGTCGGCGGAGACGGAGGGCCTGCGGCGGTGATGTCGCGGCCGCCGGCACGCAATGAGCCCGCATGAGCCTTGATCCGCTGCCGCCTTGTCTGGTTCTCGCACGTCGCCCGGTGTGTCTTGCGCGTGTCGTGCTTCTCGCCGTGTGCGCCGCCTGGCTGGTTGGCTGTGTGACGATCCCGCGCAATCCCGTGCCCGCGGACCAGACGCCGGTCGCGCTGATCCCCGGCATGCCCGACGCGCGCGCATTCGCCGGGCGGCCCGATGCGTTGATGCAGCGCGATTTCGAACAGTCGATGAAACAGGAATCGCGAGAGGACTTTCCGCCGGATGCCGACGGCGCGGTGCGCTATCCGCATCTCGCGTTGTCGGGCGGTGGTGCCAACGGCGCGTTCGGGGCGGGTTTCCTCAACGGCTGGACGCGCACGGGGAAACGGCCGGTCTTCAAGATCGTCACGGGCGTCTCCACCGGTGCGCTGATGGCGCCGTTCGCGTTCCTGGGTTCGAAGTACGACGACGCGCTCCATCGGTTCTATACGACGACGACCGCGCCCGATGTATTCACTGCGGGATCGCCGCTGATGGCGTTGTTACGCCGCGATTCGCTGGCGAGCACCGCGCCGCTGGAGGCGCTCATCGCGCGCCACATCGACCACGCGCTGCTGCGCGACGTCGCCGCGGCGCATCGTGGCGGAAGACGTTTGTACGTCGGTACTGTCGACCTCGACTCGCGCCGCTTCGTCGTGTGGAACATGGGACTGATCGCCACGTACGGCACGCCCGCCGCGGACGATCTGTTCCGCCGCGTGATGCTGGCATCGGCGGCGATTCCGCTGGTCTTTCCGCCGGTGATGTTCGAGGTCGAGGCGAACGGCAAACGCTACGACGAGATGCACGTCGACGGCTTCATCGGCGCCAACGTGTTCATGAACTCCGGCATCTTCAATCCGACGGAAGTCTATCGGCGCGCGGGGCGATTCAGGCCCTACGAAGACACCTTCCTGATCCACAACGGGCAGCTGCATCCGCGCCCGAAGCCGACGGAGCGCTCCATGCGTGGCATCGCGATGCGGGTCATCGAGACTGCCGGACGCGCCGGCATGGTCGGTGACCTGTTCCGCGAGTTCGCCATCGCGCAGCGCAACGGCAGCAACTTCCACTGGGTGACGATCCCGGAAGATGTCGAAGTGCCCGATCCCATCCTCTTCGATCCGGCCGGAATGACCGCGTTGTACGACACCGGATACGACGCCGCGCTGGCGGGTCCGCAATGGCTGACGAGCCCGCCGGGGATGCTGGTGTCGTCAACGCCCGCCGAGTGAGCGGGCGTTCGCGGCACGCGCTCAGTGCATCGCGCGCACCGGCGTCTGCACCGCGTCGTGCGGCAGCGCCTGCACGCCCAGGCGCGAACCGTGCAGGCCGTACCACGCGATGTACGCGTAGCAGGCCAGCGGCAGGAAGAAGGCGGCCTGGATGCCGATGTGGTCAGCCAGCGCGCCTTGCGCGAGCGGGATCACGGCGCCGCCGACGATCGCCATCACCAGCAGGCTCGAGGCCTTGCCGGTCAGCGGGCCCATGCCCTCGATGGCGGAGGTGAAGATCGTCGGGAACATGATCGAGTTGAACAGGCCGATCGCCAGCACGCTCCACAACGCGATGCTGCCCTTGCTGCCCATCGTGATGGCCAGCAGCACGGCCGCGACGACGGCGAACAGCGCGAGCAGCTTGCGCGCGTCGACCACGGTCATCAGCGCCGCGCCGATGAAGCGGCCGACCATCGCGCCGCCCCAATACCAGACGAGGTAACGGCTCGCGGTGGCTTCGCTCAACCCGCCGATGTCCGGCATCGCCATGTAGTTGATCAGGAAGCTGCCGATCGACACTTCGGCGCCGACGTAGAGGAAGATCGCCAGCACGCCCCAGCGCAAGTGCGGACGACGCAGCGCCTCGGCGTAGGTGTGATGGCGGCCGTCGGCCGCGTCGGTGGCCTCGCGCAGCGGCGGGATGCGCAGCGCGAACACCAGCACGGCCATCAGTACCAACCCGGCGGCGAGCAGCACGTAGGGCACCTGCACCGACTGCGCCTGCGCCGTGCGGTAGGTCGCCAGCGCTTCGGGCGTCATCGCGGCCAGCTGCTCGGTGCCCAGCACGGCGCCGGACAGGATCAGCGGGCCGATGAAGAACGGGAACACCGTCGTGCCCAGCGAGTTCAATGCCTGGGCGAGGTTGAGCCGGCTGTGCGACGTCGCCGGGTTGCCGAGGAGGCTGATATACGGGTTCGCGGCGACCTGCAGCAGCGTGATGCCGCTGGCGAGCACGAACAGCGCGGTGAGGAACACACCGTACGAAGGCAGCTTCGCCGCCGGATAGAACAGCAGCGCGCCGACCGCCGCGGTGAGCAGGCCGATCACGATGCTGGGCTTGTAGCCCAGGCGTGAGACGATCGAACCCGACGGCAGCGACATCAGGAAATACGCGCCGAAGAACGTGAACTGGATCAGCATCGTCTGCGCGTAGTTCATCGCGAACACGGCCTTCAGATGCGGGATCAGCACGTCGTTGAGGCTGGTCATGCCGCCCCAGGCGAAGAAGATCAGGCTGACGATGGCGATCGCGGCCGGGTAGGACAGGTGGCGCTGCTGGTTCATGCGGGCTCTTCTCGGTCTTGTGCCGCTGCGGAAGGGGTTCTCAGGG
>Ga0209676_1002358_pt1 | contig 13627 bp, 12 predicted proteins | sample AraplaCvi_mLB_r2_FD_184282 | JGI IMG/M metagenome (GOLD analysis project Ga0209676, IMG submission 184282) | Arabidopsis root microbial communities from North Carolina, USA - plate scrape MF_Cvi_mLB_r2 (SPAdes) (version 2) | ecosystem: Host-associated > Plants > Roots > Endosphere | place: USA...
ACACGGTCGTCTTGCCCTGGATGATCTCCAGCACCAGTTCCGACTTCCGGCGTGCCGTCCAACGCTTGATTTCCTCTTCCATCACTACGCTCATCAGTGCTTCCTCTCCAAGGTAGCACCTGAGCAGGAAATCACTGGGTCATTACATAGATGCCTAGCCGGCTCACGGCGTTCGCGTGCATCTAACCTCAGGGTTGGGCACGATGTGGCGTCAAATGTATCCAGCCGGGATGGCCGAGGCAGGGCCCCGGTGAAAGGCGGTCATCCTTGACCGCCCTGACGGGTCCGTTTACCAGCTGTATTTCACGCCAATCGCGCCGTTCACATTGCGGTGGTCACCTTCGCCGCGCTGTACGCCCAGCTCACCCCACCCAGTCCAATGTTGGCCCAACTCCAACTGCGCGCCGGTCTTTACCTCGTAGACGTTTGAGGATGACGTGTCGACACGCTCGTCGGCGAACGTGATTTCATCATTACCTTCACGATGCCACCAGTTCGCTTGCACGAACGGCTGGACGCGGTTCTGTCCGTCGGCCAGAGGACGCGCGTACGCGCGCGCACCAACCCGCGTGGTCAGCCCCCCGGCATCCGCCGCAGTCACTACGGTGCCATTAGCCTCCACGTGATCATCGGAGTCAAAGCGCGTGACGATCGCTTGTGCCTGCGGTTCAAGATACCAAGCGCTGCTCGGGCCGCGCCCCACCTCGATGGCGTACCCCGCTTCCAGGGACCCCGACCAGGTGTGGCTGTCGTAACGCTCTTGCGACAGATAGTCGCCCTTGACCTTGTTGTCGAAGCGGCCGTATTGCAGCCACCCGTCCAGGTACAGGCCCGTCGCCTCCGATGCGCTCTGGTACCAAGTGCCGTAGACACCCAAGCCGTAACCCTTGGCGTCACCGCGCGCCTGGAACTGAGTGATGGAGGAGGTCGACTCCGTGATCGCACGACCCATGCCTGCCATAGCGCCAAGGTGAAAACGACTGCCGCCGCCGGTCCAGCGGGTCAGCTCGCCACCGACCTGCAGCAAGTCAGTGTCGGTGGAAAGGTCGATCTGGCCGGCGCCCGCAGTGGCGTCGAGTTGGTTGCGCTTCACGCGCGCCCAAGCCGCACCGCCGGCACCATCGCCCTGCTGTCGTTGACTGTAATCCGCCTCGCCCAGCCGTTCGTGCAGCGTGGTGTTGAACATGTTGGCGGCTGCGACCTGATTGCCAAGGTAAGCGCCCACTTCGGGGCGATAGATCGGCGTGGGGCTGCAGGAGTTAGTGACTTCGCACGACGGCTCCGGGGTAGGCTCCGGGGTAGGCTCCGGAGTGGGCTCCGGGTCTGGCGGTGTGATCGTCGGGGCCTCCGAACGCAGGTACCAGTCACCGTCGCTTGGGTTGGACTTACCGCCCTGTGCCAGCAGGTACTCATGCGCACCGGCGACAGCACGTCCACTCAGTTCGAACGTGCCTTCCGACTGACCAGCCACCTGCACGACCTGGATCCCGTCCGCAGTCGTGTGCGCGCCTGCCCCGCCCAGGTTGTTCACCTTCAGCAAGGTATTGCCAGCGGTGTTGCCTTCCACGATCAACTTATCCGTAGGCGAAGCATCGTCGCCCAGGACCGTGTTTATCTCGACGGTGCCGCCCTGTCCCACATAGTCGCCCTTGACCAAAAGCGTATTACCGACGCTCGCACCCGCCAGCAGCACGACCCCCTGGTTGGTCAGGCTACCGGTGGTGAACGTACCCGCCGGTGCGGCCGCTTGGCCGACCAGGGCATTGAGTGCACTCACGGTACCCGCATTGGTCACTGCGCCACTCACCGTGCCAAGTCCCGCGAGCGTCGCACCCTGGCTGACGGTCACCATGCCCGCGCCGGCTCCACCGAGCGTAACGACTGGCTGGTTCGTGTCACCTACGATCAGCGCACCCGCTTCCACTGCAGTCTCGCCGGTATACGTGAGCGCCTCGCCAGCAGCCAACGTGCCGCTGCCGCGCTTGGCCAGCCCACCCTCGCCCGTGACAGCGTTCGCCAGGCCCCAGTCGGTCGCGGTATCCACCACCAACATCCCGTCGTTCGCGATGGCCGCCGCGCCGAGATTGTTGGACTCGGTTGCCGTCAACGTCGTGCCTTGCGCAACGTCAATTGCGCCAGAAAAACTCCGATTGTCGCCGGCCATCGTTACCTCGGCTCCGTCCTTGAGCTTGATGGCGCCGGTCCCGCTGATGGCGTTGACCAGGTCCCCGCGGGCACCATCCAACGTCAGCACACCATCGTGAGCAATGTCACCGCCGCCCAGACCTGCGGCATCGTCCATGCGCACTGCGGCCTCCGCCGCAATCCCGATGGCAGCCGTCAGTCCATTGTTGGCGCCAAGGACATCCAGCTGACCGCCCTCGACCGTCATCCGGCCTGCACCCATCAGCGACCCGGCCGAGGTCCCACCATCGGCAATGATCAACTCGCCGCCATTGAGGTCCAGCATCGAGCCGCTCTGTCCCTCCAGCGCGCCGACCATCTGGACTTTGCCATTGAGATCGGCATGGGCCGCATCCATGACGCGCAGCACGCTGGTCTGACCCAACGCCCCGTCCGCTTCCAGGCGCAATGCGCCGGAACGGACGGTGCTCTCGCCCGTGTAATCGTTAGCAAGATTGGACAGCGAGACAGCCCCAGCACCGGCGTCGATCGCCAAACCGCCGCTGCCGGTGATCCGCGCCGACATGTCTGCTGCCGCACCTACCGCGCCCGCATTGGGCGCGAGTGTCAGCGTCTGGCCTTCCTGAAGCTCCAAGTTGCTCAGACCATAGTTCACGTACAGGCCATCGCCCGGTGCTGTAGTGAGGCGGTAGTTGTAGGTGCCCTTCGCCACGACGTCGCCGCCCTGCGCGATGTCGACTTGCTGTGCCGAAGCTAGCGACACACCACTCTGGTCGATCAGTGATAGTGCTCCGGCGCTGCCCATCACCGCATTGGCATGGGCCAACCTTAATCCGACATTGGTGTCGTCCTGCTCGAGGAGGGTCAGCCCGGTACTCAGCGCCTGATCGACGTCCAAGTGTGTATCTGCGGAGATCTGTACATTTCCTAGCCCGGAGGCGTCCAAGGTGCCCGTCGAAAGCAGACTTTCCACACTTGCTTGCCCGGGCAGGAGCGCGTTGAAGACCACGGTGCCGCCGTCGAACTTGAAACCATTGACCGCCTGTACGCCATTTCCAATAGTCACCACGCTTCCGCTATTGGCCTCCATCGCGGCGTTCGCCAACGTGTCTGTGTTTTGGCCCGCTAGCAGGAACGTGCTATTACCAATTCTAAGCGCTCCAGCGAAGGACTGCCCCGCACGGACCCCGAAATCAAACGCGGAGCCGCCCAAATCCACGGTGATCAGACCGGAGCCGGTCAGCGGATTATCCAGCGTAAACGCGTCCGCCCGACGAATTGCCAGAACCCCCGGAAGCTGCACATCAATTGCACCGGTAACACTACCGGCGGCAGCGCCATCGCCAAGCTGAAGGGTGCCATTTGTGATCGAGGTTTGGCCGGTATACGTATTGTCTGCGGCAAGCACTGTCACACCGCTGCCTTGTTGGACGAGGCTTCCCGTGCCCGAAATGGCACCGACGGATACTGTGTCTGGCCTATCAAAAGCCAGCACTCCGTCGTTGCTTACCTGAGTCAGATTGGCGGTACCACTCGCGGTGCCGTCTCCAACCTGTAGGCGACCCTCGGCGATCCGGGTATGTCCCGTGTAGTTCACCCCCCCCGAAAGCGTCAACTGACCACTGCCGAGCTTGGTGAAATTGCCGCTTCCGACCACGGCTTTAGCTTTGAGCAGAGCATCGAATCCCTGGGTGTCGTAAGTGCCTCCAGCAGGCCCGAGGGTAACTTGGCCGGCAACCGACAATGCGCCCACCCTGCTCTGCCGCACGACGCCGTTGTCCAATGCAATAGCGCCGACGTAGGAATCGTTTGTGCCCAGCGCCCAGGTCGAGTCCTCCAGTGACAGAGTGCTTGCTTCCGCCGCAGCGGTACCGGACAGCACAGTACTCGCGCTTGCGGCAAGCAACGCGTGATTACCGTCATCTACGATGAGGGTCTCACCTTCCAGTGTGCTTCCTGCCACGCTCAGCTGGTTACCCGCCCCTTGACTAAGCACAGCGATGCCGCCCTCCCCGGTGGCATGGGCGCTCAGACTGGAGAACGCTTGTGTGGCTCCGTTGGAAAGCTTGAGGGCTCGGCTGGCGGACCCCGTCACACGGACCGAAAGTGGCGCGCTGCTGTAGATTGCCGAGCCAGCGTCCGTGATGCTCAGCCCCGTTACGTTCGCACCCGCCAGATTCAGATTGCCGCCGGCCAGATCCACTGCCCCGCCACTCGCTGCAACGATGCCTGAGCCTGCGAAGCTCGCGCTGCTGAGGCTATTCGCGTCGACGAAGACTACGCGGCCCGCATTGTCCGCCTTGATCGCAGTGCCGGAACCTAAGGTTGTTGTCAGTGAACCGCCGGAGATCGTGATTGAGCCCGCGTTGGCGGCATGAGCTACGGTGGAACCTGCCTGAACCAGGCCATTGCTGGTGATCGCGCTTTGTTGGCCAGTCGCTTCCAAAGCAGTGTTACTGCCGGCCATCACCACGCCGTCACCAAGTATGTACTGACCGCCTGCATTGACCTTGGCTCCGTAGGAAGAGCCGGCGACCCCGTTGATCACCGTACCGCTGTTGTTCACCACGGAGCCCGTGCCTGAGACCGTAACGGCGGTGTTGTTCCAGCCCGGCGAGGTAATTGTTCCGCTGATCAGATTAATCTGCGCGCCACCCGAAGCGTTTACCGCGAAGGAGCCCTGTGCCAGTCCCTGCGTCAAGGACGCATTTGAGAAGTTAATTGTTCCGGCGCTTCCCGCGACCAAACCATTGCCGGCGCCTTGTAACGTTCCGCCGATTACATCGACAGCACTGCCGTTGGTCGCACTGACGGCAGCAGCACCACCTGCACCGGAGGCAACGAGATCCGCTGATGTATTGATATAGCTACCACCGGAAGCGGCCACCGCGCTGGCGCCGAAACTGTTGCTTGTTACGGAGCCTCCGTTGAGCGCCACGTTGCCACCGCCCTGCGCGTTCACGCTGCCGCTGATCGCCGTGCCGGTTGCAGTCACGCTGCTGCCAGCGCCGCTTGCGGTAATTCCGTTAGAGAGCACTCTACCGCTGGTCAATTCGACCGTGCCGCCCAGCTCAGCACGCACACCGGTGCCTACGCCCGAGCCACTTATGTCGGCATGACCAACGATTCTACTTCCGTTGCCGCTTGCCACGACGCCATACAGACCCGCGACGCTCCCGCCGTTGAGGTTGAGGAGTCCGCCGTCGTATGCGCCCGCTCCGCCGGTGTTACCGGTAACGATAGCCGCGCTATTAACCACGCTGCCCGGCCCTGCGACCACGAGCCCATATGTGCAGCACACACTCGCGTCGCTGTCCGAGGTCATTGTGACGATACTGCTGGCATCAAGTTCGGCAAGAGCGCCGCCGCTCACATAGAGCGTCCCTGCGTTCCCAGCAGCGGTCGGCACGTGGGAGCTGAGCGTGACGCCGGAGCCCACATATTTGCCATTGCCGAAGACCGTGACCGCCGATCCATCTGAAGAGTCACGTGTCACATCGCTTTCGCTAACGATCCCGGGGACGATCAGGGGCGGCAATGTCTGCGCAAAGCCGGCCCCGCACGCTAAGGCAAGGCAAAGAGCCAAGCTATTAGTCGTGAGGAAGCGCCCCTTCCGTAGATGCGCGCGGTGCATCTTACCAACCGGCGCCGAGGCTAGTTCCGACGCGACTACCCAGCACCCGTTCGATTCACTCCACACAACCTTGTAAGCGATGTTCATATGTTTGCTAGTTCCTGATGATGTTTTTGGCGTCCCGCCGGCGACTGCCGCCAAGTTGGGAGCCCCTCAGGGGGATCAAATGGACCGGAAGAAGTCGACACCGCGATCGCGCAGAGCCGCCACCGCAGACCGAAGCGCGCGCAACTACGCACTGCCACCGCCGTTACGACCAGCAAACCGAGCCGCCCGTGATAAAGACCTCGCCGCCCATCGCAGCGATTCCCTCGGCTGCGATGCCTAGGCTCCGAGAACGGAGGAAGTCGAATGAGACAGCTTCGGAAGCAGCCCCCCCCTGCAAGGAGCGCCGGCGCAATGTGCGATTATCAGGAAAGGATGGCCAGACCAATATAGGACTGGGCTTAGTCGTGAGGGTGGAGTTACCAGCATCTTGTGGACAAGGTCTAGCATCCGTGTGATCAGCGGGAGGCAAGCGCCATGTCCTCGAAGAAGGTTCCAAGCAGGACTCGACGGGCTTATCAGTTCATCCAGTCGCATCGGAATGAGTTCAGCATTCAGATGATGTGCCGGCTACTTGGTGTTGCTCGTGCCGGCTACTACGCCTGGCTTGATCATCCGGTGTCCGATCGCGCCCAAGAGGATGCTCGCCTGCTAAGTCTCATACGCGCATCTTTCACCGCCAGTCACGGGATTTAGTGCGCCCCAAGAGTGCTGCAGGATCTGCGCGAACGCGGTGAGTCCTGCAGCAAGCACAGGGCTGCACGCCTCATGCGCGAGAACGGCCTCCAGGCGCTACACGGCTACCGCATACGTCATATCCCGGTTGCCAAGCCGAATGCATTGATGCGTAATCTGCTGCAGCGTCAGTTCACGGCGTCGAGGCCCAACGAGGCATGCGTGACGGACATCACCTAAATCCGGACTTGGCAGGGATGGCTCTACCTGGCCGTCGTCGTGGACCTCTTCTCGCGCAAGGTCGTTGGCTGGGCCGTCAAGCCGACGATTCATCGAGAGCTGGTCCTGGAAGTTGTCTCGAAGGCCGTTCGTTCTCGGCGCCCCCGAAAGACCTTGATCCACTCGGATCAGGAAACGCAGTATGGAAGTGATGCATGGCGTCGCTTTTGCAAGGCCAACCATCTCGAGCCAAGCATGAGCAGGCGGGCGAACTGCTGGGACAACACAGTCGCCGAATCCTTCTTCGGAAGCTTGAAGAAGGAGCGAATCAAGAAGCGCATCTATGCGGACCGCCAAGCGGCTGCCTTGGACGTGTCCGAGTACATTGAGGGCTTCTACAATCCGATTCGTCGGCATAGCCACCTAGGTGGTGTTAGCCCCCATCGAGTTCGAAGCGGCATATCGGCCCTGCCGCTCACGTGTCCACTAAATCCTGGCAACTCCACGGGGAGACCTGCTCAGAAGCCGAATCAGTCCTTCATGATCGGCTTTAGTTGCAAGAGGTCGAAAAGCGGATCGCTATCGAGCTTCGACGCCACGACTCCAGCCGCCTGAGCCGCACCTCGAATACCACCCACGTCGGCAGACGCCACCTGCCTCATCCAGTCAGGATCAAGCTGACCGTCGGATCTTGGCTTGCTCAAGATCAACTTCAGGATCCGCTCGGCGGGCGCGTACCCTTGCGCGGCGGAGCGGCGATAGTACCGCAAGGCTTCTGAGTACTGGACAGGGACACCGTCGCCAACGTGAAGCCTTCGGGCAAGCTGAAACTGCGCTATGGGGTCGCCGGCACGGGCCTGATCCGCAAGCAGCTGCAGTTGTTCGTGAGTTCGGCTCGCACCACCCTCGAGTTTGTCCAGGCGACTTAGATTGTCTGCGGCCGCGCGACTTCCGTGGGCAACAGCCTGCCGGAACCACATACGGGCCGTGGTGCGATCACCTTGACGCTCATATGCAACACCTAGCGCGTTCTGAGCGAACCCATCACCCATGTCAGCTGCGATGCCCAATAGTTCGCGCTCACTCCTGACGTGTTCAGCAGTGGCCCCCTTGGCTTCGAGAAGGCTGTGCAGGTAGTAGGCGCGCGCGTAGCCCTGAGCCTCAAGGCGAAGGTATATTTCGCGAGCCAGCTCGGGATTCCGAACACCACAGGCACCTTCTGCAAGACTATAGGCGTACCCCAGCAGCGCTAATGGTTCCCCGAGGTCGGCGCCACGTTGGAACCATCGCGCTGCCTCCAGCGGATCGCGGCGTAATCCGTCAACGCCATTGAGGTATCCATTGGCCAGTCGGAGCATTGCCTCGGCACTTCCTGCATCAGCGTCTTCCTTCCACGCTTTGGTACTGCCTGACAATCTACGACCGATACTCTCCTCTGGGAGAACAGGAGCGCACGCGATTGACGCGTCGACCTGGCGCTCAGTGCTCGCGATCTTGATCTCCGCCATCGCCACGGACGGAAAGATCAAGAAGAAGGCACTTAGCGAATGAGTGGCGATATCAATATGGATTCTGGGCGCCTCCATCATCGGTCGCCCTCAACTCGCCATTTCACGAGACGCGTTCCCACGCGACCTGGCAATGCGCGCTCTGACAAGTCGGCGATCTCTTCAAGCGACCGCACCCCCGGAATCTGTACCAATGCGTCACTGCGTAGCTTCTCTGGCCAGTGAAGTGCCAGATCTTCATTGGCAGCCAAGCAAAGGAGACTCTCGCTACCCGGCGTTGTCATCTCAATGGCGAAGCTTTCGCCGTCTGTAGCGTCGGGAATCCGCACCGGGGCACCGTATCTCACGGGATTGTCGAGCTGGAGCGGATTGGGGTAGATCTGTGCAATCGCTCCCTTCGCATCCTGGTAGTAGCAGTACAGGTAGGAAGTGCGCGATACGTTGGCCGCGATCTGAAGCGACTGCCCCAGCTTGAACACCAGGTCTTCACGCCCAAGAGAGACGTCGACCTTTGGCGGCTCCGCCAGCTTTCCCCACCCGGGCTTGCCATTGCGAGGATCACCGGCCAGGTTTGTGGCCCATCCCCCACGTTCGCTACGGCCCCAGCCGATACTCAGGAACTGGCCGTCTCCCCCTTTCCGCACGTAGTCCTTGGCCACACGCTCGTACGTTTCAAAGTTGATGTCGCCACTAGGAACAGCGTCGGAGTCAGCTTGAAACTGCGCAAGCGCAACCCTGAGCACTTCACTGTAGAGTCCATCTGCCTCGCCAGTGTAGTACCCAGCGCCGCGCAGCCCTGTCTGCAGGAACCGGATACGCTCCGGCCCATCCATATCGGCGTACCACTCATACAACTGGCGCTGGAACTCCGGGTGCCCTTGGTCCAGCGACACACACTGCCAATAGGGGACTCGGGCCCACTTCCCCACCAGTTCGATCATGCTCAGATCAACCAGAGCGCGAGTTGCAGGTCCGGTGCCCTGCGAGTACTCATTGGAAATTGTGAAATCAACCCCCACTTTGCCTATTTTAGCGCCCGCATCGATTCCGCCGCCCTTGTTGCCCAAAGCGATCTCGTTGGCAGCTTCAATTCCGGGCAGGAGAGTACGTGTTTTGAAGTCACCCAGGTGCAACTCAAGGCCGAGCTGCGTCGCCATGAGATCTCGCGAGAAGCCGATACCACCATCTGGGTGATCAATGCCACCATCCCGCTTTGCGATAATGATGTTCTTGTCCATGTAGCTGATCGCGCCGGATACATAAAGAGTCGGCGGCTGGATCTGCATCTGCCCGTTGGCCAGCAGCGCCTGAGTCAGGACTTGCACAGTGTCCTGATTCGAGTAGGCCACCTCAAAATCGACGTAGCGGAAGGCGCGGCTCGTACGGGACATCAAGGAAAGGGAGGTGATGATCATCTCCTTGATCGCTACCGGCGCCTGCCCGGATGCGTCCGGGATGATCTTGCTGGTGATCAGCGTTGGCCCGATGGCTCGGTCACGCAGCATCGCGTCCATGCACGCCAGCCCATCAGTGAATCCGGATACCGAGCGGACCGGCTCGGAGACGGGACGATCCTCCACGCGCGCACTCGCGAAGTAGGTTTTACCCGACCGCAAGCCAGGAGCGGCACAGCCGGACACAAGAACGGCCAAGGCGGCCGCGGCCGCGACCTTGATATTCGTAGAGATGGACATAGCCTTTATGTGCGCATCGCAAACGATGCGCTATCGGATCAGGAAATGCGGCAGCACAGCCCGGCATTACTCACGGGTGGGCGCCGTGGAGGTTAGCGACAGACGTTAATCACGTCACCATTGACTACAACTATGTTGTCGCTTTTTGGTTTGCTGTTGCGCGCCCCCGGCATCTGCTCAACGTACGTATTGCCGACATTGGTTGAGCATCGCTGCTCGCCCGGTCGCCCTTGAGCAGAAGAGTCCTGAGGTGATTGTCGAATGCCAAGGCCGCGCCGGAACTGCGCCTCTGCGCGCTTAATCTTTGCTCGATCCGAAGGGCTTTGACCGACGCGCGGCGTGGGATCTTTGCTCTGCGCGTTCGCGGGCATGAGCGAGTTAGACAGTGCTACCACAAGTAGCAACGCGAAACCTTTCATCAGTGGACATTCCAATAGGCGAAGCCGTGTGGCCCAAACAGGACGGGCCACACGGCAACACAATCTGCGTCAATCGCCGGAGTTTGACGCAACATTCTGCTCGGCATCAGCCAACGCACCAGCCGCAACGTTTGAAATTCCGCCGTTCTCAACGTTGGTGGTTTGCCTGCTGGTGCCGTCGATCGTTACCTTGCCCTTGTTGGACGAGACGTTTTGAACAGCCTTCGACATACCAGCAGAGACGTTGCTGATGCCACCATTCTTGATGTTCACCGTCTGAGTGCTGTTTCCCTTGATCTTAACCTCAGCCAAGGCACTACCCGATGCCAAGGTCAAAGTCAGTAGCGACGCGGCAATTAGCTTGTTCATGCTCTTCTTTCTCCTGCGTTTGTGTTGATGCTCTCTGTTGGATCAGCCCGTTTGAGCGAACGGTACGGGCAACCGTTGCCGCGTGAATCATTCCCGTCCGTCGACAACAGAGCCGATGTTCACGTCGGCTTTGCCGTTGCCTTTTGCCTCATTGACGATCGATCCGGAAACGTGAACGGATTGGCTATTGGCGCCGACTTGTGACCCCACCACTGAACCAATGTTGATGCGCGCCTGCCCGCCTGAGTCTGCCTTGTTCACGATGGAGCCGGTGACACTCACGGTTTGTTCGTTCGCACCATTCACCGTGGCCGTCTTGATGGCGGCTTCTACCGAAGTTGACGGAAGAGCGAGGATCAAGAGCAGAGCGCCGAATCGTGTCATTGGTCGAGTACACGTATGAAATGGGTGTCGTGCATACTGACTGCCAGCCGCGTCACCCGCAATTAGAAAGTTCTCATCAAGGTGTACGGTTGAGCGACTCCACCACGCCGTTCAACGCAGTCGTGCTGGCGTAAGCGGCGTGCCAGCAGTTGAACTCCACGAACGGTTGCACCCGGTTCTGCGCAACGTCCAGCGGAACGGTTGACCGCACTACGCGATACGCGAAGAACGCGCCCTACGTGATGGCTGAACTTCTGATACGGATACGCCTGGTTGGGCAGCAGGACCGTTTCGGGGCTCGATAAAGCCGATCGCCCGGCTCGGCACTAACAACTGCGCCTGCAGCGTGGAATTCTCGGGAAGCAGACTCTGTAATGACCCAGTGATTTCCTGCTCAGGTGTTACCTTGGAGAGGAAGCACTGACGAGCGTAGTGATGGAAGAGGAAATCAAGCGTTGGACGGCACGCCGGAAGTCGGCACTGGTGCTGGAGATCATCCAGGGCAAGACGAACGTGTCGGAGGCCAGCCGGCAGTTCGACCTGCCTCCGTCCGAGATCGAGAGCTGGGTCGAGATGGCAAGCGCGGCATGGAGAACGCACTGCGCGCGAAGCCGGAGGACGTACGCGAGCAGTACGAGCGACAGCTCAAGGAGCTGCAGGAAGCCTACGGCGAGGCGATGCTGGAGCTGCGCGCTCGAAAAAAATTGGCGTCCCTGTTGGGCAAGGACGAGACCTGATGGTCACGATCCAGCAGGGACTGCGAGCCGACGGGATCCGGGTATCGATGGCCAAGCTGTGCCGCTGGTTCGAACAGCCGCGGCGCACCGTGTACTACAAGCCGACCAAAGGCGCGCCGAAGGTGAAGCCGGAGTTGGCCGAGCCGATCAAGGTGCTGATCGAGGAAGAGCCGTCGTTCGGCTACCGCACGGTGGCGGGGCTGCTCGGCATGAACAAGAACACGGTGCAGCGGATCTTCCAGCTCAAGAGCTGGCAGGTACGCAAGCGGGCCGTCGGTCATCGCCCGCGGATCGCGGCGCTGCCGTCGGTGGCGCAGGCACCGGACGAGCGCTGGGCGACCGACCTGTGTCGGGTCTGGGGCGGCCGCGACGGCTGGCTCAGCCTGGCGCTGGTGATCGACTGCTACACCCGGCAATTGCTGGGCTGGCACCTGTCGCGCAGTGGCAAGGCCAGCACGGCCGCCGCCGCGTTGGAGCAGGATTTGATCACCCGGTACGGCGTATTGGGCCGGGTGCCGAAGGCGTTCCTGCTGCGTTCGGACAACGGTTTGGTGTTCACCAGCCGCCACTTCACCCGACTGGTGCGCAGCTATGGCCTGCGGCAGGAGTTCATCACGCCGCACTGTCTGCAGCAGAACGGCATGGTGGAGCGCGTCATTCGCACCTTGAAGGAGCAATGCGTCCACCGCCACCGCTTCGAAAGCCAGCAGCACGCGACCCGTGTGGTCGGCGACTGGATCCAGTTCTACAACCATCGGCGCCCGCACCAGGCGCTGGGCATGAAGACACCCGCTGAGGCTTACGCTTTAGCGGCCTGACCTGTGCAGGAACTGCTGGGTCATTACATCTATGCCATAGGCTGAGAACCGAATCGTTATCAGACCGACCGACGTCGGAACAATTGGGCGCCTCATGGGCAAATAGCGCCCGCAGCCCGGCCCGAGCCGCCGCAAGAGAGCTTCGACGATTTGACCGCGCCGCCTCAGGCTATCGGACACGTTCCACCCTCGAGCATGGACGGTAGGCGCTGAGTTGGCTTTCTCCCTGCCACGCATCTCATAGAGTCCCGCCGACGGCCGCTCTTGCAGACTATGCGGGGGCATTGCTGCCGGCTTCATGTTCGGTGGGCCCGTTGCTGTATTGGCGGCGCCGTATCCGGCGGCCTGCATACGTTCGTTGCTTGGCAACTAGCGTAACGCAAGCACCATCATCTCGGAGGTCACCCGTGCCAAACATCCGGAAGTCGCTTAACCCGATTTTTGCAGTGCCTGGCATTGTCGGAGTTAGTCTCGCAGCGGGCCTCAATTTGAACACCCCCGCCCGGTGGCTTTCTCTCTGCTTGGCAGTCATATGCGTGGTTCTTATTGCTGCCTTCTGGCTGGGCCGACGCTACGCATCAACACACCGACGCGAGTAGCAGCAGTACATCCAGATCGGGCTCGGTCCTCATTGAGTGACTCAAATTCCTGGGAACTGGCTTCCATACGAAACCGGTTCGGGTGCGCGTCCATCGGACGCGCACCCTTTAGAGGGGGCTGGAATGCTTGCGCCTCCGCATGGTGATCACCAGCGATCCGTAGCTCTCGATGTCTGATGATCAACCCGGTCAGCCGCTGATCGTCGCGGGCGCTGGCGCTGGCCGGAGAACGAAGCCACGCGTAGTAGCCGCTACGATGCACGTGCAGGACCCGGCACATCGCGGCCAGCCTGAACTCGTCGGCGTGCTGCTTCATGAAGGCGTACTTCACCTTTACCCCTTGGCAAAGTACGCGGCGGCTTTTTTTAGGATGTCTCGCTC
>Ga0209676_1002359_pt1 | contig 13626 bp, 15 predicted proteins | sample AraplaCvi_mLB_r2_FD_184282 | JGI IMG/M metagenome (GOLD analysis project Ga0209676, IMG submission 184282) | Arabidopsis root microbial communities from North Carolina, USA - plate scrape MF_Cvi_mLB_r2 (SPAdes) (version 2) | ecosystem: Host-associated > Plants > Roots > Endosphere | place: USA...
GCCACTTCGGGAGAGCCCACATGTCGAACATCGATATCCGCCACGCGCATTCGCTGCCGCCGGAACAGGCACGCCAGGCCGTGCAGGACGTGGCCGACAAACTGGCCGACCGCTTCGGCATGGTCACCGGGTGGAGCGGCAACACGCTCAATTTCAGCCGCAGCGGCGTGGACGGCCACATCAACGTGGCGCCGAGCGAACTGCACGTGACGGCCAAGCTCGGCTTCCTGCTGAGCACGATGAAGGGACCGATCGAGGCGGAGATCCGCCGCGTGCTCGACGAACGCTTCACCTGACGCTCACCCGACCTACTCCATCGCGCCGTCGAACGGATCCGCATCGCCCGCGAACAGGCGGCGCGAAATGTCGCGTTCGTCCTGTTCGATCTCGCCGATGAAGCCGCGCGCGTCGCCGAGGCGGCCGAACGCCTCGAAGCCGCGTTCGAGGAACCCCTGCAACTGCGACAGCCCGGCCGCACGCGCCGGCGCACGCGACAGCCGCAGCAGCATCGATACACCGGGCAACCGCAGCGCATGGCCCAGGCCGAGGCCGACCCGCGCGATCAGGTCGATCTGGTAGCCGCGCAGCCGCGGCAGCCCCGCCGTCCGGTAGGCGCGCGCGTACAGCGCCGCATCCAGCCGGCGGCGAGGTCCGCCGATGGCCTGCAGCACCTGCGCCATCCGCAGATCCAGCGCCTGCGTGAGCAGGCCCAGTTCGATCGCATCGGCCACGGTCGCCAGCAGATGCTCCGGCAGCAGGCGCTGCATCATCGGCAGCACGCGCGCGATGTCGGCGTCGCGCTGGGCGAAGTCGTGCTCGTTGTAGACGTCGGTCAGGAAGAACTGCGCCGCCGGGCGGCGCTGGGGATCGCGCAGGAAGCGGTCGAAGCTCGCCTCGAGCCGGCGCGTCTGCCAGCGGCGCAGTTCCGGCAGCCACGGCAGTTCGTTGCGGGGTTCGATCGCAGGGTCGTGCAGCGCCTGGTGTTCGCGCAGCAGCCAGTCCAGGCGGTCCCGGAGCGCCCCGTCGCGTAGGGGGCGATGACGCGGAGGTCGGCGGTCGGGGCTGGGGCGCGGCGGCATCCCGGTCGATCATCGGCGGCCGGGGCACACGTCGCAACCCGTCACGACGCTGCCCGCCGCGGGGCGGCTACACTCGGGCCACCTTCGCCGCCCGTGCCCGCATGCTGTCACTTCACTCCGCCAGGCAACGCGCGCGTGCCCCCGGGGAACCGCCCCGCATCGGCCTGGCGGTCGCCGGCGGCGGGCCCATCGGCGGGATGTACGAACTCGGCGCCCTGCGCGCGCTCGACGAGGCGATCGAAGGCCTGGACCTCACGCGGCTGGACGGCTACGTCGGCGTCAGCAGCGGCGCGTTCCTCGCCGCCGGCCTCGCCAACCGCATCGACACGGCCGAGATGTGCCGCATCTTCATCACCGGCGACAGCGCGGACGTGCAGTTCCGCCCGGAAACCTTCCTGCGCCCGGCGATCTTCGAATACGCACGCCGCGCCGCGCGGCTGCCGCGACTGGCGGCGACGTGGTGGCAGGAGCTGCTGTTCTCGCGCAACGAGTCGCGCTGGTCGGACCTGCTGATGCACTTCGGCGCACTGGTCCCGACCGGCCTGTTCGACAACGCGCAGGTCGAACGCTTCCTGCAGGACGTCTTCACCCGCCGCGGCCGCAGTAACGATTTCCGCGATCTGGACACCGAACTGTGCGTGGTCGCGGTCGACCTGGACAGTGGCGAGGCGGTGAAATTCGGCACCGAAGGCTGGGACGGCGTGCCGATCTCCGTTGCCGTGCAGGCCAGCGCCGCCCTGCCTGGCCTGTATCCGCCGGTCGAGATCGGCGGCCGGCATTTCGTCGACGGTGCGCTGCGCCGGACGATGCACGCCTCCGTCCTGCTCGATCGCGACGTGGACCTGATGATCGGCCTCAACCCGCTGGTGCCGTTCACCCAGGACGACAGCGGCCGGCCGGTGAGCCACGAGCGCAGCCTCGCCGCGGGCGGCCTGCCGGCCGTGCTGTCGCAGACGTTCCGCACGCTGCTGCAGTCGCGCATGCAGGTCGGGCTGGCCCGTTACGCCCAGCAGTATCCCAACATCGACCAGCTGATCTTCGAACCCAACGCCGGGGACGCCGAGCTGTTCTTCACCAACGCCTTCAGCTTCTCTGCGCGGCGCCGGATCTGCGAGATCGCCTGGCGCAACACGATGGCCGACCTGCGCCGGCGTGCGGAGGAGCTCGCGCCCGTGCTCGACGCCCACGGCCTCTCGCTGCGCATGGCCGTGGTGGGCGATGAAAACCGCTCGCTGCTCGACGGCCTCGCGCCGCCGCCGCGCGACAACGACGCCACCGCACGTCTGCGCCGCGCGCTCGACGACATCGAGCATCGCCCCCCGCCGGCACGCCGCGCCCCGCGCGCACGCCGAAGCGCGCCGTAACACCCTCTCGACGCCCGCGATGGTGCGATGCCGGCATGTGCATCGCGATGGAACTCCATGCCTCCGGCTTCCCGAAGCAACCTCTACATCGGCTGCGCCGGATGGTCGCTGCCGTCGTCCACCCGATCGCTGTTCGGCGAGGGTGAATCGATGCTGGCGCGCTACGCCACGCGCTTCAACGCGACGGAGATCAACTCCTCCTTCCACCGTCCGCACCGGCGCGACACGTACGTGCGCTGGGCTGCCAGCGTGCCGGCGCGTTTCCGCTTCAGCGTGAAGCTGCCGCGCACGATCACGCACGACGCGCGGCTGCGCGGCATCGCGCGCGAACTCGACCGTTTCGCCGGCGAGGTCGACGGCCTGGGCCGCAAGCTCGCGGTGCTGCTCGTGCAGCTTCCGCCCAGCCTGACGTTCGAAGCGCGGACGGCGACGACCTTCTTCGCGATGCTGCGCCGCCGCTTCGACATCGGCATCGGGTGCGAGGCACGGCACGCATCGTGGTTCACGCCGCGCGCGGAGGACCTCTGGCAGCGGCACGGCATCGCCCGCGTCGCGGCGGATCCGCCGGTGCCCGATGGCGCCTCGCGCGATCCCGGCGGCGACGCACGCATGCGCTACTGGCGCTGGCATGGCAGTCCGCGCGTGTATTACAGCGCGTACGACGATGCAGCCCTGCGCACGCTGGCCGATGGAGTGAGCGGCCATCGCGGCACGCGCTGGGTGATCTTCGACAACACGGCGCACGGGCATGCCGCGACCGACGCACTGCGGTTGCAGTCGATGCTCGACGAGGCGCGGGCGACGAACTCCTCGTCGAAGAAACGGAGAACCACATGAGCGAGGTCCTGGACTGCATCGTCGTCGGCGGCGGCCCGGGCGGGCTGACAGCGGCGACGTACCTGGCGCGTTACCGCCGCAGCGTCCGCATCTTCGATACCGGCTGCACGCGCGCCGGCTGGATTCCGAAGAGCCGCAACTGCCCGGGCTTCCCGCACGGTGTCGGCGGCGAGGAACTGCTGCAGCGCATGCGCGAGCAGGCCAGCAAGTTCGGCGTGGAGACCATTCCCGATGAAGTGACGGCGCTGCACGTGGACGGCGACGGCTTCCGAATCCGCCACGGCGACAACGAACTGCGTGCGCGCCACGTCATCCTTGCCACAGGCTGCGAGGACGTGACGCCAGCGCTCGATGGCATCGAGAAGGCCGTCGAATGTGGCGCGGTGCGCATGTGCCCGATCTGCGACGCGTTCGAGGCCATCGACACGACCATCGCCGTGCACGGCCCCGCCGACAAGGCCGCATCGCATGCGCGCTTCCTGCGCACGTATTCGGCGAACGTGACGCTCGTACCGTCGACGCCGGAGATCGAATACGCAACGCGCGCGCAACTCGCGAAAGACGGCATCGAACTGACGACAGTGCCGGCATCGCTGGTCTTCGACGGGGAGCGCTGCGTGTTCGACCTGGACGGAGCGCCGCGCGCGTTCGACGTGATGTACCCGATGATGGGCCTGATCTCGCGTTCGTCGCTGGCGGTTGGCGCGGGCGCGACGTGCGATGAAGACGGCGCATTGATCGTCAACGCCCGGCAGATGACGTCGGTGGACGGGCTCTACGCCATCGGCGACGTGGTGAGCGCGCTGAACCAGATTTCCGTGGCGACTGGGCACGCGGCGATCGCCGCAACCGACGTGCACAACCGGCTGGCGGCGAACTTCGCCTGAGCTCGCGCCGCCCGGCCCCGGCACTCACTGCTGACAGGCGCTGGCAGCAACGTGACCGGAAACAGGGCGGCCTTGCGGGCGGGGTCCGCTACCATTCGGGACTTTCCGCCGGAACGCCGCACGATGACCCGCACGCTGCTGATCGCCGCCCTCCTCACCGCCCTGCCCGCCGTCGCCGCGCCGCCCGACGCCGCCCTGACGACCATTTCCGAACGCAGCGGCTTTACGAAGACTGGCCGCTACGACGAGGTGATCGCGCTGTGCGACGCCTTCGCCGCGCGTTATCCCGAGGCCGTGCGCTGTGCGGACTTCGGCACCACGCCGGAAGGCCGGCCGATGAAAGTGCTCGTCGTGTCGAAGGTCGGCGCCTTCACGCCGGAAGCGGCGAAGGCGCAGAACCTGCCGGTGACGCTGATCCAGGGCGGCATCCACGCCGGCGAGATCGATGGCAAGGACGCGGGCTTCCTCGCGCTGCGGCAGGCGCTCGATGGCGAAGTCGCGGTCGGCGCGCTGGAGAAGCAGGTGCTGCTGTTCGTGCCGGTGTTCAACGTGGACGGCCACGAGCGTTTCGCCGCGTGGAACCGCCCGAACCAGCGCGGCCCGGAGGAAATGGGCTGGCGCACCACTGCGCAGAACTACAACCTCAACCGCGACTACGTGAAGGCCGACACGCCGGAAATGCAGGCGATGCTGGCCCTGGTCAACGCGTGGGACCCGCTGGCCTACGTCGACCTGCACGTCACCGACGGCGCGAAGTTCGAGCACGACGTCTCCATCCAGGTCGAACCGGTGCATGGCGGCGACGAAACGCTGCGCAAGGCCGGCGCCGCATTGCGCGATGGCGTGATCGCGTACCTCGCCGAGCAGGGTTCGCTTCCGCTGCCGTTCTATCCCTCGTTCGTGGTGAACGACGATCCGTCGTCCGGCTTCGAGGACGGCGTCGCCACGCCGCGCTTCTCGCACGGCTATTTCCAGCTGCGCAACCGCCTGGGCATGCTGGTCGAAACGCATTCCTGGCGCGACTACCCACACCGCGTGAAGGTCACGCACGACACCATCGTCTCGCTGCTGGACCTCATCGCGCAGAACGGCGCGCAATGGCGCGTGCAGGCGCTGGCCGCCGACGTGCGCGCGCAACTGCTGGGCGGCAAGCCCGTGGCGCTGGACTACAAGGCGACCGACACGGTCCGCACGATCGACTTCCGGGGCTACGAGTACACACGCACGCCCTCAGAGGTCTCCGGCGCGCTGATGACGCGCTACGACGAAAGCAAACCGCAGGTCTGGCAGGTGCCGATGCGCGACGAACTGGTGCCGGCGCACGTCGTCGATGCGCCGAAGGCGGGGTATATCGTCCCGGCCGCGCACGCGGCGTGGGTCGGCGCGAAGCTCGACCAGCACGGCGTGACGTATCGCCGCCTCGACGCGCCCTTGCCGAAATTCGCCGTGCAGGCGTTCCGTGCCGACACGGCGACGTTCGCCGCGCAGTCGGTAGAAGGCCACCAGCGCACGACGCTGGAAGGCAAGTGGACGCCGGAAAAGCGCACCATCGGCGCCGGCGCGCTGTTCGTGCCGATCGCGCAGCCTAAGGCGCGCCTGGTGATGGCGCTGCTGGAACCGCAGGCACCGGACGCGCTGGTCGCGTGGGGCGAGTTCAACAACTACTTCGAGCGAAAGGAATACATGGAGGATTACGTCGCCGAGGATGTGGCGCGCGAGATGCTGAAGGATCCGAAGGTGAAGGCCGCCTTCGAGCAGCGCCTCGAAGAGGACAAAGCGTTTGCCGAGAGTCCGCAGCAGCGGCTGGAGTTCTTCGCGCGCCGGCATTCGTCGTGGGACGACCAGTATCGCCGCTACCCGGTGGTCCGCATCGACCGGGCGCCGCGCTGACGCGGTTCCAACAAACGCCCCGCTACGCTCGCGCCACCTGACGGAGGACGTGCCATGACCGTGTCGAAGACTTCCCTTCGCGTCGCGCCGCTCCTCCTGACGGTGGCGGCGCTCGTCGCCGGGTGCCAGCCCCAGGGCAACACCACGGCGCCGGCGCCTTCCATGACGCAGGGCGCGCATGCCGTCACCGGCACCGCAACTTACCGCGAGCGCATCCTGCCGCCGCCGGGTTCGACGCTTCGCGTGCAGCTGGTCGACAACCTGCTGGCCGACACGCCCAACGCCGTCATCGCCGACGCCATGGTGAAGGACGTCGGCGGCCCGCCCATCGCCTTCACCCTGCCCGTCGATCCGGCGAAGCTGCGCACGAACGGCCAGTACGGCCTGCACGCCACGCTCGCCGGGCCCGACGGCGCGCCGCTGTTCGCGAGCGTCACGCGCGTGCCGGTGGACCCAGCGGCGAACAAACCGGTGGAGATCCCGATGGTGCATGTCGCTGCGCCAACCCCGGATGCGTCATCGACGGCCGCATCGCCACCGCCGACGAACTGGCAGTGCGGCGACTTGCGCGTGGGCGCGGTATTCGACAACGTCGCCAACACGGTGACGCTGTCGTACAGCGGCCGCAGCCGTTCATTGCCGCTGGCGGTGTCGGGATCCGGTGCACGCTATGCCGACGACGCAGGCAACGAGTTCTGGACGAAGGGCGACAGCGGCACGCTGACGCTCGACGGCGAGAAGCACGAATGCACGCGCACGAACGTCGCCTCGCCCTGGGACGACGCACGCTCGCGTGGCGTCGCCTTCCGCGCGGTGGGCAACGAGCCGGGATGGCTGGTCGAGATCGGCCGGGGCGACGCGCCTTCGCTGCACGCGCAGCTGGATTTCGGCTCGCGCAAGCTCGACATCGCTAGCGTGCAGCCCCGCGCGAAGGGCGACGGCTGGACCGGCAAGAGCGCCAACGGCACGCAGGTCGAACTCATCACCGAACGCAAACCCTGCCAGGACGACGCCGGTGCGACGTTCGACGTCACCGCGCAGCTGCACGCCGGCGGTAAGACCTACACCGGTTGTGGCGCGTTCCTTTCGAAGTAACGCCGCTGCGCGGATGCGTTGACGCGTCCTGAACCCCGCGCCGCGCACGCTGGCGCGAGGTTTCCTCCGGGCGATGCCATGATCGATCTGCTGCCTTCGCCATCGCATGTCGGGGCGTATCGCTTGAGCGGCACGCTGGACGGCGCCGACTACGACCGCTGCATCGCCGACATCGAGGGGCGCCTGCGCCTGCACGAACGCATCGGCATCTACTGCGACATGACCGGCTTCACCGGGCTGACGCCTGAGGCGCTGGCGAAGGACCTGCGCTATTTCTTCGCGAAGTTCGGCGAGTACGACCGCTTCGCACGCGGTGCGATCGTGACCGACAAGCGCTGGCTGGGCGAGATTTCCGAGTTCGCCGGGCGTTTTTTCCCGAACACCGAAATCCGCGCGTTCGAGCCGGACGAGCACGATGCGGCGCTGGCGTGGGCCGCGGTGGTGGAGCCGTTGCGGTAATTCACGCGTCGTCTGGTCGAGACGGCACGTGGTTTGGCTTTTGCCGTCATTCCCGTGAGGGCGGGCTAGCGCTTCACTTCGGCGGAGCCGAACCTCCATCGTTCGGACGCGTCACGCCTGTCGAAGGCCGTGACGGCGCGGAGACATGGATCCCCGCCTTCGCTGGGATGACGGCTTTAAAGCGTTCTTGCCGTCCATTCCCGCGAAGGCGGCTCGCGCTTCACTTCGGCGGAGCCGAACATCCATCGCACGGACATGTCACGTCTTTCGAAGGCCGTAGCGCTGCGGAGACATGGATCCCCGCCTTCGCGGGGATGACAGCTTTAAAAGTTCTGCAACGGGTAAGCGAAGCCCACGGAGGGGGCTCGACCGAAAGGCCACGCATCGCCGCCTACTTCATGTACTTCCAGTTCCGCGTCTTCCCCCCCGCGAGCCATTCCACCGTCTGCGCAATACGGCGCTGTCGCGTGTCTTCGCGCTTCGCCTCGACGATCCATTCGATGTAATCGCGCCGATAGCCCGGCGCGAAGCCCTCGAACGTCGCGCGCGCCTTCGCGTTGCGACGCAGCGCGGCGGTCAGGTCGTCGGGGACCGGCAGCGCCGCCTTCGGCGCCGGCTTCTTCTTCGCGGGCGCCGCCGCGCTGCTTTCGATCCGCGCCATCGCCTGCTTAACGTAGCCGGCGAGCTCGCGCTTTTCGGGCAGTTCGGACTTCTTCGTGATGCGGCCGAACTGGCCCATGGCCTCGCGGTTGGCGTCGTCGCCCACAATCGAGCGGCCTTCCCAGAACCACAGCGTCACGTGCTGCTTGAACGCCGCCATCCCGCACAGGATCTTCCCGCGCCAGGTGAAGCTGGGCATGCCCCACTTCAACGTTTCCTCCGCTTCCGGGCACGCGGCATGCACGCCTTCGCGGATGTGCGCGAGCAGCGGCCGGGCGAAGTCGGCGGACTTTTCGATGTAGGCATCGACGCGCGGATCGACGGTCGGCATGCGGGGCTCCTGAAGGGCGTTGCGGGCGTCCGGCCCGCCGTGCGCCATGCGTTGGAATCAATGAGGGCGGCGATACAGGGGGAACACGTCATGGCCACTGTCGAACGGCGGACACCCAGCGACGGCATCCGCGTCCAGCGCCGCATCGGGCTGACCATCCCGCAACGCACGATGCTGCAGGCCTGCGAACGCTGCGGCTGGCGGCTGGCCTTCGTGCGCACGCCGCTGGATCACCCGACGCCGGTGCTGTTCGCCACCGCGCGCGACTTCGTGGTCGTGCGCGAGGACGGCAGCATCGATCGCTGGCCGGAGATCGCGCTGCGTCACTGAAGCGCTCAGCCCAGCGGCCATCGCCCGATCACCTCGTACGGCGTGCCGCGTCCGGGCTGGCTGTCGATCAGCACGAACTCGCGCACGGGCCAGGGCAGCGGCTGCACCGGCGTGGGCGCGATGAAGCGGCGCACGTCGCGTTGCACGGTGAGGTGCGGCACGAAGCTCGCGGGCGATTTCACCGGAACGCGATGCTGCGCCAGCGACCGGCCGAGCCCGTCGAACAGCGCGCGCAAACCATCGGGCGAGTGCTTCGAACCGAGCCACCAGACGTTCGCGCCGCGGAAGCTGCCGACCTCATCGAGCGACAGCTCGAACGCCGGTGAATGCACGGCCGCGGCCGCCGCCTTCGCGTCTTCGACCAGCGACGATGGCAGTGGGCGGAAATCGCCGAGGAACTGCAGCGTCACGTGGTAGCGGTCGGGCTTGAGCGAGCGCCCGCCCGGCGCATGTTCCGACACGACGGACGCCGCGGTCGCGGCGATGCGCGCACGCAGCGCCTCGTCGGGCCATAGCGCGAAGAACAGGCGGTGCAGCTCGCCCGTCGGTGCATCGTCGAATCCCAGTCCCAGCTGTGCCATTCGCTAGCCGCCCTGCTTCGCCGACTTGCGGAGGAAATCCGCCAGTCCGCGCAGCTGCTGCGCCTGCACCTTGTCGACGACGGGTGCGAACTTCGACAGGTCGTCGGGCGTATAGCCGCCGGCGCGATAGAACATCGTGATGCGCGTGCCACCGCCGTCGGCGGGCGCGAGGCGGAATTCCAGCGCGCCACTGAGCCCCATGCCCTGCAACGGACCCAGGCCGCCGGTCATGCGCAACGTCCTGCCCGGATCGACGAACACCACCGCCATGTGCTGCGCCTGCCGTGCGCCGGCGAGTTCGCAGAAACAGCCGCCGGCACGCGCGTCGATCGACAGCTTCGACTCGTTGCCCCACCAGCTGTGGTCCTTCGGCCACCAGCGGTCGACGTCCTGCACCAGCGCCTTCCACGCCGCGTCGGCATCGACCGGCACGGTTTCGCTGTTCTCGACGGTGAAGCCGCCGGCTGTGGCGTCCTTCACCGCGGCCGCGGCCGTGTTGCACGTCAACGCAAGCGCCAGCGCGCCTGCTCCGAAGATCCAACGCATCGCACGCTCCCGTCATCGAAAACCAGCGCGATTAGGCGCGCGCCGACCGCCCCGTGCAAGGGTGCGCCGCTCGCTCGGCGCGGGCAATAATCGAAGGTCACGCACAACGAGGAAACGCATGTCACGCAACGGATGGCTGGTGGTGGTGCTGGTCGCGACCGCGGCGGCGTTCGCCGCCACCTGGGTGTTTGAACGACGACCGCCCGTAGCGCAGGCCGTGCTCGGTCCGGCGCCGACCACCATCGGCTGGGCCGGCCACATCGACCTGATCGCAGGCGACGGCATCCCCGGCCTGCGCGACGGCGCGGCGATGCAGGCGCGTTTCGGCGATCCGTACGGCGTGGCGGTCGCGAAGGACGGCGCGGTGTTCATCAGCGACGCGGGCGACAACAACCGCATCCGCCGCATCGCGCGCGACGGCACCGTTTCGACGGTTGCCGGCTCGGTGGAAGGCTTCGCCGACGGCGTCGGTGCCGCTGCGGCGTTCGACACTCCGTCAGGCCTCGCCTTCGATCGCGGCGGCAATCTCTATGTCGCCGATACCGGCAATCACGCGATCCGCAAAATCACGCCGCAAGGCGCGGTGAGCACGATCGCCGGCAACGGCACGCCGGGTTTTGCCGACGGCCCCGGCGCGCAGGCGCGTTTCGACGGCCCGACCGGCGTCGCCGTCGGCGCGGACGGACGCGTATACGTCGCCGATACCTACAACGACCGCATCCGCGTGATCGCGCCTGATGGCAGCGTCTCGACGCTGGCCGGCGGCGAGCGGCCGGGCGACGCGGACGGCCTCGGCACGCTGGCGCGGTTCGACACGCCCACCGCGGTCGCGGTCGACGCGATGAACCGCGTCTACGTCGCCGACCTGCGCAACAACGCGATCCGCCGCATCACGCCGACTGGCGAGGTCACCACCCTCGCCCGCGCGATGCCGGGCGACGAACATCCGCCGGTGCATCGCCCGCTTAGCCTGGCGATCGCGCACGACGGCGTGCTCTATGTCGGCGAGATGTACCGCGGGCTCGTGCAGTTCGCGCGCGACGGCAGCGCGCACCAGATCACCGGGCAGACGCAGGCGCAGCGGTTGTCGCGCGCGTCGGGGCTGGTGGTCGCCGAAGACGGCACGTTGCTGGTCGCGGACGCCGGCGCCTGGCGCGTGCATCGCGTCCGTCCCGTGGATGCCTCGGGCGATGCGGGCACGCCGCAGATCGTGGGTCCTTCACCCGACGCGCCGCTGCCCGCCACCGGAGGGCGCTGGCCACTGGCGCCGCAGGACGGCTGGCACGAAGTCGTCGGTACGCTTGGCGAAGTGCGCGGCAACTACCAGCGCGAGAACCGCGACCACCTGCATGGCGGGCTCGACATCCGCGGCGACGTCGGACAGCAGGTCCTCGCCATCGCCGACGGAAAGATCAGCAGCCCGTATGCGGCCTGGAGCTTCGGCGAACTCGGCGAAGGGCTGGGGATCGACACTCTGGGGTACATCCACATGCGCGTGGGCCGCACGCCGCGCGGCGAGCCACTGGATGCCTCGCGCTTCCTCATCGTCCCCGGCGACGACGGCAAGCCGGAGCGCGTCCGCGTGCGTCGCGGCACGCGCTTTGCCGCGGGCGACGCGCTCGGCACGATCAACGGCATGGCGCACGTGCACCTGAGCGTCGGCGCCAGTGGCTACGAACGCAACGCGGTGGCGCTGGGCTTCGTGAACTACGCCGACCATTACGCGCCGCGCATCGACCGGATCGAACTGCTCGACGCGCAGGACCAGCCGCTGACGGTGCGTCGCGATGGACGCCTGGTGCTCTCGCGCGCGACGCCCGGCGTGCAGATCGCGGTGGATGCGTGGGACCAGGTGGATCGCAACCTGCCGCGGCGCCGGCTTGGGCTGCACGCGCTGGGCTATCAGTGGCTGGACACGACCGGCGCGCCGCTGCCGGGCTACGAGCAGCCGCGCATGACGATCGAATTCAACCGCATGCCGGCCGATCCGGACGCGGTGAAGATCGCCTACGGGCTGTCGAGCGGCATCACCGTGCACGGCAGCGCGATCACGCGATTCCAGTACCTGGTGACCAACACCGTGCGCGACGGCGTGCTCGCGACCGGCCAGTGGCAGCCCGGCGAACTGCCCGCCGGCGACTACGTGCTGCGCATCACCGCGCAGGATTACAGCGGCAACTTCGCCACGGCCGGGCGCGACCTGAAGGTGCGGCTGGAGTGAGCATCAGCCGCGTGCCGTGCGCGGCGGCCGCACGCGATACGCGAGGCTGATGCGCGGCCCGACGGGCGCCTTCGTCTTCGGCACGCCGTGTTCGTGCGTGAGCTGGCTGGCGTGGCTCATCACCAGCAGGCTCCCGGGTTCCAGGTCGATGTGCAGCGCCTTGCGCGTGGCGAGGTCGCGGATGGTCATGCGCCGCGGCGAGCCGAGCGAGACCAGCGCAATGGGATGGCCTTCGCGCAGCATGTGCAGCTTGTCGCCGTGCGGGGCGACGCTGTCGTTGCCATCACGGTAGTAGTTGAGGCCTACGGCGTTGAAAGGTTCGTCCAGGTGCGCACGAACGCGTTCGACGCCGTCGATCAGCGGTGCGGGAATGCCGTCGTCCTCGAAACGGTAGGACGCGATCAGGCGCGGCACGTCGACGATGCGGTCGTACATCGGGCGGCGCTGGGCTTCCCAGGCGACAGCGGTTTTCAGCTCGTCGAACCAGCGCGCGGCGAGCTCATCCGGAAGGAACGCCGGCCAATAGCGGATGCCGCCCTGGGCGTCTTCGATGAGCGTACGCGGGGCGTTGCTGGCCGGGGCGGCAGCGAAGAGATCGTCAGTAAGGGCGGTGGCGCGCGGCATCGCGCGAGTGTGCGGTGGGCGCGTCTCGTGGGGTGAGACGGGCGCCATGAGCCCCGGTGTTCAGCCCCTCTCCCCGCGGGAGAGGGACTCAAAGCGGTTCGTCACCCTTCCAGCTCATTCCACCGCTCATACGCCGCATCCAGTTCCGCCTGCGTCTTCGCCATCAGGTCGGTGTGGGCGGCGATGCCGGCGGCGTCGCGCTGGTAGAACGACGGCTCGTTCATCTGCGCGGTCAGTTCGGCGACCTTCGTTTCGAGCTGCTCGATTCGCACCGGCAGCTGCTCCAGCTCGCGCGCGTCCTTGTAGCTGAGCTTCTTCTTCGGCGCGGCAGGCGCGGGAGTGGTCGCTGCGGCGACGGCGCCGCAGCCGGCGTGGCCTTCGTACTCGCCGCCGGAACCGACTTCACCGGCCGCTGCCGCAGCCAGTCGGTGTACCCGCCAACGTACTCGCCGACGCGGCCATCCCCTTCCATCACCAGGGTCGATGTCACGACGTTGTCGAGGAAATCGCGATCGTGGCTGACCAGCAGCAGCGTGCCCGGATAGTCGCCGAGCAGTTCTTCCAGCAGTTCCAGCGTCTCGACGTCGAGGTCGTTGGTCGGTTCGTCCATCACCAGCAGGTTGGACGGCTGCGCGAACAGCTTCGCCAGGAGCAGGCGGTTGCGCTCGCCGCCGGACAGGCGCGTGATCGGCGCGCGGGCGCGTTCGGGGGTGAACAGGAAA
>Ga0209676_1002362_pt1 | contig 13600 bp, 11 predicted proteins | sample AraplaCvi_mLB_r2_FD_184282 | JGI IMG/M metagenome (GOLD analysis project Ga0209676, IMG submission 184282) | Arabidopsis root microbial communities from North Carolina, USA - plate scrape MF_Cvi_mLB_r2 (SPAdes) (version 2) | ecosystem: Host-associated > Plants > Roots > Endosphere | place: USA...
GCTGGCGATAGATCGGAGCGCCGTCGCTCCATTGGATTGCGGTCATGGTTCAGCCCCGCGGTGCGAATGAGAAATAAGGCATGACTAGGGTTTGCCGGCGATGCCGGGCGGCGGTCCGTGCCTTGTGATCGGATTCGGTGTCGTTCTCGCCGGCGTTCTTCACCGCCTGGGCCAGGGCCGTGGCGGTGGCGATCTCGGCGGCCAGGGTGGCGGCATCGGCCAGGGTTTCGACGCGGTCGGCGCGGCGCTCGATGCTCCGGGTCAGGGCGTCGAGGTTCTGCTGCTGGCTGCGCGAGGCGTCGGATGGGGTGAAGGTCGCGTCGACCGGGCCCAGCTGCACGGCCAGCGATTCGGACTGGGCCTTGTGCTGGGCCGGCATCGCCAGCGCCAGGCACAGCGCCAGGGCGGAGGCCGAAGCCAGCAGAGCGGTGAGCGAGTTCTGGAACCTGCGGTTCATGGTGAACGTCCTGCTCGTTAGTAGACCGGTGTTGTAGGCAACTATAACACCAAAATACGACCGGTCAACCGGCTTCTACCCAACTGATGGCATAGCCGACGGGCGGTCGCGCAGGGGGCTGTTCAGCCGACGGGCGTCGGCGGTCTCCCAGCATCCGCCCTCAAGGGGCCGGTGTCTTTGCGGTGGATGTCCTCTGGCAGGCGGCGAGGCGGCCGCGGTGGAGGCGTGGATGCAAGGCGTTTCACGGCCGCGTGCGGGCGTTGCGTATAGACACGTCGGGCGATTGCCGGCGCGCGCCGGTGCCGCGACAATGCGTGGCTTGCATGCGTCCATGTGGATGGAGCGCATGCCAAGGTGCCGGCAGATGCCGGACGACAAACCCATACGGAGTAGGTTCCCGATGAAGGCATTGATGCGCGGCGCCGCCGTGTTGCTTACCACTGCGGCCACGCTGATCGGCGGGGCGGCCTCTGCTCAGGAAAAGAATGTGCTTAACACCGAACGCGAAAAGACCAGCTACATGGTGGGCACCGACATCGCCCAGTCCATCACCCCGCTGTCGCCCGACATCGACCTGGCCGCGTTCCAGCGCGCCATCCAGAACGCGTTCGACGGCGGCAAGCCGCTGATCACCGAAGCCGAAGCGCAGAGCGTCGGCCCGGCGCTCATGCAGCGCATCGCCGTGCGTACCGGCCAGGCGCCGGCCGGCAGCAAGGCGCCTGAAGTGCCGAAGGACAAGGTCGCCTATCTGGTCGGCGCCGACGTCGGCCGTTCGCTCGCGCCGATCAAGGACGAGCTCGAACTGCCGGTGGTGATCCAGGCCATCCGTACCTCGTTCGACAAGGGCCAGCCGTTGATGAGCGAGGCCGAACTGGGCGCGCTGCGCCAGTCGTTCCAGCAGAAGGTGCAGGCCAAGATGCAGGCGCAGGCTTCCCAGTTGGGCGCGAAGAACCAGGCCGAAGGTGCGAAGTTCCTTGCCGAGAACAAGACGCAGAAGGGCGTGATCACCACCGGTTCGGGCCTGCAGTACATGGTGCTGCGCCAGGGTTCGGGCCCGCGCCCGACCGCCACCGACCGCGTTCGCGTCAACTACGAAGGCAAGCTGCTCGACGGTACCGTGTTCGACAGCTCCTACGCGCGCAACCAGCCGGCCGAGTTCGCGCTCAACCAGGTCATCGCGGGCTGGACCGAAGGCGTCGGCATGATGCCGGTGGGCAGCAAGTTCCGTTTCTGGATTCCGGGCGATCTCGCCTACGGCGCCAACGGCACGCCGGGCGGCCCGATCGGCCCGAACGCCACGCTGGTGTTCGATGTGGAACTGATGGGCATCCTCTAAGGCAACTTGTCCGACTGCGCGCGATCAAACGGCGCGCATGTATCCGCCCATGTGTCGATCGGACGATGGCGTATCGCGCACCTGCGCGGTACGCCTGAGGTTCAGTTCGGCGCTGGCAGTTTGTCAGGCCGCAACGCCGGGACGGTTTCCGTTCCGGCGATCCTTCCTTCCTGGAGCCCCCCGATGAAGTTCACTCCGCGCCACACCGGCCTTGCCCTGGCCGTCGCTTCGCTCGCCGCACTGACCGCCGCCTGCAACAAGCCCGCCGACACTGCCGACACCAAGAAGGACGCCGCCACCGCCGAAGCGGGCAAGGATGGCGCGAAGGTGATCGCGGGCCTGGCGACGGAGAAGGAGCAGGTCAGCTACATGATCGGCATGGACATGGCGCGCTCGCTGGAACCGGTGAAGGGCGAAATCGACCTGGACACGTTGCACAAGGCGCTCAAGACCTCGCTGGAAGGCGGCAAGCCGCTGCTGGATGAGAAGCAGGCCGCCGAAATCCGCGAAACCTTCGCGCAGAAGGTCCGCGCGCAGCAGATCGCCAAGCTCGAGGCCGACGCGAAGAAGAACGCCGAAGACGGCGCGAAGTTCCTCGCCGAGAACGCCAGCAAGCCGGGCGTGACGACGACCGCCTCGGGCCTGCAGTACCAGGTCATCACCGAAGGCAAGGGTCCCAAGCCCACGCCGACCGACATGGTGAGCGCGCACTACAAGGGCACGCTGCTGGACGGCAAGACCTTCGACAGTTCCTACGATCGCGGCCAGCCGGCGACGTTCGTGCTGTCGCAGATGGTGCCCGGCTGGCAGGAAGGCCTGACGCTGATGCCAGTGGGCAGCAAGTTCCGTTTCTGGATTCCCAGCAAGCTCGCGTACGGCGAACAGGGCGCAGGTCCGATCGGCCCGAACCAGACACTGGTGTTCGAAGTCGAGCTGCTCGACATCGCCAAGGGCAAGCAGGGCAAGCAGTAACGCCCGGAATCAGCAGGTGACGTTCACCGGAAGCGAGCGAACCCTTCACTCGCCACTGGTTACCGTGCACCCCTTGTCTAGCTCGGAGTAACTGCATGCGCGTCACCATCTTCGGCACGGGTTACGTCGGCCTGGTCACCGGCACCTGCCTTGCGGACGTCGGCCACGACGTGGTCTGCGTCGACATCGACCAGGCCAAGGTCGAGGGCCTGAACCGCGGTGTGATCCCGATCTACGAACCCGGCCTGGAGCCGATGGTGAAGGCCAACCACGCCGCCGGCCGGTTGAGCTTCACCACCGATGCGGCCGCCGCGATCGCGCACGGCGATGTCATCTTCATCGCCGTGGGCACGCCGCCGGACGAGGACGGTAGCGCCGACCTGAAGTACGTGCTCGCCGTGGCGCGCACGATCGGCAAGCATCTGGAACGCTCCTCGGTGATCGTCAACAAATCGACGGTGCCGGTCGGTACCGCCGACAAGGTGCGTGCGGCGATCGCGGATGAACTGGACAAGCGTGGCGCCGAACTGTCGTTCGAAGTCGCGTCGAATCCGGAGTTCCTCAAGGAAGGCGATGCGGTCAACGACTGCATGCGCCCGGACCGCATCGTCATCGGTTCCTCCAGCCCCATGGCAGTGGAACGCCTGAAGCGGTTGTACGCACCGTTCAACCGCAACCACGAGCGCATCGTGGTGATGGACGTTCGTTCGGCCGAGCTGACCAAATACGCCGCCAACGCGATGCTGGCGACGAAGATCAGCTTCATGAACGAGATCGCCAACATCGCCGAACGCGTGGGAGCGGACGTGGAAATGGTGCGGCAGGGCATCGGCTCGGACCCGCGCATCGGCTGGCACTTCATCTATCCGGGCGCCGGTTACGGCGGTTCGTGCTTCCCCAAGGACGTGCAGGCGCTGCACCGCACGGCGCAGCAGCACGGTTACACCGCGCAGTTGCTGGGCGCGGTGGAGGGCGTGAACGAACAGCAGAAGGGCCATCTGTTCGAACTGATCCAGCGTCATTACGATGGCGACGTGGTCGGCAAGACGTTCGCGGTGTGGGGCCTTGCGTTCAAGCCGAACACCGACGACATGCGCGAAGCCTCCAGCCGCCGCCTGCTGCAGCAACTGTGGGACGCGGGCGCGAAAGTACGCGCGTACGATCCGGAAGCGACCGAGGAAGCGCACCGCATCTTCGGCGAGCGCGATGACCTGGTGCTGTGCGATTCGGCGCGTGCCGCGCTGGCCGACGCCGATGCGCTGGTGGTGGTCACCGAATGGAAGCAATTCCGCAGCCCGGACTTCGCGCGACTGAAGCAATCGGTCAACGACGCGGTGATCTTCGACGGCCGCAACCTGTATCACCCCGATGAAGTCGAATCGGCAGGATTGGCGTATTACGGCATCGGGCGCGGGCGCTCGATCCAGACGAGCTGAGATGACCAAGCAACACGACGACCTCGAGCAGCGCCTGATCGACCTGGAAACACGTCTGGCATTCCAGGAGCAGGCGCTGTCGGAACTGAGCGACGCCCTCGCCGCCGCGCGCGGCGAGGAAGCGGGCAACGCCCTGGCGATGCATCGCATCCTGGACGAATTGCGGCAGATGCGTCTGGCGATGGCGTCCAATCCGTTCTCCACCGATCCCTCGCAGGAACCACCCCCGCCGCATTACTGACGGCGCATGACGCGTGCGCCCCAAACCCGCACGCTGCTGCCTCCGCCTGCCTATACTTCGGGCCTGCAGTCCTCCTCCTTTTGCAGCAGCATCATGAGCAACAGCCTCCGTGACCAGTTGATGGGCCTGGGCTTCAAGCCCGCGCCCAAGCCCGACCGCCCCGCGCACGCCAAGGACGGCAAGCCTGAAAACCGGCAGGGCGCAAAGCCCCAGGGGGCGCAACCCCACGGTGCGAAGCCCCAGGGCGCCAAGCCTCAGGGCCGGCCCGACGCACGCAGGCAGGACGGCCGCAAGCCTGACGCGCGCAAGCCCGGTGGCCCGCGCCATGGCGGCAAACCGCAGACGCGCGAGGACATCGACCTGGCGAAGGCCTACGCCATCCGCGCCCAGCGCGAGAAGGACGAGCGCATCGCCGCCGAAGCGGCCAAGCAGGAAGAAGCACGCCAGCGTCGCGAAGCGCGCGCGAAGCTTGCCGAGTTGGTCAAGGACAAGTCGCTGAACGATTCGGCCGCCGAAATCGCGCGCCACTTCCCGTATGGCGGCAAGATCAAGCGCATCTACGTCAACGACGCGCAGCTCAGGCAGCTCAACGCGGGCGAGCTGGGCGTGCTGCAGATGGATGGCCGCTACCTGCTGGTGACCGCCGAGCTGCTGGCGCAGGCCGAAGCGATCTTCCCGCCGGCCGTCGCGCTGAAGGTCGATCCAAACGCCCCGGCCGAAGACGACCCGTACGCCGACCCGCAGTACCAGGTGCCGGACGATCTGGTGTGGTGATCGCCCGAGGCGGCGATCTGTTCGGCCCCTGAACTCCGGATCCGACGCGACGGTTCGTCGCTCTTTTCTAGTCGGACGTGAGCGAGCGCAGCCACTGGCTGGATTCGTGGCCGACCTCGCGCAGCGTCGAGATGCCCAGATCGCGGATCAGCCGGTGGGTCTGATGCGGGATCGGTGATTCATCGAGGTCGTGTGGCGCGATGTTCTTGCCCTGCACGCCGGGCAGGAATTCGATTCCGGCCGCGTTGTAGCAGTGCTGCACCATCGCCGAGCAGTACAGCGCGCCTTCCTTGGCCAGCAGGTTCTCGCGGCGGCGCAGGCGGCGGCTGTGCATCGCCAGCATGGTGCCCATCAGCTCGGTGATCGAGTAGGTAACCAGGCCCGACAGCAGGTCCAGGCCGGCCCGCTGCACCTGCAGCAACTGCGCGTCGGTCAATCCGAAATCGAGGATGGCCAGGTTCGGGAACGCCTCGTCGTCGAAGTAGCGATCGACGCGGTTTTCCTGCACGCCAAGGCGGATCTGGCGATAGCGCAGGTCCAGGTCGGATTCGATCACCCACCAGTGCCCGTCGATGCGCCGCTCACTGAAGACGAACGCATGCGACCACAGGCTGCGATGCCCGTCGCTCGTGAGTGGCGCCTGTGCCTTGCGGATGAGCTTGGTCATCCAGTCGCGGCCGCCGCACAGGCCGATGCGTCCCGGCCCGGCGTGCTTCTGGATGAAAGTGGCGTTGCCGGTCAATGGCGCGGTCGGTCCGGAGGAGGGGGCGGCGGTATCGAAGTTCATTGCACAGTCCGTTCGTAACGCCGCGATCCAATCACGGACGCCGTCCGGCGTCGTCGAGAATCAATCGTTGCCGGTCACTCGGGGTCGTAATCCAGGTTCGACGCCAGCCAGCGTTCGGCCTGCGGCAGGCCCACGCCCTTGCGGCGCGCGTAATCCTCGACCTGTTCCTTCGACACGCGCCCGACGACGAAATACTGGCTGCGCGGATGGCTGAAGTAGTAGCCCGACACGGCCGCCGCGGGATACATCGCGAAGCTTTCGGTCAGGCGCACACCGGCGTTGTGCTCGGCATCGAGAAGGCGGAACAGCGTGGCCTTCTCGCTGTGTTCCGGACAGGCGGGGTAGCCCGGCGCCGGGCGGATTCCGTCGTAGGCTTCGTCGATCAGCGCGTCGTTGCCGAGCGATTCGGACGCTGCGTAACCCCAGAACTCCTTGCGCACGCGCTCGTGCAGGCGTTCTGCCAGGGCTTCGGCGAAGCGGTCGGCCAGCGCCTTGAGCAGGATCGCGTTGTAGTCGTCGTGGTCGGCTTCGAAACGCGCAACGTGCTCCTCGATGCCGATGCCCGCCGTCACGGCGAAGGCGCCGATCCAGTCCTGGCGACCGCTGTCCTTCGGCGCGATGAAATCGGCCAGGCAGAAGTCGGGGCGATCGACCGGCTTGTCGGCCTGCTGGCGCAGGAAGTGCAGGGTGGTGGGCGTGCCGTTCGCATCGACGACGACATCGTCGCCGACGGCGTTCGCCGGCCACAGCGCGAACACCGCCTTCGCCGTGAGCCACTTCTCCTCGACGATGCGCTTGAGCATCGCACGCGCATCGCGATACAGCTCGCTGGCCTGCGCGCCGACGACGTCATCGGTGAGGATCGCCGGATACTTGCCCGCCAGTTCCCACGTATTGAAGAAAGGCGTCCAGTCGATGTAGTCGACCAGCTCGGCAAGCGGATACTCGTCGAACACGTGCAGGCCGGGCTGGTTCGGCGCGGGCGGCGCGTAGTCGTTCCAACCGCCGTCGAAGCGCTGGCCGCGCGCCTTTTCCAGCGGAACCAGGCGCTTGCCGTCGCCGCGCTGCTTGTGGCGCTGGCGGATCTCGGCGTAGTCGGTGTCGTTGGCGGCGACGAAGTTGCCGCGCAGGTCCGGGCTGATGAGCGATTGCGCGACGCCGACCGCACGCGAGGCGTCCTTCACCCATACGGTCGGAGCCTTGTAGTGCGGGTCGATCTTCAGCGCCGTGTGCGCGCGCGAGGTCGTCGCGCCGCCGATCAGCAGCGGCACCTGAAAGCCCTGCCGCTGCATCTCGCGCGCGACGTGGCTCATTTCTTCCAGCGATGGCGTGATCAGGCCCGACAATCCGACCAGATCGGCGTTCTCGGCCCTCGCTCGATCCAGAATCACCTGCGCCGGCACCATCACGCCCAGGTCGATCACCTCGAAGTTGTTGCACGCCAGCACGACGCCGACGATGTTCTTGCCGATGTCGTGCACGTCGCCCTTGACGGTGGCCATCACGATCTTGCCGTTGGACTTGCCCACGTCGCCCGTGCGCAGCTTCTCGGCTTCGATGAAGGGCAGCAGGTACGCGACGGCCTTCTTCATCACGCGCGCGGATTTCACCACCTGCGGCAGGAACATCTTGCCGGCGCCGAACAGGTCGCCGACGACGTTCATGCCGTCCATGAGCGCGCCTTCGATCACGTCGAGCGGTCGCGTCGCCTGCGCGCGCGCTTGTTCGGTATCGGCTTCGATGTACTGGTCGATGCCGTGCACCAGCGAATGCGACAGGCGCTCGCGCACGGGTTTCTCGCGCCAGGCGAGGTCTTCGACCTTCTTCTCGCCCTTCTTGCCCTTGAAGCGGTCAGCGATCTCCAGCAGGCGTTCGGTCGCATCATCGCGGCGGTTGAGCACGACGTCCTCGACGCGCTCGCGCAGTTCGGCATCGAGGTCGTCGTACAGCGGCAATGCACCGGCGTTGACGATGCCCATGTCCATGCCCGCCCTGATGGCGTGGTACAGGAACACGACATGGATCGCCTGTCGCACCGGTTCGTTGCCGCGGAAAGAGAACGATACGTTCGACACGCCACCGGAAACGTGGCTGAAGGGAAAGCGGCGCTTGAGTTCGCGCGTGGCTTCGATGAAGGCCACTGCGTAGTCGTTGTGCTCCTCGATGCCGGTGGCGATGGCGAACACGTTCGGGTCGAAGATGATGTCTTCCGGCGGGAAGCCGATCTTTTCCGTCAGCAGCGTGTAGGCGCGCGAGCTGATTTCGACCTTGCGTTCGATCGTGTCGGCCTGGCCGGCTTCGTCGAAGGCCATCACCACCACCGCGGCGCCATAACGGCGGACCAGACGTGCCTGTCGCAGGAATTCGGCTTCGCCTTCCTTCATCGAGATCGAATTGACGATGCCTTTACCCTGCAGGCAGCGCAGGCCGGCTTCGATGACGCTGAACTTGGAGCTGTCCACCATCACCGGCACGCGCGCGATGTCCGGCTCGGCGGCGATGAGGTTCAGGAAGTCGACCATCGCGCGCTCGGAATCGAGCAGGCCTTCGTCCATGTTGACGTCGATCACCTGCGCGCCGTTCTCCACCTGCTGTCGCGCGACCACGACGGCTTCGTCGAGGCGGCCCTCCAGGATCAGCTTCTTGAACTGCGCGCTGCCGGTGACGTTGGTGCGTTCGCCAATGTTGATGAAGTTGGATTCGGGCGTGATCTGCAGCGGTTCCAGACCGCTGAGGCGGGTCTGGCGGGGGAGCGGCTTCGTGGTCATCAGGCCGCCTGCACCAGCGAGGGCAGCGCACGCGGCGGGACGCCTTCGACGGCCTTCGCGATCGCCGCGATGTGCGCGGGCGTCGTGCCGCAACAGCCGCCGACCAGGTTGAGCAGGCCCGAGCGCGCGAATTCGCCCAGCACATGCGCCATGTCTTCCGGGGTTTCGTCATAGCCGCCGAAGGCATTGGGCAGTCCGGCGTTCGGATGCGTGCTGACGTACGCATCGGCGACCTGCGCCAGCACATCCACGTGCGGGCGAAGGTCCTTGGCGCCGAGTGCGCAGTTCAGGCCGATCGCCAGCGGCTGCGCGTGGCGCAGCGAATACCAGAACGCTTCGGCCGTCTGGCCCGACAACGTGCGGCCGGACGCGTCGGTGATCGTGCCCGACACCATCACCGGCAGGCGCACGCCGCGCGCATCGAAGGCCTCTTCGATGGCGAACAGCGCGGCCTTCGCATTGAGCGTGTCGAAAACGGTTTCCACCATCAGCACGTCGGCGCCGCCGTCGATCAGGCCGTCGGCGGCTTCGCGATAAGCCACGCGCAGTTCGTCGAAGCTGATGGCGCGGAATCCGGGGCGGTTCACGTCCGGGCTCAGCGATGCGGTGCGGCTGGTGGGGCCGAGTACGCCGATCGCGTAGCGCGGGCGCGACGGATCGCGCGCTTCGGCGGCATCGCAGGCGTCGCGGGCCAGTCGCGCACCGGCTTCGTTGAGTTCGCGCGCAAGATGCTCCAGGCCGTAGTCGGCGAGCGACACGGTGGTGGAGTTGAAGGTGTTGGTCTCGATCAGGTCCGCACCCGCATCGAGGTACTGCGCGTGGATGTCGCCGATGAGCTGCGGCTGCGTCAGGCTCAGCAGGTCGTTGTTGCCGCGCTGGTCGCGCGCGCAGCCGCAGTTGTCCCCGTGCACGTGTTCGACGTGGTCGTATGCGTGGTCGTAACCCTTCGCGAACCGCTCGCCGCGATACGCCGCCTCATCCAGCGCATGCTGCTGGATCATCGTGCCCATTGCGCCGTCGATCACCAGGATGCGTTCACGCAGCAGGCGCTGCAGCGCCTGCGCGCGGTCGGGGTCGAGCCAGGGCAGGGCATTCATCAGGACTTCCTCGTCGTCTTGCGGGTATCGCCGGGCTTCTTGCCGATCAACGCGATCACTTCGAAATGGGGCGGGCGGCGTTCGCGCGTGACGGTCTCGCAACTGTTCACGTCCAAGCCTGCCTTGGTGGCGAACTTCAGCAGGTCCTTCTCGCTGAAGCCCAGGTTCACGTGGCCGTAGGCTTCCACCACGTTGCGGTGTTCGTGGCGCGCCAGGCTCGTGAGCAGCAGCCGGCCGCCCGGACGCAGCACGCGAGCGGCTTCGGCCACGGCCTGCGCGGGATGCTCGGCGTAGGTCAGTGCGTGCATCAGCACGACCAGGTCGAAATGCGCGTCCTCGAAGGGCAGGGCATGCATGTCGCCCTCGCGCACTTCGACGTTCTTGAGCCTGCGCAGGCGTTCGGAGGCGGCGAGCACGACCTTCGTGCTCGAATCCAGGCACACGTAGCGGTGCGAGTGCGGGGCCAGCAGTTCGGCGAGCACGCCGTCGCCGGAGGCCACGTCGAGCACGTCGCCCGGTTCCAGCAGCGGCAGGGCGGAGCGCGCCATCGCTTCCCAGGTGCGGCCGGGGGAGTAGTGGCGCTCCATGTCGCCGGCGACGGTGTCGGCCCAGTTCTGGTCGGCGGCGCGCGAGGCCAGCACGTCGGCCACGCGTTCGGCATCCTGGCGCAGCAGCGGGTCGTCGCTGCCTTCACGCAGCGTGCTCCACAGGGCGCGCTGGGCGCTGTCGAGCGCGGCGTCGTCGAAGCGGTAATACGCCGATACGCCGGAGCGACGATCCCGCACCAGCCCGGCTTCCTTCAGCTTGGCCAGATGGGTGGACACGCGCGGCTGGGCCAGGCGCGTGATGCCCGACAACTCGGCCACGGTGAGTTCCTCGCGCTCCAGCAGCGCCAGCAGGCGCACCCGGGTGGCGTCGGCGAACACCTTGAGCCGTGAAGACCAGCCTTCCAGATCCATGCTTTATCAACCTATCGCGATATAGCGATAAGTTTGTTCCGCAAGGTGCGCAGGGTCAAGGGCGATGTGAAGGTAGCGCTAACACTGGCCGCCGGGCGCGCCGTTGGCATCGTTCCGCAACGGGCGGAACAAGTGTTTGCGGCGACGCGCCATGGCCTGTCCCGACATCGGCCAGTTACAATTCGCCGGCTCGCAAGTTCAAACGCATTCGAAAATTCAAGCACGAGGTATCGACGTGGATTTCAGCTTCACCGAAGAGCAGTTGATGATCCAGGATGTGGCCCGCCGCATCGCCCAGGAAAAGATTGCTCCCAGCGCCGAGCACCACGACAAGACCGGCGAATTCCCGCTCGAGAACATCCGCACCCTCGGCGAGAACGGCCTGATGGGCATCGAAGTGCCGGCCGAGTATGGCGGCGCCGGCATGGACCCGATCAGCTACGTGCTGGCGATGATCGAGATCGCCGCGGCCGACGCCGCGCATTCGACCATCGTGTCGGTGAACAACTCGCTGTTCTGCAACGGCATCCTGAAGTTCGGCACCGAAGAGCAGAAGCAGAAGTACGTGCGCGCCATCGCCGAAGGCCGCGAGATCGGCGCCTTTGCGCTGACCGAGCCGCAGTCCGGCTCCGATGCCACCGCCATGCGCTGCAAGGCGACGAAGCAGGCAGACGGCACCTACGTCATCAATGGCAAGAAGAGCTGGATCACCTCCGGCCCGGTCGCCAAGTATTTCGTGCTGTTCGCGATGACCGACCCGGACAAGGGCGCGCGCGGCATCACCGCGTTCATGGTCGACGGCGATCGCGCCGGCTTCCACCGCGGCAAGACCGAGCCCAAGCTCGGCATCCGCGCTTCGGCCACGTGCGAGATCGAGTTCGACAACTACGTCGCGCAGCCCGAGGACGTGCTGGGCGACGTCGGCCACGGCTTCAAGATCGCCATGAGCGTGCTGGACGCCGGCCGCATCGGCATCGCCAGCCAGGCCATCGGCATCGCCCGCGCCGCTTACGAGAAGACCCTGGAATACGTGCGCGAGCGCAAGGCGTTCGGCGCGGCCATCGGCACCTTCCAGATGACGCAGGCGAAGATCGCCGACATGAAGTGCAAGCTCGATGCGGCCACGCTGCTCACGCTGCGTGCGGCCTGGCAGAAGGGCGAGTTCGAGAAGGGCGGCGCGCGCTTCAGCAACGAGGCGGCCATCGCCAAGCTCACCGCGTCGGAAGCGGCGATGTGGATCACCCACCAGGCGGTGCAGATCCACGGCGGCATGGGCTATTCGAAGGAAATGCCGCTGGAACGTTACTTCCGCGACGCGAAGATCACCGAGATCTACGAAGGCACCAGCGAGATCCAGCGCCTGGTGATCGCACGCAACGAAACCGGCCTGCGCTGACAGGCCGCTGGCGAACGCAATCGCACGAACCCGACATGAAACGCTTCGGATCGTCACGCCCCACTGCCTGTCCTGTCGATCGCGGCCGCGATCGTCGTCCGCGCGAGAACGCCGCCAAAGCGGCTTCGCGCCAGATCGTGTCCGCGAACCGCCCGTACTGAACCGTATCCCCCGGCCCACGTGAAGAGCGTGGGCCTTCTTTCATTGGAACTTCCGTTGCCATGAGCACCAAACGTAACGCTTCCGCCAAACCCGCCGCCAAGGTCGAACCGGCCAAACGCGCTCCGTCGAAGAAGGCCGCAAAGAACGGCCAGAAGGACGACACCGTTTCCCTTGAACCCATCCTCGAGGCGATGCGCACGCGACTGCCCAAGTCGCGCCACGCCGAGACCGAAGCGTTCATCACCGCGTTCTACAAGCGCATGAGCAGCGACGAGCTGCCGCAGCACGATGCGAAGGGCTGGGCCGAACTGGCCATCGACTTCCTCGATTTCGCGCGCGCGCGCAAGCCGAATGCGGCGCTGGTGCGCCTGTTCAACCCGACGCTCAAGAGCGAAGGCTGGGAGTCGGGCCATACCGTCGTCCAGATCGCCAACGACGACATGCCGTTCCTGGTCGACTCGGTGACGATGGCGCTGGCCGAGCAGGGCATCGGCGTGCACGTGCTGGGCCACCCGGTGGTGCCTTTCAATCGCGACAAGACGGGCAAGATCCTCGCCATCGGCGAAGGCCAGCCCGAATCGCTGATGCACCTGGAGATCGACCGCCAGCCGGCCGAGGCGATGCCGAAGATCCAGAAGGCGCTGGAAGCGGTGCTGGCCGACGTGCGCGCCGCCGTGCGCGAGTGGCCGCAGATGCAGGCGAAGATGCGCGAAGTCGCCGACGACCTGGCCAACCGCAACCTGCCGGTGAACGAAGCCGGCAAGCGCGAGGCGCAGGAATTCCTGCGCTGGGCCGCCGACAACCACTTCACGTTCCTTGGCTATCGCGAGTACGAAGTCGTCCAGAAGGGCGGCGAGGAAGTGCTCAGCGCGATCAAGTCCAGCGGCCTGGGCCTGCTGCGCGGCAAGGACGTGGGCAAGCCGCGCCTGCTGACCTCGCTGGCGGCGCACTACATGCCGCAGTCCGGCGCGGTGGACGCGCTGATCCTCACCAAGACCAACTCGCGCGCGACGGTGCACCGTCCGGGCTACATGGATTACATCGGCGTGCTCAGCTTCGACGCGAAGGGCAAGCCGGTGCGCGAGGAGCGCTTCCTCGGCCTGTACACCTCCAGCGCGTACAACCGCCGCCCGTGGGACATCCCGCTGGTGCGCGAGCGCCACAACTACGTGATGCAGCAGTCCGGCCTGAAGCCCGACAGCCACAGCGGCAAGG
>Ga0209676_1002366_pt1 | contig 13574 bp, 15 predicted proteins | sample AraplaCvi_mLB_r2_FD_184282 | JGI IMG/M metagenome (GOLD analysis project Ga0209676, IMG submission 184282) | Arabidopsis root microbial communities from North Carolina, USA - plate scrape MF_Cvi_mLB_r2 (SPAdes) (version 2) | ecosystem: Host-associated > Plants > Roots > Endosphere | place: USA...
TCTACAAGGAATTCGAAGCCATCAGCGAACGCGGCGGCGTGCTGGGCGCCATGGACACCATGTACCAGCGCGGCAAGATCCAGGAAGAGAGCCTGTACTACGAGCACAAGAAGCACGACGGCAGCCTGCCGCTGATCGGCGTGAACACCTTCCTGCCCAAGGACCACGGCGGCGACATCGTCACCGAGATCGAACTGATCCGCTCCACCGAAAGCGAGAAGGGGCAGCAGATTGATAACGTGGCGGGGTATCAGGGGAATCGGAACGGGTTTGCTGCTGAGGGGTTGAAGTACCTACAGGCCACCGCCCGCGAACGGCGGAACGTGTTCTCCAGTTTGATGGAGGCGGTTAAGACGCATAGCCTCGGGCAGATCAGTCACGCGCTGTACGATGTAGGTGGGGAGTATCGGCGCAATATGTAAGTGTGCATGAGCTTAGTGGTTGGTTGTGTGACAAAAAGGGGAAGAGATGCTCACGCAATTCAAGATCGACAACTTCAAGTCATTAGTCGACTTCTCACTTCCTGAGGGTGACGAGTCCCTGACCAACTTTGTGTGCTTGATCGGCCTAAATGGCTCGGGGAAGAGCACCGTCCTTCAAGCCATAGATTTTGTGGCGCATCTTGCTGTTGGCGACATTGGGAAGTGGCTGACGCATAGAGGTTGGGAGAAGAGTGAACTCCTTTCGAAAGGTACAAAGAAGCGGAACATCAACTTCTCGATGCGCTTCACGGAGGAGGCGTTGGGGGAGCTGGTATGGACGGGTTCCTATAACAATCAACAGGGACGCTGTACTCGCGAAGAACTGGCCTATACACCCCCATCAAGTGATGTAAGTGGCGTGCTGCCATCAGCTAGCGTGACATATACATTTGAGAGCGGCGTACTGAAGGAGGCCTCTGGTCCTGATGGAGCGGGGTGGAAGCGCGAAATCCTGACGGACTTCTCCGGGTCGGTTTTCAACAAAGTGCGGCTCCCAACGTCGGGTTCCGACCCTCTGAATAAGCGGGTCATTACTCTGCTTCGCTATTTCTTGCAGGGGGTTAAGTCGCTTGAATTGTTGTCGCCTCAGTCCATGAGGAAATCCTCGAAAGGAGCGGTCGACGTGGGGGCGGGCGGAGAGACGCTGGCCGCATTCATTCACGGCTTGCCCGCTGCTGAAAAGAAAGAATTCTTTACGGAGCTCAGCAAGTTCTATCCAAGGCTCGAAAGGGCTGCCTCCCGAAGCGGGAAGTACGGGTGGAAGCGATTCTTCGTTTCAGAAAAATATGATTCATCTGTTGACTTGGACGCTCGGCATGTGAATGACGGTCTTCTTCGTGTGGCTGCGATCATTGCTCAGACCGTTGCCACTGACTCAAGAGAGGATGATGGGAATCCGGATCAGAAGGAGTACCAGTTCGTCCTTCTGGATGAGATCGAGAATGGAATGAACCCGGAGGTTGTGGAGCGTCTGATGAAGTACTTGCTTGGGGTTCGACAGCAGGTCTTTGTCACCACACACAGTCCATTGATACTGAACTATCTGCCCGACGATGTGGCGCGTGCGTCTGTCTTTCTGGTCTATCGCAGGGCTGATGGAGCAAGTAGGGCGCAGCGATTCTTTGAAATACAGGAAGTGGCGGACCGGCTTGAGATGATGGGGCCAGGCGAGGCGTTCCTGGATGTTCGATTGGAGCGGCTCAGCACGAAGCTATCTCGGGTGCAATAGCTATGTTCTTGCTTCTTTCAGGGGAAGGCCCTTCAGACATGGGTGGAGGGGGGGCTGGCGCGCGTCCCGGGCCAATGGCGCACATCGCAGATCAACTCGTCTACTCGAAGTTTGACTTCTCGCCGGTCGATAGTGGGTTGGTGCATTGGGTCTCTCGCTCGGAGCTATCTGCAATATGCAAGGTGGAGAGGTTGAAACCTCATATGCTCCTGCCAGGCGTGAAGCGCGAAGCCGGATTCGCTGGATACACGAAGCACGCGGCGGCACTTGCTTGGAAGGCCCGCGAGCTCGAACGCGAAGAGGGTGATCAATGTGTTGCTGTAATGTTCCGAGATTCAGATGGCACGCAATCTTCTTCGCATGACAATTGGGAGCGTGTGGTCGAGGCCGTTGAGCTGGGCTTCAGTTCGATGGATTTTCGGAAGGGAGTTCCGATGATTCCAAAGCCGAAGCAAGAAGCGTGGATTCTTTGTGCGAAGAAGGATGATGCTTACCTGCATTGTCATTTGCTTGAAGAGGAATCCGGTAACGATCACTGCCAGAATCCGCTAAAGGTGCAGCTCGCAGAAGCGTGTGGATGCGAGCCTGCTACAGAGGATATGTGTGAGTGGGTGATCTCTCGTGAGGTCGATATCGAGCGAATAGTCATGCCGAGTTTTGACAGGTTCAAAGAAAGCATGATGGTTGCGCTGGATTTGGTTTCGGCCGAGTGATAGCGTCTAGCATCACAGAAAAGTCGACATAGCCTTGTTAGGCGAGGCGCTGCCAGAGTGACGCCACTGACTCTCTCCCACGATTATTCCTGCCCTGTGGCTAAGCCTGGCAAGGACGGGAAGATCCAGGGCAGCAACAGCTACGGGAACGACCCCAACCCGCCGAAGGACACCAAGCCTTAACCCGGTGCTCCGCGCTGCGACGACATTCGACGGGAAGGCCCGCTTCGGCGGGCCTTTTCTTTGCGCCCATCGCAACCCGATTTTTTCACCCCCGACTCGGAATTTCCGTACCCCTCCACGCGTTCTTCGCCGACGGCGAAGGAAGTAGTGGGGCGATGACGATTCAATCGCCCGATCCGGGCGATCTCTTGGAATCCGTCATGTCGCAGAACCTTATTTCCCTCACGCTCTCCGATGAACAGCTGGCTGCCGTGGACCAGGCGCTGTCGTCGCTGGAAGCCGCGCTCACCGGCCTCATCGCGCTGGATATACTTGCCGTTGCAGCAAGACGAATACAGTTGATTTGCAAGCGATTCCGCGCGTGCGAGGTCCTTGGAAGACAGCTCTGCTCTTCCGAACTGCAGTAGTTCGGGCGGAATCATCCCGGGCTGTGCACGATCCACGACGCGATTGAGCGCGTACGCACGGACCGGGTCGCGCTCCACCACGAACCCCGCGTCGTAGACCCCGCTCAGATGCATCATTGCGTCGATGTTTCCGGAGGCGACGAGCTGCTCCAGGTACGCAAGGCCTTTCGCTTTGAACTCCCGTGCCTTGTCGGGGTTCTTGACGGCGCCGCTGGGGCCGCCGCCGATGATGGCGTCCGGGTCGGACAAGTACACCAGTTGCGCCTCAATCGATCCGGCTGCGGCGGCTTGTTCCAGCCACTTTCCTCGCGCTTCGATCTGCTCCTGACTGCCGATGCAGTTCTCTTGATTCTTCTCGATGCCGCGCAGGAACGTTTGCTCGTCGATCCCTGCATTCCTGTATGCGGCCATTTCGTCTTCCGCGATTCCAGACGCAATCACGGCGCGGCAGTTCGACAACTTGTTGTAGATCTCCAGCGCTGCACGCGCATCCCCGGCCTCTGCTAACGGGGCGAGCTTTGCAAGTACGCCAGCGACGTTTCCTTCCGGAACGCCGCTTCGTTCGGATGCGGGAATGACATACGCGCGGCGCGCCCGTGGGGGCTGGTACGTCGGTGCGGCGACGTGGGGCGATGGGGCCGGCTTGATTTCCCCAAGGTGTGAGTCGTACGTCCTTTCGGGAACGGTGTGCGTTCTCCCGTTCGACGTCTCGCCGGGCTCGCTGGCTCCGAGGTAGACAAGTGCGGCGAGCGCGAGCACCAGTCCTGTTGCGACGAGTGCATGACGCCTGGTTTGCTGGACCGTTCCCACCCGTCGCCCTCGTCACGTCCACGTAGTCGCAACCTATCGGTGCGTCCAAGCGGCTCGCAATGAGCGTGTGTCGCTCTGGCAAAGGAGAGTTGCGGTAGTCCCGACGTGTGGCGGGGGCGAAGCAACAGTGAATGCGAAAAGCAAAGCGAAACCGCGCTCGCTTCGTCTGCGACTAAGGCTTATTGCCCACCCGCAATCACCCCAACAAACTCGCCCTCAAGGAGATTCGAAGCTCCCCACTAACCGGTAACCCGCCACCGATACACAGGCGGGTTTCTTATGCCTGATTGCTGGGCATGTGTCCGACGCAGAAGTTCCGCGTCGGGAGGGCGGCTAATACAACACCTCGCAAGGGGAAATACGCCCGCCGAGTTAGTGCGGCTTCGAACCTCCCGACACCTTGCGCCGAATCCCCGGCGCAAGCCCGGCTGGTTTGCTGGAGACACCGCATGAGCAAGGACACGCGTTCCATCCCCGCAGAATTCCGCGGCTACCTGTTGCCCCGTACCGCCCACGACTCGCTGATCCACACCCGCGACCAACTGCGCCTGCTGGCCCAGTTCACGCAAGCCCGTAGCGACGCCTCCGAGTACATCGTCATCCCACCCGACGCGCTGTCCGAACTCTTCGAACGCACCGCGTCCTTCGTGGACGACGCGATATCCCTCGTCATCCAGCACGGCCCCGACCCCGAACCCGCCTGACTCCTAGGCTCTTGTAGCCCGGGTAAGCGAAGCGCACCCGGGTTGAGCCTCGCCGCAGACGTCCCCGGGTGCGGGCTTCGCCCTTACCCGGGCTACAAGAGCAGCCTCACGCACTCCTGGCGCTCGCGCGTGGCGGGTTGCACGCATCACAGCTTCGACAACGAACTCTTTCGCAGATACAGAAACAGCCCCGAGTGGGTGCCCAGCCAGAAGCCTTCCTCGCGCACGCCGTCCAGGCTCGTGATGCTGCGGTAGTAGTCGATGTGGTTGAAGCCTTCGTCGTTCACGCCCACCCAGACCTCGTCGAGGTTCCATCGGTCGGACCGGCTCTTCGGCGAGAAGCGGACGTAGACGGGGAAGGTGGTGACGTCGTCGACGCTCAGTTGCGGCAGGCGCGGGTCGTTGATCTTCCGGTTGACGATGGTGGAGGGCTTGCCGATGGCGAAGTACTGCTCGTCCCCGCGCTCGTAGTCGTCGTCGCTGGAATCCACCATGAACTCGCGCCCGCCGATGCCGAGGTAGATGTCCCCATCCGTCCCCGCGTCCTGCTTGTCGCCCGTCACGAACCGCACCCAGATCTTCTCGACGTTCGCCATTGCGTCTCTCCGTTGGCCGCCGCGCGCGTTCATCCGCGCTTGCGCTTTGCTCCAACATTCAACAACGGTATGGGTGTGTGGCTTCGGCCAGCGCCGCGACCGTCGGCGGCTGCCGTACTGCGTACGCCCGCTTCCGCGTAAGCTGGCGCCTCCGGGAAGGGGCCCGGATCACGGGGACGACATATGCGACACAAGAGGGTTTACGCGGCACTACTAGCGTTCGTGCTGCCTCTGCAGGCCCATGCGGTTTCCTGCGGTGGCTATCCCTCCATCGACGCGGCATTCGAGCGCGCCGACTACGTGTTCTCCGCTTACGTCGAGTCGCACTTCACCGCGCCCGCCTTCAAGCGCGAGGATGTGACGCTGGCGCGGCTACGCGTATTGCAGGTGTGGAAGGGCGATCTGCAACTGGGGCAGGTCGTGACGGCCAGCGCCGAAGATTCCGTCTTTTTCGTAAGCGATGGCTTCGTGCCGCTGCTGGAATCCGCCGTGCTCGTATACACCGGCGGTCCTGAGCCGTTCGCACTTTCTGTCTGTTCCCGCAACAGCACGCTGGATGCAGCAACCGGCGACATTCCGCGCCTGAACCGCTTGTCGAAGAAGAAGGCGTATCGCGGGCATTGACGCGCGGCTGTGAGCGGGGCGGCCGGAGGCCAACTTGTAGCCCGGGCAAGCGAAGCACATCCGGTTTTGGGCCACAATGATGCGGAGGGGAGGCGGCATGCCGAGCATGCCGGACGACCAGCCAAGGGGGCTTTGAATGGACTCAATCGTCGCGAACTTGCGCAGCGGACCCGATGGGGCTTTGTCGTTCTCCTGGCTGCACCAGCGCGTGAGAAGTTACTCGACCGCCACGCGCCGTACCTCCACACGCGGAGAGCTGTGGACGCTCGGCACCGGCACCATCGCGACCGTCATCGGGCTGCTAGCCGTTGCCGTCGGTGCCTGGTTGCCTTCAAGGTTCATCGAGGCGATCGCCATCTTGTGTCTCCTCATCGAGATCACTGCATTCGCGGGCTACATCGTACTGACCGTGCGCAACGACGTGCCGCAGTTCACCCGGCCGCGCGAGGTGCACGCTTCGGAGATCGACGAGGCCTTCGACAAGTGGCAGGCGCTGCTTGTCGAGATCCGACGCTTCCCGCGTTCCGAACGGGAGGCGCGCTTGCGCTTCGTCCTCGCGCTGCGTCAACGCATGACGGACCGAATGGGGCTTGTATACGGAAGCCTCCAGCATCTCGGGATCTTTCCGCTGCTGATCGCTTTCTACCTCCAGCTGCGCAACTGGCGGTGGGGCGATTGGTCGTCGGCGTTCGACGTAAACCCGGTGGTCGCCCTTCTGATTTTCCTGATGGTCGGCATGTACTTCATGGGCTGGCTTCTGGTCGGCCTGCGCTCGCGGGTCGACATGTACGCAAGCCTGCTCGAAGAGTCGTTGCAGGAGGCCGGTCGCGGCTGACGAATCGGACGGGAAAGACGCACTTCAATTCTACGTTTCGGTCGATACGCGGCTGCCAGGGCGTCACGCCAAGCCATGTCGCGTCCGGGCTGCGCCATTACATCGCCCGACCGTGACTCTGCTGCTGGCGCTGCTCCTGCCACTGCGCCACCTGTGCCTGTTGCTGCTGTTCGAACGCTTCGGCCTTCTGCATCGTCTCCGCCATCGGCGGCGCCGGCGTGCGCAGATTGGCCATGCCATCAAAGCCGGGAAGCGTGCCCAGCACCCACGCGTCTCCGTTCTCGAGCACGTGTACCGATTCCACCCGGTTCGGCCGCACGCCGCCCTGCCGTGCAGCCAAGGTCAGTTCGGCGACCTTCTCGATACTCACGTCGGACGGAAGCCGGTCTTTCAGCTCGCGGAACAATGCGTGGTGCGGGTGCGCGGGCTCGCTGTAGGTCAACGGCTGCGCAGGCGCCGGACGATCGTCGGGTGTGTCGGTGCCGTGCGATTGCGTGGCAGGCATCTGGACTTCGATCCTGCGCGCATCGTGCGTCTGATGGATGGCGGGGGTGACGCCAGGCGTCGTCGGACTTTGCGTCGGCGTATGCAACTCGGTCGACTGCGTCGGGGCGGGTGCCACGACCACCGGATGGCGCTCGAAGCGCGCGTTCAGCGCAGCGTCGACGGGCTCGGGCGGGCCGCAGTCGTAGACCGTGCGGCAGGACGGCGCGGGTTTGCGCTCGTCGCGCAGGCCATCCTCGCGGTAGTTGGACGTGCCATACAGGTTGATGCCCATCACGCGGATGTGTTCTTCCGTGCGATGTATGACGTTGAGGCGTGGGTCCAGCGGTTCGGGCTGCAACTGCATCAACGGCGTGTCGCTGAGCGAGTTGACATAGTTCGCCATCACGTTGGCGCTGCGGATGCCCAGCCCGTTGAGGTGATAGCTACCGCCGATGTCCGAGTGCGCGCCGGCCACGGTCACCCCGAGTGTGCGGCCGTCCGCTGAAAAGCCTTGCGGCACGATGCGGGTGGAAGGGAAGGCATCGCGCGTTTCATCGCGTGCGACAATCTGCAACGCCGACAGCACCGAAGACGGCAGTCGGCGATCGTGTCGGCTGGGTTCGCCAGTGCCGACCGGATCAAACAGACCCAGCGCCTGCGCTACCTGGCCCGGCGGCACCAGCGGCGGTTTGGTGTACTCGATGTGGATGCGACCCTGCGCGTCGCGAGTTGCGATGCGGCCTTCGGGATCCTGGATGCCACGCTCGTCCAAGAGACGAGCAAAGCCCGCTGCCTGGTCTGCACCGCGACTGAAGCCGGTGACGAGTAGGCGAATGTCGGCTTCGGGGTTTTCCTTCTTCCATCTGTATACCTGGTCCATCAGTTGCTCGTACATGTCTTCCAGGCGAGCGTTGTAGGTATGGCCCGTGGCCTTGTCGATCAGCGCGGGCACAAGGTGGTCCTGTGTGCCGGGGCCTTCGATGTAACGCACGAAGATGTGTGAATCGTGCGGATGGAGCGCCTTCAGATCGCTTGCGATTCTGCTAACGCTGGTAGCGTGTTCGGGATCATCGGTAGCGTCATTGCCAGTTCCATCGAAGCAAGCCACGAACAGTCGCTCATTAGGATGGTTGGCGTTATAGAGAACGGGCACTCGCAGATCTTGAAGGGCTTTCTGCGCTTGTGTGTAGCTGCGTAGATCCGCAGCTGTGGCTGGGTACGTGCTGACGCCGTCGTTCAGGAGCCCGTCCTGGCCGCGCTTATGCTTCTCGGTCATTCCGTTGTCCCCGATCAGTAGGTATGACGCCAGGCCAGCAAGAATTCGTCACGAGCGCCGCTATATCGGTTGCCAGGAATCTCCGGCTCCTTCAGCACCACGAAGGTCCCCATGTAAACGCTGATCGTGCGGTCGTTGACTACCAGGACTATCTCGGGGCTCATGCCCGTCATTGTGGCGTTCCATCCCAGCTTCTCGGATGGCACGTCATGAAGCACCTGATGGTCCTTGAAGATCTCGCCGATATCGACACGTTCTACGTGCGCTGTTCCGTCCAAGGAACGCCAGGTCACAGTGGCCGGCGGCGGAAAGTTGTCGATGCCGACATGCGTACCGCCCCAGTACTTCTGCACCCCTGCGCTCTCTGGCGGCGGCGAAACCTCATCGGCTTCATCGTTGACCTCATAGAAGTTGGCGTACAACACCTCGCAGCCAATCGTGTTGTAGCAATACGCACCAAAACTATGCCTATCAAACGACCACGTAACCTGTGGCCTCGGCGCGACATAGTCGGACTGGGCCATGCGAGCATCACCCTGAGTGGGTGGCGTCGCGTCCGTTGGGAACTGGGCGCAGGCGGCCAATCCAAGGCTGGCGGCCGCCGCTAGATGCCTCAGGTTCATCTCGTGGTTCTCCGTGTCGTGTGCTTGATTGCGCTGGCGTGCCGCCAGCTCATCGGCTATGGCATGGGTGCGCGGAGAGGGCGCCAGCTCTGGCGCATCCTCCAGCAGCGCCTCGTGGAACGGCCGGCGAATCTGGATTGGCTGCGGCTTTACTTCATCGCCGAGGTCGGTGGAGCGCGGTTGCATGCGCAGCGCGGTCAATCGTTCGGGTGCCTCGCGTTCCTGCTTGCGGCATCGACGCTCGCACCTGAAGAACGCGATCAGAGCCCCCAGAGATAGCAGTGCGCTCAGCGCGACCGCTGTGTAGATCAGATGCTCCGCCGTCATCGCTCGCCCGGGCTTGTTTGCTTACTGCAACCTATCGGGCAGTCGAACAGCCATGCAATGCGGGAAAGTCGCTTCTCAGAGACACGGCGCGGATATCACTTCGGGAAGCCGACGTCACAAACGCCGATGCCGTCGGGGAGTTCGTCCTGACCGCTTATGTCTCTCGGTCATTCCTATATCCCGATCAGTAGGTGTGGCGCCAAGCCAGAACGGGTTCAGAACGGAAGCCGCTAGGGCGGTCGCCGCGCATCTCTGGCTCCTTCAGCACCACAAAGACCTGCATGTAGACGCTGATCGTGCGGTCGTTGACTACCAGGATGATGTCCGGGCTCATTCCGGTCTTTGTTGCGTTCCACGCCAGCTTGTTGGCTGGCACGTTGTGGAGGACCTGCTGATCCTTGAAGATCTCGCCGATATCGACATGTGCTTCATGGGCCACGCCATCCAGCGAACGCCACGTCACCATCGCCGGCGGCGGAAAGTTGTCGATACCCCCATGGCCACCATGCCAATACCTCTGCATGCCGGAGGTTTCCGGTGGCGGCGCGACCTGGTTCTCTTCGTCCTTGACTTGGTAGAAGTTGCTGTAAAGGACCTTGCAGCCAATGGTGTTGTAGCAGTAGGCACCAAAGCTGTGCCCATCAAACGACCAGCTAACTTCCGGTTTGGGCGCGACATAGTCGGACTGGGCCATGCGCGTCGCGCCGTGTTCGCTCAGCGTCGCGTGCGTGGGGGACTGTGCGCAGGCCACCAATCCCAGGCTGGCCGCGACCGCCAGATGCCTCAGTTTCATCTCGTGCGTGATCGCATGCGCCGTTCGGACCAGAAGCGCGATGGTCATTCCTGCTGAGCGCAGTGCGGCAGGCGCAATCGCGAAGTAGATCTGCGTTTCCATCGTCATCGCTTGCGCAAGCCCCGTTTCGCGTGCTGCAACCTACGGACGTGAAGAGCGGCCACGCAATAAGCGAATGTCGCGCCAGCCAACCAGGAGTTCCCAAGTCCTGCTCACCCTCGGGAAGGGCTTCATCCCTGGCTTCCGACGACTGGCCGTGACCATTGACGCATTGACGCCCCCATGCCGCGTAGAACTAGAGTGCGGCGTTTGGATCAGGAAGACGCTAGGCGAGGGCAGGGCGTTGGACGGTCCACCGTTCAACCCCGGAGGCGTTCGATGACCACCCGCCGCAACCTGCTCAAGTTCAGCGCTCTCGCCGCCGCCGCGTCGGCGCTTCCGTCATTTGCCTTAGCCGAAGAGAAGGCCGCGCCCGTGGGGCGGGCAAAGAAGCCCTTGAACATCCTCATCCTCGGCGGCACCGGGTTCACTGGCCCGTTCCAGGTGGCCTACGCGCTGGCGCGCGGGCACAAGGTGACCATCTTCAATCGCGGCAAGAAACCGACGCCGGAATGGCCGGGCGAAGTGGAGCAGTTGTTCGGTGATCGCAACACGGGCGACCTCAAGTCGCTGCAGGGGCGCAAGTGGGACGTGTGCCTCGACAATCCCACCAGCCTGCCGTTCTGGGTGCGCGATGCGGGCAAGGTGCTGGCCGGCAACGTGGGGCAGTACCTCTTCATCTCGACCATCTCGGTGTATGCCGATGGCAGCAAGCCGAGCATCGACGAAGACGACGCGCTTGCCGTCTACAAGGGCAAGGACGCGATGGCCGAAACGCAGGAATCGCTGCGCGCCGACATCGAAAACCTCTATGGCCCGCTCAAGGCGCTGAGCGAGGCCGAAGCGCACAAGCAGTTCGGCAAGCGCGTGACGATCGTGCGTCCGGGTTACATCGTCGGCCCGCGCGACGAGACCGACCGCTTCACCTACTGGCCGCATCGCGTCGCGCAGGGCGGCGAAATGCTGGTGCCGGGCGATGGGCTGGACCCGGTGCAGATCATCGACGGCCGCGACCTGGGCGAATGGATGGTCCGGCTGGCGGAGCAGGGCACCGTCGGCACGTTCAACGCCGTCGGGCCGAAGAACCCGCTGACGATGGACGCGATGCTTCAAACCTGCCAGAAGGTCACGGGCGGCAAGCCGACGTATACGCATGTCACGCCGGAATTCCTCGAAGCACAGAAAGTGCAGGAACTGCCCATCTGGGTGTCGCGCAAGAGCGGCGACTTCGCGGGCTACGGCGCGGTGAGCAACGCGCGGGCAATCGCGGCCGGGCTCACGTATCGCCCGCTGGAAACGACCGTGACGGACCTGATGGCGTGGTTCCGCAGCCAGCCCGCCGAACGCCAAGCCACGCTGAAGGCCGGGCTCACGCGCGAACAGGAAGCAGACCTGCTGAAGAAGTGGCACGCGCAGAAGACCGCGTAGCCGTTGTAGCCCGGGTAAGCGAAAGCGCACCCGGGTTTTACGGTCGCGGACACGCAAGTCCCGGGTGCGGGCTTCGCCCTTACCCGGGCTACAAGAGCGACGCGTATTCCAACCGGTCAGCGACGTGAAAGCGTCGATCCGCCGACCCGATACGCTTCGCCGCAAGGCCCGCCCTCGAAGGAACGACGACATGCTCACGCTGTATGGATTCTCGAAGGTCAACGCGATGGCGCGCGGCATGACCCGCGACCTGCGCGTGCTGTGGGCGCTGGAAGAGATGCAGTTGCCGTTCGAGATCGCCGGCATGGACCATCCCGCGCACGACCTGAGCACGCCGGCGTATCGCCAGCTCAGCCCGTTCGAGCAGATTCCGTCTATCGATGACGACGGGTTGGTGCTGTCCGAGTCGGCCGCCATCGTCTTCTACCTGGCGAAAAAATCCGGCCGCCTGATTCCCGCCGACCACGACGGCGAGACGCAGGTGATGCGCTGGTCGTTCGCCGCGATGAACACCGTGGAGCCGCCGCTGCAGGGGCTGTTGCTGCTCGACTGGACCGCGAAGGGCGAGTGCGCCAGGCATCGCGAATTCCTGGTGGGCTGGTCGCACCGCGCACTGGGGAACCTGGAGCGATGGATGGCCGATCGCCAGTTCGTCGCGACGGACGAATTCACCGTCGCCGACATCCTGATGGCGCACGTGCTCCGGGGCGTCCAAGACGCGAGTCTGCTCGCGCCGTATCCGGGTCTGGTGGCCTATCGCGACCGGTGCCTGGCCCGGCCTGCATGGCAGCGGACCATCGAGGCGTACTCCGCGCGGGTCGAGGCGGCGTAACTCCGGTTTCGCGCTGTCCGTTGCCCAACACGTCCGGCGTTGGCTTACCTGTGCGGCCTTCCGCCGCCGGAGGTTCGCATGGACGGTCGACTTCTTGCGGCGGTTCTCGCCGTGGCATGCGTGATGGGGCTGGCCGGCTGCAAGCCCGGGCAGGGCGGCGATGCCGAACGCCAGCGGCAGGCGCTCACGCAACGGGTGGAAGGCTACAAGCGCGACGCCGTGCAGTCGCCGGTGCTCACGCCCGCGCGCAAGGCCGAGTTGCAGCAACTGGCCACCGAGGTCCGCGCGTGGCAGGCGAAGACCGGCCGCAACGACGTGCGCGTCACCAAGGACAACTTCACCGCCGCGCGCATGAACGACGGTGGCGGCGCCGGCGGCTGTGAGGATTGCCCCGGCTATCGCGTGGACGGCGACCGCATCTGCTTCCTCGAGATCGAAGGCGAGTGCCCCGTGGATGACGGCAGCGACCTGCAACTAGGCCGCGTCTGCGTCTACACGTGCATCTGGATCGGCAGCGAAGTCGAGCCGGCACGCAAGGGCTGAGCGTTGGCAGCCCGGGCAAGCGGAGCGCACCCGTGGCGCATTTCGACGCAAACCCCGGGTGCGGCCTTCGGCCTGATCCGGGCTACAGAAAGGCAAAAGGCCCGGAATCACCCGGGCCTTTCGTGACTGCTGCGCGGCGCAGACGTCAGACCGGCGCGAAGCCCTTGGAAGCCTTCTTGTCGCGCTTTTCGGCCTTCTTTTCCTTCATCGTCTTGGCCGGCTTCTTCTTCTGTTCCTTTTTCTGGTCCATGCCCTTCATGAGGCGCTCCCTGGTGCGGTTGTGCGGTGGTGGTGGTCAGCGTGCGAAGTATGCGCCAGCCGCAACCGCGCGGCGCGTGCAATGCGCCCCGTCACGGTGACGTGGCCTAAACTAGGCAGCCCCACGCAGTACCGCTGAAAGCCCCATGATCACCAACGACGTCCTGCGCAGCATCCGCTACATGCTCGATCTGAGCGATCAGCGCGTGGTGGAGATCACCCAGCTGGCCGATCCGGCGTTCGCGCTCGACAAGGCCGACGTGCAGGCGTTCCTGCGCCGGGAAGACGACCCCGAGTACGCCGATTGCAGCGATGCCGTGCTGGCGC
>Ga0209676_1002369_pt1 | contig 13564 bp, 14 predicted proteins | sample AraplaCvi_mLB_r2_FD_184282 | JGI IMG/M metagenome (GOLD analysis project Ga0209676, IMG submission 184282) | Arabidopsis root microbial communities from North Carolina, USA - plate scrape MF_Cvi_mLB_r2 (SPAdes) (version 2) | ecosystem: Host-associated > Plants > Roots > Endosphere | place: USA...
GTCCTCGTGCGCGCAGATGTCGTTCACGAGGCGACCGGGCTCGATCACGCCCGGCCAGCGCATCACGCACGGAACGCGGAATCCGCCTTCCCAGTTCGTCGCCTTCTCACCGCGGAACGGGCTGGTTCCGCCGTCGGGCCAGGTGAACTTCTCCGCGCCGTTGTCGGTGGTGTAGACGACGATCGTGTTCTCGGCGACGCCAAGCTCGTCCAGCAGCGCAAGCAGCTGGCCGACATGCCCGTCGTGTTCCACCATCCCGTCCGGGTAAAGGCCCAGGCCCGTCTTCCCCTGCGATTCCGCCTTCAGGTGCGTGAAGACGTGCATGCGCGTGGAATTGAAGTAACAGAACCACGGGCCGCCGGCTTCGTGCTTGCGCTTGATGAAGTCCTTGGCGGCATCGAGGAATTCCTCGTCGATGGTTTCCATGCGCTTGCGCGTCATCGCGCCGGTGTTCTCGATGCTCTGGCCGCCCTTGCCGTCGGCCTTGCACTTGAGCACGCCGCGCGGACCGAACTTCTCCTTGAACTTCGGATCCTTCGGATAGTCCTCGTTCTCCGGCTCCTCCTCGGCGTTGAGGTGGTAGAGATTCCCGAAGAACTCGTCGAAGCCGTGCATCGTCGGCAGGTGTTCGTCGCGGTCGCCGAGATGGTTTTTGCCGAACTGCCCGGTGGCGTAGCCGAAGGACTTCATCACCTGCGCGATGGAAGGATCGTCCGGGCCCAACCCGAGTTCCGCGCCCGGCAGGCCGACTTTCGTCAGCCCCGTGCGGATCGGCGATTGCCCCGTGATGAACGCCGCACGCCCGGCGGTGCAGCTCTGCTGCCCATACCAGTCGGTGAACAGCGCACCCTCTTTCGCGATGCGGTCGATGTTGGGCGTCTGGTAACCCATCACGCCCAGGTTGTAGGCGCTGACGTTGTACCAGCCGATGTCGTCGCCCATGATGAAAAGGATGTTCGGCTTTCCGGTCTTCTTTGCCACGTCCGCGCTCCTGCCTGGCATTCGGGAAAACGCGCCGCCGGCGTGCGGCCGGCGACGCATCGCATCGACGCGCGCGGATCAGCTCGCGCCGCCGCTCGCCTGGCTCATCGTCGACAACGCATCGTCGATGGTGAACGTGTTCGGCTTCTGGATGATCGGGAACTCCTTGAAGGTTTCCACGAACTTCGCCGTCACCATGTTCGCCGCGAAGATGATGTAGTCGTTGTAGATCAGCCAGTCGTAGTACGTGTTGGACGTGCGGTCCGCGTACTCGTACGGGTCCGTTCGCAGGTTGTAGAGTTTCGGCAACCTCAACCGCGTGAACGGCTCGGCCCACACCTGCAGCGTGCCCTGGCAGCGCTGTTCCAGGAAAACGACCTTCCAGTTGTCGTAGCGCAGCGCGAGGATGTCGCCGTCGTCGCTGATGTAGAAGAACAGTTTTCGCGGGCTTTCCTTGGTCTTGCCGGTGATGTACGGCAGCAGGCTGTACCCGTCGATGTGGTTCTTGTACGTTCGCCCGATCGCCTTGTAGCCCTTCTTCAGCTTGTCCACGACATCCAGCGCACCGGCCATGTCGAGGAAGGTCGGCAGCCAGTCGTGGTGCTGCACGATGCCGTTGGCGACGGATCCGGCGGGCACCTTTCCGGGCCAGCGGACGATCATCGGAATGCGGAACGCGCCTTCCCAGTTGGTGTTCTTCTCGCTGCGGAACGGCGTGGTGCCGCCATCGGGCCAGCTGTTGCGATGCGGCCCGTTGTCGGTGGAATACTGCACGAAGGTGTTCTCGGCGATGCCCAGTTCGTCGAGCAGGTCCAGCATCTGGCCGACGTTCTTGTCGTGGTCGATCATCGTGTCGTGGTACGGCGACTGCCACTCGCCCGCCTGCCCCAGGCTTTCCTTCTTGGTGTGCGTGAAAAGGTGCATGTGCGTGGTGTTGAGCCACACGAACCACGGCTTGCCGGCCTTTTCCTGCCGCTTGATGAAGTCGATGGCCGCGGCGACGAAATCGTCGTCACAGGTTTCCATGCGCTTCTTCGTGAGCGGCCCGGTGTCCTGGATCTTCTGCTTGCCCACCTTGCCCCAACGCGCCTCGACCTTCGGGTCGTCCTTGTCGGTCGCCCAGGAGTGGATCACGCCGCGCGGACCGAAGTTGGCCTTGTACGCCGGATCCTTCGGGTAGTTGTACATCTCCGGCTCTTCCTCGGCATTGAGGTGGTACAGGTTGCCGAAGAACTCATCGAAGCCGTGGTTGGTGGGCAACATGTGGTTCAGATCGCCCAGGTGGTTCTTGCCGAACTGACCGGTGGCGTACCCCTGTTCCTTCAGGAGCGCGGCCATCGTCACGATCTTCTCGTTCATGCCGACCGGCGCCGCCGGCACGCCCACCTTCGACAAACCCGTGCGAAGCACGCTCTGGCCGGTGATGAACGATGAACGCCCGGCGGTGCAGCTCTGCTCGCCGTACGAGTCGGTGAACATCATGCCTTCGCGCGCGATGCGATCGATGTTCGGCGTCTGGTAGCCCATCAGCCCGTGCGTGTAGCAGCTGAGGTTCGCGATGCCGATGTCGTCGCCCCAGATCACCAGGATGTTCGGCGGGCGGTCAGCCGACGATGCGCCCTTGCGCGGCTCCTTCGCCGGTGCAGCTCCGCTTCGCTGCGAGGGCGGTGCGGACTTGGCCACCTTGGCCGGACGGGCGGCCTTCTTCGCCTGTGCCATGACGCGTCTCCTTGTGGTGTGGGGGGGAGGAACCGGGAAGCGGTGGATCGTTCAACCGCGCGCGATGTCGAACACCATCGCCACGATGGCGTACAGCCCGATCAGCAGCAGCGCGCAGGCGGTGAACAACGTGTACGAGAACGGATACGCGCTTTCGCCATGCACCAGCCCCGAGTGCACCATGGCGTTGCGCTGCGCACGCAGGGTGCGCATGAAATTGACGTGGTAGACGATGCCGGCCACGAGCAGAAGCACGCCCAGCATCACCAGCAGCATGCCGAAGTTGCTGGGCGCGCCGACACCGATCTTCAGAAGCCCGGAATCGCGTGCCTTGGTGAACACCTGGAAGATGGTGAACCCGAACCCGATCAGCGACAGCGCGGTACGGATCACCGACATCAGCGTGCGTTCGGCGCTCATGCGCGTGCGCTGGAACGACATGCCGGTGCGACGCATCGACATCTCGGTGCGATTGGTCGACAGGTCGGTCCGGTACTCGGAAAGGTCAGTGCGGTGTTCGGAAAGCCCGGTGCGATGCGTCGACAGCTTCGTGCGGTGCTGCGACAGCTCGACGGATGCGATGTCCGAATCCAGCAGGCCGACATCGGGGATGGCCGGCAGCTGCGTGTCCTCGAATCGTTTGGGACGAACGGGCGTTGCGTCGTGCTCGGAACTCATCGGCGCCTCCGGTCAGGGCGTGCCATGCGCACGCGCGAGCCGCCGCTGCATGAGCCGGTTCACCGGTCCACGCAACAGCAGGTAGGGAAGGAAACACAGCGCGATGATGACGTTGATCGCCTCGAGCACGTGGAACGTGCCCAGCACCTTGTACTGGTAGATGATCTCCATGATCAGGCCGAGCAGGAGGATGCGCGCCGTCGCCCTCATGCCTCCCTGGATCGCCGAGCGACGCGCAGCGGGGTCGTTGACGATGGCCCAGAAGTACGGCGGCCGGCCTGCTTTCGCGTCCTTCACGCCGTCGCGGTACGCCATGATCATCGCCATGGCCGGTTGCAGGAAGAACCGGAACGACATCGGACCGGTCGTACGGCCGATGAGGTCGTCGTAGAAACGCACCACGTCGTTCACGAACGCTTCCAAGCCCCGCTCCTCTTGCATGACTGCATCGGAACAACCGGCACGACGGACAGTTCGACTGGCAATGGCGGCGGGAAAAGCACGACGCCGGCATGACGCGCCGGACGGCCTGACTCGCAGTCGCCTGGCGTCATCGAAGATTCGCTACGTGTGCGATGTCCCCGGCGGCAGGCCACCGGATCATCGTGTCGCCGCGGTGAAAAGGTCGTGACGGCGGGATGAACACCGCTGCGCCGGGATGTGAAGATGAGAACGTGGCGTGGTCATGCGCGTGAACGCATCCACCAGTGCGATGCAGCGCCGGGCTGCATCGCATTCACCGCAGCGTTCGCTTGAGACCGCTTACTTCACGACCAGCAGCTTGCCGCGCATGATCGCGGCGTGGCCGGGAAAACTGCAGAAGAAGGCGTAGTCGCCACCTGCCTTCAGCCGCGAGCCGGGAAATGTCGTCTTCGTGCTCTGCCCGCCGCCAACGAGCGATGTCGCGGCGATGACACGCGAATCGTTCTTCGGCACGTAGCCGGCCGCCGCGCCCGCCTTCAGTCCGTCGTTGGCGATGGCCTGGTACAGCACGGTCTGCGAGACGACGACGTTATGGCCCATCGCCGCCACGGGCATCTTTCCGGTGTGGGCCAGTTCGATGGTGATCGTCGGGCACGAAGCCGAGACCGTCGCGGTCTTGAGGTCGTACTGCATGGCATCGTCGGCCTTGAGCTTCACCGTGCAGTTGTCGGCGGCGAAAGCGTGCGAGGACATCCCGGCGATGGCCAGCCCGGCCAGCAGAAATGCGGTTTTCATGATCGACCCCTTTGACGTGCGCAGGATTGCGCTGGCGCAGAAGTCTAGGAAGCGATCGCGCGGCCGCCTTTGATCCGGATCAATCCGCGCGCCGACGCCTGCTCGATGCAGCCTGCTTCGATGCAGGCATCTTCGACGCGGCCTGCTTCGATGCAGGCATCTTCGACGCGGCCTGCTTCGATGTAGCGCGCTTCGACGTAGCCTTCCTCGACGTCGCCGCCTTCTTCGCCTTCGGTGGCTGCCTGGCGAATTCGCGCAGCGCGCCCTTGCCGATCCATCGGGCGCTGGCGCTTTCGGATGCCGACAACCGCTTCGCCACTACCATCGCCTGCGCGCGCCAGTCGGCGCGGCGGCCGATCGCGCGCAGCGCCCAGTTCACGCCCTTCTTCACGAAGTTGCGCTCGTCGTGCGCCTCGCGTTCGATCAGCGCCAGGCCGTCGGCGTAACGGGACTCGTCGTCGAGCCGGCTGTGCAGCGCCAGACTGGCGAGCAGCGCGAATGCGGCGCGCTTCTGGAACTCGTCGCGACGCGACGACCACAGGACGACCTTGCCGAACGCATGCGGCGTGCGATCGAACAGCGTGAAGCACAACGTGTCGCAGACGGCCCAGTTGTCGAAGTCGCGACACCATCGATCCATCTGCGCGGGCGTCACTTGCGCCGGCTCGTCGACGTAGGCCGCGAGCATGCGCGCCTCGTACACGCCGGTGTCCCACAGCGCGGCCGCGAGCGCGTGATCGCGCCCGAACTGCCTGGCCAGCGCCTGGATATCCTTCATCGACACGCCCAGCGCGTGGTCGGAGGGAATCGCGAACCGCGCCATGCCCTCGCGCGCGGTTTCCGACGCGTTCTCGCGCAGCCACTGCAACGCTTCGCGCGTGCGCACTTCGGGGGATGCGTCCGCATCGCGCGCGGCTGCACGCGCCGGCGTCACGGTGGCGGACATGCGTGCGGACATGCGCGCCTCACTTGGCCTTGAGCTGGTGGAGGAGCAGCGCATTGCCTTCGCTGTCCACGCACACCGCCATGCGGCACACGGGCGTCACGATGATGTCGCTGCGGAACGCCACGCCCTTGCCTTTCAGCTGCTCGACGAGCGCATCCAGGTCGTCGACTTCGAAGGCCACCGTACCGCCGGCGGCTTCGCTGGGCTTGGAAGGCGTGGCGTTCGTGAGCGCGAGGCACCCGCCGCCCGGCAGGTCGTACTCGACCCACCACTGCCCGTCCTGCTGACCGTGCGAGCCGAGCGTCAGGCCCAGCGTGGCTTCGTAGAACTCGCGTGCGCGCGACACGTCGGTCACGGGGTACATCGTGAAGGCGACCTTCCGCAACATGGCGCTGCTCCGTCCGGTGGATTGCGCTCGTTTATCGGGCACACCGCCGAAGCGTTCAAGGGGCCGTTGCGGCCAGCCGACCGGCGGGCCCGCCAGCGGGACGGCGGCTCAGCGCCGCTCGAGCGCGCGACGCGCGAAGTACACGCAGATCACCCCGAACAGCATGTGCGCGAGCACGGCGTAGGCGATCCAGTCCGGATGCGCGAAGGACGGCGAACGCCCGACGCGCGACAAGGGCATCACCACGAAGTTCATCACGACGTACAGCACCACGCCGTACAGAACGCCCAGCACGATCGGGCGCGACAGCAGCGAAGGATGGCGACGTGCGACGAGCGTATAGATCGCGACGAAGGCGGTCGCCATCAGCACGTGCAGCACCGCGCCGAGCACGGCCGACTGCGTGCCGCCGTCGTAACTGGCCTGCCCCAGCACGCCGACGGCGATGGTCTGGAAGACGCGCCTTAAACCTTCCGCATCCCACGAGAACCAAAGCGTCGTGGCGAAGATGAAATCGCCCAGCGCGACCAGCAACCCGCCGGTCACGACGGAAGCCCAGAGGATGCGAGGCATGACTGCATGCGGACGGACGGTGGACATCGCGATGCTCCCGTTGGCCTGGCGCGGCGGGGACATCCTAGTGTCGGACCGCGAGCGGCGCCCATGACTTTCGTCATAGACAAAACAGTCTAGACAAAACGTTCTAGATGGATCAGCATCCCCTCACGTCGTCACAGAAGCACGCCATGACCCGCAAGACCGCCAGGCCACCCAGGCCCACCGCCGCCGAACTCGACCTGCTCCGCGTGATCTGGCGCCTGGGCCCGTCGACCGTGAAGGACGTGCACCAGGCGCGGCTGGCCGAACGGCCGGACGTCACCTACGCCACGGTCCTCCGGCTGTTGCAGGTCATGCACGGCAAGGGGCTGCTCACCCGCGACGAAAGCCAGCGCTCGCACGTCTATGCGACCGCGCACGCGCAGGACGCGCTGCAGACCAACCTGCTGCGCGAGCTGATCCAGAAGGCCTTCTCCGGCTCGGGCAAGGCACTGGTGATGGCGGCGTTGAACGAGCACGTGAGCGAGAAGGAACGCGAGGAAATCCGTCGCTTCCTCAAGGAAAACGAAACGGGCAAGGAGCATCGCGATGATTGACCTGGTCACCCAACTGATCCCCGTCGTGGGCCGTGCCCTGCTCCACTTCGTGTGGCAGGGCGCGCTGATCGGGCTGCTCGCGGCCATCGCGTTGCGCGTGCTGCGCGATGCGCGTCCGCAGGCGCGCTATGCGGTGGCGTGCATCGCGCTGCTGCTGTGCGCCATGGTGCCGATGGCCTATGTCGTCGCGCAGGTGTGGACGCCGACGGCTGCGGTCGCTTCGATGGCGGCGAACGACACCGCTCGCATCACGGGCCTTGCGATCGTCACCGGCCACCTCGCGCCGGACTGGACATCGCGCCTGGATGCCGCGCTGCCGACGATCGTGCTGCTCTGGGCGGCCGGCGCGGGTGCGCTGTCGTTGCGCATGGGCGCCGGCCTGCTGTGGATCCAGCGACTTCGCGCAACGCCGCAGGCTGCCGGACAGCGCGAATGGCAGTCGCGGCTGGATGCGCTCGCGCAGCGATTCGGGCTGCGCCGGCCGGTGGCGTTGCGCGTGGTCGCGTCGCTGTCCTCGCCGGTGTCGGCCGGGTGGTGGCGACCGGTCGTGCTGCTGCCGGCGGGCCTGCTCACGCGCATGCCGGGCGAACTGGTCGAAGCATTGCTGGCGCACGAACTGGCGCACGTCCGGCGTCACGACTACCTGGTCAACCTGCTGCAGAACCTCGCCGAGGCGCTGCTGTTCTACCACCCGGTGACGTGGTGGCTGTCGCGTCGCATCCGCGACGAACGCGAACACATCGCCGACCGCATCGCCGCCGATATCACCGGTCAACCGCGCCGTCTCGCACTGGCGCTTTCCGAACTCGCTCAGTGGTCGTGCGGCCACGTCGCGCCGCCCACGCCCACCCTCGCGCAATCCGCCCATGGAGGCCATCTGATGTCCCGCATCGAACAACTCGTCCGTCCCGGCACGCGCCCCGTGCGCGGCGGCGTCGCCCTGCCGCTGGTCGGCGTCGCCATCGCATGCCTGGCGTTCTACGCGCATGCGCAGATCGGCCAGGACGGCAAGCCGGCACCTGCGGCCGTGGCACAGGCGCAGGCCAAGGCCGACGCGGCCGCCGTCGCGAAACCGGCATCGCAGGCCAAGCCGAAAGCCCGGCTGGAATCGGGCAGCACGATCACCTTGCGCGATTCGCGCAGGAACGAGGACGCCTATGCGCTGGTCAGCAAGGATCGCGACGGCATCCGCATGTCGGGCTCGACCGACGATATCGCGCAGATCGAACGCGCGCGCCGCAGCCTGACCAACCAGGATTTCGTCTGGTTCCGTCGCAATGGCAAGGCCTACGTCGTCTCCGACGCCGACACGATGGCGAAGGTGCGCGATGCATGGCGCGACAGCGATCGCATCGGCGTGCAGATGGACGCGCTGAGCGACCAGATGGACGTGCACAGCCAGAAGATGGACGTGCTGAGCGAGCAGATGGACAAGCTGCAGGAGAAGGCCGACGACGACGTCGCGATGAACGCCGCGTCGCGCCGGATGGAACGCCTGGCCGACCAGCAGAACGACCTGGCCGAACGCCAGGCGGAGATCGCCGGGCAGATGGCGCGCGTGGACGATGCGGGGCGCGATCGCCTGCAGGCCACGATGGAAGACCTGGGCCGCCAGATGGACGAGCTCGGACGGCAGATGGACGCGCAGGGTCGCGTGATCGACCAGCAGACCGACGCGCTCGCCGCGAACCGGGCGCCGATGCAGGCGCTGGGTCGCCAGATGGAGGAAGCCAGCAAGCCGATGGATGCGCTGGGCCGCCAGATGGACGCACTGGGCAAGCAGCAGGAGAAGGTCATCCACGAAGCCGAGCGGAAGACGCACGACCTGCTCGACAGTGCGATGGCGCGCGGGCTTGCACGGCCGGTGCCGTCGATGGCGCAGTGAGTCGCGACGCCGTAGCCTGATCCTCCAGCGTCCGTAGCCCGGGTAAGCGAAGCGCACCCGGGTTTCGCCTGCGCCAAGCCCGACCCCGGGTGCGCTTCGCTTACCCGGGCTACGGCAGGCGGCCGCGCTGGCCCGCCTCAACCTTCCCACTTGTCCCCTTTCTGCCCCCGCCTGCGTTGATTTCGAACGGTGGCCCGGTGTGCGCGATGCGCACCGGCGCATGAACGTTCCCAGGGGCTGCACATTTGATCTTCGATTACCGCACCGCGTCCTCCCCGGCCGACATCGACGCGGACATCTGCATCATCGGGGCGGGCGCCGCGGGCCTTGCGATCGCCTGGGCCTTCCTCGACACGCAGGCATCGGTCTGCGTGATCGAGAGCGGCGGCCTCACGGCCGACGAGCGCTACCAGGCGCTGCTGGAAGGCCATTCCGTCGGCGAACCGCCGTTCGATCCGGGCGCTTCGCGGCTGCGCGCGTTCGGTGGCACCTGCAACTACTGGGGCCGCGGCTGCATTCCGCTGGCCAACCTCGCGCCGCGCGACTGGGTACCGCACAGCGGATGGCCGATCGACTTCTCCGACCTGGAACCGCATTACCGCAAGGCGCGCACGTTCTGCGGGCTGGACCAGCACGACTTCGGCGAAGACACCTTCCTCACGCCTTCCTCGCGACAGCCGCTGGCGTTCGAGAGCGACGCGCTGGTGCACAAGACCTTCGCATCGAGCCCGATGATCTTCGGGCATGCGTACCACGACGTGTTCGAGCGCGCGGAAAACATCACCGTGCTGCTGCACGCGAACCTGATCGAACTGGACGCGCCCGAATCGGCGAACGCCGTACAGCATGCACGCATCGGCACGCTCGACGGTCGCCATGGCGTGGTGCGTGCGCGTCATTACGTGCTCGCGTGCGGTGGCATCGAGAACGCGCGGCTGCTGCTGTCGTCCAATTCCACCGTCGCGCAGGGGCTGGGCAATCCGCACGATCTGGTCGGCCGCTATTTCATGGACCATCCCAGCGGCAAGCTCGGCACGCTGTTCGCCGACGATCCGCACGTGCTCACGCGTCCCTACGATCGCAACGTGCCCAAGGGGCGGCCACAGGCGCATCCGGAGATCTGCCTGTCCGACGAAGCGCAACGCCGTCATCGCATCCTCAGCGGGCGCGTTCGTCCGTTCGCGTTCGAAGAGCCCGTGCCCGAAGGCCTGCAGGCGCTGCGCGACCTGCGCGCCGCGCTGCGCGCGCGACGCGGGCACGAGAACTGGGCGATCAAGGCCCGCGTGTGCGGACGCCGCAACGGCGAGCCCGACTACATCGCAAAGGCGATGCCGACCGACGACATCCGCTCGCTGACGCTGCGTGCCGGCCTCAACGCCGGCGACATCGCCAAGGCGATGGGACGCAAGCTCACGCGCAAGCCGACCGTGCGCACGGAGCGCGTCGACCTCATCGGCTATTTCGAGCAGGTGCCCAACCACGACAGCCGCATCACGCTGGGCGAGGAACGCGACGCGCTGGGCTTGCGCAAGGTCAGCGTGGACTGGCGGCTGACGGAACTGGATCGCCACACCTACCGCACCGCGGCGAAGCTGTTCGGCGAGGAGCTGGCCCGTGCGTGCAGCGGTCGTTTCCAGCCCGAGCCGTGGCTGGACGAAGACCGTGGCATTCCGCAGGTGTTCGGCACCTCGCACCACATGGGCACCACGCGCATGGCCGACAACCCGCGCGATGGCGTGGTCGATCGGCATTGCCAAGTGCACGGCGTGGACAACCTCCACATCGCCGGCAGTTCGGTGTTTCCCACCGGAAGCTGGGCGTTCCCAACCTTCACCATCATCGCGTTGAGCCTGCGCCTGGCCGAGCAGTTGCGCGTGCGGCTGGAGCAGGCCTCGCCGCTGCTGGGAATCTGACCCCGGCGCGGTTTCGACGCCAAAGGGGATTACCGCAGCTGCGAGTCCTTGCTCCCGCGCCGGTTGTAGCCGCTGAAAGCGGCCTCTTCGGCGTCCTGGGCCTCCTGGCAGACGATGCACAGGCGCACGCCGGGTACGGCGTCGCGACGGGCCTGCGGGATTTCCACGCCGCACTCCTCGCAATGCGTCAGGCCCGGCCCCTGCGGCAGTTTGCTGCGCGCACGCTTGATGCCGTCCTTCACGGTCGCGTCGATCTGGTCCTGCACCGCTCCGTCGCCCGCCCAGCCGGTCGCCATGTCCCTACCTCCTGCCGATGTGCAGGACCGAGCATATCGCCGCGGTCCTGAACTCGGTGCGCACGCATCCACGCGCGCTTCCCGTTTGCAGGGCTACACTCGGCCCAGGCGTTCACGCGGCCCACCGACCGCAAGGCGTTCGTCGATGCGCAGTACGTTGGCGCTGTTCCTTTCGCTCCTGTGGGCCGGGAGCGCCCTCGCCCAGTCCGCCTCGCCGAGTGAGGTGATGGCGATGCCCGCGCCGCTGCGCGAGCGGGTGCAGCGGGAGATCCTTTACGACAACCCCGCACCGCACGAGCGCCTGGAGCGCCTGGGCGTTTTCATGTTCGCGCCCGAAGGCCTGGGCATGCGCTATGAAGAGACCGCCAACCTCACCGTCGCGCAGGCGTACGAAGCGCGCACCGCCAACTGCCTCACTTTCACGCTGCTGTTCCTCGCGCTGGCGAAGGAGGCCGGCCTGGAGGCGACGCCGCAGGAGATCGAACAGATCCTCGGCTTCCGCCAGGCCGACGGCACGCTGTACCTGAGCAACCACGTCAACGCGACGGTGCGCGTGGGCGCGCGTCGCTACACGGTGGATGTCGCCCGCGACCAGATCATCCCCCGCTATCCCCCCAGGCCGATCACCCAGACGCGCCTGATCGCGCACTACTACAACAACCTCGCCGTGGAACGCCTGGCCGCCACCGATTACACCGGCGCCCTGTCGCTGCTCGACAAGGCGCTCGCACTGGACCCGGACTACGCCGGTTACTGGAGCAACGCCGGTGTCGTGCGCACGCGCGATGGCGATCCGCGCGGCGGCGAGAAGGCCTATCGCCACGCGCTGGAACTGGATCCGGACAACACCAACGCGCTGTTCAACCTTGCCGGCCTCGCCGCGCGCCTGGGCGATCGCTCGCTGGAAGTCGAGTACCGCAAGCGCCTGGCGCAGGTCCAGCGCAACGATCCCTTCCACGCGTTCGTGCAGGCGGTGAACGCCGAGAACACTGGCGATCTCACGCGAGCGATCCGCTTCTACCGTCGGGCGATCGAACTGCAACCGCAGGAGCACCGCTTCCATTCGGCGCTCGCCAACGCCTATCTCAAGGAGGGCAAGACCTTCCTGGCGATCCGCTCGCTCGCGCGCGCGCAGGCGTTGACCAACGGCGACACCCGCGCCGCATACAGCGAGCGCCTGGACGAGCTGCGCGACGCCCGGTGACCGGGTCTGGCGTCCCCTTTTCCCCGGGGAACGCGTTTGCTTGTCCAGGACGAGAACAAGGGGACGCCCGTGCGACATGAAACGTTGATGGCCAAACGCCACCTGGTGCGCATCGCCATCGAAACCGCTGAGCTCCCCGGGGTGCGCCTGATCGCCCGGCCGCTGTACCGGCGCCTGTTCAACCGCCCCTACCACGGCGGCAACGCCTACTACGGCGCCTACGATTCGCGCGCGCAGGCACTCGCCGCCGCGCCCTCGCTCCCGACCAGCTACGACCAGCCATCGACCACGGGCATGTACATGGACCGTCACCGCGCCATCCGCGTGAGCGACTATCCGATGGTGCACTGGCTGTCGCGCCTGCTCTCGCAGGGGCGGCATCGCATCTTCGACCTGGGCGGGCACATCGGCGTGACGTACTACGGTTTCAGTCGTTACCTCGACTACCCGCGCACGATGGAGTGGCGCGTGCACGATGTCCCGTCCGTGATGGACGCCGGCCGCGACTGGGCGCGCCAGAACGATCCGCAGGGGCTGCTGCACTTCGCCGACGATCCGGACGCCGCGAGCGACCACGATGTGCTGATCACGTGCGGCGCGTTGCAGTACCTCGACTACACGCTGCCGGAACTGCTCGGCCGCCTGCCCTCGCCGCCCACGCACGTGCTGGTGAACCTCACGCCAGTACATCCCAGGCGCGGCTACGTCACGTTGCAGAACATCGGCAAGGCCGTGTTGCCGTATCGCGTGATGGCCAAGCCGGAGTTCGTCGCGCAGATGGCCGACCTGGGTTATTCGCTGGAAGACCAGTGGCAATCGAAGGAACGCCACCTGCGCGTGCCGTTCGAACCGGACTGCACGCTCGATCATTACGCCGGGTTCTATTTCAGGCGGGTCTGAGCGAGCTCGCGACCTCATCGCGGGCCACTTCCGCGGCGAAGAAAAGGCCGGCGTTGCGCCGGCCTTCTGCATCACGGGCCAGGGTCCCGGCGTTCGCCGGGCTGGCGAGGTTCATTTCGCCGGCGCACTCCCCGGCGGGAACGTCGCGAACATCTTGTCCACGCCCGCCTGCGCCTTGGCGTTCAGGTCTTCCGGCGAATCGGGAACGGTGCCCGATGCCGTGCCGCGCCAGATCGCCTGCTTGGTCTTCATGTCGAACATGTCGACCACGAGCGTGCCGAC
>Ga0209676_1002372_pt1 | contig 13540 bp, 13 predicted proteins | sample AraplaCvi_mLB_r2_FD_184282 | JGI IMG/M metagenome (GOLD analysis project Ga0209676, IMG submission 184282) | Arabidopsis root microbial communities from North Carolina, USA - plate scrape MF_Cvi_mLB_r2 (SPAdes) (version 2) | ecosystem: Host-associated > Plants > Roots > Endosphere | place: USA...
TGACGGCGTTGAGCGCGTCGGCGGCGAACAGCCCGCGCGCGACGCCCGGCTGGTTGCTGATCACCACCAGACTCAGGTCCGTCTGCGCCAGCCGCGACAGCCCGGTCAGCGCCATCGGCGCGTAAGCCATGCGCTCGGGCTCGACGTTATAGGGCACGTCCGCCAGGACGGTCCCGTCTTTGTCGAGGAACACGGCCGGCCTCAAGGCCATGACGTTTCCTTCATCGGCAGCACCATGACTTCCGGCACCACGGTTTCCGGCGGTTGGGTCAGCACAAAGCGCACCGCGCGCGCGACGTTGGCCGGGTCCTGCAGCGTGCCCGTGTCGATATCCGGAAACCGATCCAGCAGAAACGGCGTGCGCATGCCGCCCGCAATGACCGCGCTGACCTTGATGCCCATGCCGCGCAGTTCGGCGTGCAACGCATGCGACAAGCCCATCAGCCCCCACTTGCTGGCATGGTAGGCACTGGCATTGGGCCAGGCGCGCCGCGCCGCGGTGGACGCCACGTTGACGATATGACCGCCGGGGCTTAGCCGGTTCTTGCCCAGCTTGGCCATCAAAAATGGCCCCGTCAGATTGGTGCGAAGCACACGCTCCCAGACATCCGCGTCGAGCTGATCGATGGGCGCCGTCACATCGACGCCCGCGCTATTCACGATGGCGTCCAGCTTGCCGAATTGCCGCACGACGGCGTCCATGCACTCGGCCACGTCAGCCGCCACGCCAACGTCCATGACGCAGGCCATGACGTCGGCGCCGCCTTCCTTGAGCTTGCTTGCGACCGAGTGCGCGCGCTGCTCGTCGATATCACTGACCGCGACGCGCGCGCCTTCCGCTGCAAGCTGCTCGCAAAGCGCCGCCCCCAGCCCGCTGCCGCCGCCGGTCACAAGGATTACCCGCCCGTCCAGGCTCTCGAATTCGTGCATGGTTCCGCTCCTTTAAGCCGCGATGCGCGCGGCGATCCGATCTTCCCGAGGCGCATCGGCCACCATGCGTCCATAGACGGACAGCAGGTCCTGACCCACGCGCTTCCACGTATAGAGGCGACGCGCGCGCATGCGCCCCGCCTCGCCCATCCGTTCGCACAACGTTCGATCCGCCGCCAGTTCGGCGAGTCTGTCCGCCAGGCTGTCGGGATCCTTGGGGGGCACGAGAAACCCTGTTTTTCCATGCACGACGGTGCTGCGGATTCCGCCGGTGTCCGCGCCGATGACGGGTCTGCCGCAGGCCATGGCCTCGACCGGTGTGATGCCGAAAGGCTCATACCAGGGTGTCGTCACGAACACGTCGCTGGCGCAGTAGTAGGCGCCCAACGCCTCACGTCCACGCCGCCCCGCGAATTCGACCCACTCGGCCACGCCCTCCTGCTCGGCAACGGCCCGCAGGCGGCCGATCTCCGGCGTGGCCTGCACGTTCGCATCCTCGGTATTGCCGCCCACCACGCACAACCGTGCTTCGACGCCATGCCGCTGGCGCAAGCGCGCCAGCGCCCGGATGACGTTGTCGACGCCTTTGCGCGGCACCATGCGACCAAGCTGCAGCACGGTGAACACGTCGTCGTTCCACCCCAGCGCCCGCCGCGCCGCCGCCATCGGCTGCGGCGTCATTTCGGCGGCGTCATAGCCGCAAGGCACGATGTCGATACGGCGCGGATCCGCGCCATACAGTTCGATGAGGTCGCGCCGGTCCTGCGGGCATTCCGCGATGAGGCGATCCGCGCGCCGCGCGATGTCGTCTTCGATCTCGAAACGTGAATCCGGGAACAGGTCTGCGCCCTGCTGATACTGCCTGCGCACCTTGCCCAGCGCGTGGAACGTCACGGCAAGCGGCACGCCATGGTGTTGCGAGACCGGCAGGGCCGCCATGGCCGACATGAAGAAATTCGCGTGAATGACGTCATAGCCCGTCCGCTGCCGGCTGAAGTGACGCATCAGGTAGGCAGAGAATTCATCCATGTACGGAAGCATCTGTTCCTTTGGAAGAAAGCTCGCGGGTCCCGCAGGAACGTGGATGACCTTGACGCCGCGCATCCACCGGAACTCGGCTTCCAGCGCCGCGTTGTCCCTGCGCGTAAAGACATCGACCTCCATGCCTGCGCGGGCAAGCTCGCGCGCCACATGCGCGACATACACGTTCTGTCCGCCGCTATCCACGCTGCCCGCCAGCGCCAGTGGCGAGGCGTGTTCGCTGATGATGGCAATCTTCTTCATGAGGGCAACTCCGTTCGTCGAGCGGGTGCCCGGCATACACATCGTCGAGAGCAAGTGGTGTGCCGAGACGCTGCTACCAGAACGCATGCGGAACAGCGGTTCTATCCGGCACTTCTTACAAGCACGCGTAAGAACTGCCGAGGACGCGCTGTCAACTGGTCTCGCGCCGGGTTTGCACACGCGTGGCGGGCAACAACGCACCGACTGTTGCCAGCAGTTCGTTCGGATCGACAGGCTTGGACAAGTGCACCTGAAAGCCGGCCAGCAGCGTGCGCAGGCGGTACTCCTGGCTGACATGGCCCGACAGTGCAATGGCGGGCAATCGATGCGACAGCGCCGCACCACGCTCCGCTTCCATCGCACGCACACGCGCCACGACTTCGTAGCCGTCCACGTCCCCCAGCGACAGATCGCAGATCAGCACCTGCGGCCATTGCGCCGCCGGCGCGGACGCGAACGCGGCGATCGCCTTGCCCCCGTCCCCAAACTCGGTCACCTGCGCGCCGTTTTCCTTCAGGATTTCGGCGACCATTTCGCGCGCCTCGGCCTGGTCGTCCACCAGCATGACGTGCGCGCCGGTTAGGTTCGGCAAGTCCACATCCACCCGCAGCGGCGTGGGCTCGACGGCGCGCACCGGGAAGTCGACGCAATAGCAAAGGCCGCCCGACGGCGCGGCCAGGCTGTGAAACGCGCCCCCCTGCCGCTGCGCGCGCACGGCAAGTTCTGCAGGATCCAGCGCGGCCGCCACGCGCAGCCCGTCGGTCGGGTTCACCAGGGGGGCATCATCTGCAATCGCCGGAGCGGCCTCGTGTTCCGTGCGGCCGTCGGTGACGGCAAGGCGTGCCAACGGCCCCTCGCGGCGCAGGCTGATCTCGATGCGCCCGCCCGGCGGCGTGACGGCAATCGCATGCAGGCACAAGTCCCACACCAACTGCTGCAACGCGCTGGGATCGCCCGTGATGCGCGCGGCCTCGTTGCCGATCAGCGTGTACACGTTCACACCCTTCTCCTGCGCCAGTTCGCGCGATCCGTCCAGCACACCCGCCACTACCGCCACCAGGTTGACCGGCTGCCGGGTGTCTCGGCCCATCGCTTCTTCCAGAGCCGATTGCTGGCGCTGCAACGTCCACATCTGCGCGTAGATGCCCTGCAACTTGAGCAGGTCTTCGTGGCGGCCCTGCTCGACCACTCTGCCGCGGTCAAGCACGATGATGTTGTCCGCATGCACGATGGTGGATAACCGGTGCGCAATGATCAGTGTCGTGCGGCCCCGCGACAGCCGCTCCAGTTCCGCCTGGATCGCGCGCTCGGTGCGCGTATCCAGCGCCGAGGTCGCCTCGTCGAACACCATGATCGTCGGATCCTTCAGGATCGCGCGCGCGATGCCCACGCGTTGGCGCTCGCCCCCCGAGAGCTTCACGCCGCGTTCGCCCACCGGCGTGTCATAGCCGCCGGGCAGGCTCTCGATGAACTCGTGGATGCGCGCGCCCCGCGCCGCCTGGACGATCTGATCGCGCGTGGCCTCGGGGCGGCTGTAGGCGATGTTGTAGGCGATGGTCTCGTTGAACAACATCGTGTCCTGCGGCACGATGCCCACCGACCGCCGCACGCTGCGCACGTTGACCGCACGCAGGTCCTGACCATTGATCAGCACCCGCCCCGCGTCGGGGTCATAGAAGCGCAATAGCAGCCGGCCCAGCGTTGACTTACCCGAGCCGCTGCCGCCCACCACGGCCAGCGTCGTGCCGGCCGGCACCGTCAGATCGACCCCCCACAGAATCTGCCGTCCCGGTTCATAGCCGAAGTCCACGCCTTCAAATCGCACCTCTCCCGGACCGGCTTGCAGCGAAGGCAGATTGTCGTCGTCCCCTGTTTCTGCCGGATAGCGCAACAGGTCGCAGACGCGCTCGGCGTTGACGAACGCTTCCTTGGCCTGCCGAAAGATGAGACCCAGCGTATTCAGGGGCAGACAGATCTGGATGATGTAGGCGTTGACGAGCACCAGATCACCCACGGTCATCTCGCGCCCCACGACCTGTTGCCCGGCAAGCAGCATCACAGACGCCACGCCGCACGCGATGATGCCGCTCTGCCCCACATGCAGACGCGACAGCGAGCGCTGGTTGCGTTCGCCAACACGCGTCCATTCGTTCAGCACGCGCGACAGCCGGTCTGCCTCCAGCCCTTCGTTGGCGTTGAGCTTGACGGCTTCGTAATTGAGCAGACTGTCGACCATCTGCCCGCTGGCGCGCGAATCCAGTTCGTTGAGCCGCCGTTGATACGCGACACGTTTGCGCACGAGCACCGTCGTGTAGGAAAAGTAGGCAATAAAGGTGACGGTCACGATCAGCGCGAACCAGACGCTGTAGCCCATCACCAGGATCAGCACCACCGATACGATTTCCACCAGCGTCGGCAGCAAGGTAAAGAGCGCGGTGCCCATCAAGAAACCCACGCCGGCCGTGCCGCGCTCCACGTCGCGCGCCAGCGCGCCGGTAGGCCGGCCGCCATGAAATCGGGCGCCCAGCTGTTGCAGCCGCGAGAACACGCTGACGGTGAAGTCGGCGACGGTGCGCAGGGCCACGCGCGCAAACACCACGTCGCGCAGTTCAGTGAACACCCCGCCGCCAAACCGCATGAGCGCGTAACCCAGCAGCAGGAACACCGGCAGCACCAGCGGTCCCGGCGCGCTGAACAGGTCGACGATGGCCTTCAGGACCGCCGGCACCGCCACCATCAACAGCTTGGCCGCGACCAGCAGCGCAATGGCGGCGGCAGTGCGGCCGCGGTATTTCCATAGTGCCCGCAGTATGGTCCGATTGACCTCCTTGCGGGAGAAATCACTGGTGCTGGTGTCCGGCTCGCTCATGGTGCACGCCCTCCTGCGAAGCCCGGCGGGCCAGCAATTGGCGTACCGGGCAGCCGGCCATGCCGACGTCAGCGCGCGCGCAACCGGTCGCGGCGGCCCTGCACCACCGCCTTGAACAGCGATGCCACGGCGGCGGCAAAAGCTTCATCGAACCAGGGGTTTGCGCCGCTGACCGCGACCACGATTCCGTCCAGGCACACGCTCCCCCAGACCTGGGTGTCCTTTGCCTGCAGCAGATGGGGTTTAAGCGCCATGACTTCGTGCGTGGCCAGTCCAGTGCGCCAGCTCACGCGCGCCTTGCCGCGCGCATAGGCGCCATAGTCCGCATCCCAGCCCGCGGGATCGCCGATGCTTTCTTCGTACAGGATCGCGTCCGCGAATTCGCTACTGCCCGGCTGCGCAAGCGGATTCATGACCACCACATGCAGAAAGCCGCTTTCACCGACGCTGCTGTTGGACAGTGCAGCATCCAGCATCGGCCGCGCGAGCTGCACGGCCTCTTGCGCGGCATCGCGCTCCCAATAGGCGGGCAAAGGGGTAGCTGGCATTGGGACTTCCTCCTGGTTGATGCGGCTAATGGACTCGAGCGGGGCGCACGCAGCAAACTGCATACCTGCACAAATCGCCGCTCCAGGCTCCGCGAGACCGGGCGGCACTTCGGAACGCCGCTTGCTGCATCGCGCACGTCAACGGCGGATGCTGCGATGCGTATTGACCACGCCCAGCCCGCATGCACCAATAGCCCGAACGGTGAACAGGAGGCTCACATGGCGAACCCAGCCTACAAGCGTGTCATGGAGGTGGTGGCAGCCGCCGCCGATGGCAGCACTTACCGAATCGACAGATACTGCTCGCAGCCCCAAGGCGACGCAAAGGCCAATTTCTATTGCTGCCTGCCCGACGGCCAGTTAGTCACCTGGGAGGGCGATGGACACTACAAACTGCCCGACGGCACGGTCGTCACGATGGTGGCATCGCGACTCTGCCAATAGCGTGCGGCGCAAGCGCGCCTGATGCAAACGCGCGGCTACATCCCGCGGATCAACAGACCCACGATGAACAGCACGGCCACGGCGCCAATCCAGACGGCCAGCATCAGCCAGGGTCCCCGGCCAGTCTTGGCGCCGCGCCGCGCCGGGCGGGCGCGGGTGGAAGTATCGTCAACAGGTTTCATGATGCGCTCCCAAATATTCGCGCCCGACCGGTGACGCGATGACGGCCCTGCACCACAAGGACACAGGGCCGCATTAGCATCGCTACCGGCTTCATGCAGGTTGCAATTACTTTGCCTTGCCTGCCTTGGCCGCGTCAGCGTTGGTCTGCTGCAGCGCCAGCATGCTCAGCTTCTCGTCGGTGGCCTTTTCTTCAGCCAACGTTTCCTTCAACAGCGTCAGCGCCTCGGTCTCGCCCAGTTGCTTGGCGAAGGTGCAAAGCGTGCCGTAGCTGGCGATCTCGTAATGCTCGACCTTCTGCGCCGCGGCGATGAGCGCAGCATCGCGCACCGGACCTTCTTCGACGTCTTCAATGACGTCCTTGCCTTCTTCCACCAGACCTTCCATGGCGGCGCATTTGATGCGCTTCAGGCGGAAGTCCGCACCTTCAACGATCTTGTCGATGCGTTCGATCTGCCCGCGCGTCTCTTCAAGATGCGCGGTAAAGGCCTCCGCCAAGGCGGGGTCAGTGGCGGCGCGGGCCATCTTCGGCAGCGCGCGGGTCAATTGCTTTTCGGCGCTGTAGACATCCGACAGCTCGTGAATAAACAGTTCCTTCAAAGTCTTCTGGCTCATGATCACTCCTGTATGCGGATCGAGGGTGGGAAGCGGGCCTTGCCCACGCGGTGTAGAGCAAGGCGCATGCCGGTGAACCTTGCGTCAATGGCGAACGGGCAGGCCCGCTTGAACAGCCGGGCGCCGATGCGGACACCGGCTCCGATGGACGCGATTACTTCTTGGCCGACACGCTTTGCTGCAAGGTCTTCGCCGCTTGCAGATGCTGCTGCAGGCTGGGCAGCGTTTCGATCGCAAACTGCTTGACCTCCGGATCCTTCACTTCCTTTGAGGCCTTCTCGAAAAGCTTGACGGCATCCTCGTGCGCGTCCACGCCGATCTCGTCGGCGTACGCCTTGTCGAATCCCTCATCACGCAGCCCCAAGGCCTTGAGCTTGGCCGTCTGCATCATGGAAGGATCCTTGGGCGGCTCAAATCCCTTGCTCTTGGCCAGGGCTTCGAGCTTCTGGGCTACCTTGGTGTGATCGTCGATCATCTTCTGCGCAAATTGCTTGACCTCGGCGTTCTGCGACTTCTCCAGCGCCATCTTGCTGCCGGCAACCTCAAGATGGCCGGACTCTGCCGCGTCGGTCAGGAAGCCGCGAGCTTCGCTGTCCAGCTTGTTTGTTGCAGCGGGCACCTGGCCGCCGGGCGTCGCCGCCGTCTGCGCGAGCGCAACCGAACTCAGGCTGAGGACAATTGCGGCGCCAAGCCCTGCTTTCAAAAGACGGTTTTTCATTCGGACCTCCAGTAGAAATTAAGTCGCCGGCTATCGGCCTGATGCCGCCCGGCGAACGAGAAACACTCAGCAATCGTCATGCCTGGCGACGCTGCGAGGCCGGCCGAACGGCCGGTGTTACGCGGCGGCATCCGACTCAGCCGAAATCGCCCTCACCCACTTGTATCGGGCCATCGGACGGAACCCACTGGGTGCGGTGCGCAAGCTCGCGCAGCGCGTCCGCCCCGCTTTCGAATGCACGCAACAATTCGGGCGCGGTGTCATCCGCGGCGCCAAACCGCCGCCGCAGCACGTCGCCCGATATCTCGAACTGCCGCGTCACGCCGGCCGTTTCCATCTCGAACACAATGGCATCGCCTTGCGCTTTCGCGTTGGTCGCTTTCGTGAATTTCATTCAATCCTCCTGCCTCGTGGTTGATGGAGGCGCGCCGCGCAACGACGCGCCGACAGGAAGGGCCAGCAAGTAATGTTCCTCTCTGGCCCACTGGATTGCGCAGGGCTTTCGCTCGGATGCCCTTCATCCCCGCGTCCAGCGCTCGAGCCAATCCACGCAGCGCTGCACCGCGTCGATGCGGTGGTCGGTCTTGCCGTTCTCGAAGAAGTGGTGATCCCCGTGAAGAACGCCTCGGCCTGCGATTTGGGACAGCGATTGTCCGCATCACCCTGCAGGATCAACGTCGGCGTGCGCACGGCTTCCACGCGCTCCAGCGGCGATAAGCGATGCATCAGATCGCGGCGTTCCCACGGTGCGCCGCCCATCGAGTACGCATCCGAGTAGTAGCCGCTATCCGACGTGCCGAAATGGTGTTCCAGCGAGGTGACGGGCGCGGACACCACCGCGGCCTTGAACGCGGACGTGGTGCAAACCGCCCACGCGGCAAGGTATCCGCCGTAGGACTTTCCGGTAACGGCGATGCGCTCGTCCGCAATCCCTTCGGACCGCAACGCTTGGGCGGCGGCCAGATGCTGATCCAGATCGCATTCACCCCAGCGTCCAAGCACACGCGCGCTGAACTCGCGGCCGTAGCTGCTGGACCCGGCCGCGTTGACCGCAAGAATGCTCCAGCCCAGTCCCAGCAGGACATACCAATACACATGCGACCGAAAATCGAGGAGCACATAGCTGGACGGGCCGCCGTGCAAATCCACCAGCATCGGCGTGGGGCCGTTCTGCCCCGGCGGGCGCAGCAGCCAGCCGTCGATCTGCTCCCGGCCGCCGATGCCGTCCGGCACGTCGAACCGTTTGACCTGCACGTCCGGCAGCAGACGGTCATTCCACCACGCATTGAACTGGGTCAGCTGCTTCTGTTCATTGCCCTGCAGGTCGGCGCACCAGACCTCCTGCGGCGATCGCGCATCCTGATCCACGTACAGCAGCCACTGCCTGGATACCGCCGCCATCGAGATGTGACGGTCGCCCGTGACCAGCGGCGTGACGTCGCCGCCGGGCACCGAGATGCGCGCCAGGTGCTGGCGGCCGCTGCGTGCGACCACGGCCACGATAGCCGGCGTATCCGGCAGCCAACGCACGGAACTGCCCAGCACGATTTCTATTGCGTCGCTTCCCAGCGGCTCAACCACCGCGTCCGCAACGGCCACCAACCACAGCCGCATCTGCGCATCGCCGTCCACATCCGAGCCGGTGACAACGATGGATGTTCCGTCTTGCGACCATCGCGGGCTTTGCACCGACGCCAGATCGCGGCTCAGTTGTTTGGCGCCGCTGCCGTCGGCGGCGACGACCCACAGATCCGAGCGATGCGCGAGCCGGCCCTCACGGGTCCGCGTGTAGGCGATGTATTGACCATCCGGGCTCGCCTCTGCGCTGGTGACGTCAAAAAAGCCATGCGTCAGTTGTGTGGTGTTTCCACTTTGCACGTCCAAGACATGCAGATGCAGCGCGGTGTTGGTCTTTTCGGCCGGGCCGTCCAGCTTGAACGGCAGACGCGTGGCGACGCGGGGCGCATCGGCCGGCTGATCCGCATTTTCCGGCGGGTCCGCGTCAGGGTGTTCGGGATCGATGATGAGGCTGGTGCAGATCAGCATGCGTTGTCCGTCAGGCATCCAGTCGGCCGAAATCACACCCGAGGCCAGGCTGGTGATCTGACGAGCCTCGCCGCCAGATCGCGCGATCAGGTACACCTGCCGGCCCGCGCCACGCGTCGCCAGGAACGCGACACTCGAACCGTCTGGCGACCATCGCGGCGCATCATCCGCGTCGCCTTGCGTGAATTGTTGGGGCGCCGTGCCGTCGGTGGGCACGAGCCACAGATTGGTCAGGGGATCGCCCGAACCAGCGTCGATGCTATGGACCGCACAGACACCCAGGCCGTCGTCATGCGCGCAATCCAGGCTGCTGATGGCGCGGTACAAGCGCAGGTCTTCGGCACAAAAGGGGTCGGCATCGTCTTATCCAAAGGGAGAATGCATTGCGCGGTGAAGGCCCGAGGCGCCGGCGCACTGCGCCGCGCGCCGCCCGGTCCATCGGCGCTTACTTACGTACCTGCTTACTTACGTTGCTGCTGGCGTTCCTCGTTCTGTTCGTTTTGACGGTTGCCCTGTCGTTGGCCTTGCTGATCCTGCCTCTGGTTTTGCTGCTCCTGTTGACGATTCTGCTGATTGCGATCGTTCTGGTTTTGTTGGTTCTGCTGGTTTTGCTTTTGGTCCTGCTGGTTCTGTTGCTGAGTCATGACGTGCTCCAGATAGGCCGGCAAAGCCGCCGGCGGGCGCAGCCTTGCCGCAAGTGGCGCGCCTAAAATCTGGCGGGCCACAATCACGCGGAATGACGCGCGGTCTCGCCGGCCGGGATCGCGCTGCGCCGGCCCGCCAACCGCTCAAACTCCAACGTATCGTGACCGCTGAAGACCAGAACGCTGTCCCCGTTGGACCGGATCAGCTCCCGCAGGCGGCGCTGATTGTCCAGGCGCGCGGCGCGGTCATGTTCAAGCATCCATTGGTAAAGCCGCAGTCCCACGGGACAGCCCGGCCGCTCCAGCGACATCTCGTCGACATGAAAATACGCATCGCCGGCAAGCAGCAGCCATCTGTCCAGCCCACGCATCGCCACTCCCGCATGGCCGAACGTGTGGCCGGACAGCGGGACCAGCGCGATTTCCGGCGGCAGGCCATCGAGCGGGCGAGCCCGCGCAAAGCCATACCATCGCTCGCCTTCGCCCGCCTCGTAAAAGCGCCAGCGCGGGCGCGAAGACCATTGCTGCGGCCGGAAGCGTTGGCGGTCCATCCAGCTTTCCTGCAGCAGGGCCACGTCGGCTTCACGCTGCATCATGTGCACGATCGCATTCGGAAAATCATCAAGGCCGCCCGCGTGATCGAAATCCAGGTGGGTCAACACAATGTGCCGCACGTCTTCGGCAGAAAATCCCAAGGCTTCGATCTGGCAGCGCGCGGTCATCGACTCGCGCCATTCCGGCTTCACCAGCGCCAGAAAAAATGCGCTGAGCCGGCTGCGCGGATCGCGCACGTCGCGCGTGCCCAGGCCGGTGTCGACCAGCGCGAGCCCACCCGAGTCCAGCTCCAGCAGCACGCAATGGCAGCAAAGCCGGCCCCGCCACGCCCACGGTGGCGAGCGCCCATCCATCAGGCGGCCTCCGGCCGGACATGTGGAAATGCAGTTCAGATGATGGATCTTCATATCGGCGCGCTCCCTTGATAAAGGCCGCGCGCCTCTCGGCAAATTCAGACGCGGCAGAAGCCGTCGGGGCCGCAAGCGGCATTCCGAGCGGGGACCATGGCACACGCGATGTATCAGGCATGGCCCCCCGACGCGCGCATTGATCGGCCTGCACGTTTACGCCCGCCTCAGCAGTCCGACGCTTCCAGCCAGCTTGAGAAACCAGCGCACGTCAAATTTTTCCGGTCGTGTAGAAATCGCATCAGTGAATGGGCATGAATGCACGCTACGCGCCGTCATCTTTCCGCCACGCGCGACGGGAACAATAGTTGCGGCGATCCGGTTGTCACAGCGGCAGGGTTACCGGTCTCTGGTTGGGGAGTCCGGTGGCTGGCACGGCCTCGCCACGTCGCTGTGACCTTTGCGTTTTGTTGGACCGTGAGTCTTCGCCCCGCATCGCGCGGGGCGCTTTTTTGCGGCAGAAATAGCGTGTTTTACGGCGATGTAACAAAGAAACGCAGCGTTACACGCCCTCCGTTGCGCGAGCGCAGTGCCATCGGCACACTAGCTGCTCGCATCTTTTGGGAGAGTTGCCATGCAAGTGGATATCCAGAAGTTGGGAGCAGACGCCGCGCGCCAAGGGTTGACCCTTTTGGATTGCCCCTATCTTCGCTCCGCAGCCATGCCTGCGCAGACCGGCGAATCAGTCCATGAATGGCGCAGCCGCGTCGAGATGTGGAAGGCCGGCTGGAAAGACGGCGTCAGATCTCGCGTCGTCGGCCGCGCGCCGTCATCCCCCTTCACGATCACCCGCAGTTAGTCACTGCCTGCGGTGCGTATCCCGCCAGGGCCCTGGGCATCGTCCAGGGCCCGATTCATTTGAAGAACCGTCGGGCATTTGGCGGCGCGTTTTCATGCGCAAATTCGCTTGCGGGCCTTGGTCGGGAATTCTTGCACTTTGTTGCACCCGCGTGGAGGCAGTTTTTGCAAAATCCCGGGCAGGAAATTTTCCGAACACCACGCTCTGGAGCGCACGATGAATACTGAAAAGGGTATTTGCGTAGATGGATTCAAAGTCCACTGCGATGTCATTGAGTTGCCGAGCGGCAAGTATCGGCTCGACGTCACGACCCGGCGTGACGGCGAACACGACGGGAAGGCCGTCTGGCCCATCCCCAGCGGCAAGCTGTTCTCGGCGCAGCACGAGGCCGAGCGTCACGCCAAATGGATCCTCAAAGGCATCCGGCGCGTCGACGCCAGCGGCGCCCCGCAGTTCTGCCTGACCTGATCTTTGCAAGACCCGGCGCATTGCGCGCTTAAGTCTTCTGGAGCGCCCTCGGGCGCTCTTTTTTCGTTGACCCCGCCTCCGCCTGGGGTCCGGGCACGCGCATTGCTCTGGCGTCACGGCCCTGTAGTGTGAATGCGCTATCGCACCACCGCAGAACCACAGCACGACATGGCCGGCAGCCCAGAAACGAGGCGCCGGCCCTTCAACCGAGGAACATCATGAAACGGCCACGCCACCGCACGCAAAAGGATTCAGCGCTTACGGCATACGCATGGCCATCTTGGGCGCTGACGTCGCGACGCTTTCCGGGATCGCGTTAAGTGCCCCGCCCCGCCGTGCAGGACGGCCAAGCCCTGCCGGATCCGCGCGCGTCCATGCTCAAGGGCCTGCTCGGAACCAGTCTGCTCGCACTCAGCGCGTTCGGCGTCTTCGCCCTGTGGCGTTACCTGGACGCCTCGCATCCGGCGGTGGGTGCGGCGCTGCTGGGGGGCTTGCTTGCCGCTGGCGCCACCGCGCTGGGCGCGTTGCCGGTGGCCTTTTCGCAACGGGTGCCCGAACGGGTCCAGGACACGTTGCTGGGATTTGGCGCCGGCATCATGCTGGCCGCCTGCGCCTTTTCTCTCATCATTCCGGGCCTGGACGCCGCCCGCGAGCTCGGCAGAGGGCCATGGGGCGCCGGACTCTCCATCGCCGGCGCCATCCTGCTCGGCGCGTCGGCGCTGCTGATTCTGGACCGCGTCCTGCCGCACGAGCACTTCATCAAGGGCAAGGAAGGCAAGCCCGCCCGCAACCTGCGGCGAACGTGGCTGTTCGTGTTTGCGATCACGCTGCACAACTTTCCCGAAGGCCTGGCGATCGGCGTCGGTTATGCCGGCGCAGACCCCGTGCAGGCCGGCTCGCTGGCCTTGGGGATCTCGATTCAGGACGTGCCCGAAGGCCTTGTGGTGGCCATCGCGCTGCTGGCCGCCGGCTACCGGCGCGCATTCGCGGTGGGATTCGGCATGGCCTCCGGCCTGGTGGAACCGCTGGGCGC